>OFRO01000115.1_pt1 | contig 29996 bp, 27 predicted proteins | sample 1543091 | NCBI WGS metagenome assembly OFRO01 (sample SAMN07774217, study PRJEB24372) | wastewater metagenome | isolation source: Exp Tend NO 10WW | collected 2016-02
GCCCCTTGACCTCGACGCCGTGGATCGAGCGCGCCAGCGAAGGTGCCGGCGGCATCGGCCTGCTGGCTGGCCAGCGCATGGCGGACCAGAAACCGGTTCAATGGCCATTGCCTCTTCTGACCTCACGAAAGGCACATAGGCACATAATATGCACCATACCTACAACCGTGAAAATCTCATGGTCTCAACGCGCGTCATGTACGATGAATTCATTCGCCAGGGTGTCCCAACCCGTATCATCGACGCAAGTTCAAGCATGCTCGAGTACACCGACAATAAGGGAGCAACCCATCTCCTGTTCAGTACTTCAAGTGACAAATCCTCGGCAGCCGGGCTTGTGATCGCCAACAACAAATCTCGCACTGCTGTGATCGCCCGGGAGCTCAACATCCCGCTGCCTGACACTACCATCTGTCAGACGTTTGCAGAGGCTCGCGCTTTTTATAATCGTTATGGGACGGTTGTGTTGAAGCCGCTCGCCAATAGTGGCGGTCGTGGCGTGAGCACAAATATCAATACCTACCCCCTACTCCAACGTGCATTTAAATTTGCAAAACAATATGGGACCGAGATCATCGTCCAACAGCATATGCCGGGTGACGATATTCGTCTGCTCGTCGTGGGTGGCAAATTTGTCTCGGCAGTACGAAGACGGCCGGCACATGTCATCGGTGACGGAGATCTCACCACCAAAGCATTAGTCGTTCTCGAAAATGTCTCCCTCCATCGCAACGACGATTCAAGCTCATCGCTCATGCACATCGATATGCCAGCAGTGCGCCGATTTGTCGGTGACTCACTCTACGATGTGCCTGCAAAAGACGAGGAAGTGCGCGTCGTCGGCCCGGCCAACGTCAGTCTCGGCGGTAGTCTCCACGAAGCAACTGACTCAGTCACGGTTGCAATGATTGCGGATGCCGAAAAAATTAGCCAGAAACTCCAATTAGGCATATGTGGCGTGGATATGATGTGGGATCGAACCAAGGACACCTACGCCTTGATCGAAGCCAATGCGACGCCAGGTATCGACATTCATAATGATCCCTTCAGCGGGACAAAAAGCGACGCCGTCACACAGTACGTCCGCTGGCTTACTACTTAAGCAGCCTCAGATATTACATCCGAGCCAATAACAATTGGATATCCGTTGTCGGCTGCTAATTTTCGTTGTCGACGATTGGTGGGATCGATCTTGACCGCCTGCATATTACGAAAACTCTCAACATCATTTCGCCTTGCCATATCTTCAAAAATTTTTGTGGCAATAACCCTACCATTCACATACCCCAGATCTTTATGAAAACCGATCCTACCTACCTCCACGGGTAAGTCCTCCGATACTGACCGTTCGTACCGCTCAAACGACATGGCTACTTCACGCTTGATTTTATTGATCGCATCAGGAGTTAAATCCTGACCATCATCAGCTTCCATTAATACCGAATAGCGCCATGTGAGTTCAAATATCTCACGAGTACTACGTTGCTCAAGCGATGCAAGCGCCGTGTTCGCATAGAGGTGAAGTTTTCCCGCTTTCCATTGTGACTCTTCAGGTTTATCAGTGATGTCACCCCCAACGACCGCTTCTGTCAGCGCTGCCGACCCTTCTTCAACTGTGAGGTAATCTGGTCGCTCACCTTCGTCGTATTCGCTATAGACTCCGAATCCCAGAACTCTTGCGGCAGTCTGGAGCCCTTTTAAGACTCGGCCTCCGTGCCACATAACAAGCTCATGAAGTATTTTGCCGAAAGCCTTTTCGGGCGAGTCCACCGTGACTTTTCGCTCAGCCACACCCACTCTCACTGAGAGCGTTGGCGTATTCCACGATAGTACTCCCGTATCCTCAACGCGATCAATACTTATGCCAGAAGTACCTTGGGGATCAAGCAATGCCAGCGCCTGCTGAAATAAGATATAAAAGTCCTCGCCGCTATATTCCAATGGACCTTCGTCCCGGCTATGGCGTGGCACAATTACCTCGTCCCAATACTGTTGCACAAGGTCATAGTATTCACCGTACTGCTCATAGACTTGCTCCTTGACCCACTGCATGGTCTCAGCCGACATTCGCGGTAATCGCTTATCGCTCCACTCAAGTGCCGCGACTGGTACTCCGTGCTCAGTCACAAAACCATTTGCCAACTCATCACGCAGGTGCTGTAGATTAGGATGAAGCTGTTTGCTATCTATTTCACTCCAAATTTCCCCCCGAATTGCCGCATAGGTTTCGGGATCAGGGTTTCCATACAGCGCTTCATTCAAACTACGATACTTATCTGCTGCGGCTATACGCTCCTCCGGTGTGGCATCTGGGCGATTGAGTTCCTGAACAACTTCAACGAACTCCACTTCTTTATCACGATAGAGGGCAGTCTGAAATGTTATCCAAGCGACCTCGTCATCGGGGATGCTTCCGTCATGGTTCTCGTTCCATAGGTCACTCATGATGTCTTGGAGCGCTGCATGTTTGCTGCTCAAATCTATCGGTATACCGTCCTCATCAAACAGTTTTGTATACTGCAGAGGAATCACATCGCTATCCCCTCGCAAAAATGCCTCGAGTGCCGTGTTCCTAGCCTTGGCATTTGATGCAAACCATTCATATGTCTGAATGGCAAGATCAGGAGTTTCGCGGGGGCTAAGTCGCTCTAATACAGGAAGCTTAGTCAAAAGTTCTGGATACTGCATCATATAATAATTATAACACAATAAATGTGCTTATGTCAATACAACGGCTGTGCTATGAAAACAAACTAGACTTTTTAGATGAGCCGAATTGCTCCAGAATTTCACGCTGTTTTTTGGAGAGTTTCGTCGGCGTGTCGACGATGATGCTGACAATGTGTGGGCCACGCGAATCGGAGCGGAGATTTGGCACGCCGTGACTCGATAATTTGAAATCAGTACCGCTCTGCGTGCCGGCTGGGATTTTCATGCGGATCGGACCGTCGACAGTGTCGACATCGATCTCGATGCCGAGGGCGGCGTCGACCATGGCGACATGTTCTTCGCTGAGGATGATATTGCCCTCACGGGTGAAGTGCTTGTGCGGACGGACGCGGAGCGCGACGTAGAGATCGCCCTTTTCACCACCCACAATCGCTTCACCACGACCGGCAAGGCGGATGGTTGCGCCGTCATCGACACCAGCGGGGACTTTGAGCGTGATCTTTTGCTCACGTCGTTCGGTACCCTTGCCCCGGCAGACCGTACAAACCTTTTCTGGGATCTTGCCTTTGCCATTGCAGGTCGGACACGTGACCGCTTGCTGGATCGGACCAAAAATCGTGTTCATGACACGGGTTTGCTGGCCAGAACCTTTGCAGGTATCGCAGGTCTTGAGCTGATGTCCCGGCTCAGCGGTGGTGCCGTTGCAGTGTGAGCACGTGTCGTCGAGCATGAGCGAGAGGTCTTTTTCGACCCCAAATACCGCTTCTTCGAAGGTGAGTGTCAGGCTTGTCTGCAAGTCCCGGCCGCGGCCTGGACCTTGGCTTTGCTGCTGGCCACCACCGAAAAACTGGCCGAAGATATCGCCCAGTCCCCCGTCGCCGAAGTTGAATTCGTATCCTTGGCCATTGCCAAATCCCTGTCCGTTAAAGCCTTCGAACGGATTGCCACCACCTCCGCCCGAGGAGGCTCCGCCGACGCCAGCATGACCGAATTGGTCATATCTTTGGCGTTTCTGGGCGTCTTTGAGGACTTCGTATGCCTCACTGGCTTCTTTGAACTTTGTCTCATCACCACCCTCTTTGTCAGGATGATGTTTGACAGCCGCGCGACGAAACGCCTTCTTGATTTCATCGGCTGAAGCGCCTTTTGATATGCCCAATACTTCGTAGTAATCACGTTTGCTCATTGCCTATCATTATAAAGAATTAGCACTCAAATATCTAGAGTGCTAGCGTGATGAAAAAATAGAAATCACGATCAGGAGGGGAATTGCGGCCAAAGAGAGATAGATGCTATAGCGCGCCCACCAGTTTGGCATGAGCTCGTCACCGCCGGTCAGACGCATCGCCTCCTCTTTGCTGATTTCTTTCTGGCTCCAGCCATCCTGGTTGAGCGTCGAGAGGAGATAGGTATATCCCCACGTCACACGGTTGATAAATACCAGATGAAAATAGCGGTAGCGATTGTACACTACCTGCGTGTCACTGATTTTTTTCTGTCGGGCTGTTGAACCCCATCCCCAAAACATATTGTCTTCCTTTCGTTATCTCTTGTGATAGTATACCCTGCTCCGGATTTATGGCGTGACCGGCACAACTGGCGACACGGGAGGCGTTGGATTAGTCGGTTCAGTCGGGGTCGTCGGTGGTGTCGGTGTGACGGGCTCTTGCGCCTGTTGATCCTCGTCGTCATTTTGTTCGTCGTCGCCAGCGTTGTTTTGGGAGGGCTGGGGAGTAGATGGTTGCGGCGTTGCGACATTGCAGGTCGCTGACGGCACCGTACTGGTGATGAAGAATTCCTGGAACGTATTGCTGCCGCTGCTGATTGCTTTCTTTTCGGTGCCGCGACAAATCGAAACCTGACTCACTGTACCGGGCTGCGGGAATGCTTCGTTTGCGAGATCTTTAAAAAACACTTCGATCGACTTGCGCCAGATCGGCCCCGCCATCGCCGACCCACCGCTGGTCATGACTTCGTTGGCATGATTGCCCACCCATACCCCGACCGCCACGTTTGGCGTGTAGCCGATTGTCCAGGCGTCGCGGTTGTCGTCAGTCGAGCCGGTTTTGACGGCCGTATCGCGTGACGTATTGAGACTTGCACCAAACGTCGGCGCTCGCGCGGTATTGTCAGACAGGATGTCGGAGATGAGAAATGCCGCCTCGCTCGAAACAGCTCGCGTACTCACCGGTGAATGCGTGTAGATCGTCTTGCCAAATTTGTTGCTGACACTCGTCAGGGTCGTCGTGTCATAGTGACGACCTTGGTTGGCAAACGTCGCGTAGGCGCTCGTCATCTGCAGCGGTGTGACTTCGCCAGCCCCCAGCGCCAGCGCGAGGCCGTAGTCGGTGTTGGTATCCAGCGTCTTGATACCGAGGGTCTTTGCCGTCTCAATCGCGTCATCGACGCCGACTTTTTGCATCACTTTGATCGCCGGGATATTGAGCGATTGGCTCAGAGCATTGCGCACCGTGATATCACCACGAAATCGAAAGTCGTAGTTGTGTGGCGTCCAGTCGCCAAAGGTCGTTTTCTCGTCACGGATAATCGTCGCTGGCGTGATCAGTTTTCGCTCCAGTGCCCGCGTGAAATAGATCGGCTTGAAACTCGAGCCAGGCTGCCGGGCGTTGGTGGCAAAATTGATCTTGCCGAACTCGGTGTTGTTCCAGTCTGGACTGCCGACAAGGGCCCGGATCTCGCCGGTCTTTGGGTCGATCGCTACCAGCGCAGCCGAATCACCCTTGCCCCGTGCATTGATCGTACCCTGAGTCGCCACAATTGATTCGGCTTGTTTTTGCCAATCGAGGTCGATCGATGTTTTTACCCGAAACCCAGAGCGGATCACCGCTTCTTCGCCATATTTTTTGTTGAGCTCACTGATGACCATCTCGGCAAAATGCGGGGCGACAGACTCCTCGGCCTGATCAGTCGGTGCATAGATGAGCACGGTTGCTTTGGCTGCATCTGACTCAGCTTGGGTAATAGAGCCGTTCCCGACCATTTGCTTGAGCACATAGGCTTGACGCTCTTGGGCGTAGGCAATGTTGCCGAGTGTCGGCGAATAGGTGTTCGGCGACGGAAGGATGCCCGTCAGCATGCTGCTCTCAGCCAGCGTCAGCTCGGCCGGAGATTTGTTGAAATATACCTTGGCGGCGTCTTGGATACCAAAGGCTGAACCGCCGAAATACACTGAGTTTAGATACATATCGAGGATCTCGTCTTTGGAGTAGCGGCGCTCGACGGCAATCGACATGAAAAGTTCCTGGTATTTACGAAGGAAGCTTTTGTTGCTCGAGAGCAGGGTGTTCTTGACCAGCTGCTGCGTCAGCGTCGAACCACCGTAGGCCGTTGCGTCCTTGTTGAGTACGTTGGCATACATGGCTGCGAGCAGGCTCTTGACCGATACGCCGCCGTGCGTGTAAAAATCTTTGTCTTCACTTGCAAGCAGGGCTTTTTTCATGCTGTCAGCGATCTGATCCAGTGGAATTCGGGTACGATTTTCAGCCGTCCCACTGCGATAAAATTCCTGGCCGTCCTTGTCCATCAGGATAATACCCGTCTGGTTACGGTTCATGAGACGCTCAGGATCAGAAATATCCTGCGCATAATAAGCATACGTCAGCAGCGGGATCAAAATCCCGAGACCGACGAGCGGCAAGAGCACCACGAGTATCCGTCGCGGCCATGACAGCCGTTTCCACCAGCCAAAACGGCCAGTATAGGCATAGCGAGCGCGGGTGCGAACACTCGGTTTTTTGGTGTATTTTCCTTGACGTTTCACTCATTATATTTTACTAAATTACAACGAAAAAGCAAGCACTGGCTGCCGTAAGCCAGTCAGGACTCGAGAGATAGCAAAATCTGTCATACTGGGTGGGACATGCGACGCATCGGTATCTACGCTGGCACCTTTGACCCCGTACACCAGGGTCATCTTAGTTTTGCGCGCACGGCGTGCGAGCTAGCGCGCTTGTCTGTCGTGTATTTACTCCCAGAGCGCTCGCCTCGCGCCAAGCCGTCAGCACGTCCCTATAGAACCCGCGTCGCCAGGCTGCACGACATCACCGATGATCAGATCAAAGTGCTCGAGCTCCCTGACGAGGAGTTTTCTGTCGCTCGCACTCTTCCGGCGCTGAGGCGTCAATTCCCAGGCGCTCAACTCGTCATGCTTGTCGGGTCAGATGTTGTTGAGCATATGAGCTCGTGGCCGGACATCAGCGAGCTCGTGCGCAGCTGCGAATTTGCAATCGGCCAGCGTGATGCAGCCGTGCCTCCTGATACGCATGCCACACTTCAGGCGCTTGGTATCGACAGCTCGCGACACACTATCGTCAGCACACCACACAACCATCTGTCATCGACTATGATCCGACAGGGTCACGTTCAATCAAAATCAACGTGAGGCTTTGCTATACTAAAGTAGTAGAAAGAGTCAAAGAACGCGTAATTCACTAGCTAAAAGGAAGCAATTATCGATGAATAAACTCAAGAAAAAACCACTCATACTCGGCGCTGTTGTCCTCGGTGTCATTGTCATATTTGTACTGCTGACAACGGTCGGCAAGCCGCTGTTTAGCAAATCGATCACTGCCGAGAAGCTCGATGACTTCCGCAACGTTTGCTATGGAGACAAGATCGTCAATGCCAGCGACTACAGCAACAAACAATCAGCGGTCATCGTTGGCTTCTACGAACGGCCATATAGTGACAAAAACCCATGGACAAACTACGGAGGTGCCGGAGCGCCAAATATGGCAAAATTTGGTGAGGTCACCAAAGCCAATGTGGTTGCTTGTTTTGAGCACCAACCATTTGCGGCCAAAGAGCTCGCCCGTTGCGAAGACAGTATCAAACTCATGAGCGCAACCTACAAGACGACCTTTTACGAAGCCAAGACCGGCAAAAAAATTGCCGAAGGCAAGGATATAGTGACTGACGATAGCACGTGCCCCGCAGTCTTTGTCTACGGCAAGAACTCACGCGAAACTGCCCGTGATCCTGTGGCGGATGACATGAAAACCGCGATCACCGACTTCGTCAATTAAGCGAAATTGAAATCCGCCCCGAGAGGTGCCGAGAACTCGGGGTTCTCTAGGCGGATCTCAGGGCGGCTACTGCTGCCTTGGTACGCGAAGACACAGCAGAGCTGTACCTGGTGCGAACCCTTTATTCGGGAGCATGAGCCTGATGTCCGCACCCGGCTCAGGGTTCACCACTACGAAGTACTTTGGTGGGTTGCCCAGCATGTCTCTGAGCTCCCCGGCGATCACCTCTGTCTGACCCAGAGTTATGATCTTGAGCCCATTGATAGTGGGTCTCCATTGGAGGTTGTTTGCATCCGGACCCGTCCAAGACGTCGAGGAATCGAGCTCGGCATCCGGTTCGCAAACCGGGCTGTCGACATATTCCACCCCGACCATGCCGGGCTCAAGAGACGGCGCGCATCCTGCAAATAGCGCCGTGGAAGCAACAGCTGCAGCTAATTTCATAACAAAACTCATGATCAATCATCCAACCACTCGCGTGTAACCCTCGCAGCTACAACTTAGCTACTATACCACTTCTCGAGGTAATTACTCATAACACACCCCGGATCAGTGATCCGGGGTGTGTTATTTGCAGCTGCGCAACATTCGCTACGCGTTCATAATAGCTATAGCTATTTCTTTTTCTTGCTGTCTTTTTTCTCGTCGACAACTTCACCTTCGACTGGCTCATCTGCCTTTTTATCGTCAGTTCCTGCGTCATCGGCTGGTTTTTCTTCCTTGGCGGCCTGTTCGTACATCTTGGCGCCGATCGGCATGATAGTGTCGTTGAGCGCTTTGCCCGCCGCTTCGAGAGTTTCACGATCCGCTGACTCGTCTTTCTGGACTTTTTCGGCCACTTCGACGGCTGTTTCGATCACTTTTTTGTCATCATCAGAGATCTTGTCTTTGAATTCATCGGGCATCTTACGAGCCTGATAAATCGCTGAGTCGAGGGCGTTGCGAGCGTCGATTGCTTCACGCTTTTTCTTGTCCTCGTCTGCGTGGGTCTCGGCTTCTTTCTGAGCTTTCTCGATATCATCCTTGCTCAAGTTGCCTGAGTCCTGGATAGTGATCGACTGCTCTTTGCCCGTGCCTTTGTCTTTGGCGGTGACGTTGAGGATACCGTTGGCATCGATGTTAAATGTCACCTCGATCTGTGGCACGCCACGAGGTGCCGGCGCGATGCCATCGAGGACAAATTTACCAAGTGATTTGTTGTCTTGGGCAAATTCACGCTCACCCTGGAGGACATGGATCTCAACTTGTGGCTGGCTGTCGGCGGCGGTCGAAAACGTCTCGCTCTTGCTGGTCGGGACGGTCGTGTTGCGCTCGATCAGTTTGGTTGTGACATTGCCCATGGTCTCGATACCGAGTGAGAGCGGTGTGACATCGAGCAAGAGCACGTCTTTGACGTCACCAGCGAGCACGCCACCCTGGATCGCGGCACCGATGGCCACGACTTCGTCAGGATTGACGCCCTTGAGTGGGTCTTTGCCAAATATTTTCTTGACCTTTTCCACAACTGCGGGCATGCGGGTCATACCACCGACCAGGACAACTTCGTCGATATTGCTGGCAGATAATTTCGCGTCTTTGAGAGCTTTTTCGACTGGTCCTGCGAGCCGGTCGATCAGATCCGCCACCAGCTCCTCGAGACGAGCCCGGGTCAGTTTGTACTCAAAATGCTTTGGACCATCGGCGTCAGCCGTGATAAATGGCAAGTTGATCTCGTATTCAGGCGTGCTCGAAAGTTCTTTTTTGGCTTTCTCGGCTTCGTCTTTGAGGCGTTGCATGGCTGCCTTGTCACCCTTGAGGTCGACACCTTGCTCGTTCTTAAACACGTCGATGAAATGGTTGACGATACGGTTGTCGAAGTCTTCGCCACCGAGGTGCGTGTCACCGTTGGTTGATTTGACTTCAAATACTCCGTCACCGAGTTCCAGGACAGACACGTCGAACGTACCGCCACCGAGGTCGAAGACGGCGATCTTTTCTTCTTTTTTCTGATCCAAGCCGTAGGCAAGTGCGGCGGCAGTCGGCTCGTTGATAATACGCTTGACCTCGAGACCAGCGATCTTGCCGGCGTCTTTGGTCGCTTGGCGCTGTGAGTCATCGAAATAAGCCGGGACAGTGATAACCGCTTCGGTCACCTTTTCACCCAGGAAACTCTCGGCATCAGCCTTGAGCTTGCTCAGGATCATGGCGCTGACTTCTTCTGGAGAGTAATCTTTGTCGCCCATCTTGACGGCCACGCCATCACCCTTTTTGACGATTTCGTATGGCATGATGTCATGGTCTTTTTGGACTTCTTTGTCAGAAAATTTGCGACCAATCAGTCGTTTGACCCCATAGATAGTGTCTTTGGCATTGGTCACGCGCTGGCGCTGGGCTACTTGGCCGACGAGCCGCTCGCCTTTCTTGTTGATCGCGACCACGCTTGGGGTCGTGCGGTTGCCTTCGGCGTTAGCGATGACTTCTGCTTTGCCGGCGACCATGTAGGCGACGGCGCTATTAGTCGTTCCGAGATCGATTCCGATGATTTTTCCCATAATTGTATGATTTCCTCCTATGAATGCTTATTTTCATTTTAGCACTCCTCGCTGTGTAGTGCTAAGTATGTATCTATAGTAATAAACTAGCACTCTCATGTCAAGAGTGCTAACTATATATTTTCGAATCGTCTCGTGTGAACCTACTTCTTGACGGATACTGTACAATTGGCAGCATGGCAACTGACATAAAAAACTACATTTTCTCTCAACTACAGGCGGGTCTCAACCCCTCCGACATAACAAGCCAACTACGAAACGCAGGTTGGCCAGAAGACACAATCCAGCAAGCATTTGCCGAAGCACAGGCTCAGCTCAACCCCACGCCTCCCCTGCAGTCCGTTGCGCAGCCTCCCCAGGAAACAGTTCAGCAGACAACGCCCGAATCAGCGCCCCTGACGCAAGTCACGCTGCCTGAGCCAATCAAGCGAGGTCGCTTGCGAACAGGTTGGCTGCTATTTTCACAGAGCCTGCGCGTCATCCGCGACAACAAAGGCCTCTCTCGCTACATGGTGATTAACATGCTCCTATCACTTGCCGTCTTTGTGACAGTTGCTGGCGTTATCGTCTACGACCAACTCAGTGGCTCTCATGTGCTCGCTAATACTGTCGAGGACTACGATGGGTCGACACAACTCATCCCTACAGCCCCGGGTATCGTATTGCTCGTCATCAGCGCTACGCTCGGCACTTTCATCAATTACTTCTACGCAACCGCTCTTTCGTCACATGTGCTATCAATCTTCAGGGGGAAGCCTGGTAATTACAACGAATATATCGCGATAGCACGCCAAAAAATCCCCGCAATCCTGACGTACGCACTCATCGTGACGGTGGTCGGATATATATTACGCGCACTCGAAGAGCGCTTCAAAATCATCGGCTGGATTATTTCAAAAATCATGGGGCTCCTCTGGGCGCTGGGCACGACGTTTGTCATCGCCATCATTGCTGATACGAATCAAAGCAGTGTAGCCGCGATCAAATCATCCGTCTCACTTTTCAAGCAAAACTGGGGCGAGACAATCACGGGGCGTGTCGCCATGACGGGGCTGATCGTGTTGGTCTATGTCCTCGTGGGCTTCCCGCTCTCCGTCTTCGCCGCGATCGTACTCGGGGGGCTCTTTGGTGTCGTTGGGATCATCATCGCGTTTGCGCTGTGGATAGTTGGCTTCATCATCATCGGCATCCTCGAAACACTCGCGACAAACATCCTCAATGTCGCCCTCTACTATTACGCGCAGTACAAAACCATCCCACCATCATTTAGCCCAGAGTTACTAGCAAGTGCACTCGTGCCAAAAAAGAAGAAATAGGGTTAATGGATGCGCACAGGGTAATGGTAAGACTTATTTCCGCGTGACTTTGACCATCGCGTGTCGCACAACCGAACCATCGAGTGTATAGCCGGCTTGCAGTTCTTCGGCAATGACCTCGACGCTACCCTCGGCGTCTTCATCGAGCTGGATCGCTTCATGAAGATTTGGGTCAAATATCGTGCCGGGTTTGGCTTCGATACGCTTGAGGCCGAGTGAGTCGAGAGATTTATCGAGGCTCTTGACCAGTCCAGCGACACCCTGCGCCCAACTATTATCCGCAAGTTCTTTCGGTGTGTGGGCAATAGCGCGCTCGATGTTGTCGATCACCGGCAATAATTTCAGGATAGCTTGCGATTTGCCGACCACTCGTGCCGATTCCTTTTCCTGCTCGCTTCGTTTTCGATAATTCTCGAAATCAGCGCGCGTCCGCTGCACATCCTGGGTTAACTCCCCGACTTGCTGTTCTAATTCTTCTTGTTTCTTACTTTTTGCCATTTCCTTTTCCTCCCCAATCTATTGGACGTTTCTTTGACCATAAATGTATATAAAAATACCAAACAGGTAAAATGATGGCTACTACTATAAATAATATGATCCCACCTATTATCAGTACATCCATTTACAATACCTCTTCTAGCATTGCTCCGGTATGCCGGACTAACCTCATAACTTTGGCGTAATCTTGACGTGTAGGCCCCAGCACACCAATGTAGCTGCGGTCACTATACGGTGAACGGAACCGGCTGATGATGAGGCTCGCCTCGGAGCTTTTGCCGATAGGATTTTCGGCGCCGATGTAGACATTGAGCGGTTCGTTGGGCGCGGCTTCACGCAGCCACGGCTCGAGGTTGTCGAGCAGGCGCGCGATTTGCTGGACGTGTTTGGTACTCGAGAATTCTGGTTGCGAAAAGAGATTTCCCATGCCACTCATGTACAGTTGATCGCCGATGGTTGCGATCCCGAGATTGTGCGTGATGTCCACCAAACTATCAACTGCCGAGCGAATCGCCCGATCAGTACGATCAGCGTAGGTCGCAACCCGCGCGTCGATTGCCCGGGTGCTCCGATCCGACAGCGCCGGAGCCTCGAGTTCACTGTCGCGGATATCATTGAGTTGGTTGACGTAAAACCGGTAGCCTGTATCGGTCGGGATACGCCCGGCACTGGTGTGTGGCTGGGCAATGTAGCCGAGCTCTTCGAGTCGCGACATCTCAGAGCGGATCGTCGCACTCGAAACGCCAAAAAGTTTCGCCAGCGTGACGCTGCCGACCGGAGAGGCCACTTCGGCGTACTGTTCGATTATGGTCGCCAGTAGTTTAGCTTGACGATCTGTCATAATTATATTCTAGCACAGTTTGGCACTCACGTCAATGGAGTGCTAAGCTAGGCGTGCCTGTAGCGCCAAGCGCTTGCGAAATGGTAAAATCAACCTATGAATACCTACACCTTTCACGTTGTCAGTCTTCCCCACACCCAAACGACCGCCGAGTATACCCATTGCGCCTTCACGCAAAAAGTCCGCAAATTTTGCAATATGATGACCGACCTCGGCCATACCGTCATACTCTACGCCTCCGAAGAAAACGAGGCGCGCGTGAGCGAGCTCGTGACCGTCATCACCAAAGAAAAACAGCGTGAAATATTCGGCGAGTACGATCACACAAAAAACTTTTTCAACATCACCTGGGACGCACACGACCCGGCCTGGGTAGAGATGAATTCCGCCACTATCAGAGCAATGGCGGAGCGTATTCAGCCGCGCGATTTTGTCTGTCTCATCGGTGGATGGTGTCAGGGAGTCATCGCCGACGCCTTTCCGAGCAATATGGCAGTCGAGTACGGTATCGGGTACACTGGTCCGTTCTCAAAATATCGAGTGTTCGAATCGTACTCACATATGCATTATGTCCACGGCCTGCAAAACGACAACAACGGCAGTTTCTACGATACGGTCATCCCAAATTATTACGACCTCGAGGAATTTCCGTATGTCGAACATGTCGAAGACTACTATCTGTTCGTTGGCCGCCTCAACGTCGACAAGGGCTACGGTATAGCCCAGGAGGTATGCGAAAAGCTCGGCAAAAAACTCATCGTTGCTGGACAGGGAAATTTCTCCGGATACGGCGAATATGTCGGGGTCGTCGGGGTCAAGCAGCGGGGCGAGTTGATGTCCGGAGCCAAGGCGGTTTTCGTGCCGTCAACCTACCTCGAACCGTTCGGCGGCGTCCACGCCGAAGCGCTGCTGTGTGGCACGCCGGTCATCACGACAAACTTTGGCGTCTTCCCCGAGACAGTGGTCAACGGCGTCAATGGCTACCGTTGCGACACGTTCCAGGATTTCCTCGACGCGGTGAAAGCAATCGAAAGTGGCGCCTTGAAGCGAAAGTCGATTCGTACGGCCGCACAAAAGCGCTTTTCAACGAGTGTTGTCGCCGACCAATACCAGAAGTATTTCGATCGTCTCTATGATTTATGGGGCGATGGTTGGTACACAACGAAACACAAGTCGTAGAAATAAATTAGACGCGCTGGCTGAGAAACTCGAGAAGGTGCTCGGTAATCGCTCCAGCATACTCACTGGTTGCCTCACGTTCTCCGTCAATAACCTTCAGAATTCGATCAACTGTCGTCGCAAGGTCGTCATTGATGACTAGGATGAAACGCGGATCGGATTTGATGTGTGTGATCTCGTATTGTGCGGTCGCAAAGCGCTTCTTCAGATCAGGGTCGCTATAATCCAGCTCGCCATAACGCCTTTCGAGACGCGACAACCAAGTGTCAACACTCGGTGGTAGCAAAAAGATTGCCTTCGTGTCAGCCTTGAGCTCCAAGTATTCCATCACCCCTTTGATGTCGATGTCTGTCGTGGCAATCTTGCCGGCAGCCTTGATGCTTTGAATTTCGTGCGCACTCGTTCCATAGATATTGCCATGATTGTTTTTTACTTCGACAAACGCACGCTCACGCACTAATTCAGCTGCTTCGTCGAGAGACACAAAATGATAATCTTCGTGATTAACCTCCATAACACCGTGATTCTGCCGCGGAGAGCGAGTCGTGTGCGAGACGATTGGCTGAAATCTATCGTCCTTCAGCAATTCTCTGATGACCGTATCCTTGCCTGCTCCCACGATGCCAGCAATTAAAAGCAACTCGCTACTTCGTACCAGCGACACAACCTCATCTGATGGCGTATATTTTTTGATCGCTTCCTCAATATCCATATTTTTAGTCCCTCTTTAACATAACTGTAAATGCTTCACTCGGTATATCGACTTTACCAAATCGTTTCATCCGCTTTTTGCCTTTTGCTTGTTTCGCCAGCACTTTTTTCTTGCGCGAGACGTCGCCGCCATAGAGACCGGTCGTGACGTCTTTGCGGTAGGCGCTCAGGTCTTCACGGGCGATGAAACGAGCGCCGATCGCCGCCTGGAGAGCAACTTGGAAATTTTGGCGCGGGATAACGTCTTTGAGCTTCTTGGTGGTCTCGCGCCCCAAAGCATCTGCCTCGCTCCGGTGCGCCATGACGCTGAGCGCATCGACGATATTGCCAGCGACATAGAAATCAACCCGTACCAAGTCTTCGACGCGATATTCATCGAGTTCATAGTTGAAGCTCCCATAGCCACTGGTGACTGATTTGAGTTGGTCATAAAAATCAGTCAGTAAGTTCGCGAGCGGTGCCTGAAAACTGATAATCGCGCGCTCGTCGATATAGCTCATGTTGGTCTGCAGCCCGCGCTTGTTGATGATGAGCTGGATCACCGCGCCGACGTAGGCTTGCGGCACGACCACTTCGCCGCGTATCCATGGCTCACGAATCTCGGCAATTTTCGCAGGATCAGGCAGGTCACTGGCGGACTTGATGTCTAGTTCTTCGCCAGAGCTCAGGCGTACTTGATAGTCAGTGCTTGGGTTTGTGACGACGAGATCGAGATCGTACTCGCGCTCGAGCCGCTCACGGATGATGTCCATGTGCAGCATACCCAGGAAACCGATCCGTACCCCAAACCCGAGCACCGGTGAATTTTCCGGCTCAAACTGGAGCGCACTATCACTGAGGGATAATTTCTCGACCGCTTCTTTGAGCTCGTTGTAGTCTTCGTTGGAAACAGGGAAAAACCCGGCATAGACAAACGGTTGCACCAATTTATAGCCAGGTAATTGCTCACTGGCATGAGCCCGTGCCACCGTGATCGTGTCACCCACGCGGGCGTCACGAGTTGTTTTGAGATTGGTGACGATATAGCCGATTTCGCCAGTATTGATAGCTTCGAGTGGCGTCATGACAGGCTTGAGTGCACCCAGTTCGAGCGCGAGCCCATGTGCGCCGGTGCCGAGCATCTCGATAGTATCACCTTTTTTGATCGCCCCATCCACGGCACGGACATAGAGGATAACCCCACGATAGTCGTCATAATAACTATCAAATATAAGACTTCTAGTCGGAGCTCCCGAGCTCCCTCGCGGCGGTGGAACCAAAGACACCACCGCATCCAGCACGTCAGTCACGCCTTCGCCTGTCTTGGCGCTAATCTTCAGGATATCTGACTCGCTGCAGCCAAGCAGGTTGATGATCTCGGCACTCACCCTAGGGACGTCGGCAGCTGGCAGATCAATCTTGTTGAGTACCGGGATAATCGTCAGATCGGCCGCTAGCGCGAGATAGACATTGGCCAGCGTCTGCGCCTGAATACCCTGCGATGCATCCACCACCAACACCGCACCCTCGCATGCCTGCAGACTCCGTGACACTTCATAACTGAAATCGACGTGGCCGGGCGTATCAATGAGGTTTAATTCATAATAATTACTAGGTGAGCCGTGTGTCTCGGCCGATGATTGGCTAGGAAGATTCGAGGATCGCAAAGGAACGCTATTTGACATAGCGTGACTGCGAACCGGAGATTCTGACGACGCCAGGCGCGGCCCAGACACGCGGTATTGCATGCGAACTGGGGCAAGTTTGATGGTGATGCCCTTCTCGCGTTCGAGATCCATGCTATCGAGCAACTGTGACTTCATGTCCCGTTTCTCGACCGTCCCAGTGAGCTCGAGCATCCGGTCAGCCAGTGTCGATTTGCCGTGATCAATATGCGCAATAATACAGAAGTTTCTGATGTGATCCTGATTCATGGCTAGCGTTTGAGAACCTCGACGAACAACAGTTTTTTGAGTTTCCTGAGCACAGGCTCAGCTTCATCGAGCCGAAAAAAGCGACTCAAGAGAAGATAAGCACCAAAACTCAGTGCAACGATAACGGTAAATTTCGGCAAAATCGCCGGCAGGCTCTGGTCGGTACTCAGGAGTTCAAATACTTTGACGCTCACATAGGTCACGATACTCATGATTCCGGTAGCGGCCAGCATCCTACCGGTCGCGTGAAAAAATTGCGCATCAAATAGTTTGGGAATTCGCCTCGACATGACGTAGAACAGTACGAGCACTTCGACAACCGCCACTATCGTCTGCGCCCAGGCAAGGCCATAGATGCCAAACCCGAGGCTCATCGTAAAGTAAATCGCCAGCGCAATATTGAGACCGATAGTGAAAAACGAGATGTAGAGTGGGGTGCGAGTGTCTTGCTGAGCATAGAAACTGCGCGCCGCAATGTGATAAACCGAGCGGAACAAAATAGCCAGCGCCAAGATGGCGAGCAAGCCGGCAACAATTGGCTGGCCACCGACAAAGAGGACGCTGACGATGTAGCCACGAGCAAAATAAGTGATCGCCGCGACCGGCATGGCGAGCCAGATAATCACCCTCAGGATGGTTTGTAGTTCTTTGCGAAACAGGTCAGGGCGCCCTTGGCTCAGCCGCTCGGTCATCTTCGGAAAAGCTGCCGTGCTGATAGCCACACCGATCAGGTTGATCGGCACCATATGTAGTGTGGTCGCTTGCTGATAGGCACGGATTGCCCCGGCTTGCAGCCGTGAGGCGAGATTAATCTCGACGATGTTATTGAAATAATCAATTCCTTGGTCAAATGAGCGCGCCGGCAGCAGCCTCAGTACTTGCTTGAAGCCTTGATTGTCCCAGAAAATCTTGAACCGGTAGTCAAAGCCCATGCCGATAAGCCCGATAACGCTCGTGACAAGCTGCAAGATCGATCCCAGCACGACTCCTAGCGCGACCCCCATGATCCCCCCCTCAAACACCTGCACCCCGAAGAAATTGATGCCGTTCGTGAACCAGACGGTACCGATGATAATACCGAAGTTGTAGAGAATCGGCGCCATGGCAAAAAACGTAAACCGACCGACCGCCTGTTGCATGCTCGCGATGACCGACGATACGGCAAACAAAAACGGATTGATCGCGATGACACGCATCAAACTCACCGCCAGTGCCCGGGCATCTTCGTCCATACCGGGAGCGACGATATTGACTAGTGGCTCTGCAAAAATAACGATCAAGACACTCGCGATCAGCGCCGCGACCGCCAGCAGGTTCATCATGCTAGTCGAGAGTTCCCAGGCAGATTTCTTGTTGTGAGTCGCCAGACGTTCGTTGAAAACGGGGATAAACGTCACGCTCAACGCCCCTGACACCAGGATGAAAAACATGAAATCAGGTATCACAAACGCGACCGTATAGGCGTCGAGTCCCTGTGGATAGTTCTCGGGACCAAAATACGTCGAGTTGAGCAAGCGATCGCGAAAGAAACCAAGCAGACTCGATAGGAGCGTGGAGCCTGCTAACAGACCGGCAGCAAGCTGAAGGCTAAAGCGCTGATTGGCGCGTGCGAGGGTGTTACGTACTCGTCCCATTGCCGATCATTATAGGCTATAAATCAGAGGTAGGGAAGGAGGCTAATACAGTTTGACGCTAGCTGGTAGCTTAGCATCGGCAAGGAGTTTGATCACTCGCTTGTCGTCGATCGTCTCTTCTTTGAGTAGCGCATGGGCTAACTTGTCGAGCGATGGCATATTGGCGCGGATCACCGTCTCGGCTCGTTCGGCCGCTTGCTTGATAAGCTTTTCGACTTCGGCATCAATTTCCCGCGCGGTGTCTTCGGAATATGGTCGCTCACGCACCATACGATCAAACATCATACCACCGCTGTCTTCGTGGAACACTTGGTCGCGGAGTGTGTCGCCCATACCTTGTTCGATGACCATGTCGCGGGCAATCTCGGTGGCCTTACGGAGGTCATTGCCAGCACCGGTTGTGATCCGGTCGTCGCCGTACTTGACCTTTTCAGCGATTCGACCGCCGAGGGCGCGAGCCAGCACGTCTTTGAACTCGACGACGCTGGTGTAGTTTTTGTCTTCGGGTGGGATAAACCATGTCACACCGCCCGTGCCACCACGTGGGATGATCGTGACTTTGTGGACAGGGTCACTATCTGGCAAGATATGTCCGACCAGTGCATGACCAGCTTCGTGGTAGGCGGTCAGCTCTTTTTCGGCGTCGTTCATGATCTTCGTCTTGCGCTCAGGACCGATGGCTACTTTTTCAAACGCCGACGTGAGGTCTTTGTTGGTGATAGTTTTTCGATTGTCACGTGCCGCGATGATCGCCGCTTCGTTGGCAATGTTGGCGAGGTCAGCACCCGAGCTCCCGGCCGTTTTGGCGGCAAGCGCATCGATATTGACGTCGTCACCGATAGGCTTACCGGCAAAATGAACCTTCAGGATAGCTTCACGGTCTTTGCGCTCTGGCAACGTGATCTGGACGCGTCGGTCAAAACGACCAGGGCGGAGCAGGGCAGGGTCGAGCACATCGGCACGGTTGGTAGCCGCTAGGACGATGACATTGGTACCGGTTTCAAAGCCGTCCATTTCGACCAAGATCTGGTTGAGCGTCTGTTCGCGCTCGTCATGTCCGCCGCCCATACCTGAGCCGCGCTTGCGGCCGACCGCGTCAATCTCATCGATGAAAATGATACACGGGGCATTCTTTTTAGCTTTTTCGAACAAATCACGAACACGAGAGGCACCAACACCGACGAACATTTCGACGAATTCAGAGCCCGAGATCGAGAAAAACGGTACTTCAGCTTCGCCGGCGACCGCGCGGGCGAGCATGGTTTTACCGGTTCCCGGAGGCCCCACCAGCAGGACGCCCTTTGGGATCTTGGCACCGACATCTTGGAATTTCTTGGGGTGTTTGAGGAAATCAACCACTTCGGTCAGGTCTTCTTTGGCCTCGTTGTTGCCAGCGACTTGCGAGAAGATCACTTTTTCTTTTTCGTTGCCATAGAGACGGGCTTTGCTCTTGCCGAAGCCAAGTGCCTGGTTGCTTTGCCCCTGCGCCTGACGGAACATAAAGAAGAACAATCCACCAATTAACAAAATAGGAATTAACAGGCTCAACACGCTCCACACGGCAGCGCCCGTCCCGGACTCGGGCTTGACGCTCACTTCAACTGGAGCATCTTTGTTGAGCCCCTGCTCGTAGATACTTCCTGTCTGCTGGTAGGATTTCTCCGTCGGCTTGCCTTTGTCTTTGTCGGCAACCGGCGTGACAAAGAGATCATTGCCTTGAACTTCTATCCGAGCGATTTCACCTTTGTTGGCACGCTTGACCACATCAGATAGTGAAACGTCTTTCAGTGTGTTACTCGGCATAGTTGCTGCCAGTATCGTCAGTGCGAATACGATGAGAATCGCCCAGAATACGGTAGTTCGTAGCCAACGGCGCGGTTGCGGGGTAGGGGATTTTGGAGTTTTAATAGCCACTAGTTTTTCCTTGATTATTCATATATCTAACCCTCCTAGTTTATCAGTGTTGGAGTCCGAGAACAATGAGCCTGTCGGCACTTGTTCGTAGTGTCATGCCGCTGCTGAGACTCAAATCTTTGTGCGATTTCGCAGTTCGTGCAAACAGCAAGACGCGGTCTGATTCTTGCCTAGTCAAGGAACCAAGGCGATGGCGAACGACCTCGCGCGCGACTTCGTCGGGCAACATCGTCAACTGATACCTGCTGAGCTGGATGCCTCGTTCACCCACTTCCCTCTCAATTTCTGCTCGTAGTTTCACTTGCTTTTCATGGAGCCCTATAAACATTGCGAATTGCTCGTCGCTACATTTTGGCACGATAGTCTGTCGCACGTAATTACGCAGATATTTCGGATCTTGGTTGGTGACGTCTTCGCGCCACTGGAGCTCCTGCTGACGTGCGTAGTCGATGATCTCGCGCTTGCGCAGAGCCAGCAGCGGCCGCTTGATCTCGTCCGTCTCGACGAGACTGGCGATGCCGCGCCAGCCCGTGCCCCGCAGGAGATTGATGATCATCGTCTCGACGACATCGTCGGCGTGGTGAGCCGTCACGATTGCCTCGGCGTCGTGCCGAGCTTTGGCCGTTCGCAAAAATTCCCAGCGTGCCTGCCGAGCCTTTTGCTCAGACACATTGCTCCCCAGCTCGAGGCGAATCGATTCGTACGGGATTTTATACATTTTTGCACACGTGCTCACAAATGCAGCATCCTCAGCCGATTCCGCTCGTATCCCATGGTCGACGTGAACAACAATATACCGACGCTCCGGCTGTTGGCTCATTCTGTGAAGCATCACCATCGAATCAACACCGCCCGACACTGCCAAAATCCACGTTTTCATATCTGTTTCACTATATAACCCCAACTCGACATAACCAACCCAGATAAATACAGAATTGCATCTGCACACCCCACGATCACCGCAGTCTTCTATTGCAAGGATAGTCCTTGCAATAGAAGACTCATACCCTCAGCCAGATTGAACACTGGTAAGGCGCAAATGTGCGGAACTCCTATATACCAACCGATGCGTCACCTCATTTCTCGACTCACGTCGCTACAATGCGAGAACTGATTTGAACCGAGCCTGGTCAAACCCGGCTATTTTGACCGTTTCAGTACCGGTCTCAATCACCGTAAACGGCGTGCCGATCGCCCCGTCGCTGATCTCCAAAAGCGTCGCGATCCCGTCTGGAACCGTATCGATCACGACGTTGTCATATGATTGCCCGTTTTTGTTCAACCACTGCATCAGCGAATGACAGATGCCGCAGTTGGTTGTTGAGTAGACCGTGATGTTCATATATTCTCCCTCTATTAACTTCCAAATGTAAATACGTTGAGCGTCACGCCGCTCGGCACACGGAGTTCCAGCGTGCCTTGGCGAAATGAGTCGTAGCGAACTAGCTCGTACAATTTCGCCTCATCGATCGTGACGCGCGAATCCTTGACGTCATGACCGGCAAACTTCGTCTGCGATATAGGTGTCCCGTCAAGCAATACTTCGACCGCACCACTCTCGCCTTGCCCACTCACGAGATAGACGTTCTTGGCGGCGATAGCAAACCGCAGCACAGCCTTGTCGCGTGCCGTGATCGCCTCACTATCAACACTCCATGTCCCCCCGAGTGTCCAGTCGTTTTTGTCCAGCGCGCCCGATGTATCGGGTGTATACGTTTTTTCACCTGCTGTCAGCCGAGGCGTCCCCACGAAATTACTCGCCCGCTTGACGCCGAGATAGGTCTCAGGCGTCTGCTGCTCGCCGACCGGTACGGTCGCGTCACCGTTGACATATCGCTCCGTCGGGACTGATTTTCCGCCCTCACGCAACAATTTCCGGATCGCGTCCTCAGTCTCCTTGTATTCACCCTCGCCGTTGTGAACACGCCGCACCTGGCCATCGCTGTCGATCAGATAGCTTGCCGGCCAATAGCTATTTTTGTATGCATTCCAGGTGGAAAATTCGTTGTCGAGGGCGATCGGATAATTCAGCCCGGCAGCTTTGACTGCTTTTTCGACATTGGCGGGGTTTTTCTCAAACGCAAATTCCGGGGCGTGTACACCGATGATGACGAGCCCACTCTCTTTGTACAGATTGTCCCAGCCTTTCAGGTAGGGTTGGGTGCGAATACAGTTAATACAGCTATACGTCCAAAAATCGATCAAGACCACTTTGCCTTTGAGATCACTCTTCGTCAGTGGTTTTGAATTGATCCAGTTGTCGAGCCCCACAAATTCCGGCGCGTCATACGGCTTTACATTGAGCACACCAGCACTGGCTTCACGATCGCTATCGGGGATCAGCCGCGCCGAAATACTGTCAAAATCAAACGGCGTGTGGGTCGAAACATACGTCTGTAGACGCTTATCGTAGCCACTCATCACGAGCAGCCCGACAATGATAAACAAAATCGCCACCAGCCGCTGGAACCAGCCTTTGGGATTGCTCGCCCATTTCAGCCGCGCCACAAACCGTTGTCCGATATAGCCGATGAGCAGCAACATCGTGCTCAGGCCGATCACATAGGCGACGATGTAGAGTATGGCGAGCGAGAAATTGGCTGGCAAAATTGTCGCCAAGATATAGGCATAGACTGGGCTACAGCTGGAAAAAACCGGACCAAGTGCCGCGCCAGTAATGATCGGCCCCAGCACGCCTCGTTTCTTCAGCCCCGCTCCCATCAAGTTCTGAAACTTACTCTGGACGCCGAGCCGTACGATCAATTGTTCGTATAGATCTGGGAATAGACTAAACAGCCCGACGATGATGATAATGCCGCCCGACACCAGCGTGATCGCCGAAGGAGGGATATTGATCAGCAAGCTCGTCACTTTGAGCAGTAGTGTGAAGACGATCAAGGAAACTGCCAGTGAGCTCGCGATGATAAGTGGCCGTTTCTTGTCCGTCACATTGCCCGCTATCGAACCGCCGATGATCACCGGCAAGAGCGGCAGGACACAGGGGGCAAAGGCGGTGATGATTCCTGCTAAAAAGGCACCGAGGATGAGTAGCATAATTGCGCGTCCTTCCGCTTTTGGTTGATGATGACGGGATAGGATCCCGGTGACGGTGCCTACCGACAAGCAGGCAGGCACCGCGGCCAGAACTCGATCAACTGATTAGCTTTTTGGCATCAGGACAGATTTGACGACGTGGGTCACGCCGTTGCTCGAGATGACGTCAGCCGTCTCGATTTCTACCTTGTTCCCCATAGCGTCCTGCAGTTTGATCATGTTGTCTTCCATAATTGGCGTCAACATATCGCCCTGGACAGTCCTGAGGCTCTCGCCCTTTTGCGCCATCACCTTGAGATCAGCACTCGTGTAGGTGCCGGACACGACGTGGTAGGTGAGGATTTTCTTGAGAGTTTCGACATTTTCAGGCTTTTGCAGTGACTCGACTGTAGCGCTATCGAGTTTTGCAAAGGCGCCATCATTTGGACCAAAAACCGTAAATGGTCCGTCGCTCTTGAGCGTATCGACGAGTCCGGCCAGTTTGACAAGACTGACGACTGTTTTGACATTGTCAGCCGCAGCGGCGTTATCGACGATATCTTTGTCGCGTACCATGCGGGCGCCACCAACCGTGACGCCATCGGCGTCAGACGACGCGTTTTGTGACATCGACGCCTTTGAGTTAGTTGATGCGTTTGTATTATTGCCGGCCGCATATCCTATGCCACCGCCCACGATTGCGCCAATTGCTACTGCAACGATGGCAGTTACTATCTTAGATTTGCTTGATGCTTCCATCACCTGAACCTTTCGTTTAATTGATGTACACGCTGAGTATAGTGCAAATATATTTACTTTACAAACTTAATTATTTTTTATGCTATACTATTTACATGGATCATTCTGACATCAACATGAGTCGTATCAAGACGTATCAGTCTGGTATGGCGCAGTCGACCGCCCACCGGCTTTTAAACCGTGTGATCAATTCGCTCCTCGAGCCCTATGGCCTGACAAGTGCCCAGTGGTTCATGATCGGACACATATATGACGCAGGTGCCGACGGCGTCAAATTGACCGACCTGATGAACGTACTTGATACCAAACTGCCGTTTATCACCAATAGTATCAATTTGCTTGAATCGCGCGGTATCGTGCACAAGACCGCCCACCCGACCGACAACCGGATCAAACTAGTGACAATCCGGCCGGGATATCGAAAACAAATTGACAAGATAGAGGCACACGTGCGAGATGGGCTTCGGCAGCGGCTCTACAAAAACGACCATATCACCCGGGAAGAGCTCTCCACCTACATCACGGTGATCTACAAGATGATTGGTGCGACAAAAGAGTAGACGTCCGGTCTTTGTCCGTGTTCTCTGAGGGAATATACTTGAGACATGAAAACAATCACCATCTGCTCCAGCGCCAACTTTTACGAACAAGCCGTTGCCGTTGAATCTCAACTCATAGCCCGAGGGTATGGAGTCATACTGCCCCGTGTTGCCCGCGCCATGAAAGCAGCAGGTGACTACAGCGTCTCCAAAACTTGGTATGATAACCCTGACGATTACACCAAAAAGCAAGAACTCATGCTGGCGCATTTCCATGAAATCGGCCGGGGCGATGCTGTCCTGGTGCTCAATTATGAAAAACACAGCCAAGCCAACTATATCGGCTCAAACGTGCTGCTGGAAATGGGGATCGCCCTCTATCTCAACAAACCGATCTACCTCCTCAACGAAATTCCCGAAAATACACCATCCGAGGAAGAAATCAAAGGCTTCATGCCGACCGTCCTGCACGGCAAATTAGAAAACCTCAAGCTTGGCTAGATGCCCGTTCAATCGAACTCGTTACGAGCTCGTAGTATCTCTTCTGATACGGAACGTACGAGTCATCCCCGTCCAATGCCGCCTGGGCAAATGTAGCTAGGGGCTGCCAGACTATTTCCGCCACCTCCTCCTCTTGCAGTACGAGCGGGGCGTCTTTGACGAGATGATGAAGGTAGATAAATTGAAATTCATTCTCGATCAATCCTGAATCGGTCACCAGTCGTGCCCTGTGCACTCCCACCAACTCGAGGTCGGCTTCTTTTACTTTCAGGCAAATTTCTTCTGATAGCTCGCGAATCGCTGCAGCGAGCGGCGTCTCACCAAGATCAATATGTCCTGCTGTTGACACATCATACTTGCCTGGCCATGAGGCTTTTGCGAGGGAACGTCGCTGCAGCATCACTTCTATACCGGAGGCGGCTTGTCGCCATATCCATACATGTGAAGCACCGTGCAACAGACCCGTGAAGGCTTCAGCTTTTGTGGCACCCTTGCCAGCAATTGGCCGGCCTTGTTCGTCATATAGTTGCCGAAGTATTTCACTCATCATTCAATAGTAGTACAATAAAGCGTTTTAAGACCAAAATATCATGACCAAATTACCCCACACTATCCCGACGATGCCCCGCACGACCCGCGAGCTCCTGCTCGGTATGGTTCGCCCCTACCCGAGACATATTGCGGCATTTCTCGTGCTCACCTTTCTCGGGATTCTTGCCTGGACAGCCGCGCCGTTAGTCATCTCATGGATCGTCACTCGTATCAGCGACTTGCGGCAAATCGATGATACTATCTGGCTCTTGGTCGCGATATATGGAGCGCTCAGTATCCTCAACGAGATCTTTTGGCGGCTCGGCGAGCTGGTTGCCCGCGCGTTCAAACCACAGATGATCGAAAGTATCCGCCAGCGGCTCTTTGCCTCTGTGCTCGGCCGCACCTACGGCTTCTTCGTCGGCTCATCGAGCGGTCGGCTCGGCCATTGGATCAACCAAACCACTACGACCACGAATGAATTTGTCGACACCACCATGTGGACGGTATGGGGACGAATCGTCGGCATCCTCACCTCGGCCGTCTTCCTCTTCCTCGCCCATTGGACGCTGGCTGTTTTATTCATCGTCTGGCTCGTGACGTTGTTTGCCTACAATATCCATCGTGGTCGCGAGTTCGGCCGCCTCATCGCCTTGCAAAGTGACGAGGCAAACGTTGCCTCTGGGCAAGTGGTCGATTCGGTCAGTAACCACCTGAGTATCAGGGTGTTTGGTGCCTCGGGCCGTGAAAAAGCCCGTCTCGCCCATCAACAGGAAAAGATCATCGACAAATGGCGCGCCGGCTGGAAACAAAACCTCGTCACCAATACCGTGAAGGGTCAAAGCGTAGCAATCGTCAACGTTATTGCCCTCGCGATGGTCATGTTGCTCTATGCCAACAACGCCGTCGAGATCGGTGATATCGTGCTATTCATCGCCTATTTCGGCGACGCTAGTAGCAGTTTGTGGCAGCTCGCCTGGGCGCTCGATAGCTATTACCGTAACTTCGGCACGATCCAAAACGCGCTCGACGGACTCAACGGCGATGACGAACGCCGAGTCGAGGGCAAACAAGTCGTCGTGCCCGCTCATGCTTCGCTCGAGCTCAAAAACTTACGGTTCAATTATCCTGACCAACCCGATACTCCGGTCATCGACTCACTCTCGGTGAAGATAAAGGCGGGTGAAAAAGTTGGCATCGTTGGCCATAGTGGCGCGGGCAAATCAACATTGGCTGGCCTGCTCCTCGGGTTTTACGAGCCGACCGGCGGCGAGATATTGATCAATGGTGAGAGCATGGCCGAGCACGACCCGTCGTATCCACGCTCGCTGTACTCATACGTCCCGCAGGACTCAAACCTCTTCAACCGCTCGGTTCGTGACAACGTCGTGTACGCTCGACCAGATGCAACCGAAAAGCAGCTTGTCGCTGCGCTCAAACAAGCCCAAGCCTACGATTTCATCCAGAAATTACCCGAAGGTATCGACACCGAAATCGGGGAACGCGGCGTGAAATTATCTGGCGGCCAACGCCAGCGTCTCGCTATCGCCCGGGCGATTCTCCAGGACGTCCCGCTCCTGCTGCTCGACGAAGCCACCAGCGCGCTCGATAGCGTCAGCGAACAGGCGATCCAAAAGGCACTACATGAACTCATGAAAGATCGAACCGCGGTCGTCATCGCCCATCGACTCTCGACCCTGCGTCACCTCGACAGTATCATCGTGCTCGAGGGTGGCGAGATCGCTGAGATGGGTAGCCACGACGAGCTCGTCGCCCGCGATGGCTTCTACGCCGACCTGTGGCGACGCCAAAAAGACGGCTTCATTGCCGCATCATAATTAAACCCGAGCTCGACATATGTCGAGCTCTAGAGGGGAGGGTCCACCCTCCCCGCCTGTACTGCCAGAGTAAATCTGGACAATACAGGCTCTCCACCTCTAAAGGCTGCGCTATCGCTTGCTGGGTATTATTGAGCTGAATCAGCCGGTTTCTCACCACCAAATCCTGAGCCGCCATGCCCATGACCGCCGCCCATGACATAGCGGAGATAGTCAGTTGAGATACCGTTGTCCGTCGCCCACTTCTCGAGCTCGGCTCTCTTGGCATCCATCTCGGTTTTCATTTCTTCGCGGGTCTTCGTGCTGGCCGCATCCTTGTTGGCTTCACGCTCTTTTTGCAGTTCAGCCCGCTTGGCGTTGATCTTGTCAGCTTGTGCCTGTGTGATCTTACCATCTGTTACCAGCTGCGCCACGTCGGCCTTGACCTGTGTTTCGCGCTCGGCTTCCATCTTGGTTCGCTGTGCGTCGAACACCGCCTGGACGTCTGTCTTGTTCAGGTTAAATTTGCTGGCAAGTGCCTCGACGAGGCTCGACATCGGGTTGGTCGTGCTGGTTGTCGTAGCGGCATTGGCTGCCGTCACCCCCACAAGTCCTGCCGTACCGATAGCCGCAGCCACACTAGCGGCGATAAGTGATTTTTTCATTGTTACTCCTTTGCTTATATTGTCTGTTCGCCTGCGAACAGTATCCACATCATACCGAGGCCGAATGAGAGAACGCTGAGAGCGCAAACGAGCCCCGGTTGGGAACGTCCTCGTAGACTCGTTCCCAAGGGGCTCGTTGGTAGGGTGGGGTGTATAAGAAGTGAGGTGCAAGACTGCTGCGGTGAGCTGCCTATGACAACAGCATATGGAGTTTAGCTGAATCGGGACTGAGAGCTGTTCTCAACTGTGATCAATAAGATTAACTGACAATTGTACGTTGGCGTTGTTTTTCACGCCGCGTCATGTCATCGACGCACTACTGCGCGTCGGGGCCGCGCATGGTGGTGGCGTTGTCGCCACGGTCGTAGACAATTGCCGCACCCGTAAACCCGCTGACTTGGTCAGGCTTCTTGCCTTCAAAGATCTCGACTTTTACCTCACGCGTCCCTGTTTGTTGGACGAGAGCTGTTGCCATCGTCTGCCCACTCGTGTTGAGCCGGATGCTGGCGGGGACGCTCGTGCCCATCCATCGTCCGCCAGATTGGTCGAGGTGCTCATATTGCGCTAATTCGTATTTGACTACGCCACTGCTCTGATCCAATTTATCCGGTGTGACGGATGGTGATTTGATAGCGTATTGCTGACCGTGATTGACGGCACCGGTCGAGAACACCCAGCCGCTCGGGTCGAGGTAGTCAGGGATGAGTGCCAGGTGGCCATCGGCATAGGTCATAGGGTTGAAATCACGCTCTTTGAACGCACCGATGTAGCCGTTGGTGTCTTTTTTGAACCAACTCCCGACCGCTTTGCCATCGACGTCATATGCCATCACGCCATCGCGTGGCGCGGCCTTGCGGACATAGTATGGCAAGAGCATATCAGTCACTTCTTGGGTGTAATAATCAGTCGGTAGTACGGTAGCGATCTTCCATGGTTCGTAGTTGGCGTAGGCTTTTGGTACCAGTAGCTTCGTCTGCTTTTTGGTCGTATCCCACACCGCGAAGTCCAGTGACTGACCACCGACGCGGGCGACGACCTGCCCTTGCTTGACGGCGATGTTCACTTTTTGTGGGCCATTCTTGGTCTTCCAGCCCTCTGGCATCTGAGCTGCGATCTCATCGCTCAGACTGTTCGTGAGGTCAAAGTAGCTGAAGAACGTACATGAGTATGAGATAACGCCTCGCACGTCAGCCGGCTGATTGCCTTTCGGGCGCACTTCGACATTGACCAGACGGCCGTCAGCTGGCGCCATCACGTCATAGGTGCTCGGTGCAGCCTTTTGGTCTTTGCCATAGAAATATTGGTGGTCGACCGGTGTGACGTGCCCACCAGCTACCAGACCGAGCGGCAAAATAGTACTGATATCAGCCGTCTTCATCGGTGCCGAGCCGAGTTTTTTGCTTCCCTCGCCCTCACACTGATCGTGAGACAGATATTTGCCGAGTGTCGTCGCGTCACTCGAGAATTGCGCCGAATTCGTCCCCGGATCCTGTTTGTCTTGACTCGTGACGAACCGATAGACGATGAAGCCTATGAGCGCAATGATGAGGACAGGCACAATGACCGCGACGACATGCGAGCCTGCTTGATGTGAGCGAGATTGATTTTTCATGGTGATACTCTTTTTATGTTATTTCTATAGAGCAAACATTTACACTTGCGCCGAAGCACGCGTTGTTCCTGGCGAGACAAAAACTGCTTCTGGACTCTAAGCCATATCTATAGATACGGCGAAGAGTCAAGGACAGTTTTTGGCCGTTAGGAACGGGGTGGGCGGTGCAAGTGTAGGTGTTTGTTCTATACATCAAAATATAGCATAAGCGTAATCAATAACCCCGCGGCAAGCCGCGGGGTATGGGTGATGGCAGATAACGCTCACCAGAGGGTCAGCTGCATATC
>OFRO01000116.1_pt1 | contig 29832 bp, 46 predicted proteins | sample 1543091 | NCBI WGS metagenome assembly OFRO01 (sample SAMN07774217, study PRJEB24372) | wastewater metagenome | isolation source: Exp Tend NO 10WW | collected 2016-02
ATGCAAGTATTTTCTAAGCGCGGGTGCTTCCTCCACCTTGAACGCCCTAGCCGGGGAGGGTGCGCTTAGACGCCCCGGCACATTTTCAGGAGTAGTTATGGCACGGCAAGGCAAATCAGCGAAAGACAGGGCGCACCATGCCGCCGTTGCCAAGCTGCCTTGCCTTGTCTGCGGGGAATGGCCGGTTGACGTTCACCACGTTGTAGGCTGGGCAGATCGAATGGGCCGCGCTCCGAAGCGGCATGACCGTGTTGTTCCTTTGTGCAAGTGGCACCATGATGTTCAACATGGGCCGAAAATGAGCGTTCATGCCCTAGGCCATCGCGGGTTCTATCAGGAATGGGGCATCGACTTGATGGCCGAAGCGGAAAGGCTGGCCAATGGGTGACATGGGCGACATCTTTAACGAGATGAAAGCGTATACCCGCGAACGCAAGCGGGCCAATCTTGCTGCCGCTGATCCAGACGGCTGGCTGCAACACACGCCCTATCACTGGTCGCGCCAACTGCTCGGCAGCAAGCTCGACTATTGGCCCAGCCGCCACAAATGGCAATGGCGCGGCAAGGTCTGCACTGGCGATGTTTTGAAGTTCATTGCAGCAAGGGAAAAGAAGGATGGCTGACAAAGCCCCCCTATACTTCACCGCGCACCTGGGCATGTTGCGACCGGCCAACGCAAAGGCCGAGGAAGCCATGCGAGAGGTCAAAGGCCGTGTCAGCGTGGAGATACGCGGCGGAAAGGCCAATCAGCGCCGTAGGGGCCTTTATTGGACCGTTTGCGGGCTAGTCGTGCCGCTCTTGAACGAACGCTACGGCATGACGCTCGATGAGGACGATCTGCACGACATCACGCGCGACAAGCTCAAGCTGTATGACGAAGTGACATTGCCCAGCGGGGAGGTGCATCGCAAGCGCCGGTCAACATCGAACCGCGCGATGAACGAAGCGGACAGGGCAGAATTTACCGACAAGGCATTGCGTCTTTGGTCAGTATGGTCTGGCGTTGATGTCGATACGTTGAGAACCGAAGCAACCTAACCACAGGGAGCCGGGCGGCGACCGCGAGGACAGCCGCCCGGTATAAACCATGACCACCTACGAACTACGCTCACCCCACGGACGGCCCTTCATGACGTTCGACAGCAAGGCAAGTGCTATCCGGTTTAGGGAAAGCCACCAGCAAAGGGCAAAGGTCACACTGCGCCTGTTTGAGGTGGAGAGGGTCGAACGGGAAATTGCGGCTTGAACACGATAACGGTTGACATGGCGTTACGTAACCGCATAAAAGGCGTTATGAAACACGAGGAACACGCCGATGAACGCGACCACGCCGACCTTGCCTCCGCTGGCCAGCTTGTCTCAGACGGGCGCAATTTGCGCAAGCGGGTATTTGCCCGACTTCGCGCGCGGGCTTTCCGCAAGGCTCGGAAAAGCGCCTAAACCCGCCCGCATTCTATTCGTGGCCTTCATGGTCCTGTTTGTTGAGGAGATGATGTGATGACACCTGTTGAACTGTTCGCCGCGATGGTCGTTGGCCATGCGATTGCCGACTACCCGCTGCAAGGCGACTTTCTGGCCAAGGCGAAGAACCGCGCGATGCCGATCCCCGGCGTTCCTTGGTTTCAGGCTCTTGGCGCGCACGCTGTCATGCACGGCGGGATGGTTTGGGCGATCACTGGCAGCGTCTGGTTTGGGCTGGCTGAGACGGCGGCACACGCTGCAATCGACGATGCGAAATGCACCGGCAAGCTGTCGTTCAATGGCGACCAGGCGCTGCACATTGCCTGCAAGCTGCTGTGGTCCTGTTTGTTGTTGGCCCTGTGACCAGCTTGGTTAGGAAAGGAATTTGGGATGGGTGATTTGCTGCAAATTCTGCAACACAGCCACGGCCTCGACAAGTTCGGGCGCGGGACGTTCTATCGCAATCATTTTGTGACAGGCGAAGGCAGCATTGACCATCCGACTTGCATGGAAGCCGTTGGCCTTGGGTTGATGGTCCGTCATGATGGCAACGCGCTGACCAGCGAAATGGACGCCTTCACGGTCACAGAAGCGGGCAGGGCTTATATTGCCGCGCACTCTCCCAAGGTTGACCGCAAGCAGCGCAATCGGGACCGCTACAGCCGTTTTCTTGATGTGCTGGACGTGTTGCCAGACCTGACCTTTGGTGAGTTTTTGCGCCGTCAAAAGGAGTTCGCATCATGACCAGCTTGGTTCTTTGGAGGAGAGGGTGATGGGCGCTGATCGTAATACGCTAAAAAAGCCAAAGCATGGCTGGAAAATCATGCTCGGAGGCGATGACCGCCTGCTTTATCTGGCGTTCGGCCCTCTCAGGTTCAGGATGTTGAAGCCATGACCACCCTACAAGCCCGCCTAGCAGAAGCCACCGAGCCGACGAGGGGAGATTGCCCGGCTACATTCGGAAACGAAGCGGCATCGCACGCTTGGGTGAAAGTTTCCAAATCGTCTTACCGTGACGCGCCATATACGATGTGTAGTAAGTGTGGGGCCATCGCCTGTTTGAAAGCGCGGGGGCTGTGATGGGTATCTGCTCCAACTTCGAGGATCACACGCCTTGCCCTGAAGGCTACATTCAATGGCATGCGTGGGCCGAAGAGATGGGCAAGACGCACACTTGCCGGAAGTGTAGTGGCTGCGGACTGTATAAGATTTGGGAACCCAAAAAACCACGAAAGGCCCGACCATGAACCCTGACCCGCTTGAGGTGTGGTGGAGAGCATTTGATGCTTTCGATGAGAACCCCAGAAAAGATGATGCAGACGCCAAAGCCGCCGCAGCCACCATCGCCCAGCACTACGAACCGCTGCTGGCGGAGGTTGAGAGGTTGCGGTCCGCGTTGCGCAAGATTGACCGCCATAACGATAACCCCGCGTGGTTCAGTGTCGCGCTAAATGACATTGTTTTGGAAGCCCTAGGAGAAAAGTCATGAACCAGTTGGCTGAACTCAAAGCGAAGCTGCTGGCGATGTATTCGCCTTGGGGCGATGGCATCCCCACGCAATACGTCAACCCCGATGGCCCCGAAGCCGCCACCGCGATCACCGACCTTGAAGCGTTGGTGGGTGAGTTGGGGGAGGCTTTCAACGACATCAAGCAGGAGGCGCTGACTGCCGGTTCGCCGGGCTGTCGGTCATCCGCAAAGGCATTCGCTCACATCGTTAGGCTGTGCATCGACGCCCGCGCCACCCTCACCAAGCTGGAGAAAGCCCGTGACTAACCAACTGCACCCCGCCGACAATTTTAAGCAAACTGGCGAATGGCCAGACCCAACGCCAGAGATGCTCGAAACCGTTCTGTTCGATACGATCTGGCGCGCAATCAAGACTTGGGATGTGAATGTCCCCCACGCTTATTCTGGCTACATGGGCGCAACGGGAAACCATGCCCGTGCGATCTATGATGCAGTTGTTCCACTGCTTGCCCGCCCCAGCGACCGCAATGATGTGATCGAGGAATGCGCGCGGCTTGTAGAACGCCGGGCGGAAGAACGGTTCAATGAACATGGCACCCGCGAATGGGACACGAACGCGACCTATTACGAAGGCGCAGTTGGCGAAACTTACGAAGCCCTCGACGAAGAAGACGAAGCCATCGCCGCCGCAATCCGCGCCAGAAAGGACTGACCGATGGATGGTGTTGTCGAGAAAGTCGCGCGGGCGTTGTGGACTACGCCGCTGCATGATCAGCCGAAACCCAACTACGTGCGAGAATGGCCTCCGCAAGATTTGTCAGTGAAGGCTGAGTTATTGGATCAAGCCCGCGCAGCCATTGCAGCGATGCTTGAGGCGGTGGGAGAGCCGGTTGCTTGGTTGTATGCTTTGCCAGATGGTGAGTTGTCATTAAGTGCTTATCGAAATAGCCTGGGCCACCCCGACAATGAGGGCTGGACCGAAACTCCGCTCTACTCGCTATCACCCCTAACCCAAGCCCTCGCGGTGCAAAGCAAGGAGGCCACAGAATGATCGCCCAGTTCATCGAGCGGCGGCGCTGGAAAATGTTTCGCCGCCTTGTTCGCCTGTTCCTCAATGATTTCGCATTTGACCGGATGATCGCCGTTATCGCCGAAGAGCAGCAGGAACGCTATTATGAGGACAATTACTACACACGGCTCGCGCAGTTTCACGACGCTGTTGGGGGGGCGGTTAAAGTTGTGACAATCCCAAGAACCACCCAAGCCCTCGCAGCAGTGAATAGGAGGATGGTATGACGATAAACTTGCCGATGATGCTTACTGCGCTATGCTCCCTCGCCACGGCGGGCGTTTACGCTAGGGCTTGGCTATTGGACCGCCAAACGCAGACAGTCGCCCTTGCCATGCTTTTTCTAGCGTGTGCGGCGCTGGCAGGCTTTCAGGCAATATCCGCCTTGCCCCGCCCCGCCTGATTTGGTATAGGGGGATTGCTACCGAAAGGTAGATGGAGACCCGGTTAACCGGCCAAGACTGCGCCCACTTAAGGCCATGCCTGAAGGGTAATAGGTTCACCGTATGGGGGCCGGGCGCAGTTGTTCTCTAAAACCCCACCTCAGGCAACACACTTTGCGGGATCGCTAGTCCTTGATCCACAAGCCCCCTCAGGAACTCCCCGCGCTCGGCATTCTGCAATTCAGTTTGGGAGAAGGCTTCAATGTCTTCGGGGCGGATTGCGACAAGATCACTGTCGGCTTGTCCTGTAGGAGCCTGTCCGGGATTATCACGCAGACTGGTTTCACCGGCTCCGATGGACGGACGGCAAGCGGCTTCGAAGCGCATCCTGCCAGCAGTGCGAAACTCGCTGACAGCAGCACGGCGCGCGGCTTCAAGTTGAACATGGGCGGCATCCTGTTGTCTGATCGCGGCAAGCTGGCCTGCGATGTTGGATTGATCGGCTTTGTCCTGGCGCTCCTTGGCAAGCGCCATGTCATGTTTGATTTTCGCCTGAAACTTAACATATTCGGCAGTTATGTTAACAATCTGCCGTTCCTTTAACACATTGCCGCGATATAGCCAGAAATTGCCCGCCAGAGACACGCACAGCGCGAAGATCAGCAAATGGGTAGTCGAGGCCGTCACCCATCTGAAAGCGGCTGTAGCGGCTTCTTTCAGCCATTTGCCGATGCCGAGTAGTTTGAGCAGGAAGAAAGGCACTGTCACCCCTCCTTATACGGCACGGCTTGACCAGCATCAAGCATCGCAGCACCGACATCCTTGCAGGCAGGCGTGTAAACCTTAATCAGCAGGCGTCCATATTTGTCGCGCCCATCGCTGCCCATCCGCTCGACATAAACCGCGCTCCCGACAGGGGCCATGCTGGCAAGGAATGACGTGGCGACAGGCCCTTCCGGGGTGTATCGCTCAGGGGCATTGATCCCGTAGATGCGAGCCTTGTCGTGGATCTCAAAGCCATAGCCTACGTCAAGGCGCACTTCGACCGTATCCCCGTCGATAATGCGCAGGACTTCGCCCCTATCAACGTTCATGGACATGGCGCAAACTGGTAGGATGATGCTAAGCATTGTCGCCGCCTTGATCTGAAACCTCAAACGAGGTCGCGCTTACCCGGATTGTCCGCTTGACCAGCAGCCCGGCAAACCCTGTCAGCACAATGCCCACGAGCGCCAGTCCGCCAGCGCCAAGGTAGAACGCATAGTCCCGATCATCGCGAACCAGCCACAGCGCATAGACAGCATAGGCCGTCATTGCGATGCCTCCGCCAGCGAGGAACAATAGTCCCCAATCGCGGCGGCGGTCTGAGCGGGCAGGATCGACTATCTCTTTCACGCCCACCCCCCTACAATCAGCGCAGCCTCAAACTGCAAGGCATAGCCCGCAATCAGCGCGGCGCGGTCAGTGCCATTGATAATCCTGCGCGCTGCCGTGTATTGGGCCAGCGTTCCCCGTTCATCCGGCAGATAGTGCCTCAGAGCTTTTCCAGTAAACCAACCATTTTCCATCCCGCCACGCATGATCTTGGCCGCGATGTCCATCCGCATGGCCTTCTCGGGGTGCGCGACCATATCCTCGCCGACCACTTGGCTGGCCTTCGCGTAGTTGGACTTCCACGTAAGCTGCACGAATCCGCGTCCGCAATATCGAGGGCCGTCGCCCGGTGTGGTGTTGCCCATGTCGTGCGCCAGTCGGGGGCGCGCGCCGGTAATGTCATACATGCGGGTGAAATACTTCGCCCCGCCGTATTCGCTGATCGGCTGCATGGTGTGCGCCGTCTCGTGGTAAGCGGTGCTGAGGGCATAGGCGCACCAACTTGCCGGGGTGCCTGCCATAGCCGCAAGGATAGCCTCGCAGCCGTCAACCTCGCCTTGCTCAAGCGTTGGGCCTAGGATGCCCTTGCGGACTGCGGCAAAGAATGCGGCTTTGTCGTTCATCTCACCCCCCCTTCACGCACTCAGGAACGCGCTTCACGCCGCTTTCAATGGCGAAAAGGCGCATCTTCGTGCATTCGTCAAACGTGGTCCGAATGTCGTTCTTGGCTTTCAGTTCATCGACCGTCCGCTTGATCGCTGCCACGTCATTCGCGATCTGCGCCATCTGGCTTGTCCCGAGGAACCACCCGATTGCGGGACCGAATATCGCCAGGACGATGAACGTCGCGAGGTTCTCCTTGATCCGCTCCATCGCTACGCACCGCCCACTCGAATATGAGCCCCGCTGCGGCGAGCATCCCACCAATCCACAAGATGTCGGTAAGCTTCATAGCCACCCCCCGTTAGTAGGGCTATGAACTGCACCCAGCCTAAGCCGCGCTGCAGGGCAACATAGCCCTCAAAACCTTCGGGGCCGGGTTGCAAGCGGCCAGCGTAGGACGAATAGAAACCGGCGTGGACGAACACCATCCCGCCAGCAAGAAAGCCGATCAGCCGCTGCGCCTCGCCCTTGGGCGATGAAAGCACAATGCAGGCCGTCACGAAGTCGATCACTGCGAACGTGCGAACGCTGTCATAGGGGAAGAGACTGCCGACGTAGGCCGCACCAAACAGCGCTAACCAAGTCCGCGCCATCGGTCCCCACGGAACGCCGTAAACGGGGTGCCTGTTGCCAGCCCATAGAAGCGGCAACAGGCACAGCATGGCGGTCGGCCAGGTCATTCGCCCGGAACCTCAGGCGGCTTGGGTTTGGTCGGATCCGGCGGCGGGGGCGGCGGTGGAAGCGGCTGGTTAGGTGTTTCGGTCATGGGTGACTCCTTGGGTTAAGTGTAAGCAAAGCTGATGCGACCGGGGCCACCTTGAGTTGCGCCAGATCCGCCCGAACCTGTCGTAACGTCACCGCAGCCGCCGCCGCCCGGCGTTCCGCCCGGCGATCCTGATTGTCCAGTTGATCCGGCACCGCTTCCCGGTGCTGTATTCGTGCCACCATTACCGCTGCCTGCCGATCCATTGCCGCCAGTGGTGTTTATCGTCCCGCCCGATGCTGTGCCGCCAGTCCCGCCGGTTCCGGTCGTCGCGGCCCCGCCAGCGTTGGCTGTCATGGTGACCGATCCGCCTGAAACCGTTCCCGACACAGTTGAAGCCGCACCCGCCGTGCCATCGCCATTCGATGATGTTGGGGGGTTGGCCCCTAGCGCGCCAACGGTATAGGTGAACGTATTGCCACCCACTACAGCGATTGCGCGTTCGGAATACCCTCCAGCACCACCGCCCGCGATATTGGCCAACGCGCGCGTAGTCCCTGGACCGCCCGGTCCCCATACCTTGATCGTGCAGTTTGTCGCACCTGCGGGGACAGTCTCGGTCGCAGCCGTGCCGGAATTGTATGTATTCGTAACCGGCGTAAAGCCTGAAGATTTGCGCATCTTGAGAGCGTTGATCGGATTCATGATCAAGCCTCTTGAGCCACTGCTACAACGTCCCACTTGGTGTCGGCGCTATTGTATATCATGCCGAGATAGAGCGTTTTGCTGATAACAGTCGTGGTTGGTAGAGTAACTCCGATTGCGCGGTATTGCGTCCCATAGGTGATGGCCCGTGCCGTGCCGTTGTCCTTAATCCTGATCGAAATGCCGTAACCATCGGCGGCGGTGCCGGTTGGGTTCGCGAGATTGAGCGCAGCCGCCTGCGCGGTGATGATGACCTGATCGTTAGCAAAAGTCGGGGTTACGGTTGCGGAACTGGTAACCGACTGAATCGCGGGCGCTGGCAAGTCGCCCTTAACCAAGGCTCGGAATGTCGGGGTGGCAGCCCCCCCGCTGGTCGGCCCTGCCCATACCTGGTTGGCGCTCTGTGTGGCAAGCGACAGAGCCAAAGTGCCGCTCGTTGTAACCGGCGAGCCGGTGACAGAAAAGATTGCCGGAGCCGACAGGGCGACGCTGGTAACGGTGCCAGTCCCCCCAGCCAAAGCCGAACCACTAGCGCGGTTATATGAGACGCAGCGGACTGCATCAGAGCCTTCGGACACAAAACATGCCGTATCGCCTGCCGCAGTGCTGATATTGGCACCTGTCGGAAGGATCAAGCTGGCACCGTTAGTTAATGTTAGAACCCCAGCAAACTTAACCCACGCCTTGCGGCCCGCTTTGTCCGTGGCGAAGTCAATATCCGTTATTGCAGTGGTGCCGGTAACATTGAAATAGCCGCCTTCTCCTAGGGAAATTGTTCCCGCGCTGGCAACGTCTGCTCCTTGCTCCCATAGCGCGGCAACGCTGTCTGGGGTGGTGAATTTGGCCGCGTTTGTGCCGGTCAATTGTTCGGTGGTTGATGCCGCAACGGGGATTGAAGGCGATGATCCCAAACCGATGATCGGATCAACATCGCTGATCGTCGCGCCCGCCGCCGTAGTAACCTTGCAGCGGTATGTGATGTTGCTATCGAGGTAAACGGCTGAACATCGCCCCGCCGCGTCAGCAATAACCGGATTGGCAAGCGGTGTAACTAGGCCACTATCGGAATAAACAGTTGCCGGGGTTGTCGTGCCAGTCGCATAGAAATACAGCTTCGCCCCCGATACCGGATTGCCGTCCGCATCGAACACGGTCATGTAGGGCGGGGCAAACAGGAACGACATTCAGCTAATCCTCTCGGCATATAGGTCGATGTAACAGGTGGCGCGCACGGTTGCCGTGGCGGCATCGCGCACTTCGATTGTCAGGTTTGAGGATTTGACCAGCTCGTCAAACGTGGTGTCGGTGACGGTCCAGTCGCGGTCGCTTGAACAGGCTAACCAGGTTGCAGTTGCCGAGCCTGTAGGCGTTGAACCCGTGTCCACAGTCGCCCGAACTTCATAATTTGCTACCGCGTCGGCAGTCCATTGGTTCGTTGCGAAATAAGTGCCGTTATAGCCCTCATACATATAACCATCGCTGTCGATCCGCCATGAAGCCGAAGCGTTGCCCCCGCCGTTTTGCGAATCGACCGTCACATTGATAAGCGTGACCGAGCCGGACCCGCCGACAGCGCCGCCGCCCGATATAAGCATGGCATGGATGCCGCTCACGTCAGGTTACCGCTTGCTGCCCAAACTGCTGTATCGACCTTTAGAACGGTTGCCAGCCCGTAAGCCGCAATCGTTCTTGATCCCGTGGTGGCGGTGCCAGCCCAGCGCAGGGTATCGGTGGTGATCGAAAGCGTTTGGGTCGAGCCGCTGTTGTTGAAAATGGTCACGATTGTTCCAATGGGGAAAGCAATCGAAGCGTTGGCAGGAATGATAATCCCGCCTGTGGTGATCGAAATGTGCTTACCGGCATCGGTCAGCGCGAGGGTGTAAGAAGCGGTCTTGGTAAGCTGCGGCAGGCCCCTATAGCCCACTGAAGCCGCCGCAATCGTTCCAACCTCTGCAACCGTGCAAGCATCTGACAGCGAGGTCAGGTCTGTATTGGCCCCTGATTTGGCCGCTGAGAGGTTTGTGCGCGCCCCTGAGGCGGTTTGCGCACCTGTCCCCCCATAGGCAACCGCAAGCGCACTGGTGGCGTCTACAGTGATGTCTCCGGTCGAAGTGACAGGCCCGCCAGTGAACACAAGTCCCGAAGCCGCCCCGTCAACGTCAACGCTTGAAACAATCGACCCCGCGCCGCTCGATACCGTGGCGGGGTCAAGGTCGAGGATCGTTGCCCCGCCTGCATCCTTGAGAATGGCGCGCGTAGGGGTGCTGTCGTTCAAGAATATGGGAACAAAGCGCCCCGCCGCGTCAGCCGTCTCCTGTGACCCTAGCGAGGTCACGTAACCGCTATCGGCAAAGACATTGCGCGGGGTAAGGGTGCCGGTCGCGTAGAAGTTCCACGTTGCCCCCGAGATGGGGTTCCCGTCAGAATCTAGCGCAGGAACGGTCCCCGCATGGAATAGGCTCATGCAATTCCTCGCATTCTATGCTATCAGGGGGTGTGAAAACCCTGTTTTGGTTCCTGTTGGCGTGGTGGTTCGCCCCGTCAATTGCCTTCGTCTTCTGCGGCTGCTCGGCCTGGTGACTGCCCTACAGCAGCGCGCAAGTAGTCTTGGATCGCCTGCGCATCCATCCGGCCAATAGTTCCTGCCCGCGACATGCTTTCCAGCCGTCCGATATGGGCATTGATCGCAGCGGGGTCAGTTGTGCGCGGTGCAGTCGCAATCCACTTGGTAATCTTCGGATTGAGCAACATACGGGCCGAAAGCATGTCGCGGCCTGCCTTGACGCCGCCAGCCAATGCCGTGGTCGCAATGCCGGTGGTGACACTCCCCGATCCGAAGCCGCTGCCCAAGCCCAAAAGCGTATTGATAACCGCCGAGCGATAATCAGCCGCCCTTGCGGTGTTGGACGTGTTGCGCATCTTGTTCACGCGGTCCACTTCATTGCCGAGCAGGCGCAGGTTCTTGATCGACTGTGCGCCATCATCGCCGAAGATCGTCGCAAGCGCACGGTTTGGGAATTTGCGTTCTGAGGTTTGAGTGAGAAAATGCGCAATCGAGAAGTCGCCGCGATTGTTCCTGCCAAGCGAGTCCGCAAAAGTCGCAGCAACGTCCGCATGTTCATCGGGATTGAGCTTGGCAAGAAACGCCTTAACGCCTTCAGTATCGCGCCCACGTGCCATGCCGGATAGGTTATTGGCCACCTGCTCGGATGAAAGGTTTGAGCCGCGCTTACCGATGATCTTTTGCAAAGTCCCGTTAATGAACTCCATGCGGCCACGGTATTCCTTGTCGGCCAAATCAAAGGCTTTCGCGGCTTTGGCTTTACCTTGGGATTGAAGGCCATTGCGAATATCGGTTGCCGCCGCGTCCATGATGCCCAAAACGCGGGCTTCATCCTCACCGAACACAAGCCCGCCGTTACTGATCTTTTTGCGCAGACTGGTCCGCATCCGGCGAAGACCGCCAACTGACAAGTCTTTCGACAGGTCAGATTTGAGCGTGTTCAGGAAGGTAATTTCAGCCGCATTGACGCTAGGCGTTTCGCTCAAGCGCGCAATGGCATCATCGACCGCCTGCAAGCTCTCTTGCGGCGCGACCTTGGCATCGCCTGCCAGACGTTCAGCGCGGGTGTATTTTGCCGCTGCCGACTTGCCAGAATCCTTGATGATGCGTTCGCCTGCCGCCTGATAGGTCTGCCCAGCCGTGGCGTTGTCCATGACGTTGCCGCCTCGCCCCAAGGCATTGACCCGGCCTTCAATCTGGCCTTCAACCTCATTCATGCCGCGCCGCAATGCAGGACCGCCCGCAAGCGAAGCGTCAACGCCAGAAACGCGGTTTTCAAGGCGTGGGTCGATCATCGCACGGTTGACGGTGACGCCTTCAGCCTGCCCAGCCGCCGCAACTTCGGGCGCATTCGGGATAACTCTTGCCGCTTGGCGCTGCGCCGCACGTTCGGCCAGTGCATTGGCAATCGGCGGCGTTACGGTCTGAAGGCCCTTGCCGACCACACCGCCCAAAGCCCCGCCAAGGACCGCACCTGTCAGGCGGTTGTCGTTCATCGAACCAGCGCCGTAAAGCGCGCCCATTCCTGCACTGGTCGCAACCGGGTTAGCCGCCATCGCAGCACCGGCAGCGCGTGTCGCGTTAGGGGCTACCTGAAGCCCAGCGATCCTGCCAGCTGGACCAGTCAGTAAAGCGCCACTGACATTGCCCGCAAGGCTCGAAATAGGGTTAAGCTCGGCCATTGCCTGCTTATTGCCTTGGAACCTGTCACGGGCTTGCGTGTAGTCCCCGCCAGTTGCCGCAGCAGCAGCGCCAGCCAGTTCGTCACTGAATCCGAACGACATGGCATCCGCCGCGCCGCCAAAGTAGGAGCCAGCAGGACTTGCGGCAGCGCGCGAACGCCCTTCGTTGGGGACCGCCCGATTAAGCTGGAACGGTCCTTCACCCTTGCGCCGCCAGTATTTTGCCTCAGCGGCGTTCGGAGATACCAAGGCTTGTTCATAACCATTGGCCGACAGAAAGCCGTTAATCTCGTCCATCGATCGGCCTTGAAGCCACATCTGATTAACGCGGTTTTCAATCTCAGGCGCGCCAGCGTTGCGAGTGGCACCAGTGGCAACCTGCTGCATCCCGCTCATATCGCCTACAGGCAGTGGGGCTTCTTGGCCGGGGATGGTTTTGGTTGTGAAGGGCTGGCCATCGCCGCCAGCGGGGGGCGTGGTGCCGCTAGTAGGTGGCGCGGTTCCATCTGCGGAAATAGCGCCACCGCCAAGACCGGCCTCGACCATCTTGCGGTAACGTTCTTCGGCGACAGTTTCTAGCCGCCCAGCGGACTGTTTCAGGCCTTCAAGCGCGCGTAGCCGGGCGTTGCGCTTGGCCGCAATAGCTTCCGGCCCATCGCCCGGCTGCGGGAAGTAAATACGCTTCTGACGTTCAAGCTCCTGTTCGGGGATCGCCGCGCCCGAATCCATGCGTAGGGTCGCCGCGACAAATTCGTCCTGATTGGTGTTAGCAACCTGCCTATTGGCATCATCGCCGCCAAGCCATGTAGGAAGTGAGTTCTTCACGCCGGGCAGGTTCTCGCTCATATAGCGTCCGGGAACCGAATAAGGCCCGATGGCTTGAACGCCCGCTGCATTCGGATCAGTATCAATCCCTTCGTAGCTTTCGTTTGCCCCCATTGCGCGCATCAGGAATGCGCCAGCCTTGCGTTCCTCGACCGTTCCTGTGGTCTTTTCGCGGTCGTTCTTTTCCTGCTCGATCCGCAGGCGTTCCATCTGGATAGATTGATCCTGCTGGGCGCGAATTTCACCGCTTTGCGCGCGGGCTTCTGCCGCCTGTTTCAAAGGCGTGATGGTGCCGGGAATGGACGCAGGGGGAGCGGGTGCCTGTGGCGCAGTCCCGCCAGTCACATACTTAGCGTAGGGATTGTCTTGCGCCATTATCAGCCCTTCGGTTCGATATGGACGTGATCGCCTTCGTTTATCACGTCATAGTTTGGATTCATGCGGCGGAGCTTTGCGGCATAGTCCGCCATGCTCATACCGGAGGGAGGAACGCTATCGACTGCCAAAGGTTCACCGTGGACGCCGCGCCGCGTATGATAGCTGTTCTTGACGCCGCCGACTTCTGCATTGTGCTTCGGCGTCCGGTAGGTCGAGGTAACGCCAGACTGGTTCACGCCTACGGGGCGAAAGGGACCGCCAACGTTTCCGCTGGCACCTCCCAACGCGCGGTCAGCCGCACCTTGGCCAAATATCGCATCGAACTGCGCCTTGGTTCCGGGATTAGCCCTAAGCTCGGCAATTGCCGCCGGCGGAATGTTCGCCGCTGCGGGTGCCGGTTGCGGGCCGAAGTTTTGCGGCTGTCCGCCCTGCTGGATTGGCTGGCCGAACTGGAAGCCAGCAAGCCCGCCTTCGCCGACCGGGACGTAGTTGGGCTGGGCAAACTTCTCGTATTTGTCCAACTGTCCGCTAACAGCCAGCGCAACCATCAGGTCGTTCTTGGCGTTGCCGGTGCGGGCAAATGAACTTGTGTCGATATTGTTTGCCTTGAGGCCCGCAATAACCTGATCCAGTGCTGCATTTTGCTGGTCCTCGGGCAGTTGGAGAACCTTGAAAGCAGACTGCCCAATGTGGGACATCACGGCATCAACGTCTTTCTTTTGTCTATCGTCCAGATCCAGATACATTTTGCTATTGGTGTAAGCGAGCTGCTGCCGGGCTTGCGCCTTGACGTTCGGATCAGGGCTAGTCAGCGCATCGCCGATAAGCTTCTGTTCGGCAAGTTTCGCCGCCTTTTCCTGTTCGGCCTGCTTCTGCTGAATGACCATCTGCGGCTGATAGGGAGCCAGCGCATTCAGATTTTCCGCGTTCGGGTTGGTCGCATAGGCGGTAAGCGCGTTCTTCGACTTGTCAGCCTCCTGCGCCTGCTGGCCCTGCATAAAGGCACTAAACGCATTGCCGCCCACGTCAGGCGCGAGGCCGAGCCTCCAATCAACTGACATCAGCCATACCTCCCGTAAAGATAGCCTGCGGTGCTGGCCGCGCTTCCAATCGCATTAGCCGTATTCTGTGAGCCGACAAGCCGCGCATTGGCGATGTTGTTGCCCTGCTGGGTATAGACGTTTGCAAGGCTATTACCTGCGTTCTGAGACACCCCAGCCTGCGCCGAAGCTGCCGAAGCGCCAAGCGCCTGCTGATTGCCCAAGCCTGCCAGAAACTCGCCGCGATAGCCCTGTTGGAGATTCTGCCGGTAACCCTCAAGCGCCTTCATTGCCGCGCCAGACTTAAGCGTTCCTGCACCCGCGTAACCGGAATTGACGCGGTTCGATCCCTGCCCGAACTGGAAGCCGTAATCGCTGTTCTGAATGAAACTGCGGAAGGCATTCTGCGAATTGGCACCATCCTGTCCCGGATTAATCCCGTAGTAGTCATTGAGCATCGCATTCGCGCCAAGGCCAGATTGCTGCCAAGGGCGAAGCGCCGCAGAGGATAGATCATAGTTGCGCTGAATGACATCAGCCGAGCGGTCAGCCGCTTGCGTAGTGGCATTGGCTGCACTGCGCGCACCGCTTGACGAAACAACCGCGCTCCCGACTGCACCGACTGCCGCGATGGCCCCGCCGATTATTGCTGCTGGCATGGCATTCTCCAATTAAAGAGGTTGTAAAACTCCGGCTCCTCACCGGCAAAACTCGTCATGACTTGACCGCATGGCTTGAAGCCCATTTTGCGGGTGAACAAAGCTGTGTGCCGGTGGTCTGGCTTGATCCGCGTCCAAAGATGCGTTGCCCCCAAACCGACCATGTGAGCGATTGCTTCCTTGGCGAACCCAAACGCCCACTGCCCCCGGCCTTTGGGCAATATCAAGGTGTGAACTTCGTAAGTGCTAGGAGCCGTCCAGCTAAGGACAAACCCCCCATGCTCTCCAAACAAGGCGACATGCGGGTCATAGACTGCCGCGCTAAGGTCCAACTCCCCTTCGCCTCCGATATACGGGCGAATTTCGGGATGGTTGGCATATCCATTGATCAGCCCCGCGTCCTTGGTCTCAAACATTGGAGATCAAAATATAGTAGGTCGTGCCGCCAATATCGACAGCCAGCTTATGCGTTGTGGTCGCTGCCGAAGCGGCCAAAGTGCCGTCTTTCCGCAGAAACCGCGCGTCAGCATCGGCGCGGCTGGGGATGGCCGAAGCCGACCCTACACCCGTGTCCCGAACCGCGAACGCCGCCGCGCCGGTCTTCTCGACAAGTCCTGTCCCCGTCAGGGCCGATACAGCGTCCAGAACGTCCGATTGCGCCTGTAGGCCTGTCAGACTGCCTTCAACGCCTGTGAGGCCGTCCAGAACCGCCTCAGTGCCGTTTATCGCGTCCTCAAGCTGCTTAACCAATGATTGCCACCAGCGGCGATAAAGCTGTGTTGGCCGTCCATCCGTGGTGATCTGCTCGTCACGCAAGCGGGGAAGCCGGAAAGCCATTACATCGCCCCGTAAGGTTCGTTAATCAGGACGTCCGACACCCTGAAGTCAACTGGGGCCGTCACGCGAAACTCAGCCAGTAAGCCGGGGTTGTAAGCAATGCCCAAACCTGACCACATGACCTTCAAACCATAGCCACCTTGCGGCCCAAGCGTATTCCCTAGCCATTCTTCCCAAGTCTTGCCGCCGTCATAGGATAGCCGCATTTCAATATCGGGGTCTGTGTAGTCACCCGAAAGATAGGGGGTGCCGCCAGTGTTGCAGCGCACCATAATGTTATTGATTGTCACTTCACCGCCGTTGACCGGAAAGCCAGCCCTAAACCTGCGTTCAAGCACCCCGCCTTCGTCAACATGGCCTGAAAAGCTGTAGGTCTTGCCGTTGACCGACGATCCAAACACGCCCGACACGAAGCATTGCGGGGTCCAGTCGTCCAGCCCGTAAGTCTCGAAGGTCGAAAACGCCTGCGAACGGCGGTTGAATATCCACACACCGCTATCCAGCCGAAGGGCAAGAAACTCGCTGCCGTCAATCAGGAACGTGAACAGGTAAGCGTTGGCCGATGCTTCAATTTCAGCCTCTAGGCCCGCATTTGAGATAACCCCGTCTTGGTCCCCTAGAACGATCTGATTGTTGGACGTGACCACTGCAAAAGTCGTGCCATAGTTGCACATCGCCCCGGTGTTTTTGACGCCCACTTTCCAGACCGCGCCTTCAAGGGGCTGGAACGGCAAAACATCATCATTCGTATTAGGCCAAAGTTCGACAGTCTCAGCGCCGCCAAGGACAAGCGCGTCCTTGATGAAAATCATGTCCCGCAGCCGGTCGGGCTGGTTTTCCGCCGTGGCGAAGTTCAACGCGCCAATCGTTGCGGCCAGCGGGTCCGAGTAGTAAAACTTCTCAGTGTCGGAGCGCAGGGCGATCAATCGGCCAGAACCCACAAGAACTTTGATGACATTCGCGCCGTCAGGGAATGCAATGGTCGATAGAGTCGCCCCGTCATAGGTCCAGATAGACGCGCCCGCACAGGCGAACAGATAATCCTCGTAACCAGCCATCGAAGCAAAGCCGCTGCCGTCAATCGCGCCGAGCGAAACAGTCTCACGGTAGAGCGCGCCAGCCGAGATACCGTAGAGCGCGCCGTCCAGCACCCCGTTACCCTTGAACAGGCATTTGACAGGCCCTGCGCCCATGTTAGCGACACGATCCACCAAGGCCGGGCGGGATTGCAGCACCACGCCGGTTGTCTCGGTCTGTGAGGCTTCAGCGAACATGTTGACGACAGGCAACTCAGGAAGGTCGCCCCTTGCGCGTTTGAACGCTGAAAGGCCGAACTGCATCCTAGGCATTAGTAATACTCAACCTCGCGGCGTTCGATCTTGGAGTTCATCACCGCCGACAGGCCCGAACGGGCTTCCATGATGTTCTGCGCCGACAGCGGCACCCCGTAAAATTCATGCACCGCATTGCGCAGGTTGAACTTCAGCGCCGACAGATAGCTATCGTTCAGCAGTAGCTCAGTTGCCTCTACAACGGGCGTAGGAAGGCCGAAGTCAGCCCCCTTGACCTTGGAGAAGGCTAGGAAGTCGTTCATGCGTTCCAAGGCGTCAGAAAGCTGTGCCGCGCTAGGTTCGCGGTTGATGCCGGTCACTTTGCGCAGCGCGAAAATGCACACATCGCGGGCAGTGTTCCCAATGCGGTTCGTGCTGGCTTCAATGGGCAGATAGAACGTCTCTACGAAGGTTTGCGTTCCATCGGTCGCTGTGACCGTGAATACCTGCGTAACCCCGTCTGCGCCGCCTGTGACGGTCAGGACAACATCTGCCCCGGTGACTTGCGCCGTGATCGTCGCCGTGCCGGTCGTGACAACCGGGGTTGCGGTGTTGATCGGAACAGCAGGGTCTGGCGTCCAGGTATAGTCCCGAACAGCCGTAGGGGCCTTAGCAGCCCATGAAGTAGCCATTAGCTGCCCTTTCTAGGCCGACCGCGCTTCTTGGGCTGTTCGGGGATCGAATCCTCGTAATCAGCCATTGCCGATTCAAGCTCGGGGGTGACAGCTTTTGTCACCTGCTCAAATTCAGGATGGTTGGAAAGGCGGCGAATGCCGTCCGCGTCGGTAACGTCCGCAGGCTCCCGCCCCTCGAAAGTCACGCCGAACAGCGTAATCGAAGTGCGCTTGCCGGTGTAATCACCTTTGAAACGAAACAGCATCGCCGCCTACTCCTTATTCTACAATGTATTGGACGGACAGATAGACCGAACCAGCAACGCCCGTGGCCGCATTGGCCGCAGGAACGCCCACGATACGGGTCTTGGCAGTCGTCTTGTAGTTCAGACCGCCAACTGCCGTAGCAGCCGCTGCGGTGCCAGCCTGCCCGACAGTCGAAGCCGAGAAGTAACGGGTTGCCGAACCGCTATCACCCACGTTGAGCGTAAGCAGCGGGGCGCCGTTGGTGTCAAGATCGGTCGCCTCAATCGTTGCCGAAATAACGCGCGCATTGGCGGGCAGATCGAAAAAGTTGAGGGTGTCCGCAGTGGTCAGCGCAGCCGTGGTCACGACTTCAGCGTAGGCGCAATGCACCATGCCAGAGATCGAGCCAGCAGCCACGCCGGTCTTGGTTGCGATGTTGGTGCTATTATATACAGGCATTTCCGTATCCTTGAAAAAGTGGGGCCAGCCCTAAGACCGGCCCCGTGTCAGGCTTAGTTCTCAGCCGAGATCGCAGCTGAGATGGTGGCCGCGCCAGTGGTGGCGAAGTAGCCGGTCACAACGCCGTTGTCCTTCAGGTCATCGGTGTCAGCGGTGCCGCTGCCGAAGATCAGCTTGCGGACGCCGTAGATGCCATCGACAGCCACGCCGAACTTGTCACCATAGTCAAACTCTTCGGTGACAGTCTTCCAGCGCTTCGCATATGCGATTGCCAGAGCCTGCGCGCCGCAGAGATAGGCCGGGGTGACTTCGACGGTGCCGCCGTTGCCGATGTCGCCATAGATCGGGATGTTATCAACCTCCTTCACGATAGCGCCGTTCCAGTGCAGGTCGCCGCCTTCCCAAATCTGCGAGTTTTCCATCTCGCTCGGCGTGTTCACCAGCGCATTGCTGGAGATCATGCTGTCGCGCAGGTTCTTGAACGCATAGGGGTTGGCGAACACCACGTAGTAACGCTTGCCGTTACCGCTATCGCGCATCGGGCGAATCTTGGGCGAACAAGTCTTCGCCTTCAGAATCATGCCGTCAAGCGCAGCGGTGTTGAACAGGTCATTGGTGGTGTCGAGCTGGGCAAGGTCAGCCGAAAGGTCGGTGCCAGAGCCTACGCCCGCGCCAAAGTAAACGCGATCGAGGTTGTCAACGAGCCAGGCGTCACCGATTGCAGCGGTGCGATCAACGAAGGCAGTGCCGTTAAGCGAACCCAGCGCCGTGATGATCTGGTCGCGGGTATCTTCCATCGACCAGTCAAGCAGGGTGGCGCGGGCAGCTTCCCGAAGCGAGATAGCCGAACGCTGCTCCGACATTTCCGCGACACGAACCGCGTTACGGCGCTTGTCAACGTAAATGCGCATCGAGCGCGAGGCCAGGTCTTCTTCAGCGCCTTCCAGAACCGTGGTCCCGGTGGTGGCTGCGTTCGTCAGGCGGTTGACCAAGGCGATGGTGATCGAGTCACCGGCCTTTTTGGAGAGGTCTTCCTTGACCTGAATGACCGCGTTTTCGCTGGTGCCCATGAGCGACTTGAAGCCGCCGCTGTGCAGGTATTCGGTGAAGAACTTGTCTTCCCATTGCTGGACCACAAGGCCAGTTGCGGGGGTAGTGTCTGCCATGATAAAAAATCCATCTGTTGCGGACTAGCCGCGTGTTGGGATACAACGTCTCTCGACGTGGTGATTACCGGCCTAGCATCTCCTGAAGCGATTTAGGACCAGCCCATTGCGGGCCGCCCCTTGTCGCAACCGAAGTCACACCGGAGATCGAAGGAGGAAGGTTCTGCTGCGGCACAGGGGTTTGACCCTGCTGCATTTCCGCCATCACCTTTTCCCTGATCTTAGCTTCAAGGTCAGAAACGTCCACAGCGCCCAATTCCTGCATGGTCTTGTGAGATTGCGCGATTTGATACGCTTTCGCCCAAGGATGCGGGTCGGACATCGCCTGTTGCACCAATTGCGGGTTTTGTGCCGCCATCTGGTTGAACAGATCGAACTTCTCCTGAAAGTCAGGGAACTGGCTTCGCGCCGCCATCTCCGAGGCATTGATCCTCGAAAGCTGATCAGTCTGAGCCAGCACCTGCTGTTGGAGATGCTGGAATGCCGCCGTTTCATCCTCCCAAATCGAGGGAGGCGGGGCAGGAGGTTCCTGAGGTTGCTGAAGCTGTTGGAATTGGCTTTTCAGGGCTTCCAGTTCGCGCTCAAGGTTCTGGCGCTTCTCGCGTTCTTCCTTGACGGCTTTGAACGTTTCGGGGGGCAGTTGGTCGGTCGGCGGCACCGTCTCCTCACCTTGCGGCTCGGCTTGAACGCCCGTTTCCTTTGCTGCGAAACGCCCGTGTTCGTCGCGGGGTGTTCCCGTTTCTTCCACGGTTTCCGGTGCAGCTTCCGCTACAGTCGGTTCGTCACTCAGAATGCTGTCTAGCGAAGTTCCTTCAGTCATTGGTTTACCCTAACGCCCGTAAGTCGGCGGCACTTTCAAACGCCCGTTGGTCGGCGGCACCTTCCACGTCATCTCGACGTTGAAACTTAATCGGCAAGCTGTTCAATGCCGATGCGAATGGCGCTGATTGTCCCGTCAAACTCCCGCAGGAGAATGCCGACAGCCTTCCCATCCTCAATTACTGTGGCTTGTTCAATCCGGGGCCATGAAAGGTCAGGCTGCAAGGAGGAATAGTTCATCCTCTTCCCTTAGCCTGTTAATCCAGTTCTGTTCAACCTTTGCCAGTTCCGCAATCCGTGCGTCCAGCGTGTTAATCTTGGTCTGCAATGCGGCCTGCTTGGCTTCACTCGCGCGCTTGCGTTGTCCCGCCTCAAACTGCGCCGTAAGTTCACGAACCTGCGCCAACAGATCGCCGTATTCGACCAGTGCTTCTTTACGCTCAGTCGGAACGGGCGGCAGCACCTTGATAGGCTGCTCGATCTCATCAGCGAACCGAACAATCTTACCGCGCCTGCGAATAGGCCGCCCGTGCAGATTTTGCGTTGCACTTGTGCCCGTCAACGTGCCCGAAGCGGTAAAGCTAATGTCAACCGAGCCGCTGATTGCGCTTGCTGGTGTTTCGGGTGCAGCGCCGGTCGTAAACGTGACCGTAATGGCCCCAGAAAGCGCACCGGAGCCTGCTAGAGCGCCGCTGGTCGCAAATGCTAGGCTAGATGCCCCGGAAAGCGCTGTAGCGCCTCCTAGCGCCCCTGCCGTGGTGAATGTTGTCGTGGTGGCACCGCTAAGGCGTCCAGCCCCCGCGAACGCGCCCGCCGCTGTAAATGTTAGCGCCGATGCACCCGAAAGCGCGCCGACCGTGATACCTGTTGCCGAAGTCGTAAACGTTAGCGTTGTCGAACCGCTTGCCGCCATAAGTCCGCGCAGGGTGCCTGCGGTTGTAAATGCGGGGGCCGTTGAACCGGAAAGCGCGCCTTGTCCCTGTAGTGCGCCGGACGCAGTGAATGCGAAACTGACTGCGCCGGATAATGCCCCGCTTGCTACGCCAGCATCAAACGTCCAATCTGCCCAAATATCCTTGTAAGCGTCGTTTGAATTGTTCGAGCCGGTGTTGACAATGGCCCTCGGCTGTGCGCCCCTGCCCCTGCCCCTATACCAAGCCGAGCGGAACGGGAAATTGCCGTCGCCCGTGACAGCCATTAGCCTTGCGTTTCGATATACTGCCCGCTGACTGTGGTGGCAGTGGTGGCAGTTGGAAACCAGATGAATTGCAGCACACTGTCATCATAAACGCGCGGCATACCGCCTGCAAGCGCGTCAATCGCGTTCCCGATATTGGCAGCAGTGCATTCGATCTGTGCGAGGCAGCGAAACAACACAAGATGCATGGTCCCGCTGGTCCGCGTGGCGCTCTGGATAAAGCTGCTAGGCGCGCGAATGCCCGTGTCCCCAGCGGCAAGCCCAAATATCTCGACAGTGCCAACCGGCGGCGATGCAACGCCCGTAAATGTCCCTGTCGCGCCAGCGTTACCGTCCTGATCGGTATAGGTGAGCGTCACAGTTGGGGTGCCCGCACCGCCTGCTGCGCTCCACTCAATCATGCCCATGACGTTCGCGCCGTTTACCGTGCCGTCGCCAGACCGTGCAGGCAATGCCGCTGCTGTGATCGCCTGCGCCGCCGTTGATGTTACAGTCAGGCCGCTATTCTGCCAAAGCCGGTCAATCAGCCAAAGCGTCCCCGCAACGGTCGCTTGTGCCGCAAGCCGCGCCACATAGGCATTTCCAGGGCCGGGGTTGGTCCGCAGAATACGGCCCTGAACGCTCGTTCCCAACGCCGGGGTAACAGCCTGTCCGTTGATGCCAGCCGCGTTAGCAACTGAAGCGCCAGGATTGCCGCCCGCATACCAAGGGGTGTAAGCGCGCTGCGCCGCGACAGCAGCCATAGTCACGCCAACCTTCATGAAAGGTTGCGGGGCCTGCATCCCGGCAATTACGCCGTCAAGGGTGGTGATAGCCATCAGTCGAGATTCACATCAAGTTCGCCAATGGCAAACGAAGGGGTGATGCCGGACGAAACGGCAAGCGATGCCGAGAGCGCGCCCTTGAAGAACAAGTTGCCCGCGCCGCTAACGTCCGAACCAATGCCGAAATGCGTAATCGTGTTAGTGCCGCCCGTAGCAGCCGGGAAGTTGATAGCCGCCGTGTTAGACACATTGTTGCCCGATACCGTCCAGCCTGCACCAGAACGTGCAACCGCAACGCGGGCATAGCTGGTGTAAGTCGCCTCGCTGGTGGTCTGAGTGCCAGTTTCGCCGGGGTCGGCGGTGTGCAGTGAGATATAGAACGAACCCGCCGTGGCGCTGTTCTGGATACCCGCTGCATCGCCTACGTTGGCGTGATCGGTGTTGTTGAAATACAGCGTCAAAAGCGCCGTTTCGAATGCGTTAGTCGCGCTCATGCTGCCTCATCCATTTCTTCGCGCACACCGATGATGAACCCGTTCTCATCGCGTTCAGCCACCTTGCGGCGCGGTTTGCTCATGTTCTCAAGCACGGCGGCCATTTGCGCCATAATCTGCATCTGCGCCTCCTGCTTGGAAGCATCATCCTGCTTGGCCTTCGTCTCGCCCGTAGCATCAGCAACGCGGGTCTTGGCTTCAAAGTCCAGCATTGCCTTGCGTTCGGCAAGCATTGCGTCCGTTTCAACCTTGCGGGCTTGGACCTCTACATCAAGGTCAACCTTGCGCTGCTGCAAATCGGCTTCGGCCTGGGCCTTATACAGCGCAATCTCCTTGTCGGCTTCAGCGGCGATCTGCGCCGAGGCAACCTTGGCCTGAGCATTGATCTGGGCTTTCTGTAGCTCAATCTCGCCCTGCTGCTGTGCGGCCTGCTGTTCCATCTGCATTTGCATGGCCATCTGTTCCTGCATCGCCGCAGCCGGGTCAACGCCCTGCTGTTGTTCGTCGCCCTTCAGAATCTCTAGCAGCTTGTCCTTGTCTCTCAGGGACGACGCCTGCGTGATGAACTCCATGATCTGCATTGCCTTGGCGGGGTCAGCCATCACAGGGGCAAGGCTTGGCAGCATCTTGGTGATAGTATCGAACTGCTCGGCCTGTGCGGTCGGGCTGTCAATGCCTTCATCAATGATGATGTCTACATCAATCTCTGCAACCGCGTTCTCGACGCCCGCCTGCTGCTGGGCAATCGGCATGGTCGCAAGCGTTTGCAGATATGAAACCGCCTGCGGGTCAGCCTGCGCCGCATTGGCCTTCGTGATGCCCATCTTCTTTGCTTCAGCGTCCAGAACCGTGATAGGCTGGTTGATCCCCACAAACCGAAGGTTGCGCTGATCGTCGGTCACGCGAATCCAGCGCGGCCCATCCCAATACTGCTGCACCCTTGCCCATACCGAGCGATACACGGCCAGAGAGAGCGTCTTGATGCAGTCCATGTAGGTCGCAAGCTCGGTCATGCCGCCTTGCTGCTGCGCCAACATAGCCCGTCCAGAAAGGCTCTGTTCGGTCTTGCCCTGCAACGAAGCGTTCGGGCCGAGAAGGTCCAAGTCAGCCTTGGCCATCGCCAACATGTTCAGGTTGCCCATCGCCATGTCATTGGTCGGCAATACCTCTACGTCATCCTTTTCGCCGATAAACACACCGTCAGGGCGTGAAAGCTCCTTGCGGATGTCCTTCGGGTCGCTGCCGACATTCGGGCTTACCCTGATCTGCCGCTGTGTAATCAGGTGCAGCGCTTTGCTCTCGCGCTTGTTCACCGCGTCCTGCGGGCCGATCATGGTCCTGACTTCGCCGTAACGGTTGCCATCGCGGTCCACATACAGGCTCACAGCCTTGATGCAGCATTCAGGCTCCCCGTCATGGCCCATATAAGGGCTTTCAACCGGCTCAGTGACAAACCCTGCCTTGGTGAAAATGGCGAACTTCCAGCCCCCATCATCCTTCCAATAGTGTTCGCAGATCCGAACGCGGCGGCGCTTGGCATCGGCCCACATCTTCCACTTGGGCGTATCGTCGTAAGTGTCTGACGTGGTTTCACTGGCGACTGTCGATTCCAGCACGTCCTTGGCGTCAGGGAACTTGGCAATCGCCGCCGTCAGGTCCATCCAGACCACTTCGCCCATGAATGCTGCGTCTGCGAAGTCGAACGCTACCGAATGCGGGTCGTAATAGAACCGATCCCATGCCACGCGCTTGATGTCAGGGTCAACACCTTCCTTGGTCTTCTTGACGCCGATCTTGACCGCGCAAGTCCCCTCTACCGCAAGCTCCTTGGCGCACTGCGACCGCAGGTCATCCCAGCGGGCTTGGTCGCACACATACCGCAGGGCGTCAGTCGCAGCCCTTGCCGCTTCTTCATCGTCAGGATTGCGCGGGAATGCCTTCGGGTCTTTGCGGGTCTGCTTCTCAAGCCCCATCATCGCATTGACTTTGCGCTTGATGCGGTTGTTTACGATAGGCGGCTGGCCACGGCGCTTTAGCTCTGCCTCTTCAGCCGGTGTCAGTTGCTTCTCGTCGTAATAGTCCCGGTCGCGCTCCGCCAGCTTGCGCGCGTCAAGGGTCAACTCCTCCGAGGACTCGAACTGCTGGACAAGGGCGCTTACGTCACTTTCCACGTGTCCACCTCCCTTTCCTTGCTGAATGCCTTGTCCCATCGGTCGCGCGGTCCCTTGTTCTCAGTAGCGCGCACAATCGCAGGGTGCGCCTGGTCAATCGCCCTGCCAATCAGGCTTGAACAATCGACATCATCATCATTTTTGCCAGCGGGAAACACCAGATGCTCTCCGATGTCTGCGCCCGGCTCGAAATACACGCGGCCAGTTGCGGCCATTGCCTGAAACGATCTGGCCCTAGTCGGCTTGTCAGCTACCGAGGGAAGCCATTCCATGCGGCAATGCACGTTGCGTTCCCTCATCCTGCGCCTGAGCATCGGCTCGATTGCCTTCTGAATGACACCGCCTTCGCCAAACCATGCCAGCGGCTTCCATTTGGCTATCAGGTCGAGCTTTCGTTCAATCCATTCGTCAGACGCCGTTTGACCACGCCATCCACCCACGCGGTAAGCATCACCCTTGCCATCAATTCCCCAGATGCGGTGGACAGTGAAGTCCCCGCCGCCATCCGTGACCGCGTAGTCTGACGTGCCATAATACCTCATTGCAGGGAGCTTATCCCAAGTCTGAAACCATTCCCTGCGGAAGAACGTGCCTTCGTCCGGTTGCGGCTTCTGCTGATACAGTGCCGAAAACTCGCGAGGCCCTACAGTTGCCTTGATCCGCTCCAATGCCTCAATCGGATACCACTCAGGCCAAAGCGCAGTGCCTTCGGGACTGATCGCAGGAAGCTCTAACACTTCCCATTGATCTGCCTCTTGCTCCAATATGCGGCCAGCCAAGTCATCTTCGTGCCAGCGGGTCTGGATCAGAACAATCGCACCGCCCGGCATCAACCGCGTGTAGAGCGTCGAGCGATACCAATCCCAAACCAGATCGCGCCTGCGTTCGCTGTCAGCCTCTTCGCGGTCCTTGAACGGGTCATCAATCAGCGCAATGTGCGCGCCGCGCCCTGTAACTGCCGTGCCGACACCCGCCGCAACGTAAGCCCCCTTGTGATTTGTGTTCATCCGGTTCGCTGCCTGGCTATCAGGTGCCAAGGTCACGTTCGGAAAGACTTGCCCAAACTCAGGCTCGTTCACAAGGTTGCGGACGTTGCGCCCGAAGTCGTTTGCAAGGTCGCTGTTATAGCTTGCCGCGATGATCTGGCGCTTAGGGTCGCGTCCAAGGCACCATGCCGGAAAACGCTTGCTAGCTAGCTCTGACTTACCATGACGCGGCGGCATGAATATCATCAGCCGGTCAATCTCACCGCGCTCTACTGCCTCCAGCTTGTCGCAGATGCGTTCGTGATGGCCTGCTCTCACATAGAGCGGGTTTGTGTATTCAGTGAACCGAAGAAGCGACCGGCTCGCCAGCGTTGCCCTCACCTGTTGCAGCGTCGGCAAGGATTCGCTCAAGCTCTTCAAGTCTCTCGTTGCCGAGGCTGTTGAGGTCATAGCGATGCGTTACCTCTTGCTTGCCGTCCACATGCTTAACATCCCGCCATTGCTGTGAGCGACGGTTCTTAAGCCAGAAGATCGCGGCAGTTACGTCAGGTGCAACCTTAGCCCTGAATGGCGCGTAAACAGGCTCACTCGCACCGCCCGGCATGAATATCTTCACTTCGTCCTGCTCGTAACCAATGGCGCGCTGATATAAACTGCGCTCAACACGATCATCGGCAGATTCCTTGCCAGCCTTTAGGGCCTGACAAAATTCTTCGTTGTCCGCTTTCCAGCGATACAGCGTTCTAACCTCAACCTCGAAGAAGTCGGCAATCTCTTGATCTGTTGCCCCCAGCAAGCAAAGCTTCTCCGCTTGTGTGATGAACTCAGTCTTGAACTTGCTTGGCCGTCCTGCCGCCATGTTTCATGGCTCCTCAAGTTTACCCCAACGCTTGCCATGCGAAGCCCCTCTAGTGTTGGGCTGTGTTTGGTCATGGAAGGTTGGGGATGGTCCGGGGACCAATGCGAAAACGTTGGGCCAGCGCGACTGGGAAAGCCCTGTCCTGAACGCTGGCCCTTACTGCGCTCGCAGCAACTTCAATTCATTGGCGTCAATTCGCCATGTTGGCCTGTTTGTTTCATGACGGGGGAGAATTGTCAAGCCCTACGCCCCTATCTCCCCAGCCAGCCTGTCGCCAGCGTCCTTGATCTCCATCATGCTTGTTTCAAGCCACGCGCGTTTGGGCTTTCCGTCCTGTGTCGTTCCGCCCTTGTGTGAGGCCCATTGGCTCACCGTGGTGTCATCTACCGCGATTGCGTGGGCAATGTCCCTCAGTGGGCCTAGTGCGGCGTCCAGGCGGTCTAGTTCTGCCTTGTGGCGTATCATGCCGGGTGTCTTGCCCATCTCTCCCCCGCCTAGTGCGCCGCGCATCATCTTGCCTACGCTGTCTTCGATCAGGCTGCGCTCGTTAGCAACTGCAACATCGCGGTATCGGGCGAGGCCATTGAACTGGCGCGCGGTCAGCTTGCCGGTCTGTGACATTGTGTCGATTACGGGGATGCGGCGATATGCCATAGTGAGGCGGGCGAATGTTCCCTTGTCGGCCTGCTCAGGGGTGGGGCCGATGATCTGGATAGGATCGGGGCGCTTCTTGCGCTTGGGCTTGGCCATCTCTCACCCCTCCCAAGTGTAAGGTTGTTCGGTGTAACTGGCGTCTTTGGCGCGCTTCTCCTGATCGAATCCCTCAAGCCAATCGGCATGTCGGCGCGCGTCCCGTTTATCGCCGCGCATTGCAGCTTCGCGCCCATCCTGAAAGTGCAGGATGTTGCTTGCCATTACTCACACCCTCCTGATAGATACCGCTCGGGCAGTTCGCCAGCGTCAATCATCTCAAGCAAGATGCTTGCAGGGCCGCTAACCGGACGTGCGCCTTTCTCCCATCGGTGGATCGTGGACAAGTCCCCAATGCGCAGCACCTTGGCCAGCCCATCTAATGACAGGCTGGCCTTGTGGCGAATGCGGCGGACGTTAGCGGGGTTCAATCGCGCGCCCTTTCCCAGCCTTGCGGGGTGTATGCCGCTTGTCGCTGGATCAGCCAAGCCCCCGGCGCAATAACCTGCGTGGCGTGGGTGTGGTGTTCGCGCAGGTGGACCAGCTCAGCAGGCTTGTCGCCCACATTCAGGAAGCCCCGGAAAATATCCATGCCGCTAAATTGCTGAATGTCCGGGCGCTCCATGACAACGTGGTGGTGCCCGGTTTCGCTGTGTGTGACAATATACGAACCGTTCTCAGCAGCTACTGGTTTTGCAGCGGCGGGGATTGCCTTGATCGGGATCAGGTAAACGTCGCCCTGGGGGATAGCCTTGCGGCTCATGTCAAATTCAAAGTTCATGTTACGTCCTCTCTACACAGTGTTTCAGTATTTCAACAGGAAGCCCGCCATGCAAGACGGATTGCGCTTCATCGACAGTCTTGGTTTTGGGCGGAACCGGCAAGCAGAAACGCCGAGATGTGCCACATAGCGCATCAAGAAACCGCTCTTTTCCGCTGTCAGGCAAATCGACTTCAACCAACCGGCCCCACACTGCATCGCCGCTATCATCGACTGTGCGCGCTTGAAGTTGGTCAAGGATATTGTGCCATCCCACAATCTCACATGCGGCAGCGCGCTGGTCCATATTCGGCCAATGCAAGGCATCGGCAGCGCAAGGAGGCTTGCCTGTGACCCATTCGTCAGGGATAACCTGACCATGCCATGCGCTCAGCCCATATCCGCCGCGATACGAAATGGCGTGTCCGCTTTCGCTGTGGATTCGCCCCTCATCATCCCATTTAACTGTTGGCCGCTGCGAAACGATTACCACTCCTTCAAACGGCCACCACCATTCGCACTGAACCGAAATGCGTTCCATGATGTCGAGAATGCGCGCATCTTGTTCGGCAAAGACGCAGCCGATTTTTTGTGCGAACCTAAACCATGCGATCCAATAAAGGTCCTGTGAACCCCATAGAAAATTTGGGTTCCATATTTTTTCTTTGGCGAGGTTGGCCCTGAGGTTGACCCAGAGGTTGTCCCCGAGGTTGGCCCTGAGGTTGTCCCTGAGGTTGGCCCCTTCCGGCATCTGGAAAATTTTCAGGGCAATCAGGCATTCCGCAGGACTATCGAAAATAAACACCTGAGGCGCGGGCTTTCCTATCTCCGCATAAGCATCGGCCATCGCAGCGGTAAGCTCTGCGCGGTCAATACGACCCCCGGTTGTAGCAATGTCAAGATAGCGCTGGCGGAAGATTGGAAGATCAGATTCCTGCTCGGGTGTTAGTTTCTCAATTTTCATATTCACCTCCGTTTAGGCGGGCATTGCCCCGTTCGGCCAATTGTTATGCTTGAGGCATAAACCTGTCAAGCGTCAAATTTCCTGATTGCCACAATGTCCCAGCTCCCCCCGTCATGCAACCAGACAAGCTGCTCTGCGGTGTAGCTGTGCTTTTCATCGACATATCCTGAACGAAACTGGACGAAATATCGCTGGTCATTGGTCGGGGGCTTTCTCTTGCCTGATACTAACTGAAAACCGGGGGAGGGTATAGGGCTAGTTGGTAACACGGGTGTTCCATGCGGCGATAGCTTCGGCTCGCCACGGAGCATCCTCGGCCATGTTATAGCCCGTGCGGACATCAAGACAGGTAGGTTCGTATTTCGCCCACTTGTCACCTGGGGTAACGTCTAAATCGGCGCACTGTTCGCCACAAAACGGGCAAGGCTTTAGTTCGTCATCCATTGTTCTGTTCCTCCTGTGGTCAATCAATGGGCTTCGGTGGGGCGCTTGCCCTTGC
>OFRO01000117.1_pt1 | contig 29666 bp, 31 predicted proteins | sample 1543091 | NCBI WGS metagenome assembly OFRO01 (sample SAMN07774217, study PRJEB24372) | wastewater metagenome | isolation source: Exp Tend NO 10WW | collected 2016-02
TCCGATCTAGAAAGAACTAACAAGAAAAGAAAGAGAAGGGCTTATTGGCTCCGTAAGTATAAAGAAGCTAAAGGTTGTGAAGTCTGTGGTTATAATCTAAATGGTTTAGCTTTAGATTTTGATCACATAGACCGTTCTGAAAAGAAGTTCTTAGCTAGTTCTAGAATGTTAAATCTTTCTCTCAAATCTATTATGTCTGAAATAAGAAAGTGTAGAATCCTTTGTGCAAATTGCCATAGGATTAAAACTTATGACAATAAGGAATTTAATAATTCGACACGATACATTTGACCCGGTAATCAATAGGGTTATTACTAAGTTTACTGAACGAAGTAATGCAGGTATGAGTAAATACGGTGTAGCCATGACTAGGGAAGATATTAGTCCTAGACAGTGGCTTATCCATCTACAAGAAGAACTTATGGATGGAGTAAACTATATCGAAGCATGGTTATTTAGAGAAGAAAACAGTGATTCTTAGCGGTAAGACATTAAGAGAATATGCTGAAAGGGGGTCGCTATTGGTGGCCCCTTTCGTTTCTGAGAAGACTATCCTGAATGGTATGTCATATGGCTGTTCATTAGCTGGTTATGATGTACGTATTGCTGAAGACATGGAGCTTTGGCATGCTAAGACTTATTTAGCTAGTACTGTAGAAGAATTTCATCTTCCAGAAAATGTAGTAGGATTTGTTCATGACAAGAGTTCTTGGGCTCGAAAGGGTTTATCTCTTTTCAATACCGTCATTGAACCTGGTTGGAAGGGATTCCTTACACTTGAATTAGTTTATCTTTCAAAATTTGAAACACAAGAGTATTCTTTAGAAGTTAAAGCTGGTTCTCCTATAGCTCAGATCATCTTTATGTACACAGACAGAGAAACAGAAGGATACAATGGAAAGTATCAGGGACAAAAACAAGGACCACAAGAAGCAATCTTTGAAAATGTGGGATGATTTAGAGCCTAGACATTATGATGGTGTAACTAACAAAGAGTTGCAAGTATTTGATGATGGTGAAGTAGGTCCTATAGGCTTCTTTAGATTCCGTGAAGATAACTAGACAACACATCCCTTGTCAAAAGTAATTCAAGGAAGATTACCATGCCCTAAATGTGATTCTTCAGATGCGTACCATTTGTATGAAGATGGACATGGTTATTGTTTTTCATGCACATACTATAAGAAAGCTGATTTAGAATTCGTGGATACAGATAACTATAGTTTTCAATACGTAGATTGGAGAGGTATTAATAGATCCTCTTTCGAGCACTACGGAGTACTGACTAAGGTAGATGTTGAGGGTAAACCTCTATCTGTAGGATTTAAGTATCCTAATGGACGTACTAAGGTACGACTAAGAGATCAGAAGATCTTTCAGACCGTAGGGGAAAAGACAAGAGAAAAGGGAGGCAATCTCTTTGGCTCTGATAAGTTCCCTGAAGGCGGTAAGGCTATTACGATTACAGAAGGTGAATTAGATGCCATCAGCGTCTACCAAATGTTCGGTAGTAAGTACCCAGCCGTTAGCGTTCAGTCTAGTTCTTCAGCACGGAGGGACTGTACTGAAGATTATGACTACATCAATAGTTTTGAAAGGATCTATATCTGTTTCGATGGAGATGAACCTGGTCAGAAGGCAGCAAAAGAAGTTGCGAACCTCTTCGACTTTAACAAGGTTTATCTTGTCAAGCTTGACACAAAGCACAAGGATGCAAACGGATATCTTACTGACGCAGCTCAAGATGTGTTCATCAAAACTTGGTGGGCTGCCAAGAGATTTGTTCCAGAGAACATTATCTCAAGTTTCTCAGAAATTGATACCATTATCGATGAAGACGTAAACAAGCCGAGTGTACCTTACCCTTTCGCTAAGCTCCAAGATCAGACATACGGTATTCGTACTGGAGAGGTTATTCTATTTAAGGCTCAGGAAGGTATCGGTAAGACTGAAGTCTTCAGAGCTATTGAATATCATCTACTCAAGACTACTGACGCTAATCTAGGTATTATCCACCTTGAGGAAGACAAGGCACGGATGATCAAGGGGCTTGTAGGGTATGAACTAGAACAACCAGTCCATCTCCCAGACCATCAGGTATCTAAGGATGACCTTAAGAACACTTATCGTAAGCTTGTTAAGCGTGATGAACGCGTTCACATTTATACTCACTTTGGTTCTGATGATCCTGACGTCATCCTCAATACCATTCGATTTATGGCCGGTCCTTGCCAGTGTAAATATATTTTCCTTGACCACATTACTATGGTTGTTACCGGAAGTGAAGTGGAGAATGAAAGAACCGCATTAGACTACATCAGCACCAGATTAGGTATGATGGTTAAGGAGCTAGACTTCTGTCTATTCATGATCTCTCACGTTAACGATCAGGGACAGACTAGAGGTTCTAGAAACATCAGCAAGATTGCTCATACAGTGATTGAACTGAAGAGAGATAAGCTACACGCTGATGAAGAAGTACGTAATACAACTGAACTTATTATCGAGAAGAATCGATTTGGATCACGTACTGGTCCGGGTGGCAAGCTCCTATTTGATGCCAGCACTTTCAAGATTAATGACTTAGTGGAGTTACCTGTATAATGGCTAAAGAACCTAGACCCCTTGCAGCCCACGAAGCTGTTAAAGCCGCCTTACGAGGCACGAGTAGCAAACGAAGCTCCGGGACCGGACAGGTGGATGAGACGATCTATAACGTACCAAGGTATTGCGGATGCGATGGCGGAACAGTGGGGGTAGATGATGAAGATTGCTGCAAGTGATTACTTCTCAGAACTAGAAGTAGAGCCTACTGGTGAAAGCTGGAATGGTCTTCCCTTCTATAAGCTATTGAAACCATTAACATATTATGATGATCTTGTTACTGTTAACTCTGGTTTCATTACTGACTTTGCTTCTATACCTAAGGGTTTCAGAGATAAGCTACCAGCTTTCAGAGAGTATGCTCCAGCAGCAGTAGTTCATGATTACCTCTATAGTACACATACAGTGTCAGATAGATTCACGGCAGATAACATCTTCCTACGAGCTATGAAGGACTGTGGTACACCGTGGAGAGGCCGATGGGCCATGTACCTTGCTGTACGACTATTCGGTGCAGCAGCGTGGGAAGCTAGAATAGGGTGGGACCCGAAGGCACGATAGTGCCAATTGCCCTTCGGGCTTCCAAAGTCCAGATAAAGAAAAAGCCCCAAGGAGTGATCCAAGGGGCTTTCTTTTTGTCGTACTAAGACCGACTAACTAATTAAACTGATTAACCATTTAAGGAATCGAACTAACAATGACGCTTGAGATCCCTCTTTTTGTTCTGGCGCTTGTGTTGGTGCCGTTGGGATTCTGGTTTGGATTTGCGGTACTTGGGCCTCTTCTCTTCGGACGGGATTAGGTCTGTAGTATCCTACAATATCTTCCTTCTTGAAGTTAGAGTACTTCACCTTATCAGACTGATTACCACCTAGACACTTAACCAGACCGTTACCTAGATCTTCTACGTAGAACGATACGTGATCGATAACTCCCTTGTTCCCATAGTTCAGGAGAACAATGTCTCCATACTTAGGAGTAGTTACCTTTGTCCCTACAGTTTCATTATATGCTCTTGCTCGAACTGTCTCGATGCCGACCGGAATGGAGTATCCAGACCGCTTTAACATGGTACCTGCAAAAGCTGCACACCATGCAGTCTCATCATCCTTTATCCAATCCTGACCTACCTCAGCAAAGAACTGAACAATAGTAGGATTATCTACGCTTCCTGCTACTTCGGAGGTACCAAGCAGGGCTACTGCTCGGTCCATCCACGGAGTTGTGTTTTCCATTTATAGTGTAAACCTTCTATATCCTAGTACATCATCTACTGAGTACGAACTAATATTGACTTCATTACCCTGATTACCACCAAGGATTAATACGTTACCTGCATCATCAAATCCGTAGAAGAAGCCAACGTGGCCATTCTCTGGATTACCTCCACGCTCCATGACAACTACGTCACCTCTACGTGGGGATGTTGTAGCTTCACCTACGCGCATGAAGGAACGTGCCCAATCGTCTGCACCATCAGTATTGTAACCCGCTGTTCTAAGTACAGCGTTAACGAATCTAGCACACCACGGAAGTTCTACTGGATCGAAGTCACTACCTACTGCTCGACGGAAGAATGAAGCTAGAGTATCTCTCTGAGCTACTTCATTGTAACCTAGGAACTGTTCAGCTAGTTCAATTGGATTGTTAGCTGTGTAAGCAAGTTCCTGAACATTCACTCCTGATGGAGTAAGATCCATTGTTGGTTCAAGAAGAATTCTAGAGATTTCTACATAAGCTGTGTTACGAGCAATGTCTTCTTCCTTAGCCGCATTAGTTTCTGCGAACTTGTTTAGGAACTCTGTAGCATTCTTTTCATTAGGCTCTGCACCCTTAGGTAGATTACCCTCAGTAATAAGCTGCTGTACTCTCTGAGTAAGCTGTGCTCTTTCATCAGGACTTAAGCGGTTAGCCTGTAGTGCATTAATCTCCTCCCATCCCATTGTAGCGTAGGGATTAGTTGGATCAGGCACCGTAGCTTGTGGTGTAGGTGCTGGTGTTTCTAACTGAGGCGCTCTCTGACCATCAGGAGTTGTTTCTGCTCCACCTGGGAAAGTAGTACCCCAAGCTCTGCCTGACGGTGTCTCAGTATTACCTGATGCAGCTGCTTGTGCATTAAGACGAGCAGTGCGAGTTATATCAATTCCCCAACGACCTCCTTGAACCGTGTAGACAGTCATAGTATCAAAGTCTGTGAAACCAGCACCGTCTCCAATTGGATTACCTTCATCGTCTACAGCAGGTGTTCCAACAATGTTCTCTGCTGTTAATTCAGTAGCGGGAGGTGGTTCTACATCTACATTAGGTTCAAACCTACGTGTCTCTGGATTGTATACATTAGGTGTAGTTTCAGTAGGAGTACCTAGACGTTCTGGATTAGGTGGAGGAATAGGAGCTTCCATAGTAGCTGCACGATTAGCAGCATCAATATCCTGTACTGTACGAGGAGCTACTGGTGTTTCACCATCTGCATCAATTACATCAGGTTCTAATGGTGTAAGAGAAGCTAAGCCTCTAGGTTCATTAATACCTATTACTGGTACACCAATAGTTAGTTGACCCTGTGTAAGCTCATTAAACTCTGGCAGTCCCATAGGAGCACCAGCAGCATTATAGAGATTGCGTACACCACCTAGAGATTGATTAATAGCATCAACACTATTCTGGATAGTTTCGTACTCAGCAGTGAATCTTACAGAAGTACCATTGACACCACCAGCAGGTAAGCCTAGTGCGCCATTACGCGGGTTAGGGGCAAACCTAGCAGTGTTTAGATCAACACCTTCCTTGGGTCTAATCTCAAGCTGACCAGTACCTTCATTGAAGGCTAGATCAACAAATGTCCAGAGCTGATTATCTGGTGCTACTTTATTTAGTTCGTTGATATCTGCAAAGTTAACAACTCTGAAGTTACGGATAGCCCAGTCTTCGTAAGCTGCCTGAGTGTCCCCACCAACTGCTACTACAGCTTCTGTTACAGCTCTAGAAGTTAGAGTCTCGTAGACAGCCTGATATTCTTCTGGAGGAATCTGAGTGAAGTCAAAACCACCTTCGTTAATGAAGAGGAAGTTGACAGCCTCAGTAATCTGTTGAGGAGTTGCAGTTACACCACCAGTACCTCTGATCTTATCTAACTGTAGATTAAGAACAGCTTCAAAGGCTTCTGACTGAACAGCAGGATCACCTTCTGAGGTGTTGACAATAAACTGAGTCCAAGTGTTGATACCTGTCTGACCTGCAACTGGAGGAGTAATACCAGCTCCAGTTAGAGCAGCACGTACTTCAGGATGCATAGTTCCAGAAGTAGTAGCGTGTTCTAGAGCTACCTCTACCATACCAACTACTACGTCAGTGAATGGTCCTAAGTTACGAGCACCTACAGCAGCCATGATTGTCTCTGGTACGTTCTCTGAAATAGCATTGAAGAACGGAAGCATACCACCAAAAGCATCATTAATAGTCTGATAAGCTACTGTCTCTCCAAGTTGTACTGCATGTTCTGCCATAGCAGCCATACCAGTATCACCATTCATGACAGCATCAATATAGTACTCGAAGGTGCCTACATAGTCATCAATCATCTCTCTAGCGCGATCCTTCTGAGCATTAGTATACCGCTGATCATTTAGGATCTCATTATAGAGAGAACGCTGATCTGCAACTAATCCCTGAAGATATTGAACAGCACCAGTGATCTCAGTAACGGGAACACCATCAGGACCTGTAGCTCCTCTACGGATTAGTTCCTGAACAATTTCATCTGGATCAGCTAAATCACCTTCACCAATACCAATCTCTAAACCGTCTAGCCATGTAGTATGAGCTAAAGCTAACCTTTGTTCTAGAGCTTGAGTGTCAGTTGTTCTACCAGCACTTAGTTCATTATCAATGTATGCAGCCTCAGAAGCAGCACGAGCAAAGTTAGCTACCTGTGTACGTACATTACTGCCGGGTGAAACGAGAGCTAACTGCTGATCCCAAGGTAGATCATGGAAGCCAGGATATACTGATTCTAACTCACCTTCATGAGAATCAATATAATCTCTCAAACCCTCAGCATCACTATTAGAAGCAGCGGCATCCTGCATAGCTTCCTGACGAAGTTGAGAAATGTAAGCGTTAGCTGGATCAATACCAGTAATACTACCCACAGCCGCATCAATCTCATCTTCGTAACCCGGATAGCGGGACTTGACAGAACGTACTAATGAGTTCAACTGAGCATAGTAATAACTCTCTCTAAGTGTACCGTTCTGGTATGCCTGAGTAAGTCTATCGATTTCATCATGAGCCTGATTAAGACCCTCAGGTGAAGTGCTGTAATCGAATAGAGAGTTGCCAGCAATGTCTGAGCCAGCGTTGACACCATACTGATCACGAATGATCTCTACACCAGTACGGATATCCTCTCGGAGATTGTACTGATTTCTAAAGTCAAAGACCTGTGCACCAGCAGCAACTACGTTACCCACACCCTCAAAGAGAGTACCGAGGGTCCTGTTAACAATAGGACCCCCTGAGTTACGTGACTGATCCGGTGGATTAAGTTCCTCGGGAGTGGGATTAAAAATAGCCATTAAGGATTAGGACCTCTTAGTACGTCTGGAGAAAGTTGTAAGTTCGGACGTTGTGAATCAATAAAGTTCTGTCTACGTGTATCTGCTGTAGCTGGATCAGCTCTTGAAGTAGTGAGAGAGAATTCCATCCACATATTAGCATAAGTGGCTCCACCATCTCTGGCTACCTGAGCTATTATATCATCTAATTGATCTGGTGTAAAGTTACCAGCAGCAGTCCATACCTGAGCTTCCATAATAAGTCTATCGTTCTCAATACTCTTTTGCTCTGGGCTCATTTCACTATTATTTGCTAGTTCAATCTGTCTACGGAATACATCCATAAGTTGTTCTCTAGGCTTCTGCTGCATAGCATCATAATCTTGCATAGACAGAGAAATAAGGAACTCATCATTGATTACAGCAGGGTCTACTCCTAGTGCTGCTAACCAACCTACTTCAGTAGGATTCATAAAGCGATCAGTACCAGTCGGATCTTCACCTAAGTTACCATCCCCATTAGGATCGTAACCCATAGCAATTTCACCATTACGACGAAGATAGCTTGCAGTTTGAATAGCGTATACTGCTCTTTCGACATTACTGAATGTAGAGATATTCCGAAGAACACCAGCTACATCACTCCACCCTATTCTCATCTGACCATCAGAAGGTGCTAAGCCTAGCATCCTCTTAATGCCATGAAGGAATGGATACATACTATCCCAGATTTGTGTTAACTTACTACCAGAAGGACCGAGAATGAGTTCTCTAAATGTAGCATCACCCGCTACTGCATCCATGAATAGATCGATACCACCGGGACCGTACTCTTGTGCGAATGTAGTCTCGTGACCAGTACTTAGATATGACAGAACACCAAAGAGCCCACCTTGTAGAGCTTGGGCACCAACTGAGTCAAAAGTTACTCCATCTGCTACAAGATTCTTCCTTATCATTTCAGGAAGGGGAAGGATTCCTGTGGCAACTGTCGCACCAGCTGGAAGCCCATAAATTGCAGATTGAACGAGAAAGAGTCGAGTCTTCTCAGCAAAGGTAAGTCTCTTGCCCCAGAACAATTCCATAAGCCTAAGTTGATAGGAAAGGAACTGGGTAGGGAATGCTAAGAGTTTTCCGACTACAGTACCACCACCATTGTACATGGCATTAGATGCATGAGTCATATTAGCAGTTAAGTCATCACTTCTACGAAGGACGCTTTCCTGATCTAATCTTCTGAATGCCTTATTAGGGTTAACCTTACGCCATTCTCTATAAGCAATAGCTAGACCATTGAGACGAACTAATTCTTCAGCACTACGGAAGAACATAGTACTATTATGTAGTACTTTATGAAAACCTGACTGAACGATTGGTGGGTCTAAGAACCTGTCTTTAAAGGCATGTTCACCTCTGATAATAGACAGACCAGAACGATCCGCTAGATCATACAGTTCCTTGAAGTCATCAGGGTCCCATCCTAGCTTTCTAGATATGTTAGCCATGTTCTGGATCATACCAGCAGATCTGGAACTACGGTTAAGAGCCATCATAAGAGATGCTGCACCAAGTCCCTTCATAGCTCTACCGGGATTGCCAGTAATAGCAGCAGTAACAGAAAGTGTTTGTACCTGCTTGAACAACTGGTAGGGGTTCCAGAAACCCATTGAAAGATTGAAAGCTACTGCTCTAAGAAAAACAGGAGCATCATCTGCAATGAGAGAAGGGAATCTAGCAGCTAGGCGAGCGATACCCTTACCACCGAAGGGCATGTTATAGATACTCTCATAGATACCATCTTCAAGAGAAGTAATAGCTCTACGTAGAGGTGTCTGGAAGCCAAGGAGATCACGTACAGAACGTTGGAACCTCTTCGCCATTCTGAGCTTAGCACGATCAATACCACCCTCTACCCACTGTGGGGAAATAAGAGCACCGATTGGATTCTCTTTTAGATCGCGTGGCTTGTTCTTAAGGATGCTTCCGAACTCTTTAACGAACTGTTCAGCAGCCTTAGTGATGTAGTCTGCAACTGCACCTGTCTTAATAGCTGACTGTAAGTTACGTTCGATAGAAGCAGCAGGAGAGATAACTTCACCAATGTTATTATCGAAGAGAGGCTTATTGCTGCTCTCGATAGAAACACCCTGTGAAGTATCATCACTTAGATCACTGTGATCACCTACTTCATCTCTAATTACCTTAGCGTGATTAGAAGCAAGAAGACTCTCCTCCTGCTTTGCAATCATGAACTCATCAGTTAAGCTGAGAACACCATTATCAAAAGCATCCTGTAGTTCCTTCACAGGAATGTGAGGAAGATTATTTCTTACATGGTTCTGGAAAGCAACTAAGCTACCTCTATTTGCCTTAGCTTGAGCGTAAAGATTACGAGCAGTATTAAGATGCTGTGCTAGTTCTTTACCTTCCTTTTCACTGTCCGCAGGCGAGACTCTACGTTCTCCGTATAGAAGTTTACGTCCGTTATTAAAACCAGTGTTAAGCTGCTTGATCTGAAACTTATTATCGTAGATTAGATTGCCATTAGGATTAAATGGAATCTGTTCATTCTTAAGAGGCTTACGGAGGTAATCCCCTGTGATGACGTAATCTACAACTCTGTTCTCACCCATCCCCTTGAATGGGAACTCTGCTCTATTCCATACACGAATGATCATCTGATTAGATGCATCGGCAGCAGCAAGTATCTGCTGTCTCTGAACAGGGGTAAGGTCACCTACTTTATGGAACTCATGAGTAGCTTTAGATGAGTCATAGATAAGGATACCCTGACGATAATCTAGATCATTGAATGAGAAATCAGAAGGTTTAATCGTCTGACCTTCAAAGTCTGTAGTTACCTTGCTCTTGCCACGAGGAGTAAGAGATACCTCGTGGATGCCCTTACGCATCTTGCCACGAAGCTTAGCTACGTTCTTAAGGCCCCACTCAATCTGTGATGCTCTGATCCAAGCGTAATATGCTCTCTTCTGTGCAATACTAGGAGCACTACCGAAGTATCCTCTCCAAGCAGTGGTGAAGTCAAACATTGTAGTAGGTGTGACTTGTCCTCTGCTTACACCCGGAAGGATGTTAGCATTACGAATGTTCTCTAAGAACTGTGTAAACTGCCCGCGATCCCCTCTCCCAAGCCGCATCTCCTTAGCTAGTCTATTTAAAAGAAGACTCTCTCTCTGAATGAGATGGACGAGTTTCTTTCTAGCTTCGTTCTGAGAGAAGCCTAACATTTCATTAGCAATAGATAAAGGACCAGCGTTAACCTTAGCTTGTCTTGTCTGGTTCTGAGTAGCGATAGTTACATTACGAATGTCCTGTGTTTCATCTACTGCTCTAGTTACAGTGATACCGTAACCACCAGGAACTGGTTCAATCTTATAACTACCCTTAGGTAACTTGATTACCTTGGTAGCATAAGTACCAGCAGACTGCGCTGTAGAGAAGATAGAGCCGTCTGATCTGCCAAGAGTAAACTTGACCTGATCAACGTTTAAAGCACCTGTATCTTCCGCATGGATACGTTCGATATTTCTAATAACGTTACCGAAACGAGAGAACTCTTTACGACCAAAGGCAACAGCAGCATTATAACCTGCTAAAGCTTCCTCTTCTGTAAGACGAGCAATAGTCATCCTTGTCTTGGTAAGATCGTCGTAGATACGGTTGATACGGGATGTACTGCGGGAGAGAAGATCTCTCGCCATAGAGAAGGCACGACCTGAGCCAGTAACTGTTTCTGAGGGATTCTGGAAAGAGAACAGTCTACGTACCATACCACGAGTAGTACCCTTAGGTGTCGTGAAGGTAATAGGTTCATCTACCATCTCAGTAACAACTGCTGTCTCGATATCACCAGTAGTAGCAGTACGTGCTGATGTTGATTCGTTCAGTGCATTAGCCTGACGAACATCATTCATCCTTCGCTGTAAGCGAATATCTAAAGCTTCCTCAATACCGGGATTAGCTTCAAGGTACTGTCGCCTGACATCCTCAAAGTTCATCTCAACGTCAGCAGTATCTAGACCTTCAGTGAAAGCATCATAGTCTTCAAGCATCTGCTCCTGCTCAGGAGTTAGTTCCCGTGCAGTACCAGTACGTGCAGCTTCTACTGCTCGTTCAGGAAATAGAGTATTTCCATTGTCTACAATATTCTCAGCAGTACGAGCTGCTCTAGCCCCTCTAACAGCACCAGCTCCTATACGTGCAACACCACCTACAGTACGAGCTGTACCAACAGCTAGACCACCTAAGTCTAGGAGGGTGAATAAGTTATCTAGGGACTGATCACTACGGCTATACGTCTGAACAGCTTGAATGAAATAGAAAGCATTGTTAAGATTAACTCTAGCTAGTGTATCTACTGCTCGTGTAAATGTCTCTTCAAACTGATCTAGTGGGAGAGCGTGAAGATACATGATCTGATCAAGCAGTGTATTACCCTGAAGGCTTAAGCTAGGATCAGCAGGTGTATCTCTTAAGATAGTTTCAAAGTTGGACCAATCCTTAAATGGAATAAGAGTCTCAACAAAGTCCATAACATTTGTTAGGAAGTTACGGCTTTCCCATTCAGCACTGTACTCTTCGTACTTCCCCTGAATAATCTCGTCTCTAGCGATAGCATCTACATACGCATCGTAGGTGCGCTCATAGCCTCTCTGCCGCATAGGAGAGAGTTCCTCGACGGTCTGTGGTCCTTCAGGATCATTGAAGTAGATATCTGCTAAGAGACGCGCAGCGTAATCCTCTTCAATAATAGTATTAGGATTAGACCTAATCGGAGGAGTATTAATAATAGTACTGAGAGTATCAGTATCACCCATACGAGCAAGTTCTTCTACCTGCTTAGTGTACATAGCATTAAGCGACATGTCAGCCTGACGAGCAGCATTCTCTCGAATGTACTGTTCGTTACCTGCTCTGATATCTGCCTGTAGTCTTGCAGCACCAGGAGTCATAGCACCTAGGGCATAGTCGTACCTTTGTGTACGTTCTGTTACCATCTCTTCATCAGTAACAGCAGGAGCTTCTACTAATGGAGCGAGAGAGATAAGAGGCTTAACTACAGGGGGTGCTGCTGTCTGCTTAAGTAGTGAAATTACCATTACTGAATATTACCAAGTACACGGGAAATGGGGCCTAGATTACTAATGATCTGGCCACCTAGAGAGCTTAGACCAGCACCAGTATTAGCTAGTGATGCTGCCTGTCCTGCTCTTGCGTTAGCTGCGAAGATGTTATTTCCGATCTGATCGTTTTGATTAATGCCAAGAATTCCTCGGTTAGCCTGACCAGCAATCTGACCATAGCCACCCTGAAGACCTGAACCACCACCAGCACCTTGACCGAATGCTGTGGCTGTAGCTAGTGCTCTAGCTCTGAGACTTTCACGTACTGTCTGCCTACGCATACGTGCAGTTTCTAACTGCTGCTGTGTGCGCCTATTGCTTTCAGCATCCTGAAGGGCTTGTGTTTGTCTACGATTCCCTCTGATCTGCATGGCAGTGCCTACAACTGAAGTAGCTAAGGCACCAGCCGCAATTAAACCTAATAGTAACACCTAGACTGCTCCGCAGTCGGATGAATTTATATTCATGTTACGGTAGTGTCCCCGCTGTTTCAAAGGCACTCCAACCAATTAATGTAAAGGGTTTGCCTTCTTCTGATTCGAACTTCATTTGAAGGGATAGTCCACTCCCTCTAATCTTTAATCGTCTATGTGACATACCAAAGTAGTTTCTATTTCTATAGCACTGTTGACTGATGGATACTCTACCTGAGTTAATGTTATTAGAATAATCCCAATAACCAGTTAAGTACAGAGACGCATCATCTTCGTCTTCCATGAAGACCACAGCGTAGTTAGTCTGGAACTTACGGATAGCCTGCCCACGTACACGGTATCCCGTGAAGAAGTAGCTATCGAATGAAACACCAGCAGTATCATAAGTGTACCAATCCAAGTAGCCTGCATTCTTCTGATTACTAAATGTAATGTGCCACCTGAATGTGGTAGTAGCATTGTACATGGATGTAAGGTATCTGAATGATCCACTCAAGGAAGAGTTGGATACAATAGGTACAGAGACTGCTTCTACAAGAGAGTCGTAAACCGGATCACCGTTAGCATCCAGAACCGGATCATCTTCTCGTACAACACCCTGCCCGCCTGTAGCAATAATACCATTAATAAAGGGACCATTAGAATCTATCGTAGCAACTGAGTGAGGGTAGAATGCATTAGTGATTGTATTGAAGACAAGAATACGATCATACTGATACCTTTGCTTCATAGAAGAAGAAGCAGTAGATCTATACACCCATTCAATCTGTTTAGTTCTCTGATTGAAAGCTCCCTTAACATGAGGGAATTCACTGTCAGGTAGATTGTTTAAGTAGGTCTTAATAGTACCATCACTAAGTGAAGCTACGTTAAGACCGTTGGTCTGAGGATCAGCTACAATGGTGTAGATACCATCCTTAGTCCACCATACAGGCACACCACCAATGTCTACGAAAGACTTGTGGTTTAGTGCTCCAATGGACGATACTTTAAGGACTGAATAGTCTGTAGCTGTAAATCCGAGTCCTTGTGATCCACTGATGAGCCACACTCCATTGGATGCAAACACAAGCAATCCCTGTTGGAGTGAGAACATTGTGATGACGGTTCCCATGTCTGGGATGACGATGACTCCACCATCGTTAGGGAGGAGGTCTGAGAGTTCTTCACTTGTTGGATCTTGTGCTTGGTGGCATTTACCGTACTGCTCTTTACTCTCTATGATCTGAGAGAAATAGATGTTTGTTCCGAATTCCTTAAAGGGTATACCTGAGTAGAATACTCTCGAAGCAAAGAATGCAACCGAACTAGGTCTGTATCTGGACGAGTAAGTAGCCAGACCAGGAATCCCCGAAGCTGCTGATCTGTCTTCGTAGAAAGGGTTAAGTAGGTAGTGTCCATTAGGTGCTCTCGTGTTTCCTCTGAATACTGTGTCGAGGAACTTAAAGTTAACATTCTCATCACTATCCTTTAAGATCCACCATACATCCGTGTTGGATGGGTAATCACTACGTCTGCTGTCCCAGTACTCTAATACGTTCTGGTACTTAGGCTTAGCTGTTGTATTCTCAGTAGTATCTGCTAGATCAGGATTGTAACCACTGACCTTAGCCTTATAATACCAACCCTGATTGTAAAGGTTGTACTTATGTGTAGCAGTTAAAGTTGTCGGTCTTTCTTCTAAAGAAGTAGTACCATCGCTAGAGATACCCTTGAAGTCTCTAATCTTTAACTCAATACGAGTTACAGTGATTGTATCAGCTTCAACACTATAAGTAACATAGATGGGTTCAATAGAAGAAGAAGTAATGAATAGATCACCATTACCAGCAGCAAACTGACATTCTACTTCCTTAGTAGGTTCTGTACCTGCTACGTAGTATGTGTTAAGGTTTACTGTAAAGCTCTTCTTATTATTAGAAAGACCAGTGGTTGCACTAGTCTCAAAGAAATAAAGGGTGCTTCCTAGTTGTACAACGACAAACGTAAGATCACCCTTCGAACTAACATTGTCCCATACGAACTCATTGATTACTCTATTATCAATAGAGGCTAGAGTTTGTACAAGACTATAACCAGTTTCATAGTCAATACCTAGACGGCGGACAACTGTACCCTTCTCGTCTATAAGAACATTGTAACCCTCAGTAATAGAATTCTCAGGGTAGTTTAATCCCGTGGCCTCAGTGATGAGCCCCTTGCTGAAATTGTTCTCTACTGAAAGGGCTGCTTCTCTTGCCATTAGATAATCTCTTCTTTGATCACTTCATTCTTGTTATTGAGGTAGAAACTCTTAACTGCTTTTAGTGCGTCATCATAACTGGTGAATGCACCCATGATTCCTTTGGGACTACCACCCTTATCTAAGTGACAATACCAATAACCAAAAGGCCCCTTCTGTTCGATGTGGACCTTGTTAAACTTGGTAATTAAGATACGATGTGTAGCTAAGTCTCTAGTGGCATCTACATTATCATTAAAGTCTGTAAATAAACTCACAGGCTATTTCCTTCCGTAATTCGGTAATTGATGGTACCAAGGAACTACCTTAATAGCTTCCTTAGTACGTTGTGCGTTAATCCAATGCCTACGTGCATTCCTAGATGCCACAGCGTTCTGTGACTGTCTTAGTTCTGCTGAAGCTAACTCCTTGGATTCATTAAGTAAAATCTGAAACTGTTTACTGTCTAAATCAGGAGTGAAGCTATCGCTGAATGTCCAAGAAGGAAGAACCTGACCATAACATAGTGTCTTACTCTGAACTAGATAACTATCTTCTGTATCCAAGATACTGTCAAAGATAATGTAATAGTCATCAAACGTAGTGTAGAAACTAGGTCCTCTATCGTTGTAGTAGAGGATGTCAATAGTATCACCGTTAGATGTGGTGATTGTATACTTCTCTGTATCAGTATTCACTGTAGTCATGCTATGCATTCTGTCGAAGAATTCATTGACAGGCAGAGGATTTACTGTTCTGAAATCAGGAGAAGTATCAGGGGCTTCTACAAAGTTATACTTGATACTCTCAATGCGAGAAGCATAACTAGGGATAGTCATAGCTGTAGGAGTTGAAATACTCGTAGCAGCTAGTTCAAAGTAACCTTGGTGTTCAGGTGCATCTAACTTAGCTACAATGTTGTAGTAAGTATCACGAACAATATTAGCAACCTGTAACGACTCAGCAGTATCGTCGTACGAATCTACTTCGTCACCATCGATACTACCGAGTACAGATTGTACTAACTGAAGAAGAGTATACTTCATTAGCTCTTAATTTCGAACTTGTCTCTGGCAAACTTAGCTGCGAGAGCAGTGCCAAGAAGCTCAGTTACCTTAAGTAAGATATCAGCTAAATCATTAACCTCAATGGACCAATGAAATAGACCGATAAGACCTGTAGCAATAACAGTTACAAGTGCCTTATCTCTAAGAACACCATCACCGTATCTAACAGTCTCACGAGTACCATCAGGGTAAGTAACTACTTCTTCTCTAGCCTTAGCAATAAAGAAGTCTACAATACCACTAATTACTGGTCTCTTATCTCTTATTTTATCAAGAATTCTACCCATTGTCAATACCTTTAAGTGGGAGCGAAAACATATGTACCTATACGCATATGCGTGGCTGAAGTGGAAGCTGTCACAACTGTATCATAAGTTGCATCAGTAGCCGACATAGACTCATGAGCTGTTACATGTTTATATGAGGCACCATCAACAGATATCTCTGCATCTTCTGTAGCGCCAGTCCAAGCTACAGTACCTGTGATGTTGTAAGCCATACATACTGAAACTACATAACTACCATAAGTTGCATTAACTGTAGATGTTGAAGTATCAGCAGACATAGCTGTGTTACCATTAGAAGCAGTGCAAGAAGTTAGGGAATATAGAGAAGAATAAACTCTAGAGCCAGTGCCTGTAAGGCCCGAGAATGTAAGTTTTAATTCATAATCACCTGTTAAAGTAGCTTCTTCAACTGATATAATAGCACAACCGGGAGATGTACCTGTATTAGTCTGATTTAAATGAATAGTACAGGCTGCATTAACACCAGTCTCATCTAAGTAAGCTGTTGAAAGTGTTCGAGAATTATTTCCTTTCCAGCTTATAACAAAAACTAAACGCCTACCAGCATAGGCAGTGTCTAATGTATGTGTATGACGATGAGGGTTCGTGTTGCTAGTAGTGCCCTTATAACCTAAATAACTACCAGTAATAGCAGTAACACCAGTACCCGTGTAAACAGTAAACACTAGCCTACTCCGTAGGCATGATATCTTTGATATCTCATTAGTCTAAGGTCCTAGTAGCCTCAACCTGAATAGTAAGGTCAGTACACGAAGAGTTGCTTGTAATAGTTAATCTGAAAGAGTCATCTACAGTTAACGAATTATTTGTTGAGTGTGTCTGAGAGGTTAAGGTTGTAGAAGCAGAGTTAGCTGTGCCACCTAAGTTAGTATAAGCACCACCATAAGTTGTAGCAATCTTACCAGTAACTGTGCAAGTACCTGAAGATGCTACTGTTTTAATCTTAGTGATTGTAAGAGCATAAGAAGATGAGATAATGAGATCAATGTTCTTATTCTCTACTACAGGGATAACTACAGAGAACATCTCTGTCTGTGTACGAGAAGCTGCACTTAGAGTAGTTCTTTGGGCAGAAGCACTAGCATCATCGAGTAGGGCTTTACCAGCAGTAGTTAAATCAAATGTTGCTGCTGTGCCTGATCCAGTGAATTGAATGCCCTTATCTGCTGCTGAGGTTAATCCAGCAAGAGCAGCTAAGTCAGCGTCATAAGCTTGTACGTTAGTACCGATGACAAGACCTAGAGTAGCTCTCTGGGCTGTAGCATCAGCATCGTCTAGAATAGCCCTACCTGCTGTTGTGAAAGTAGCAAGAGAAGCTGTACCAGAGCCAGTAAAGTACGGTAGTCTATCTGCTGCTGAAACAAGACCAGCAATAGCTGCTAGTTCAGCATCGTAAGCCTGTACGTTAGTGCCAATAGCTAAGCCAAGATTAGTTCTAGCTGTAGCTGCACTGGAAATGTCACTAAGGTTGTTAGCAGCGAGAAGATCACCAGAACCCGGACCTGAGGTACCCTGAGCACCTCTGATGTCTACAGCGTTAGCAATAAGGGCTTCTAGACCTGTAGCACCAATATAACCAGTACTAGGTTTAGTACCAGTACCACTGATCCAGTCAGTGATGTTTAGAACTCTACGGTCCCCATCACTTTCTACAGCGATTACTGGAGCCCAACCATCTTCACCATCTGTACCATCGGTACCATTAGTGCCATTAGTACCTGCTGGCCCCTCTACACCCGCACCAGCAACTTCGTCTACATAGTTCTTAGTGGCTGCGTCAGTAGCTACTGAAGGTTCAGAAAGGTTAGTAATACGCTGGCTATTCATATCCAATACGAAAGTCATCGTATTAGGAGAAGTACCATCACGAGAAAGTGATCTCTCAATATACTCAGCAATAGCAGTGAAATTGGCATTGATAGCCGCAATCGCTGAAGCTTCGTTCTGAAGAGAGGCTAAGCTACTAAGAGTTACTTTGGCCATACTGTACCTACGATGTTACTGTGAATTCGATAATAAATGTGATTGGCATTACGGTAGTAGAACCACCATCTGTAGCAATAGTGAAGTAACTATCTTCTGCAATAGTATTATTAGAAGCAGGAAGTAGTGTATCAATGGTACCTGAGCCAGAGCCAGTAAAGGCAATAGTTAGAGTACCCATAGACGCAGCAGAAGCATTACGAACTGTAATCGTACTATCTGCTATAGTAATCGCACCATGAAGAACTGATACAATCTTATCAATTGTAATAGCTCTAGAGGTAGGAATGTAGATAGTGGTAGCAGTAGAAACGTCAGCAATTGTTTCTACAATAAAACCTGTGTTAGTGTTGAAAATAGAAGAAGTGTCAATGCTATCTGCACTGACCTTCTCCCACGTACCGGACCCTGCACCATCAGCGACATACACTGTGTTGACAGAGGCACCGGCAGCGCCCTTCGGTTCATGAAGATCGCTGCCGGTAAGAGCGGAGTGCTGTGGCACTACCTAGGCAATCCGATACACAATCCAAGTGACGCCACCCGTGTATCGAGCACGGAAGCGGCCTGCACCAGAGACAATAGTACCATCTGTAAGTGCACCTACAGTAGGATTACCAACGATAGTGACGTCGGTATTTACAGTAATTGTAGCATCATCTGTAGCACCTGTACCAGTGTTGATTAAACTGAAATCAAATGCCATACCAGCAGCCGCACCCGGAAACTGTGCTAGAAGCAAAGTACCAGTAGGAAGCTGATGTTCAGAAGGAGCTGTAACACCTGTGGTGGTAATAATGCCACCAGCAAGTTCTGCCGCAGTAATTGCCGCTGTGACTGTTTTAGCCGCAGGAGCACCCTGTGCAAACATGGTCTTACCAACTGTGCGTACTTCACCAGCAGTGAGAATACCTGTAGCAGGCCATGTATAGTCTTCACCAGCACTAAGAACAACTGCCTTAGAAGCAGCACCAGTGCCTAGTGTAGTAATATCAAGATAGTTGTATTCAGCGGCAGTAGCAGTTACCTGTGTACCACCAATGAAGAGGTTCTGAGTATCGACTTCCTGGAAGAGGCCCGAAAGCCCCTCCCAGTCCATACGCTTAGATTTGTCTACTGTAGTTCCAATAGCCATCTAATTACGCCGCGAAGAATTCGATGACGATCTTTAGCGTGCCATCAGTATACGCACCTGTGTCGTAGTAACCTACGATTAGGCAAGGAACGGTCGTTAGCTGACCGACATCCGCACCAGCCTCGGTAGTACCTACAACGTACTCAGTGACTGTGCCGATAGCAGAAGTATGCCATGCGTCAGCAGCAGCGAGTAGGCCGTCAGCATCAACCGCAGTAGTGCGATCTAGCTGATGAAGACCAAGATTTAGATTTGAGTTAGTACCAGCAGTAACTTCAGTTACAAAGACTGTAACCTTAGTGATGATGGAATTATCAGGGATAACAACGTTGTCCATAAGGACTGCGGCTGTATCCGTGAGGGTGGTAAGGTCTAGGTCAAATTCAATCTTCTGAACTTCACCATAGCTTACAACAGTACCACCAATAGAAGGGGTGACTTCGGTCTGACCATACTTGATGTAAAGACCGTCGTTATTTGTCCACGTACCCATATTAGATCACGCTCCTTTCTTATGAAACTTGGTCAGTATCGGAGAGAATAACAACCATGTTTTCAGGGCGGTATAGCTTGTGGCCATAACGCATGGTTGTAACATACTCTTCGCGCTGGAAGTCCTTGTTCCATTCGGAATCGACACGGGGCTGTTGACGGACAAGACCGACAAACGGCTTAGCATCGGGAGCAGCAGAGAAGAATAGGTTAGCTACACCGGCAGTAACGGCAGTACCGTTAGGCGAACCGGAAATAGTCTCAGCAATACCTGACTTAAGATTCTGTGAGGTGTAAACATCGAAGCCGTAGATGTTGTGGATAAAGCGCATACCAGTACGATTACCAGTAGCAACGATACCACCCCAAGCAGGGTTATTCGAGATATTTACGAGATTAGTCATAGTTTCTAGAGCGTAACCAACTGAGGGGTCAACGATAGCGACGAGGTTAGTCATCGGTACGTTAGCCTTCTCAAGAGCGTAACGAGCTAGTGCGAAGTCCTTGGGAACGATTACTTCATTAGTACCAGAGGCTACCCAACGATGGATTGCACCGTTGATGCTGTTGGTGGAAGTAGCAGTCTGACCCTCAGGACCAGTATTTAGGACGTCAATCTCAACGGCCTTGGCAAGCGCACGGGCCTGCTTAGGAACGAATGAGGCTTCAAGACGTGCAGCGTACATGGAGTCCTGACGCATCTTAGCAGTGATGTAAGTGCCGGCTGACTTGTACTTGTTGATGGTGAAGGTGAAGTTACCGGTATCCATCGCAGTATAACGAACCTGTTCGTTCTCCGCGTAGTCCTGAACTTCAGCCTGACCGATAGAAGGGATGTTAATAGTATCACCATCCGGGAAATCCGAAAGGTAGTCTACGTACTGAACACCCATGAGATCATCTAGAAACGCTTCCTTGAGCTGATTAGACCAAAGGTTTGAGCGAATAAGATGAGCATTTGTAGCTGTTGAAAATGCCATTTATTAGGCTCTCCTATTATGAGTTGTAAAAATCGGTTTCAGAAGAAAACTTCTGCATATCGGACCATAGAGCCTGTTGCTCCTTAACAGTGTAGAACTGATCACCAAGAGCCTTCTGTCGTGCCTTCCAATAAGACCAACCGTTACCGGGCTTATTGCGGTTACCCACATTACGCTCAGCACTGAGAGAGTTATTAGGAAGATTCTGTAAACCAACAGCCTGTGGCTTAAGGTCTACAAGACGATAGAATGCATTGGGATTTTCCTGTGCCATCTGGTCTAGCATCGCCTGTGAGTAACCGTTCTGTCTGGCTACTTCAGCAAGCTTGGCTCCGAAGTTACTACCCCAATTGTCGATGAGGGTATTCTTCACTTGATCCAGATTGCGCTGTCGAGCAGTAAGCTGTTCCTTTTCAGTAAGCTTTCTGTCTAGTAGTGACTCTAAGTCCTTGAGACTTGGAGCACCGGTATTTACGTTATCACCCGTATCCTGTTGGTTATTATCGGAAGTGGTATCAACGTTTCTAGAGTTCTTGTCGGCCAGTAACTCTTCAACTGTTTTTCGTGATCTTAGTTGGGTCCTAAGTTCGCTAAGCTCTGTTTTTAGTCTCTCGATAAAGTTATCTGATGTAACCTTACCTTTGGCGAGGTCTTGTACGGTCTTGAACTTCTTACCGTCGCCGACTAGTTCATTTAGATAGTCCTTATCCTCGGTCGATAGTCCATCTAAATTGGTATCTTCAAGATTGGTCGTGGTATTAAAAAGGGTGGTCATAAGTCTCCTAGGAATTCAAATAGGTCGTTAATAAAATCTAATTCTGATCTGGCACCGTTAATGTGTGCCTGTCTGTATGCCCAAGAAGGAGACTCATAACTTACTAGCCCCTCCTTAGTGTCAAAGGACTTCTTCCGGTCTGCTACGATCTTACGTAGCTTGCGGACGAGCCTGCGGGTTGCTCTGAGGTACTCCTCGAACTCCTGCGGGTCCGCCTCGTCCTTTACCCATTCCAGAGGTATTTTGCGTGTTTGTGAAATCATCAGGTGCCAAGCCGGTCGGCTGGTCTATCTCCATCATTGTTTGTTCATCTGCGCTGTTCTGTACTCTCTGGCCTTCAGCCATTTCAGTAATACGAACAAATGGTGTAACTAAGTCGTAACCCTCTAGTTCAAGTAGTTCCTGATACATAGCAGCCATCTTAAGACCAGAGAAGTGAACCATTACTGATTGATCCTGGCCCGGAGCACTCGAAAGGAAACCAGTAAGATTCTGGATCTTCTCTGCTTTCTCTGCGAAGTGTTTAGCTGCTACAGGTCTAATACGGCCATAGCCAGTAATGTCCTGTGAGGTAAGTGTCTTGAATGTAGTTACGTTAAACTCTTCGTCAAAGACACCAACCTCTTGAGAGGGCATATGGCGCTTGGAGAGTTCTAGCATAGCGTTGAGAATAGGTTCTAAGACTTCATTCTCAAACTGTTCAATCTTGCTTTGGAAGATACGAGAAGCAGCATTTTCTAGACGCTGTACTTCAAACTTTGTCTTTTCACCGGGAGTACGGAAACCCATAGCTTCCTTAGGTGAACCAGCCATCTCTTCCATAGTGGTAGTGAGATACTGAATTTCAATGTCTGTATTTAGAGCATTGACATCTGGAGAAAGAATCTCAACATTACCCTCTTCGGATACGTGGATCTTCTCAAATGGTCCCCATACGAAATCATCGACATAGCCAGTGATCTTAAGGGGAGGGAATGCTGTAAGATCGAAGAGGTCAGCCTTGAGGTTCTCAAGGTGATCAATTCTGTACTGCATACCTACAAGATTATCTAGTGGACCCATAGCCCATAGATTATCCTGTCTAATTCTCCAGCCTACATGGTAGATTGGAGGAGTGCCAAAGTAGCTTGGGTTGGGTTTGTTACTGATGATCTTATGCCGGTCGCATACAGCAATAACATGATTGCGATAAAACTTATCGTTCTCGATATCGTATAAATCACCGAAGAAGAATAATACCTCCACATACTGTGACTCAAGGTACTGTCTAAAGGATGTAAATCCATCTACTCTGTAGAGGTCATCCTTAGGATCTAGTTCACCCTCGAACGTGCCTGCACCATCCCGTAAGTCCTTGAGATAGTTGAATAAATCTTCCATCTCCTGACGGTTATCATCAGAAGTCATTCTAGTTAGGTACTCTTTGAGTTCACCTAACGAGATGATCATCTGGATGATCTTGGGGCTGCTAGCAAAGTTAGGAGCTGTAGGATTGAATACAATCTCGTAAGGAGAGATACGCTTGACCCGAGGGCCTACGTAACCAACCTTCATCTGTTGATCAATTTCCTGTCTCTCATCTACCCACTCTACAGTACCGAATGCGTTACCATAGTCGATGTAGTCTAAGAGGAGTTTACCAATTTGCTCCTTGAAGCCACTACGCTCAACGATCCAGTTCATGTAAGTCTTAATGGACTTAGCCTTCTTGGCCTGCCCTGACTTACGGTCGAATGCTTCCCACTCTAACCAGTGTCGATTAGGGAAGAGAGACTTCATGTAGTTAGCATACAGATTATCTCTAATCTGAGTTAACTTAGGTGTAGTCGTCTTGTTCTTCCAAGGAAGCTGAGCGTTAGTTGTTTGTGTAGTGTCTGTGGCAAAGATGTACTTACGTAGTTCAACCCACTCGTCAATCTTATTCTGCCGAAGGTTGTTCCAAGTGCGCCACTTATTAGCAATCTCTACTGCAAGGTTATCCTTGTGTAGAAGCTGATCAAGGTCTAATGTAGTACCAGACATTAAAAGCCTATACCCCCAAATCTACTATTAATCATTTTATTTAAACCATCGTTTCTATAGGAAGATGAAGAGGTAGCAGTTGGTGCTACACAAATATCGATTACTGAAGCTAAACAGTCCTTAATGTCATCATGAGAAGGATGGAGTAGAACTAGTTCTTCTTCTAGAAGAGAGCAGTTACCACCCGGATAGTGATACATCTGTAGGTTAGCATACCGTGGCTGTAGTGTTGCCATCATTCGCTCTTCCTTGGAACCTTGGTGTCTATTAGGTCTATAAGGATCGATAGCGAGAGCTAATCCATATTGCTTGATGTAGTTTTCCTTAAGGTCCTTGACAATGATTTCCTGAGCTGATGTTACTTCGGCTCTGATCTTACGGAAGTCCCACTTTTGGTGAAGACGTAGGATGTGAGAAAAGTATTCACTAATCTTGTCAGTCTTAAATCTGTCTACTTCGAGAACGTAGTAGTTGTTATCCCCATCGATGCCTACAATGACAATCGAAGTGTAGTCAGATTTCTTGTTAAGTGTGTAAGCGAAATCAACACCTGCAAACACATTAAGTCTACGGCCTTTAAGAGTCCATTTACCTTCTGATCTGGAGAGGTGTTTAGGGTCGTAGTATTGGAAGAGGTCGGAGCTGATGACGGCATTTTCTTGGCTATTCGGGTTGTTGTAGTACTGGGCATAAAACTGAGTTACGTCAAGGTACTGCGCTTTCTTTTGCGCCAGAATCTCTCTGTTAAACCCGTACCACTTTCCATCACCACGCTGTTGACGTGCCCATAAGAATTCGCCTGTTCCATCGCCTCTGTCCTCCACTGCCCGCTCGAATGTTTCATAGAGGGGGTTCTCTCCAATGATTTCACCATCCTCATTAAATTGAGGTACGGTCTTGTTAATTAAGGTATCGTATAAGTCCTTAGGATGGTATCGAGTACCAACTGTCCACTCCTTAGCGTCCGCAGACTCAATAGAAGCGAGGAACGAATACTGTCTTTGTACCTTTTCTCTTCCCTCTTCAGTGTAAGCATTCTCGTAAACAACAACGTCATCTAGTACTGCAATATCACAATGTAGACCAGTGATTGAAGTAGTAAGACCAGCAGCATATACAGTGCTGTCTCTGACGTGCTCTTCTTTGCGCTTAGGATGGTCTACGGAGAATTCACCGATAGACCACTTCTCTCTCTTAGCCTCTTCTGGATGAACCATCTCAGGCCAGTACTGTTTGTACTTAGGAGAAGTTAGAATGTCCTTGATAAACTTGATTTGCTTTTCAGCTAGATTAGACGTCGAAGAGACGTACATAATTCTAATAGCTGGATTACGAGTGATTTCCCATGCTACTCGATAAGCAATCATTGAACTCTTCTGATGGTCTCTTGGGAGAAGAGTTAACTGGAAGTCCTTTGCATCTGATCTTGTCCACCATCTAATAAGCTCTTGGTGGACTCTACCTAATACTCGGTTAGGATGTACTAACTTGATGAAGGCTTCAAGATCGTTCTCAGCTAGGGTCCGTATCTGCTGAAACTTGTCCTGATCTTTAAATGCCAATGTTATTCCCTTCTAATACCGTACCTTCTTCTACGTCTTTGAATTATACCACCATCTCCTAATACTGTGTCATCTGTCAGAACTACTGGTGAGAAGAACGTATTACTATTTGTGAATAGATTGGGAAGTATTGTAGCAACTCCACCAGTTACTGTAGCACTAAAGAAGGTCGGTGTATTAGTGTAGAGGTCTGGAGTGAGGGTTACTGAGCCAGTTGTTATTGTGGCTGAGAAGAAAGTGTTAGAGTTAGTATAAAGGCTGGGAGTTAATGTTACGGCTCCTACGGTCACTGTAGGGTTAAAGAAACTCTGAGTGTTAGTATATAGGCTCGGAGTTAATGTTATGGCACCAGGAGTAACTGTGGGGTCGTAGAACACATTTGTATTAGTGTATAAGTCTGGTCTAAGACCGTGACTTACAGAAGCTGAGTAAAATGTGTTAGTATTCGTAAATAGGTCGGGGGTAAGTGTTACAGTTCCTGCTAATACAGTAGGGCTATAGAATGTATTAGTATTAGTGAATAAGCTGGGAGTTAGAGTAACAGTGCCTACAGTTACGGTAGCATTATAGAAAGTGTTAGAGTTAGTATAAAGATCAGGTCTTAATCCGTGACTAACAGTAGGAGAAAAGAAAGTATTAGTATTAGTTACTAGACTTGGGTCTAAATTCTGTACGTGCGGCCAAAGGAGAAGTAACATATCTAAACACCATATCTGGTTCTCGAAGCAGTATAAATGTCAGAAAGATTAGTTGTTGTTAAAGCTGTACCTTCCCACGCCCACACCATACCCATTCGATCACCATTTCCATATGGCTGTACACTATTGCCTCTACCTCCTAGTTGAAGTGTATAAGTAGCGTTTGATGCGGAAGGAGTTGCGTAAGTACCAGCAGTAGTAGTTGCTGAACCATTTCTAACAATTCTTGCACCAGTAGTTGCATCAGTTTCATCTACCGAGAAACCTAAGAAGTTCCATGCACTGGCAGTAATAGCACCACCAGGATTGTAGTCTAGAGCATTAGAGCCACTACCATCTGCAATTAAGATACGAGGTGAATTAGCACCTGCGGTAATGAAAAGATCAAAGCCAATAGTAGCACTTGAACCACCATCAGTCCCTGCTAATCCTCGGGCAACACCAGTAACTGCTGAGTAATACCAGAAAGCAAAAGTCCATAAAGCATTATCTTTGTGGATGTTGTTCATCCATGTTTCATTAGTAGTGTCGTAAGTAAAGAGGTCGCCGCCATCTGAAGAGAAATACTCAGAAGAAGTTCTCTTTCCTGACGTACCAGCAAAAGTAGGGTCAGTTGCATCAGCACCACTTGTAGTACCTCTGAAGAAGTCATAGCCGCTACCTGCGGTATCTAGCCAAGAAGCCCCACCAGCATACGAATTAGCATCACCAGCATCTAAACATAACTTAAGGTTAGTAGCCAGTCCTAAACCAGATACAATTCCTAAGGCTGTTGGATGGCCATTTGAAGATGCACCGCCTGCATATCTAAAGAGATGCATTAAGAGAATTTACCTACAGCAACAACTGAGACGTTGGAGCCTGTAGTAACCTTCCATGCACCAGATACACTTACCATATCGAGAAGGATAGTGAATGGCTGAAGTGAAATTACGCTACCTGTACCGCCAGTAAAGACAGTAATGGATGTAGCATTGTCGAGTAGTAAGACGTTACCGGGGGCCGTAGTAGCAGGTACAACTAAGAGGTGTTTAATGTAGTCACCTGTGGCACCTGAAGCGCCAAGTACCTGTGCAGTCTGGGATGCTGCTACTGTTTCGTAGGCATCACCATAGTCTGCTCTGCTAGCTACATGGAGTCTACCACCTTTGATTTTGAATGGCTCATAGTCACCATCAGTGCCTGAGGAGTTAGCAGGGGCATCCTGACGGACTGCTAGTACTGCAATACCTTTGTCAGCACCTGCACTGGCTACGTCTTCTGCGTAGATAGCGTCATCAATAAGCTGTAATGATGTTAGTGCAGAACCAGTAATAGTTACGTCGTTATCTGCGCCTAGATCTACCTTAAGACCTGCTGTTACATCTACAGGAGCTACGCCAGCATTAGTTGCAGGATCACCGATGACGATGACCTGTCTGTGATTGCTGTTAGTGCCTTCGGTTCTAGTATCAACGTTAGTACCAGAGCCTGCTGTAATTGCAACTGCGCTATCGGCCATTTAGAGCTGGAAGATCCCTGATGCGTTCCAAGTAATGGTAATATCACCACCATTGGGGGTAACCGGAAGACCAGTTACTGATGTATCAATATAGGCTACAAGACGAGAAGTAGCTACGTTACCTGTATCAATATAAATAACTAGAGCTTCTACTGTAGCGCCTGAGACTGCTGTGAAAGTGACGTTATCACCATCGAAAAGACCATTGGTTACTGTAGTAGTACCAATAGCACCGGGGGTGCCAACTACACCTGAAAGATCATTGTAAAAATCATGAGCAGCACTATAGGTATAAGTGCCCGTATCAATTAAAGCTACCTTAACAGTACCGTCGTTGAGATCAATATCAGTAAGGCCATCAAGTAGGGCCTGCTTATAGATCGGATAAATAGCATTAGCCATTGAGCGATTCTCTTAGTGTCTGAAGCTTGTTTTCGATATTAGCTAGTGCCTGAGCCTTTAGAGCGATCTGTTCGTTTAGAGCAGCTAGTTCCTGTTTACTTGCAGTAATCTCAGCCTTGGCAACATCACCTACAGCTCTAATCTTATCTACTTCAGCGTTAGCAGTAACCTTGGCCTGAGAGATAACTAGTTCTGCTTCCTTAACTGCATTAGCTCGAATAGCATCAGCTTCTGCATTAGTACGATTGATAAAGGCTGCTAAATCTTCTCTGGTCTGAGCTAACTGATCTCTTGTTGCATTGAATACAGCAATTGTCTCAGTAAGGTTAGCATTAGTCTCTTCTAGTACCTTGGTCTTCTCTGCTACTCTATTTTCGAGAGTAGAAGCATCTCCAAGGAAATCAGCTAGTTCGATAAGACCACGTAGTCTAGTCGAAAGATACTTTACATCGTTAATAGCTTCTTCGTAATTAGCCACCTGTACGAACTCCACTTGCTAGTACATAGACATCAAGGTCTACACTACCTGCACCATTAACTGTAATGGCTGGTTTGATGTACCTTGTCAATTCTGCGATAGATTCAATGTTTGTAGCAGTGAATGTAAGAGCATTACCCTGTGGATCAGTTAGTACCTTATAGTTGGTACCATCGTTAGAACCCTGTAACTGTAGGGAGGCACCATCAAAAGTACCTACTACCTGTACGCTACGATCTGAATAAGCTACAAGTTCTGCTGGTGCACCGTCTGCATTCGTAGTTGTTAGAGCTTCCCAGACAACCATATAAGCTGTTTCAGGATAAGACCCTAACTTAGTTACAACTTTAGCAATAGTTGCCATATGTTAAACTCCGTTAATTATTAGAATAGTGGAATGATTGTAGCTACAAGACCACCTAATGTGGCTGCTCCTGTTGCAATTATAGCTAAAGTCTTCCAACTACCTTTAGCCTCAGTAAGAATCCTTACAACTTCCTTTAGATCTTCTCTGACTTCCTTAAGCTCTTCTCTTATTTCAAGACGTTCATTCTTAAGTTGAAGTATCTCAGATTCAATCTCACCTAGTTCTCTGTTTAAAGCTGCTTCATCCACCGGCCCCTCCATCGGTTAATCTGGTGTTTTAATCCTATTTAAATCATCATCAACTGTATTTCTATCGCTGACGATTTCATTTAACTTTCTTTCAATGTCCAGCTTGGATGGTCTACCAGCTTTAACTTCAGTAGGTGCTTTATTCTCCCATGATCTGTCTATGAGGATCTTATTAGCAGCAAACTTATTCTTGCTATCTGGGTCTCTAGCTTCTTCTCTGATCACCATTAGTGCCTGAGAACGTATCTTTAAGTCTAACTCATGTCTCCAGTTAAGGATATAAGGTTTGAAGAAATAGGAATCACATAACATAGTCCAGTGTTCCCAGTCCTCGAAGTACGTAGTAGCCACTAAGTATTCAGTTTGATCCTCTAGTTCCATGTACCTAAGGTACAGAGAAGGATATTTATTATCATATCTCTTTAGAGTATATAGTACTTGTTCTGGATTTCTCTTATTCAGTTCATAGAAAAGAGCACTAGTGAGTCTTTGTCCATTACTTGATCTAAATTTGTTCAGAGGTCTATAAGCTGATTGTGCGTCTTCTATGCTCACTTAAGTATTGGTCTCTTACTCTAGGGTCAATAGTATAATTATAACCTATATTGAAGACAAAAGCAATAGCTAATATTCATTTAAGTAGAGAAAAAGAGATTTATCTTAAGTTAGTACTTAAAGTACCGTACTTG
>OFRO01000118.1_pt1 | contig 29548 bp, 58 predicted proteins | sample 1543091 | NCBI WGS metagenome assembly OFRO01 (sample SAMN07774217, study PRJEB24372) | wastewater metagenome | isolation source: Exp Tend NO 10WW | collected 2016-02
TAGGCGAAGGCTTCAGCGAAGTCCTCAGCACCTTCTCCTTGAATGGTGATCTTCATTTCACTTCCTTCACATCGCCCTCAGCCACGATACGTGGCAGGCATTGCTTATGAACCCGGTGCTCGACTCCAGCTTTGTCAACCACACGTCCGTAGGAAAAAACTCCGCCTTTCATCAGCATCAACTGCTTGTTGCAGTGCCAACAAAAGGAGACACCTCCGTCCTTGAACTTCCTTGGACCGCGAAGCGCGATGAAAGTCATTTCGGAATGCTCCCCTCAACGCGCTTCGCGTAGCTGTTGCCCTGAGCGCGCGGATTGATGTCACGAACCTCCAGACAACGCTGGCAGAAGTAGCGATCCTCGTAGATCACTTCGTGAGCCCCGCTGCCAGGCATCGGGTACTTGTCGAAGTGCCAGACGAGGCCGGCGTAGGAGAAGCTGTGATCGCAGTCAGCCACGTTTGGTCGCCTTTTCCCAGATGTTGTCCAAAGTCTCTGACTGCTTCAAAGACAACCCCCGGCCCTCAGCAATTTGACTCTTGATTGAGTCGATGAAACTGGCTTCCCAGCTCGTCAAGCGTTCACAGCGCTCCTCACAGTCTTCGATGAGGGTGAGGTACTCGGATGTCCAATCAGCCACCGTACCCCTCCCGCACTTCCAGGCGGATCCTGATCGGCTCCAGGACTCGTTGATCGGTGATGTCGATGTCCGTCAAACGTTGGTATTGCTGATCGTCAAAGAACACGTTGATTTCGTAGCCCAGCTTGTCGCGCATGTAGCGCCCCAGCGCGCGTGCCAGCGTGGACTTGCCAGCGGATGCTTGGCCAGTGATGGTGACCTTGAGCTCATTCATGGCTGCACACCGCCTTTCTTCCCGCCACCGCCCTTGCCCCCGCCGCCTTTGGATTTCTTTGCCATGATTTCACTCCTTGTGTTGAGACTTTCAATGTACCTCTTCCAGGCTTGTCCGCCAAGCTTCCAGACCCTTGGCAACGGCCTCTTCACTCACCTCTGTACCGATCTCGAACTGGTCAGCCGGCCCGAAGGACTTGCCAAATGCAATGCTGGAGACGATGGGGATCTGCATGTTGGCGAACGACTGAACCATGCAGGCGTGCGCTTCCTGGAGGAAGGGCAGCAGATCTTTGACCGCCACAGACCAAACAATTTCATCGTGCACGGGGAACATGAAGCGGCAGTCGTACTTGAAGCGCAAGCCCGCACGCCACATCGCCCCACTCGCGCGCTTGATCATCTCGGCGGAGGAGGACTGCACCTCGGTGTTCACCCCCTGGCGCAGGGCTTTCGAAGCTTCGTACCGGTCCTCGCTCATCAAAGCATCGGCCAGGTGCCGCACAGCGCCGCACATCGTGCGCACCTGCCCGGTAGCCCGCACCTCGTCTTCTACGGAATTCTTCCACTCGCGGGCAACCGGAAAAGCTGCCTCTTTAGCATCGATGAAAAGCTGAGCCTCGTCCTCAGGAATAATCAAAGTCTCGGCCAATTTGGGAGCCTGAGCCCCGTACTCCGTTGTGAAGTTGACCTTCTTCCCGATCATGTAGGCTTTTACTAGCTCAGCATCATGTTCTTTATACGCAGCCATAAACATATCATAGTCCCAATTTGCGTATTTTGCATCCCAGGTCTTCAAGATCCCCAGCCCGGTCAGGGCGTGCATCTTCTTCTTGTGATCGCCAACGAAGCAGGCGACCATGTTCGGATCCTGGCTGTAGTTGGCGATGATGCGCAGCTCCTGCGCGTCCTCGTCCATGGAGACGATCACGGCATCAGGATGGTGGGGCACATACACCTCGCGCACCTTAGGCGTTTCGCCCTCGGCCTTCGGGTGCTTGGACACCTGCGTGATGTTGGGTTTGGAGCAGGTCCAGCGCCGCGTGTTGGTGGCCGATTGGCGGTTCGAAGGGTGCACCTTGCCCGTCTTCCAATGCACGAAGTTCGGGTAGGTATGCCAGTACAGGCCACGCCGCGTCTGCACGATCTGCATCTCCGACAGCGCGGCCAGGATGGGCCGCATCTCGGAGTCCTCAGGCACGTCGTACTTCAGGGCGTAGGCCATGGCCAGTGCGTTCGCCTTGGGGTTCCCCTCCTTGATCCCGCCCGCGCGCATGTTGTCCGTCACCTCTCCGCGTAAGCGAACTGGTAGCGAAAGGAGCTCGTAGAGGACTGTGGCCTTTTGTTTCGGCGAGTTAACTTTGAACGCCGGCTCGCCGGTGAAGCGGGAATGTACAAGCCGAGTGAATGCCTCAGCACCGGCCGCACTTTGACTGCACGCGAGGAGTGCCTGCGCAAATAGTTCTTGCCCCGCATCGCGAACAGCCTCAGCCAGCTTTTCGATCTTGCGAACCTTGGTCTCAAGCTCTGCTCCTGTGAAAATTTCGAAGGCTTCCTTGACCTGGGCTGCAGAGATGTCCGTGCCATACACAGGAGGCACGGACCCAACCCAGCTGTGGGCAATGAGGAATTGGCGCAGGACGGCCCAGGCCTTGTTGAAGGCAACATCGTCTTCCTTGACCAGTTCATTCAAGCGCTTGAGAGAGATGTCCACGCCATCCACGAAGGCCTGTGCGCCGGCGTACATGGCATCGATCTCGACATCCAGGTAGACATCGTAGTGGTGGTCCAGCTGCATGTGCAGCTTGTAGAAGTTGTGCAGCGCAGAGCAGGTGATCGTGTCATCGCAGCCGTAGGCCAGCACATGCGCCCCGGTTAACTGGTTCATCTTGTACTGAATCCCGTCGATCGTCGTGACCTCCTCATAGGTCGTCTGATCGTAGTTCAGCCAGCGCTTGCTGCACTGCTTCAGGCCTTGTTCAGAGTTCTCGTCCACGTACGCCGCTTCGATGCGCGTGTCCAGGCAGTTGGGCAGCAGAATGCCCCATTCCTGCAGCAACACGGGTAGCTCAAAGCCTGCAGCGTTCTGAATGGCCAGAGGCTTCGTGGCGCCAATCTGCAGCACCAGGTCCTTGACCTGGGCGGAAGAGCAGTTGTCGGTGTCGAAATGGTCCACGGGGAAGTACAGCGACTTCTCCAGGTTCCGGCCGAACGTGAGGGACAGGCCGGTCAACTCAGACCCGATGACATCCACACCCTCAGCCTTGCCAGTCTTGCTTTGCGCGGCCAGCCAGTCATCCGACTCTGGCGGTGTGGAGGTTTCAATGTCCAATCCAACGAAGTCCGATGCCTCGATGAAGGGCATGGCCCAGCGCACGGCCGCGTCGAACTTGTCCCCAGTGACCAAGAACTTCGTGGCGTACCACTGAGCCAGGCGCTCATCCGGCTGCGCTGGCTTGGGCAGAGCCAGACCTGGCGTGAAGTGCAGGGGGTGCATCAAGGTGTTGACCCACTCCGGGCGCAGCTTGGCAAGCCGGTAGGACTTGATGACCTCGTCGCGCTTCTCGTAGATGCGCTTAATCAGCTTGTCCTCTTCAGCGTTGCCGGCCAGCTCGTCGAGCGAGTTTGCCTCGAGCATGCGCTCCAGCTCGAACAGCCCTTCCTCACCGTAGCCAGCCACGAATTGAAGGAAAGCAGCGTCTCCGAAGCCAGGGCAACCCTTGATGTTGTCGCTGGAGTCGCCCACCAAGGCCTTGTAGACCGTGAGCAAGGAGAAAGGGAAGCCGCCATACTTGTTGACGCTCAACTCGTCGCCAAACAGCACGTCGATCTTGGCGCCGCGCTTGTTGGTGCCCACCAGCTTGAGCATGTCACCGTCACCTGAGACGACAACCAGGTCCTCTTCCATGTGCTCGGCCAGCCAGGCGAGGATGTCATCCGCTTCCACAAAATCTTGCTGCACGCCCAGCGACCCAAGGTCGTGGAAGACCTGCTTCAGCTTGTCCTGCAGCTTCTGCAACTGCTCGTGGAACTCCTTGGGCTTCTCCTCGCCAGGTTTTTTCTCCTTGTACGAAGAAGAGATCATCGTGCGCTGCTTCTTCGCTGACCGGCCTTCGAACACAAGGATGACGTCCTTGGGCGCCAGCCCGAAGCGGTTGAGGGCCGACACCATCTTGTTGATGGAGTTCTCGTAGCCGTGCTGCCAGCCATTGACCAGCACAGACTTTTCCCCGTGAAGCACCTCTTGCCCGAACTCCTTGTCCTTGCCTGCGTACAAGCAAGTTTTCATCACGGAGGGCATGTCGAAGGCGATTCTCATTCAGAGGACTCCTCTTTCACAGGAGTAGCTACTGGCACAAGATTGAACTGTTCGAAGAACTTCACAAAGCGTTCCGCAGTATCCACATCGATGTAGGAGGTGGTTGAAATCAATGCGAGTTCCCCGGCCACAAGTTTGAACTCTATGCTGTAGATGTTGAGGGCCTTGAAACCAAGCGCCTCAACTAGCGCGATGGCTTCAGGGGAGTTTGAAGTAAGAAGCTTCTTGGTCATACACCTTTCCTCCTCAGGGTTTGCCAAAGCTGCTCACATGCGCAGCGAGGGACACAGGGCCTGTGTAGTAGTGAGCAACGCCCTCCCCTCCTGCCACAGATTTGCTGCGCTCTGTGTGCGGCTGAAATAGCTCAGCCGGCGGCCGATCGTCTCCTTCAGGGTACGTCTCACAGTACGTCCACAGCATGATCAGGTTGCACATGGCGTGGCCAGAGTGAGGCAGGCCCGATTCTGGGTCGATCACCTCGCCCAAAAACATGGCCCGTAGGTGGTGTTCACAGCTTGAGATCACGGCGGACCAGGGCATGCCCTTGGCCCAGTTCCACTCAGCGTACTTCGTCCGACCATAGTCGAAGACGCGGCCACAGTTATCCCAGTCAGGCCCCAACTCGTCCATGGCGCACATCAGACGAGGGCGGTCCCCTAGACCTGCCCCCCGGAGCTGAAAGGCCCCCAGCAGCGCCATGGCGAGCGCTGGGTCAGGCCCCGCTCCCGGCGCTCTGCCTCGACGCAGCGTCATCCAGCTTGCGATGGCTGTCAGAGGGATCAAGAAAGTGTGGGGCTTGCCCGCGTTGAACCGAGCGCCGCTGCCACGCTCAGTGCTCTTGATGTCGCCAATGCCTTGAGTTGTCATGTCTGGAGTCCTTTGAGTTTGTGGTTGATGTTCATCCTCGCTGCCGCGAAGGCCGAATGGAATTGCTCGGTCAGCTCTCGCGTCAACAGCACCGAGCGAAGGTTCTTGCCAGTCAGCCGGCTCTTGAACGCTGAGGCTCCCCAGACCTCGGGCACCAAGAGGCTGTGGATAGTCCGGAGCTTGGCAAAATCAGTCAGGTCTGAGCGCAGCACTTCATCGGCTTCTGCCAGTGCTTCCAGCTCGCGTCGCAAGTCTGCTTCCACAGAGCGCCGCCGGCGTACGTTCAGGCCGCTGGGCTCACCCGTGCGCTCAAAGACGCCCCAGTGATTCTCGAGGAGGCTGCGCAGCTGCTCTGCATCCCTGTCCACCGCTGTGCGCATCGCGCGGCTACCGTCGTACCACCAGTCTCGCGCGGTAAGCAACCCCAAAACGCCGATGGCGTCGCGCATCAGCTCTGGTTCGGCCAACTTCGCCCTGAGGTTGTTGAACATCGTACGCATGCGCAGAACCGGCTCGCTGATCCTGGCGGCATCTACCGCCCTGGGGCTGAGCAGCAAGCTCTGCAGGTCCCCGCTCGATATCACGGAACCGTTGCGGGCCCCAATGACGGCACCGTCCAGCAACCCCAAGGCGTACTCGTGCGTGCGAGCCAAGTAGGTAGCCCCCTTGGCCACGATCGCAGCTCCTGCGATGTCCTGGAGGGCCACAGCCAGCTGCACCGCTGCTGTATGGGCCGGCAGACTGCTCTCGTAGGGCACCAGGTAGGCGCCCAGGGCATCCCAAGCGGAGCGCGTGTTGCAAGCGCTGGCCAACGCGCTGCGCAAGGGGTGGGGGCTGTTGATCACATCGGCATAGACGGCCTGGATCCGACCAGCCATGGCCGGATCTTGTTGCTGCTTCTGGCCGCCAAAGGCGATCTGCCGAGCGGTGAAGCCGTACTCGTCTGTAGCGCAACCAGTCATAGCTGGAACGTACCAAAGATCGAATGAAACCTCTTCGTTGCCCAGCGCATCGCTCTTGTGCCCGCCTGAGGCCGCCAGGCGCTGGCTGATCCAGCGCACCAGGCGTTCAACTGCCTTGCTCACACGAACTCGCTCAAGTCAGGCGCCTCCCAGCCCTCGCGCTTGCCGATCTTGCCGTTGGGAAGAATCACAGGCAGGCCGTCCACGAACTTGTCGTCGTTCGCATTGAGCACTGCGGCATCCGCCTGCAGCTTGTTCCAGCCGGCAAGGAAGGCTACACCGTTGATGGTCACGTCGATGTCGCAGAGGGCATCAAGGGCCTTGACGGAGTCGTCAAAAGTCATTGCGCGGCCGCGCTTAAGCTGGTTGGCCAGGGTCTTCACGCTGTGCTCAGCCTCGGTCAGGTCGGAAACGCTGCCGTCAGGCAATACAAGCTGCTCCAAGAACTCGGCCACCTCCTCCAACATACAGCCCACCTGCAGACCGATGTGCGCAGGGTTGCCCACCTCTTTGCCGGCGCGTGCCAACCAGTCTGCCACGCGCAGGAAGTTCGGCGTCTGATAGCGAGCAAACTGCGGCTTGAGCAGGATCTCCACGTGGCCCGATTCGCGAGTCACCACGGGAAGGTCATACTCAATCCAGCCCTCTTCTTCACTGGCCGTCATGACGTAGTGCTGTTTCATGCCGTCCAACAGGACGGCACACTGAGGCGCGGCCGGGCTGTACCAGCGGTGGCCATGTATGCAAGAGATGTTCATAGCGATTCCAGTTTGCGAAGGGTGTACTCAAGGTCCTTGTCCAAGTTGCCAGCGTTGAGCAGCCACTGGCGATAGTCCTTCGGGACATCGACAACCGGTCGGCCACCGTACTTGCCAAAGGGCATGAGAGAGAGCATGCGGGGCTTGGACTGCCGCTTGATGACCTGGTCAAGCGTCAAGCCGTGATCGTTCAAGATCCGGCGCAGGATGTTGAGGGAAGTGTGAGCATCTCCCAGCGCGCGGTGAGCCGCGAAATCTGGCAGCCCGAGGTGGTCACGAATGGTCGTCAGCTTGTGGTTAGCTGCGCCGGTGACGTACTGCCGAGACAGGGCGAGAGTGCACACATCACCGACCACGTCAAGATGTGATCCGACGACTCGGAGGTCGAATGCGATGTTGTGACCCAGTACCACCACGGGCCCGGCCACCAAAGGGGCGATGGCACGCTCGATGGAGGGAGCAGTCGCCACTTCTTCATCGGAGATGCCGTGGACTCCAAAGGCCCCTGGCTCAATGGCCCTTCCCGGATTGACGAGGGTGACGCACTCATCGAGAACCTCCATTTGGTTGTTGATTGTGATCCAGGCCAGTTCGACCACGCCAATCGGGGCAGTCAGGCCCGTGGTTTCCGTGTCGAGCACAACCAGCGCGGGGGCAGGTTCGTTCATAGAGCCTCAAAAGTAAAAAGCCCGCCGAAACGCATCAGCAGATCGGCGGGCGAAGACCCCCGAAGGGGCCAGGGAGGATCGTCACTCGTCCTTGTGGGTGGCGAACTTCACAATGGTGTAGATGTCACCATTGCTGTTCTTCGTCACGTTCGCCGTCAGGTCCAACACCTTCGCTTGTTCTTCGGTGAGAGTGCCCTTGGCCAGGTCGTAGTACGACTGGATGATGTAGCGGTCAAATTGCGACCGCGACTTCGGCGACAGGTCGATCTGCACCAGCGTGTTGTCCATCGCGGTGCTCTTCTCGGCAGCCAACAAGGAGCCCACGATGATGTAGCGCGCGTTCACGCGTGCATTGACCCAGCCCAGTTCGCGCAAGTCCGCCAGGTGTTGCTTGACGTCGGTGCCGTCGCTGCAAGTCACGCCGTCGGCGGAGTAGCGCACCACGTCCTTGGTGGCCTTGTTGTCGTTGGGCGTGACGACAAACTGTTCCTGGTAGGAAAGCAGCTCGAACAGCAGCTCCGAGCCCAGGCTCAGGTTCGACTCACGATCCAGGAACTGACCCTGCGAGGCTTGCAGCTGCGCCAGGGAGTCGTACTGGACGATGAACCTGTCCTTCAGTTCCTTGATGCAGTTCGGATTGACCTTGGGCGAGTTGGAGGCCACCAGACCGCCTTGCTTGGGCGCCGTCACCACAGCAGTGGTCTTGGCCGGTGCAACGGTCTTGGCCGGTGCAGTGGCAGCGGCGGTAGAGGCGCCACCCGCAGCGGCAGCCTCTTCTTCGGTCCAGGGCTCAGATTTCGGTGCCGTGGCGGCGGGCGTATCTGGGCCAACAGGCTCTTGAGGAGCTTCGAATTCAGCAGGGGCTTTGCGTTTCAGTACCATGACCAGTTCCAGTTCTGTGGAGTTGAGGAGTGACCGTTCTTTCCGGCCTGTCAGGGCACTCATTGTGCCAATAATGCAAAGGGTGTCAAGCGTTTACTTGCGCCGAGCTGAAGGCATTTTGAAGCCACGCAACCCCGCCCGGATCAGCTCCTCCATGTCGAACACGTGGGCACCCCCTGGCACGGACAAGGAGGATTCACCCATGTGCATCAAGGAGGAAACACCCCGCAAGCTATGGGAGAACGCCTGCTCTCCGCTGTACAGCGGCTTGGTGTTGGTCAGCCTGCAGTACTGGCGGTAGCGGGCATAAGCCGATCGGGCAGACAGCTCCAGCGTTTCCTTGCCTCCAACATTGCCTGATGCGTACTCGAAACCATAGCGCATGGCATGTGGCACGAGCGGGTCTTCGTACGACAAGTCCACCAGCACGTTGAGCACCTTCAAGTACTCAGGCAGCGTCGATGGAGCCAGGTCCTTCATGCGCAGGTATGATGCCTTGTGGAAGTCCGCGAAGTCCTCAGCAAACGCACCCTCGCCCAGGGCGGCCTGTACGAGCTCTTGGAACTTGGTCAGCCCGAACTTGGCCACCGTGAAGTTGAAGACCGAACGCTCCCGCGCTGACTGCTTCTCTCGCAAGACCTCAGGTGACAAGCCCCCCTGCAGATCCTTCTCAGTCAGCATCAGCTCGCTGCGTGCGGCCTCATACATCGGGTCGAACTCCCGCGCCAAATCCTTCGGGGTGTAGCCTGTGCGCACCAGCTTGGAGGCCAGGTAGTAGCCCAGGATAGCCAGCACATGTGCGTTCTTTTGAAACGCGAAGAACCTGCTGGCCCAGCGATGCGCTACACCCTGTGGGGGTGGGGAAACAGCCACCAGGACCACGCGCTCCATGACAGCTGTTTCCTCTTCGATCGCCTCAGCGATGAACATGATCGGCGCGCTCAGCGCGGTGGTAGACAGTACCCGGAAATTGTCGTTGTCGCGGCTGCCGCCGCCGCGTTGTACATCTCTGGCGTTATAAGCGTCCCGGAACATGAGGAGAAGGCGGTCGTGCATTCCTGGGGCCATGGCGTGAGGCTTGTACTCGTCAATGACCATCGGTATCGAGTCGGTTCCTGAGGCGCACTGGCTGAGAGCGAAGACGGTGGATCCTGGTGTGACAATTTTTGGGTCCTGGTTGTAGTAGAACAACTTGGTCATCGCCATGATCATGGTCGACTTGCCGCTCCCTGCTTGGCCGGTGACGTGAAGCAGAGGGAACTGCTTGTACGCGCGCTGGAAAATTGACTTGAAATAGCAAGCAGTGAGCCAGCCAATCATGGAACCCACCATGTCCGGACGTTGGCACCTGAACAAGTTGGACAGCGCGTCTCTCATGATTTCCGCATTGCCGTTCTCTTTGACCCAGGAAGCCAGCTCAGGCGCGTCAGTCAGGTCGCAGCGGTAGATCCCTCGGGTGTCAGGTTGGCCCTGGAACACGATGCTCAGACCGGCGTCCTTCGCCCGCTGCTCCATCACCACCTGTTTGCCATCGGACCAGATCAAGAACGGCGTGCGCAAGGTTTCCTCAGGGTGGTGAGGAATGTTGACCATGGACAGGCCTTCGCGTTCGTGTACGAAGATGTCGCCACCGTTCTTCTTCTTGGACATCTCCATGGTGCGCAGGAACACGGCTTTGGCCTGCGCCTCCGTCCCGTTGAAGGCGTGGCCAAAGCGGCTGAAGCACTTGTTCAACTCAGAGGCCGAGTGGAAGGTGCTCAGCTCCACCGGGTGCTTGCCGGCGGGCTTGCCGTTGATCAGCACATCCACCTCGAGCAGTGAGACCTTGTTCGAATCCATGGAGCGCAGAGCGCGAGCGCTGCCATAGCTCACGCTGCTGAGCCGGCGCGGGCCAAACTCTGTCTCCCCATAGATGCCGTACTTGGTCAGCGTGATGCCTGAGGCCACGTCGCCATACTCATCCACCACCATTGGCGTAACTTCGCCCTCAGCAGCGTCTTCCGGCGCCTCATTGGCTTGCTTGATGTCCTTCTCGATCTCCTCTCGGTCGATCGAGATGCCGTCCAGGTCTGGGGCAGGGTGGTTCAGGAGGCTGCGCAGGGGTTGCGAAGCGTACTCATAGCAGGGGTCGTCGCCGATCACGGCGTACATGCGGCGCAGCTCATCCTCACGCAGCTGCTTGGTGTTGTAGCGCCGGCCGTCCGATTGGTGTTTCTCGCACAGGCCCTGGCACTTCTCCACCAGGGCGTCTTCGGGCAGCCCCACCGTGCGGGCGTAGATGGCCAGCTGCATGGCGATCTGGTTGAACCCCGCGCCCGGCTTCAGGCCTTCACCCATCATCATGAGCTCAAGCGAAGGCATGGTGTTCTTCAGCAAGCTGGGGTCGATCGCCTTGCGTTTCTTCGCGTTGCGCAGCTTGTCATTCACGTCCTGGGAGTGCTTGTCGAACAGCATCGCCAGCTCAAGGTTCATGTCGGTGACGTTCTCCTTGGGCACCTCGCAAGGGTTGGCCGTGATGGAGTCAACCAGCTCAGGCGTCAAGTCAGGCACCACCTCAGGCGCGATCCAGGTCTTGTACTTCCCGTTGGGCCGCTTGACGTTCGGCTGGCGCCACATCCGGCCCATGCCGACGGAGTACACGCGCCAGTCGATCGTGTCCTCGGCCAGGTCCAGGATCATGCGCTTGTAGATCAGCGGCAGATGTAAGTACCCACTCTTCGCGGTCTTGGTGACAAAGACCGCCATCGGGATCTCGATGTGGAACCCTTTGGACCCGGTGGCGTAGACCCGGTAGGAGTTCGGGTCCAGGTGGAAGCGCTTGGTCAGCGCAGCCACAAAGGACTGCATGTCTTTGATGCTGCGGGCGATGTCGGGGGAGTCGAAGTCGACGTAGAGTGGGCCCAGGTACTTCAGGGCCAGCTTCTCTTCCCGAGGCATCTCCTTGCTGGCCAGGCGATCGGTGGCCAGAACCGTGATGAACATCGGATGCTTCTCGCTCACCAGCTTGGCTACTGCCTCCATCGGCACCGGCTTCCACGCCTCTTCCCCGCCGTCAACTTGGTAGTAGCGATACATCAGACGGCTCCGTTGGTGGGGAACAGTCCTTTCAAAGCACTGGCCGTGCTCACGTAGGTCACCCCGGGGGAGCGAGTATCTGGGTTGTGGCGCATCCGTGCAATGAGGCCGAAGCGCAAAGCCGGCTCAGCTTCCCCCTCGCGCGTGAAAAACTGCAGATCGCAGAAGCGAGGCACATAGAGGAAGACACCATGGACCAGCTGAGGGGCATGGTCCAGGCGGAACTTGTGGCCGGCCCCGTCGACTGCTGTAACTGCAAGCCCGTTGATGGGGCATGCCTCAAAGTCCTCAATCCTCAGCGTATCCTGGATCGTTGGGACATCCTCTTCATAGGCCCACAAAAGCAAAGTCTGACCAACTGACAGGAAGAATCTGTGGGAAGAGCGGAGGGCCTGCCAAGCCCTCCAATTGTCGCCTACCAGAAACCTCTTTGCCCCCTGCTCAGCCCAGGCCCGTTCCAAATTCAAGCGGGAGTTTGTATCGTATTTTGTACTTGCTTCTTGCGACATAGTTCAGGTTTTCCCATAGATGGCATCCCGGATGGAGGCGAGGTTGCCTTCGGTCTGCTTGACGAGGTCGCCATTGTGCAGCAACCGGTTGTGCAAGGGAACTTGAATCGTTCCTTGGGCTACAGCGATACGCATGGTTGGCATGTGCACCTGGCCCTTGCGGTCTGTGCGCCCAACGGACTGCGCAAAGTGGATCGGAACGGTGGAGTACTCGAGAAACAAGTTCTCCCAGCAAACGTGCTGCGGCTCAAGCCCGAAGCCTGCCGACATGGGCTGCGCCACCAGGATGCGGCAAGTTGGGTCATGCAGGAACCGATCCACCGACTTGGCTGTGTTCGCGTCAGAGTAAGCGCCCACTGCGCCGCAGTCCTCAAGGTAGCCCAGGACGGAGGCTGACGTCTTCTTGTAATACGTCCAGATGATCAGCTTGGACTTTTTCGGATCCATGCATTGAGTTTCGTCAATAGTTTGATCGATCAGGTCGTAGGCCACCGAGCGGGCTTCGTTGTCGCCGCTGTAGAAGTCGAGGTTGACGATGATCTGCTGCAGGTTGTGGTACAGCCGCTGCGCCGTGGTCGCGTCGATCTTCTGCCCATCCTCCAGCAGCAGCATCTGCTCGTTGGCCAGCTCCTGGTACAGCTTCAGGTGGGCAGGGCCCAGGTCGTAGTCCATCACCTGGTAGCGCGGCTTGACGATGCCAGGGAACATCTCCTCCTTCGTTCGCTTGGCTGCGTTGAGCATCAGGTTTTGATGCACCACGCCTAAGTCGTTGTAGGCAGTGATGTTGCCGAAAAAGTCCCGAGCGGCCACGTGATGATTCTCAAACTGAGCCAGGCTTCGGTACACCATCGGCGTGGTCAGCTTGACGTAGGCATAAGCATCCGTGGGCTTGCTCGTTGGCGTGCCAGTGAGGAGCTGCAGGTAGCTGGTCGCAAGCGTGTTCACCCGCTTGAACAGCTTGCTGTGTGATGACTTCAGCGCAGTGCAATTGTGGACAAGAACTCCTCCGGCAAAATAGTGAGGACATCCTTCCACTTCGAGATTGAAGACAGGGATAGGACTTGTGTGTTCTTCACACGAAACACGCGCCACCCTAACTGGCTCAGCTTCTCCTCTTTCTTGCGATCCTGCGCCTGACGTGCCCGGCTTGCGTGGCTGAACCCGTCGACTTCCAGAGCCAGCTTCAGCTCCCTGTGCCCGAAGTCCACCTTGTAGCAGGTGGGGTAGCCCGGCTGTCGCCCCCCCAACGCGATCGGAACATTCCATTCGAACCCCAACAGTTGGAGGTGCGGGTGCAGGAGTGCTTCTGCTGCAGTCAGCCCCGTGCCGTTGCCCTTCCTGATCGGAGGTCTCCAACCAATCTTGCGAAGCGTCGCTGAAATTCGAGCGCAGGTCTCCTCGCTCTTGGGGCCCTGAGGCACCCCTTTGGCGTGCTTGCCCGTCGCTGGAACCCCAAGGCATCGTTCTCTTGTCTGCTCTCCGTATTCCGGGTGCAAGATGTGGCGTCGTTTCGTCCCGCAATATCTTGAGCAAGTCAGCCCGGTCTGAGTTCCCTGAGAGATCGCCCAAGCAAGCAAGCTCTTCCGCTTGCTGTACTCCGTGCTGCACAGCCCGCAGCGAAGCCGCAAGGAGAACCGATCTTCCCGCACAATCTCGGGCAGCAAGCCACCCACGGTCTGTAAATATTGGGTGAGAAGAGGTGCAAGTGAGCTGGTGGCCATCAGTCATCTCCAAAGTACAGAGTAGCGATGTTACCCTTTCAAGAACATTCTTGATAGCTCTAGGCCCGTCAGATGTCAGGACTTCCTCGCCTGTCCGCAGAGTCTCAATCAGCCGCTCGCCGCCTGGGGTCAGAACAGAGGTGCCCGCTGGGAAGCATTCGTCCACGATGATGTGCGGCTGTTCTTTGCCGATTTCCTTCAAGATTCTCTCGAAGTCGCCACGGAAGATGTCGTAGCTCATGCAGATCCACTTCGGCCCCTTGAGCTGCATCGCCTTGCGCTGCACAGGTGTGCCTTTGTAGGCCAGCACCTGCGAATCTGGGTCGACACGCCGCAGCCACTTGACCCACTGGGGAATCAGAACAGGAGGCATGAGGACGATGTGGCAGTGGTGCCCCTTCATCCAGGCGTAGACAGTTGAGCAAACAGTCTTGCCAACCCCTACGTCATAGAACCACTTGACTCGGTCGTGCATTGAGACGCGGTTCAGATCCTCAAGCTGTAGAGGGGCCAGGTCGTAGCCCGCCCGCTCCTTCAGCTTGTAATGTGCAACCGCGTCCTCAGCTTTTAGAAAGTAGGGGTATTGACTCATAGAGGTTTCATAGTGTTGGCGTGTTAGGCGCCTTCTTGGTTCTCGGTGCTGAAGCTGTAGCTCACTCGCGTGGTGACAGTGAAGTCGCCATCACAGAGAGGACATGCCACCTCGTGTTCGCCTTCTTCGTACAGCCGCCACCAGCCATTCTCTCCTATGGCGAGCTCTGCGCCGCAGTGCGGGCACTTTGGCTGATCGGCGCCCCAAAAGCCTTCTGGTAAGTGGGGGTTGGTTTTCTTGGCTTGCTTGAGGGCTTCAAATTTCTCCATGACTGCTGCCTGTCGCCTTTGCAATGGCCGCGCGAACAGATATCCAGCACTCCTCTTGCTGGGAAGTCATAGGGACGGTAGCGGCCATAAGGTACTTTAGTGCGGCCAGCATGTCGGGCGCCGCCTCGATCAGTTGCATGTCAGGGTGCTTCACTGCGGTGCACCAGTTGGCGTGGTGTTCGCGGCCAGGAAACGGCGACACCCAGTCTCGGCGCTCGTGCAGCTTGTGCATGATGTTCATGCCGTCGTGCGCAGTGTCCCGAAGCATCAGCGTGGCGCTGCCCATACCCCAGCGTGTCGGCTCGAGGATGGTCAGGTCAAACTGCGGCTTGCCGCCAACAAGGTGCAGGATCTTGCTCTCCATGTTCACTTCCCACCGCCAGGGGCCGGGTGTGTGGTTGCTCATACAGTTCCTCGTTGTTCAACAGTTCTACCTAACCCGCCATTCGAGCCGACCGAGTACGGCGGCTCAACGCAACGTTGGGCGTTATCCCGCTGCTCACGTAGGTGCGTGGCGGCTCGATGAACTCGGCGCATGTGCCCGTCAGTGTGTCAATCGGCGGCGCGGGCTTTGTCCACTCGTCGCCCTTCCACTCGTAGCCCAACACTTGCAGCTTTTGCGCTGCGGCAATGAATTTGGTGTCGGTCATCTTTGCTCTCCTATACCTCTCGCGTGCTGCCTAACTGGTCGCTCAGGCGCGACCTCCTACGGCGCTGCGCGCCTACGTCGGCGCCTTAGCTCGAACGTTGGGCGTCTTGCTGTCATCGAAGCCGTGCTCCACAGCCCGCCAGTCACCGCGCCGCGCTTCGCGCATGTCCAGCGCCCGAAACTCTGCCGTGCGCTGTCGGCGGAACTTGCGCGCCGCGTTCACGTCGGCCGTCAATGTCATGTTCACTTGGCAAGCCATGTAGAGCCCGGTGCTCTGACCTTCCGGGGTGAAGTTCTCCACCAGCCAGCGGTACGTCATCCCAGCGCTTTCGCGCTTCGGCACCAGGCCTAACCCGGCGCTGGAAAGGACCGCAAACGGCTGGTCGGTCTGTTGCATCTGTCTACTCCTTCGCGGCCGTTTCCGGCCTTTCAGCTTTAGCGTTAGGCGTCACTTGGCGTGTAGAGGGCGCGCAGTTCGTACTTGTAGCCCTGCGCTATGTAGGCACGGAACTCGGCCAGTGCATCTTCAATCGTGTGGATCGCGCTGCGGGCCTCGACGCGCTTCCATTCAGACCATTTTCCAAAATCTACGGTATCAGGGTGGGTGCTCAGATGCCTCCACTCCCAATAAACCGGCTCACCCGTGACGGGCTGCTGGGCCTCTGCTTGCTGGATGGCGGTACGGAGTGCGCGCATCTTTCGCGTGAGTTCAAATAAACTTGCAAAGTCATCGGCATCGCCAAAAGCATCAAAGGCGTCAACCGCCTGCTGCGCTGCCTGTTTCAGTTCGGTGGTCATATCAATCCATTCTGTTTGGTCCGTAACGCCTAACCGCCAGTTCAACTCGGACGCCCATTCGGGCGCCGGTTAACTTATTGGTTAGGCCGCGTAAAGCCAAGCCTGCAGACGGCGCAGCAATGATTCGCGCTGCACCCATCCTTTGAAATCCCTTCCGCACACAGTCGGATATTTGCGTTCGGTTTCCGCAAAATAGCCGCTGAGCGAACAGCGCGCCCATGTCATCCCCCCGTTTCTATGGGCGCATGTTGCGCATGTACGCGGCCTAACCATTCGCTCAACCGGAACCCCAACAGCGGGCCGGTGGTTGGGTGTGTTCTGTGTGTTTTCGTTGCTCATGTAGTCCTCGCGCTGTAGGGGTCCGGTTAGCTCAAACGTTAGGCATCACTGGCCGCGCCCGTTGGCGTCCACCAGAAGCCACAAGTTCGTCAGCGAAAACTCGTCGGCCAGGCAGCGCTTCGTCAGGTGCCGCTCGATTGCTTGCAGTTCCTGGCGGGCACGCTGGTGAAGGTCGCCGCTAACATGGTGCGTCGGTATGCCTGGGCAACGTGGCCCCAAGCACCCTTGTTCGCGTTGTTGATTGCACTTCGTGCAGTGGTAGCTCATCGGGTTTCCATGCAAAGCCGCTGCCGTGCGTACCGTCCGCGCCGGTCGTTCGTGCAGTCGGCCATTTCCAGCAGCAACTTGTCGCGCTGCTCTGGCGTTGCCTTCTTGGTCAGTGTGCAGTCGGTCAGCTTTGCCTCGCCTTCCGGCCAGCCACACCACGCTAAGCGGTCGCCTTCCACATAGGCCACCACCCAGGTTTCACCGCTCGGGCCGTGCAGCACGTGGTCTGCGGTGTCAATGTCCATCGTCGTTCCCTTCGCTTCGTCAAAAAGTGATGCCTAACTACCGGTTCAAGGCGACGGCCTACGGCCGCGCCTTAACCTTTGCGTTAGAACTCACCCGCCGCCACCTGGAAGCAGGGCACGCCAGCATCGCGCCACATCTGCACCACGCGATCGCGGTCATCGAACACAGCCACAAGGCGCTGGCGGTCGTCCACCAGCATGCCGTCAAGCCATTGCTTCTTCAGCACGTCGTCGGCCGTGTAGTCGCCAGCTTGGCGCATCGTCAGCGCCGGGCCTTCAAGGTCGTGCGTCATGAAGCTGGTGTGGTGCGCCAGCCAGGCCACGGTCTTGTCCCGCACTTCGTCGCTGCGGCCGGAGAAAAACCAGACCTCGGCACCAGCGTGGCGCAGGCGTTCCATCGTGGCAAGCACCGGCTCGTTCGGCTGGTCCTTGTCGCACGCGGCGTAGAAGTGACGCCACCTGTCGGCCGACTTGCTTTCAAGAAAGCCCTTGCGGTGCTCAATCAGCGCCAGCGTGCCGTCAAGGTCGAAGATGTACAAAGGTTTCATCGGTTCCCCACCTGTGAGTTCTAACTGTCGGTTCAAGCGGACGCCGTGCCGGCGCCGCTTAACCTAGCGTTGGGCGTCTTCAGGCGCTCGAAGGTCACGACGCGGCGCAGGCCCAGCCGGCGCAGCTTGTCCTTCTCGGGGTTCACCTTCTCGCCATTGCGCAGCCGGGACAGATAGCCCACGTCGATCTCTGTCACGCGGGCCACTGCGCGAAGGCTGCCGTGCTGCGCCACAAGTTCGTCGATGCGGTCTTGCAGCGTCATCAGTCCCACCCCGTTTCCGGCAGCGGCCCATTGGCATAGTCCGGGCGGTGCTCATCGCACCAGCCAAGGCATCCGTTCTCGCGGCACCCCTCGGGGGTGTGGCAACCGGGCGTAGGTGGCCTGTCGCCCGTCACTTGGGCCGCAAAGCCCGGGTCTTCCGAGAGGCGCTTCTTCAGCGCCGCAATGTCGGGCTTCAGCTTAGGGTCTGCGTTCACGACGTTGTCCCTCCTTCGGGCGCTCGTGGCTGTACGGGCTGTATTCCCATTCACGGTCGCCATACTTCTCGGCGTCCGCCTGGTGCATCGCCAAGCATTCCGGGTGCATCTTGTTCGTGCTGGCGTCGCCGCCGTCATAGCAGCGCCAGCGAACGTAGGTTTCGCCAACGGCAATGCCTTCTCCGCAGCTCATGCAGCGGTGCGGCTTGCGCGCCTTGGGCCGTTCAATTTCGGTGCATTGCATGCTCAGTTCCTCTCGTTTTTCCACCAGCGCCCTAACTGGGCGCTCAACCGGACTGCCTACGGCAGCCGGTTAGCTACAACGTTAGGCATCAGTAATACGCCTGCCGCTCGGCCTGCGCGTCGTTGTGGTTGCTCCAGTACTCGGCCTTGGCCGTGGTGTAGCTCCATTCGTTGCGGCCGTCCTCGGGGCCTGGCACGTAGAACGGGGCCTCATCGCTGTCAGTGTTTCGCGCCCGCAGCGCCGACAGTATGCAAGCCGGGCAATCGTTCGCGGCCGCACGCATCGCCTTGAACCCTTCGCTGTCCAGCAGGCGCAGCAGTTCATCGCGCGGCGGCGCTGGCTCGGGGCCGCCATCTGCGTGCAGCTTGGCGCACATGCCGCACACGCGCTGCGGGTTCAGCGTGCAGCCGCGCTCGTGGCGGCGCATGGCGCTGGGGCTGCCGTTGCCCTTGTTGCAGTGGTCGCAGCAGTAGCGGGGTCGCATTGCGGTTCTCATAGTCTTCCTCGGTTCTCCACCACTGATGCCTAACTGTCGCTTCAAGCGGACGGCCTACGGCCGCCGCTTAAGCTGGCGTTAGGCCCCAAGACCAGCCGTGCGGCGCGCGTCGCTGCTTGGAGTTCCTGCACTTCATCGGATAGCCAGTCGTCGCCGAAGTGATTCACGCCCAAAGTGTCGGCCGCATCCGCCAGCCGCTGCAGCGCAAACTGCAAGCGCTCGATCACGTTCCCGCAGTTCAGCGCCGCGCGTAGGTTCTCAATCGCATCGGCGGCTTCGCGGTCATAAAGGCCGTTGATGTGGCCGCCGCTACTGTCGCGCAATCGCTCCACAAGGTCGCGCGTCGGTGCGCCTACGCTGCAGTCCAGGTCGCCGGCAGCGGCCTCTTGCTTCGCCATGTTCTCGCACCACTCTTGGGTCAGTTGTGCCGGTCCGGCCTCGCTTTCGGCAAGCCGGTTACCGGCAACGTTCGGCCTCACGCGGTGCTGAAGTTCCTGTTCGCGCAGTTCAGCGCGCACCTTCATCCACAGCGTGCCCAGCATGTTCTTGCCGTCGCGGTTCGGCCCCCAGCCCCAGAAGTCATCGCGCCATGAGTTTTCGATCAAGCAGCGGTTGCCGGTGGCCAGCAGCTTGCGGCGCACGTATTCGTGTTGGTCGGCCTTGGCGCGCAGGATGCTGTGCATGATGCCCACCTTCACCGCGTCCCAATCCGGCCGGCGCAACGCCTTGTTTTGCTCAGCGATCTTGAAGGCGTCATGAGCCGATGGCGCGATGTAGATGTCAAGTGCAACGCCCCAAGCGTCGGTGTTCTCTTCGCCGTAGTCGAACTTCTCGAAGTGATACGCCGCCTCCGCTGTGCAAAAGATGCGGCTCTTCCAGCACAGGTTGAACGCGCTGAAATTGCTCAGCACATAGAAGTCCTGTTCATAGAAAAAGACTTCGGTGTCAGTGTCCAGGCCATGCAGTTCCATGCTCAGTTCCTTTCGCTTCGGCACCAGAGGCCGAACTAGTCAATCAACCGGACTTTGCCCGGCAAGCCGGTCAAAGCCGGTTATTTCCAACGTTGGGCTGCAAAGCCCGCCACTGTTGGCGCTCCACGGTTTCGGTCCAGCGCACCATCACCTGCTGCGCCTTTCCGCACCACAAGCACGCCCGCGTGTCGCCGTCCTGCGTCCAGCGTGTATCGTCGCCCACGAAGCTCTTGCGGTGCTCCGTGTCGATCGCGCAGCGCCCATCAGCCACGTAGCGCGGCCAGAAGTCGGTCACTTCCACCAGGCCGCGCATGCCCACGTAGCAAAAGCTCTCAGCCTTGGCGCCGTAGCACAGCACGTTCATCAGTCGCGCGCCGATCAGGTCGCCCAGGTCAAGCATGCCAATCCACAGCACGCCGCCGTGGTCGCGGTACACGCGGCTTGTCCAGGCGTTGTGCTTCTTGCTGCGCATGGCCAGCCAACGGTGCAGGTTTGGGCTGTACTTTGCCCCGTTGCGTGGATCCACAGCCCGCACGTCCAGGCCGTTGTGTTGCAGCCCAACCCCTTGGTCAACGCGAGCCCCAACGGCCGGCGAATTTTCGTTGTTCAAAGCTCACCCTTTCGTGCGGGCCGTTGGGTCCGCTCAACCTAGCGTTAGGCCCCATACCCAGCCCACAGGCCGCCCGGCCTGAAATCCTCAGGCCAGCAGTGGCGGCAGTATTCGCAATGGTCGCAGCGGCAAGCCTTCAGGTCGCGCTGGCGGACCTGCTCCTTGGTCGCCCGCAGCTTGTTCACGGCAGCTACCTCCTCATGGTTCAGCGTGTACAGCGGCTCCACTTCTCTGCCGTACTGCCGCGCCAGGTCTGCGGTCTTCGCGTCTTGCGTCAGCACTTGGTCGCCCCACACTTCCGAAGGCACGTACCGCCAGCCTACGGGCGCGAGGGGCCTAACCCGGCGCTCAACCGGAGAACCCACGGCATTCAGGCTCTCAATGGTTCTGCGCGCTTCGTCACTGTTTATGGTCATCGCGTGGGTTCCCGGTTAGCTCTGCGTTAGGCTTCTTGTGGCGGGCCAAGGCCAAGTTGACCAAGGCGCACCACTCGTTGCCGCTCAACTCGGCCGGCTTCGGACTGCGCCTTGTCACTTCAAACAACTCTCCCAACAGCGCGTAGCAGTCATCGAAGCTCACGGCCTGCTCAATGCCAAGTGCTTCCAGCATCGGGGCCAGCCCAAGCACAGGTTCATGTTTCACGGCTGGCCTTTCCGAATGGCGTGCGCAGCCTCAATGGACGCCCGGAACGGGTAAGGTGGCGTCGTGTCGCAGATCAGCGCGCATCGGTGGCGTTCGCGCGCCGTAGCGGCTTTCCAAGCATCCCACTCGCCACTTGTGTCGCTCTTGTGCCTGTAAGCCTCGCGGCCCCACCGCTCATCGGCCCAGTCTTCAAACGCCAAGCGCTCCGGGTCCAGCCTAACTGTGCGTTCAACCGGACTTGCGCCGGCAGCAGTCGGGTTCATCGTTACTCCTTCGGGCTCAGCCCGGTTACCTTTGCGTTAGACCCTTACCACGGGGCCGCAAAAGACGGGCGCTTGTTCGCTCGCCTCTCGGCATCAATCCACTGCGCTTTGGTCGGCAGGCTGTCGGCCGTTGCGCGGGTGGCGCACGTAGGGCACAGGGCCACGTTTAGCGGGCCGGTCCCATACCAGTAGCTGGTGGGCGTTCGGCACACGCAGCAGTTCTCTTTGGGCCAGCAGTTCATTTCGCTGGGTTCTTTGTGCACGTCCACGCTCATGGCGTCCTCCAACGTCGGGCCTAACATGGCAGTCAACCGGACAAGCCCCGGCAGGCTATCTCGCTCCGGCAGCACCGCACGGGGGCTTGCCGGTTACTTCTACGTTAGGCCCCAAGGCCACAGCGCGGGCGGCTGTTCGTCGGGTCGGCGCTGCGCTTGAGTGCCGCGTTCCATGCGCCGGCCACAGCCTCGGCCAGCGCCAGATTGGCGGCAGTGCAGCCATCGCACTCTTGCCCCAACCGCTGCACTTGCATCTTGCCGTCCGCTGCGTAGAACACGATGTCACCTTTGTGGTCTATCAGAACCACGCTGCCGCTTTTGTCTAAGGCGGCGGTCAGCTCGTAGCGTTCCACGTCCTGCGCGTTGGGGCCTAACACTGCGCTCGAACTGAGAGCCAACGGCTGGTCAGGTTCGCGCGCTTCGGGTTGCTTGGTCATGGCCGTTGTCTCCAGTTCAGCTAGGCGTTGTGCCGCTCGTGATTCGCCAGCACCAGAAGGTAATCCGCGTTGTGCGTTCAACCGGACTTGCGCCGGCAGCTTCGGTGGTCATCGTTCGTCCTTTCGGCGCAAGCCGTTTAACTCCGCGTTATGGCGCACCACGTTTAGCCGCCCGTTGCCGCCTGCGAGCAATTTTTGCAGCGACTTCCTTGACCTCGGCGTGATCGTCAGGGTGCGCGAAGATGCCGCGCACCTCAGATGCGTTGCGACATAGCGCTCTCTGACGACGACGCCCGCGCTGTTTGTGGTTGTCAAGTGGTCAATGACCGTGCATTGAACCGGGTGCTTGCCCCGGGTCATGAACTTCGTTCCGATCTGGAATCTGTGCGACACGTCAGCTCCCTTAGATCGACTTCAAAGACGAGACTGGCAGCGCCATTTCACCGCGCCTAGCCTTGCCCGTGCTGGCGTCGTATTTAGTTTTCGTAATTAGCGTAGGGCTCACAGTTACTCTCCAAAATTGAGATCAGTTGCTTAGGGGGTGCGTTAAGTAGCCTCACTCCGTCGGTACGGCCATCAGACGGTCTGCCCAAGCCATGAGTTGCTTGCGGACAGGTCCAAGCGCCTCAGCATCGGACAGGCCGAGCCAGTCGCGGAACTCAGCCGGCTGCATCAGCATGAGGTAGGAGCCCAAGGGCTGCCCCTTCACCTCATTGGCTGCCGCTTGCTTGGCCGTCACGAAGGAGGCCAGCAAGATGTTGTGCTCGGCGATCGTGGTGGGGATGTGGTACGACCCACGGCTGAGGAGCAGCATGTTCCAGGACCCGTAGTCCTGCCCCACGATGCGCCCCACCCCTATCCAAGCTCCCTTGTGTTCCATGACGTACTCGCAAGGGGCGTACGGCCCCCACCAAGGCTTGGCCAGTCGACTGGCGAGTTGCTTGAAGTCGATTGTCATATCACCCCTGTTTGCACTTCACCATTCTGGCCCACTTGTGCTGGCCAAAAAGAACTTTGACCGGGTCTAGACTAGCCACGCTATCGATCCCCGTCTCCAGCTTGAACTCGTTGGCGTCGAACCACTTCAACCATTCGTAGAGCTCGGCCTCAGCTGCCTCTCCGTGACCCAACACGGCCACGCACGGGTGCTTGTGGTAAGCATTCTCTGGTGTCCACACTGCGCCATTCGCATCCAGCCGCTCGTAGGTGCTAGGGCAGTACCACTGGTGATCCGGGTACAGGTCACCAGCCAGAACTCCAACGCAGTCACGACCAAACCCCACCTCGCCTTCGAGCTCAAGGGCGAGATGGTTCTTGGCCGCCCAGATAGCCATCCACTCGATCTTTTCTTGGCGAGTCACTTGGTTTCCTTCCGCGCAGGGAACAGCGCCATGTAGATCCAGATCGGCAGAGCCGTAGGCCACAGCGCAATGAGGATGAGGCGCATGGCCAGGCTCCCTTTAATGTGCGCCTTGACGGGGAGCAGACCAGGCTTGGTGATGATGGGGTTCAGTTCCTCCCCAATATTCTCGATCTGCTCAAGTGCGTACAGCATCGTGATGCCCGCCCAGACATACATCAGGGCGAAGAGAATGCGCATGGTCATGCTCACACCCCCTTTACCACGGTGAAGCCCGTCTTGGCCGGCGTCACCGAAAACAGGGGCAGGATCCGGCTGTAGACGTTCAAAGCCTGCTCGTCATTGGCAACGGCCAGGCGGCGCAACCGCTTGAAGCCGGTCTCGTAGATGTCAAACTGCACGATGTTGCTGGGCACGGAGCCTTCCGTCACAGCCAGAACGAAGGCGTCACGATTGATCACCTTGATGTTCAAATCATTCTTGGCCACGGTCTTGTAGCCGGCTTCGTTGTAGGTGCGCTGGCCTTCCTCGGGCAGGTTGGGGAAGAACTGCAGCAGCTCGGCCTCGATCGCCAAGCGCTTCTCCTTCCAGGCGTTCTCCTTGCTCTTGGCGGCCATCCAATCGGCGGCCAGGGTCTTGTAGTCCAAAGAGGTAGTCGTGTTCATAGTCAGTACTCACATAGCGGGGAGGGAATGAAGAAGGCCTCCGATTGGAGGCCTTCACGGGGTGGTCACTTCAAGAACCTGCTGAGCAGGCCCCAGCGACCGTGCAGGTAACCAATCTGGCGGATGCGCCAGACCTTGAACCGGTGGCGCATCCGCTTGATCACGCGCGCTTCTTCGCAGCCAGCGCCGGCAGGTTGGCCAGCTCGCCGTCGAGCAAGCTGACGATCAGAGCCTGGGGCTCGTCGCCGGTTTTCGGCCAGACCGTCTTGTTGTGGAACCACAGCCCGCCGTCTTCGGTCACCGTGAAGGTGGAGACGAAGGTCACCGGATTGGTGTTGCCCGGATCGGTGGCGGTGCCGGCATTGAGCGCCTTGCCAAAGTCCAGCAGCTTGAGCTGCGCGCTCAGCATGGCCGTCTCCATGGCCTCGATGTCCTGCTTGGTCACATCGTCCCAGGCACGCTGGGCTTCGGCCTTGGCCGAGCTGCCGTCAGCGGCGACGCAGGAAAAGGTCAGAACAGCTTTCATCATGGTCAAACTCCTTCAGAGGGAAAAGCGGCCCCGAAGGGCCGCAGGGTCGATCACCTGGATCAGGCGACCGGGTCGGCCGGCATATCCGGAACGCCCGGGGTGGGCTCCGGAGCAGGCGCCGGCGCGGGGGCCGGAGCGCCGGGCAGCGCGGCCAGCTCGGCAGCGATGGCGGCTTGGCCATCGTTCAGGCCGGCAGCCACAGCCGCAGCAGCAGCGTCGAGCGCAGCGGTGTTGGCGTTCGCCGCTTCCAGCGCCGCCGTCTGGGTCGCAATGACCGCCTGCGCGTCGGCCAGGGCCGTCTGCAGAGGCGTCACGACACCCACCAGGCGGGCCAGGGCCGCGCTCACTTCACCCAGCATGGCCTTCTCTTCGGCCGCTTCACGTGCAAGATCGTCAAAACCGGACATGGAAATCTCCTTCAGCTCAAGTACAAGGGCTGTCAGACGATCCACTTGGTCCCGCAACTCTTTGACCTCCAGAAGGAGGAGAAGGTGGCGTTTCTTCATGGTTGGCGCCTTTCAGTTGTTGTTCCCGGTAGACCATCCACCGAGATACTCGTGAGTTTAGTCACATTCAGCCGCCCCGGGCAGCTGGTTACCTCACTTTACAGGCGTGATCGGACGTTGACAGACGATCTGCGCGTCCTGAGAGGCCAGGTCGCTGGAAATGCCCAGCCGCATGTACTTCGACACGACGTAGGCTTCGTCCTGGGCCAACGTGCAGGCCACTCGATTCTGGAACTGTGCGCAACCGCTCACAGCCAGCAGCAGGGCAAGAGCGACCGCCTTCATGACGTCAGGTCCACGATGTCGACCTGGCTGGTGAAGGCCTTGTGCAGCACCTGCAGCGCTCGGTTCAGGTTGTCCTTGCGGGTGTAGCCCTCGCCACTGTCGGCAACGATGCGGCCATTGGCCGAGAACAGGCGCCAGCGAAACTCGCTCTTCTTGTCCTTGTAAATCTCAATCTTGTGAAGCATGTTGTGATGTCCTTGTGCGGAGAAAATGTCAGGTTAACGGGATGCGGAGGAGCTGTCAAGTGCTGAGGGATTCTTGGCCTGCCTCCAGTCGAAAACCACCCGGCGATCAGCGATCTGCTGCCCCAAGGTGAAGATGCTGTTGGCCACCCCCAGCCGCTCACGGCGCCTTTGGTTGTACTCCGCAACGGTGAGGGGGCCTGGGCTGGGCTCGTCGCGGTGCAGCCCGATGGAGTAGACCGCCCGCAGGTACAGGCGCCCCCTGATGGCTGAGCGCCGCCACTCGCTGATAAACACCACGCGGCGCCCCCACCGATCGGGCGGGTACTTGATGCGCAGCCAGCCCAAAGCAGCTCGAGCATGCCCCACCTTGATGCCGAGTTCCTGGGCAAGCTCAGCCGCACACCTGGGGTCCTCAGCAAGCAGGTCGAAGACCTTGTCGGGGATGCTCACGCTGCCTCCAACCGCAAGTTGATGACCTTCTTGCGCATGCCGTGCGCCGGGAAGCCAATGATGGCTTGGCGCTGTTTCGCGCAAATCTGGCAGGTGGCACAAGACACGCCTTCCGTCTGTACGGCAGGGCACACAGCCACCGTCCGCCCCTCGGGCGTCACGCCGTGCCGCTCAGTCGCGCTGTGCAGCACCGTGACCACCGGCCCGATGCCGAGCTCAGCGTAGGCGTCTGCCTGCTCCAGCGTGTCGGCCGACAGGTTGATGGTGAACCCCATCGCGTTGGCCGCTGCGATCCAGTAGGCGTTGTCCCCCTTGGTCGGGTCGTAGTGGGTGTAGGTGAAGCCGCGCCGGCCCAGGTTCGCTTCGACCAGCCTCATCAGGGCTGGGCCGTCGATGCGCGTGCCATCGCCAGGCAGATCTCCTGCCTGGTTGTGGCGCCACAGCGTGCCAGCGGGCAGCTGCGCAATGCGCTCGCAGAACTCCTCCCAGGACGTGCCCCGTTCGGGCACCTTGTCCCAGTGGATCCGCAGCGGCCCGCCATCGGCGTAGCAGCCAGCATCCATGTGAGGGCAGCGCGGCGGGCAGGATCTGCGCTCGGTGGTGGACACCGGAATGGGTCCGGTTTTGGTGTTGCTTGAGACTTGGGTCAAATGTACGTGCATAGAAGTCACTCCTTGATTCAGGGTTTCTTTGTCAGCCGGCCGATCGCCGACTTGATCTCTTCCTCCTTCTCGAGGGACCAACGATCGAAGGCTGCCGTGATCTCGCTGGGGCTCTCTGCGTCAAAGAAAGTCCAAAGAACGAGAAAGGGAATAGCCAGCGTCATGGCTGTCAGCCCGAGGAAGATCTGAGGGCCATACCACAGCCACATCACGAGGTAGTTGAGTTTGGACATGGCTGCTCCACAAGCCACAGGCACATCATGAGGTAGTTGAGCTTGGACATGGCTGCTCCACAAGCCACAGGCACAGCACCGCGCGCTGCGAGTGGCTCAGGTGCCCTGTGCGGGCGTAGTGCTGGTGCAGGCTGCGCACCTTGCTCGTCCGACTGCCTGTGGTCTTGTAGATCAGGTCGGGCGTGGTCAAGGTGCGCAGCAGCTCCGCGTGCTGGGCGCGCTGCTCCGGGCTCATTCCTTGCGCCACACCCGAACGCCCGGCACGCCGTTCTTCTCGCCGGCCTCCACGTGCCACTTCTGGCCCGCCTGGCGCAGCTCGCGCATCGACTCGCTGCTCTGGTAGATCTTCACCGTGGAGAAGCTCTTGCCGGGGATGAACACGCTCTGGCCCACCTCCAGCAGACGCCAGGCGGCGTACTCCGGCGAGACAGTGCGGCCCACTTTCTTGGCGGATTCAGGCAACGGGATGTTGTCTTCAATCAGGTTTTCAATCATGGCTTGGTTTCCTTTTGGGTTGCCTGCCACCTAAGCGGCAGGGGAACACCCACTGTATCAGGTCTTGGGTGGTTCCACAACCGCAGGCTGGTTCAGATACGCGCTAAGCCTCGCGATTCGTGTGTCATGGTAGAGCACCATGGACGCCGCGTACTCTCTGGCCGAGTGCGCCTCGAGCAGGCTGGACTGTGCCCGCTGCAGCTCGATGCGCGCCTTCTCGTGCGCGGTGGGCGCGGTGAACGCCCGGATGACTGATTGAATGATCTTCATGGTGTCTTCCTTCGCTTCCTGATGAGGTCTTCCGCGCCCATTTGGCGCAAGATGTAGGTGATCGACTGAAAGGTCAACCCGAACTCGAGCGCGATTGCCTTGTTACTCTGCTTGCCTTCCCTGACGGCCCTCACGATCTGCATGTTGCGAGCCCACCGACGGGCTCGCTCCTTGATCCCTCTCTCGTGCTTGGCAATGGGCACGGCGCCAACTTGACTGAACAGGGCGGCGCTCACTTCAATCGTTTTGTACGTGTGCCCATTGAAGCAGCGTCGAATGCGCCTGGTGACGTTCTGGCTGCGCCCTGCCTTGGTGTTGGTCACCTCGGACAGGGCCGTTCCGCAGGTGGGGCACCTCATCGGTAATAGCAGGTGGGCAGGCTGCGAGTCCCCTCGCTGGCCACTCGCTCAGTCATGGCCAGGCACTCGCGGTACAACTGCGCCTTGATGCCGGCGTCGTAGATGAACCAATTGAGAACCATGGCCACAACACACACGAAGATCGCCGCAAGCCACAGGGCGATCTTGCCTTCAACGGGTAAGGGATTGCCGGCGGACATCGTAGCCCTCCTTCTTGAGAATTGCGGACATCGCAGCAGCCTCGCGGGCGGTGAGGGAAGAGGCGTTGGCCGGATGCGCATACCAGACAGGCCTTCCCAACATGAAGCCGCCAAAGAAATTGCCAGTGGTGGTGAGCAGGATGAACATCAGAGAACCGCCCCCGTCTCAACCGCAATCGTGTGTTGCTGCTTGCCGATCTCTCTGTCATGAAACACCGTGACAGAGGCCACGCACATCCCCGACTCCTGTTCGAAGGTCTGGATGAGGGCCAGGATCGTGGCCTCCATCTGCTTCTTCGCCGACTTGGCTTCATCAACTGTCATGTCACTTCTCCTTTGCCGCCGCAGGTGCTGCAACGTGTGCCTTCATACATACCCTCGCCCGAGCCATTGCAGCTCGAGCAGAGGGTGGTCAGCTCGTCCTTGGTGAACGTGCATTCGATCGGATTCTTGGCTGTGAAAAAACTGCAGGTCAGGTACTTGTCAAGCACCGCGCGAATCTCGGCTTCGCAGGCGTCCCGGTCATGCTCGGACCTGAACTTGCCGAAGTCCTCCGAAAAGTCCCCGGCGACTTCGAAAGCCTGCTCGCACAAAGCCTCCAACATACCCCCAAAATGGAAGAAGTGCGACGGCGCATAGGTCTTCTTGTCCGCCTCCCAATACGTGCCACCAACTTCCACTTCGTCGGTGATGATGTCCTGGAAGTCCTCAAAATAGTCCTCGCCATTGAGGGAATAGATCTTGGTCACTTGAACAACCTTTCAAAGTGCTGCAGCGCAAGCTGGCGCTGCTCAGGGGTAGAGCTGGAGTTGTACAGGACTGCTGCCAAGTCCTCCAGCGCCTGGACAAGAGTCATCATGTCCTGATACGCAGGGAACGCCAGCTGCAGCTCGTGCAGCGCGCTTTGCGTTCTGATGCTGTGCATGCAAACTCCTCAGGTGGTGCAGCCGGTGCACAGATGTGATGTACGCCGGCCACGAATCCGGATGATAGGCCAGCGGCCTACACGCCCTCATGTCGGCCAGAGCGGCGGCCAGGTCATCGGCCAAAGAGACGCTCCACGCGAGCCCAGGCTTCTTCGCGATTCAGGTCCGACTGCGCCTGCCAGGCAAGGAGACGGAGTTCAGCAAACAGCTTCTGGATGTCGTAGGAATCCTCGTTGTTGAACCCCAGGCTTCTGGCCGCCTGCATGACAACAAGGAGCTTGCGTTCCAGCGCCTCGACTCGATCAGGTGTGTAGCTCATTGCGCATTCTCCAGCCAGGCCTTGACCTTCTCAGGGCTGCCCCAGCAAGGCGAGGGCATTTCGTTGTAGAGATAGATCACGTAGGCCGGCAAGTTGTACAGGTTGCTGGCGTCCGCCCGGCCCACGGCCAGCTGCAGGTTATTCTCCAGCACGGCAAGCAGAAAGCCGCCGACAGGCTCATGCCGCTCGGCGTAGGCGTTCAGCTTCTCGAGCATCTCATCCCGGATCTCGAAATGCCGGTACTCGTAGCTCATACTCACTCCTTGTATTGGATCTCAAGACCTGCCATGTGCGGCTCGTCCTGGATCAGTTGCTGATAGACCTTGGCAGGGGCGTTCAAGCAGACGATGTGCCCCTGGCTGTTCATGAT
>OFRO01000121.1_pt1 | contig 29450 bp, 37 predicted proteins | sample 1543091 | NCBI WGS metagenome assembly OFRO01 (sample SAMN07774217, study PRJEB24372) | wastewater metagenome | isolation source: Exp Tend NO 10WW | collected 2016-02
TTGCGGCGGGGGCTGCGGCGTGGGATGCGGCGAGGGCGCGACTCGCTGACTTCGTCACCGAGTCGCGGATCTCTGCACACGACCTCGTAGACCGTCTCCTCAAGGTCACCGGCTCATGAGTGAGTTTGACGCCGCGATGTCTCTTCGCGCTATCGCGGAACAGTTCGACGAGATCGACGGCCTGATTCCCTCCCTGACCGATCCCACGGCCGCGGTCGAGCTGTTCCAACAGCTCGCCGGGGTCGTGCGGATCGCGTCCACCGTGAGGGATGACGTCCAGACCCGCGCGGGAGAGTTGCTCGGCCCGCAGAAGGTGGTGCTCCCCGGCGTCGGGATGGTGAAACGCACTCCGCGACGTAACTACCGGAACTGGCAGACCGAAGACCTCCTCCGTGCAGTCCTCGATTCGCGGCGGGTCGACAAGGAGACCGGCGAGGTGCTCGAGGAGACAGCGGAAGATCGGATCCGGGCTGTCTACCCCCTCGCTGGTGGTTCGGCACGGAGAACGGAACTGCGCGCCCGTGGGATCGACCCCGACGAGTTCGCGGAGTACGAGGAGCGCGGGTTCACCCTTCGGATCGAGACGGCATGACCGAGTCCCTCGCGGTACTGCTCCCCCAGGTGATGGACGCGATCGGAGTCGTCTCCAAAGATGGACGGAACTCGGATAAGGGGTACGCGTTCCGCACCGCCGAGGATGTTGACGCCGCGGTGAACAAGGCGTTTATCAAGCTCGGGATCGGATGGACGACACGCGTCGAACTCCTCCGCCTCGAGGCCCGCGTCTACGGGCAGCGGGATACGAAGACGAACCACGCCGTCGTCGCGCTCCACGCCACACTGCACGGCCCAGCCGGCGACACGCTCGACGTCATCGGGGTGGGCGAAGGTTTCGACACCACGGACAAGGCGCTGAACAAGGCGATCACCGCGGCGAAGAAGTACCTCCTCACGACGACGTTCCTCATCCCTGTCGCGGGCGAGGATCCCGATCAGCACACGATGCAGGACGAACCCGTGGATCCCGCGATCGGGTTCGGGTTCACCTCCACCGCGGAAGAGTCGGAGTATCTCGCGGCGATCAAGAAGCTGCGCGACTCCCTCGACGCGGAACAAGGCGCGGCGTACAAGGCATGGCGTGAAGACAGCGGGATCGCTCCGCGGCCTCCGTGGGAGAAGGTCGATTGCGACCGCATCCTCGGTGAACTCACCGAACTCGCGTCACGTCCCGAAGCCGACTCCGACGTACTCGAGGACGGCCTGGACGTATGAGCACCCTCACCGACCTCGCTCACCGCAGTGTCGATAGCTGCCTCGACGAACTTCACCTGATCCTTGACGGGGCAGACCGCGGGGATGTGGAGATCGTCAAAGGGATCGTCGTCGACGCGAAGAAGCGGTTGGGTTCGATCGTGGAACGGGCCGATATCCGGTTGGCGCGAATGAACCTCCCGGGGTTCGAGCAGTGAACGTCACCCCGAACTTCAAGGTGCCGAAGGTGAAGCGCACCAGGACGTCATACGCGCGGGTACGGGAACTCCTCGCGCAGCGTTCCGAGGGCCGCTGTGAAGCCCGTTTCTCGGAGCAGTGCGAAGGCCGAGGGGTAGAGGCGCATCACGTCGTTCGACGCTCTCAGGGCGGCACGGACGACCTCGAGAACCTGCGTTTCTGCTGCACCTGCTGCCATGCGGAGATCCACGCGAACCCGCGCCGGGCGAAGGCCGTCGGGCTCCTTCGGAGCGCGGCATGACAAGGCTCGCGGTCGTCCCGTGCGAACTCGCGGAGGCGAATGCCTTCGTGAAGGCCCACCACCGACACCACCGCCCCGTCGTGGGGCACAAGTTCTCAATCGCCATCGCTGACGACCTCGCGGAGATCCGCGGCGTCGCGATTGTCGGACGGCCGGTGGCGCGCAACCTGGACGACGGCCTCACCCTAGAAGTCACGCGGTGCTGCACCGACGGGGTGCCGAACGGATGCTCGATGCTCTACGCGGCGTGCTGGCGCGCCGCTAAGGCGATGGGATACGAGCGGCTCGGGACCTACATCCTCGCATCGGAAACCGGGACGTCGCTCAGGGCGGCTGGTTGGAGCGAGGTCGGACGTACGTCTGGCGGATCATGGCCCCGCGGCGAGCGCCCCCGCGTGGATCTCCACCCCCTCGAGCCGAAGCTCCGCTTTGAGGTTTCCGCATGAACGCCCAGTTGAGCCTCCTCGACGACCAGCCCGGCCGCGCCCGCGCGACAGACCCGACGACGTCGGTACAAGCCGCGCGGAAAGTGTCGGGCGGGATCGAGGACGAAGTCCGGCGCGTGTTCATGCAGTTCCGCCGTCTCTCGGACGACGCGCTCTGCCGCCGGCTACCGCTCCGCCACGGTCCTAGCGTGAAGTCGGCGCGCTCGAGGTTGTCGGGCCGCGGTGAACTGGTGGACACCGGCACCGTCGCGAAGTCCGACCGCGGCGTGGATCAAATCGTGTGGACGATCAGATGAAGGTCGTTGTCGATGGGGACGACGCACGACTGACGGTGGAGAAGTACGCGGATCTGTTGACGATCCGCGCACTTCCCGAGTACCGGTTCGTGTCCGACGACGTAGCCGTGACCGCGGTGCAGCACCTCGCGGATATCGGTTATGCGGATCCGACCGCAGCGGACGTTCTCCCACTTCCTCCGCACCCGGCTTTGTTCGACTACCAGGAGTGGTGTGTCGAGCGGGCGTTCGATCGGCAGCGGTTCGCGATCTTCGCGGACACCGGACTCGGCAAGACGCTGATGCAATTGGAATGGGCGCGGCAAGTCACGGCGCTCACTCGAGGACGCACGCTGATCGTCGCGCCGCTCAACGTCGTCGGACAGACAATCGCGGAAGCATCGACGTTCTACGGCGACGACCTCCCGGTGTTCGACGCTCGCGACCGGGGCGCATTGCAGGACTGGCTGGCCGAACCGGTGCAGGACAGCGGTCAAGTCGCAATCACGAACTACGAGAAGATCGAGGACGGCACCCCGCTGCCCGTCCAGGCCGTCGTGCTCGACGAATCGTCCGTGCTGAAACAGTCGATGGGCGCCCGTCGCACGGCACTGATATCGGCATTCGACGGCGTGCGGTGGAAGCTCTGTTGTTCCGCCACCCCGGCTCCGAACGAACGCCAGGAGTACGGCGAGCACGCCTACTTCCTCGGCGTCGTCCGATCTACTCGCGAGTTCCTCGCCGCGTTCTTTGTGAACCGCGACGGGGAATGGCAACTCAAACGGCATGGGTTGGCAGCGTTCTACCGGCACCTCGCATCGTGGTCCGTGTTCATGCGCGACCCGCTCGCATACGGGTTCGCAGATCACAACGCGGATCGCCCTCCGCTCGAGGTCGAGTTCCCGACCGTCGAACTGACCCCGGAGCAGATCGTCGCAGCGCGGCTCCACGAAGGCGGCGACGCGTCCCTGTTCGGGATCACCGTCGGAGGGATCACGTCGAGAACGAAGGTCATGCAGATCGCTCACGGATTCGAGTTGTCATGAAGCGATACCCGACGAACAAGCCCGGATTCATTGCGGATCTGTGCAACGTCACCCATCCCGACGAGCAAATCATCGTATGGGTGACGTTCGACGAGGAGGGCGACCAGCTTGCCGCGTTGATCCCCGGCTCTACCCACGTCTCCGGCAAGACGTCACGGGCCCGGCGCGACGAGATCATCGAGGGATTCCGATCGGCCACCGAGCCGCGGGTTCTGATCGCGAAGCCGTCCATGTTCGGATTCGGACTCAACTTCCAGTCCTGTTCCGTGCAGGTGTTCTCCACGATCACGGACAGTTTCGAGCGGTACTACCAAGCCATCCGTCGTAGCTGGCGGTACGGGCAGAAGAACCGAGTGCGCGTGTACGTCCCACTCACCGGACTGGATGAGGCGATCTGTCAGAACGTGCTTTCCAAGCAAGCGACGTTCCTCGCGGACGCTGCCCGGCAGGAAGCCGCCTACGTCGAGGTGCTCCGACCTGCCGACACGACTGAAAGAAGGAACTTCGTGACCGCTCCCGCCACCGAACTCGACCGCGCCACCGGGGAGAACTGGACGCTCATCAACGCGGATTGCGTTCCGCACATGGAATCTCTCCCCGAGAACTCGTTCGACTTCTCCGTGTTCTCCCCGCCGTTCGCGAACCTGTTTACGTACTCGCGCGAAGCCGGCGACATGGGGAACGTGAAGTCCGATCCCGAGTACCGGTTGCAGTGGAAGTTCTTTGTGGAGCAGCTCTACCGGGTGATGAAGCCGGGCCGGGCCGTCGCGATCCACTGCATGGATGTCATCCGTTTCGCGGGCCAGCACGGCCACCGCCACACGTACGACTACCCGTCGGACTTGCGTGCCGGGATGGAGGCTGAAGGGTTCACGTATCACGCGCGGATCGCGATCGACAAGAACCCGCAGATTCAAGCGACGCGCACGAAGGATCAGAATCTGTTGTTCGCGACGCTGAAACGCGACGCGCTGAACTCTCATCCTCAGGCGTCGGAATGCGTCCTGTTGTTCCGCAAACCAGGGGACTCCGAGGTGCCGGTTCGCGCGCCAGATATCACGAACCGCGAGTGGATCCAGTGGGCGCACCACGTCTGGTACGGGATCCGCGAAACGGACGTGCTCAACGCCGCGCTCGGCAAGGACCACGACGACGAACGGCATATCTGCCCGCTGCAACTCTCCCTCATCGAGCGGTGCGTGCGCCTCTGGACGAACCCCGGAGAGGTCGTGTTCTCGCCGTTCGCCGGCATCGGTTCGGAAGGCTACGAGTCCTTGTCGTGGGGACGGAAGTTCTACGGCACGGAACTGAAGCGGTCGTACTTCGAGACTGCTGCGCGGATCCTGGCCGAGAAGGAAGCGAGTAACGACGCCCGACTCCCCCTCGAGGATCCGGCATGACCCGCTGCCTGTATTGCGCCGCGCCGCTTGTCGTGGACCGCGAAGAACCGATCAACCGCTACACCCGCACACCTCATCGGTGTGCAGCCCAGCTACGCGACGAACGGCCCGACGGGTCGCGCGTGGACCTCGAGCAAGGAGCCTGATGGAATCCGTCGACTTCGTACCGTCCTCATCGCCGCGTCTGCGGCACTGTTCGCTCTACTCCCCGTTGGATGTGCACCGCCAGCGGCTCAAACCCTCCACTGCCCGTACTACCGCGTCGTCGATCGTTGTCTCAGCCCCTGGGAATACGTCACCTGGCTCGACTTCGCGAACAAGCTCGCTGACAACGACGCTGCGAGGGCTGGTGATCGCGAAGCCATCAAGCGTGTCATCCACCGCGAGTTCGGCACTGCGGGAACGTGGGCCGTGGGCATCGCTGAACGCGAATCGCATCTCACGACCGGAGTCATCTCCTCAGCGGGATGCGTCGGGATATTTCAGCTATCCCCCGTCCATCGTGCTCGAGCTGCACGCCTCGGATATTCGTGGGATCAAGTCCGGTGGGACAACGTCGCGAACATCTCCGTGGCAGCGGATCTGTACCGCGATGTCGGCCCGGGCCCGTGGCGTCTGTAACTGGCTGATCGGGTGAAGGTCGCGGTGCTGTGGATCCTCGCGGCCGGCCTGGTCGTCGCGTTCCTCCACGGAGCAGACCGGTGAGCCGCGCCCGCGCGTGGTGGCACCACCGCCGGTACACGGCACTGATGAACGGATTCCTCCCGGCACTCCGCCGGGTCACTGAAGGGGGAAAGCGGTGAAACTCGATTACGTCGAAGTCTGGTATTCGGAGCAGTGGAACGGGTGGTGGTGGACCGCGTACTACTCCACCGGAAAAGACTGGTCGGAGGGTGAATACACGCGTGCTGCTGACGCACGGCGCGGGGCTGAACGGTGGGCCGACCGGAACGGGTTCGAGCTCGGACCGTGGGGCGACTGATGGCGATGCATTCCCCTGTGGACCAAGTCGCGTGCACGCTGACCCGTGAAGAGTTCTACCGGGTACGTGACAACGTCGATCAGGCCGAACGTGAACGTGTGAAACAGATCGACGTCGAGTACCGGAACTTCTCCGAGCCTCTCACCCCGTATCCACCGGTGGGTGACCGGTTGACTTCGATCTTCAGCAAGCTGCGCGACGAACTCGAGCAAGCGATCTAGGGGGAGAGATGGCAGTCGCTGACCAACACAACGACTACGAAGACGAGTTCCTCGAGGCTCTGGACGAGATCGTCGCGCTTGTCGCCCCTATCTGGCGGTTGGGTGATGGCTCCGGTGGGTGGGTTATCGACCAGATCGAGAAGCGGATGGAGCAGACCTATTCGTGGTACCGCCGCGATCGACACACGCCGACGACAACCAGGACGAAGGTCACGATCGGGGGAACGCTCCGCCGGCAGGTGTTCGAGCGCGACCTCTACCGATGCCAGCACTGCGGGACACACCTCGACCTCTGCGCCGATCACATCGTCCCGGAGTCGAAGGGTGGCCCGACGACGTTCGAGAACCTCCAGACCTTGTGTCGGAGCTGCAACTCGAAGAAGGGGGTTTCCTGATGGCGCGCACCTACGGCCGTGTGCTCACTGCAACGTGGCAGGACGACGATTGGCGGCTCCTTCCGTCCGATGCCCAGCACCTCTATCTCCTCCTCGTCTCACAGCCCGACATCAGCCCGTGTGGCGTTCTCCCGTACGTGCCGCGTCGATGGGCCGCTATGGCCGTCGATCTCGACGTGGAGGACGTAGAGCACCGCCTCCGGGTGCTCGAGGACCGTCGGTTCGTGATCGTCGACGACGACACCGGGGAGCTCGTCATCCGTTCCTACGTCCGGCATGACGGCGGGCTCGCGAACACGAAGATGCGCGGCGCGATCAGGAACGGCCTCGAGGAGATCCACTCATCGACGATCCGTCGGGCTGTCGAAGCCGAGATACCTACCGAGTATCGGGAATCGTTCGGCCTTCCTCCTGTGGACAACAACGAAGGAATGCCAGATCGAACGGTGATCGAACACCGATCGGACGGGCATCCGATCGAACGCGGGGCAGGGGAAGGGGCAGGGGTAGTAGTTACTGATGTCCCCCCCCTAACCCCCCCACGTGGTGGGGGGGAACATCAACCAACCAACCTTCGAGCCCTCGGGCTGAACCCTCGAGGACCACGGAAACCGAAAGCTCCGAAGAACGAACCCGGACGCCCGTCGGTTGAGCGCGAGTTCTGCAACGACTGCGGATCATCCACCGGACAGGCGCTCAACGATGCCGGCGAAGCGTACGCGTGCCCTGCCTGCAATCCGAAAGCTGCGCTCGGATGAGGATGGGACGCGACGCAGCACGCGACATCCTCCGACGGTGGGCTCAGAAATGGGAGCCGCCGGTGAAAGGAGACCGCGAACTCTGGATCACCGCGGTAGCGCGCGTCCCCGAGGTTGTCGCTCTCGAAGCTGAAGCGCATCTCGAAGCGTTGGAGTCCTGGCCGTCGATGGCGCAATGGGAGTCCGCGTGTCGGGTCTCGGTGATCGAGGTGGAGCCGCTCGAGGTTGGGGATTGGCGTCCGACTGAGGTCGAGAAGGAAGCCGCCGCGCAAGGTCTGCCGGCGGCTCGCGCTGCTCTAGCCCAGGGGGAGAAATGAGTGAAGACCGGTACGTGATCCTGAACAAAGGCCAGATTGCATGTGAAGACGGCGACGGGAATGACGTGTTCACTGCGGCGCAGGCCGAGGCGCTCCTGAAGGAGTGGGGTCACCTCAACCTCACTGGGAAGGACTACACCGCGCATCGGATCGATCCTGTACCCACAGTGTTCGAGACGCGGGTCGAGAAGCTGGAACGGCTGGTGGAGGTTGTGCTTGAGGAGGGCCAACTACACGCCTCATGGCTCGCCGCCGAGCTTCTCGCTTCTCGTCCCTCGGAGGTGAAGCCGTTCATCCCTGAACGGTCTGAACGGCAGGCAGGACAATGAGCGAGTCACCAATAAGGCCCGAGCCTGGGTGCACCGAGTTGCAAGCGGTGGTTTTCACCGCCCTCTATGGCGTGGCCCTCGGGGTCATGCTCTTCCTCGGACTCTGGCTGCCGTGACCGACCTCATCGACATCACCGAAGGCCGACGCCTGCTCCACGCTGCTGAACATGGCGAAGTCGGGGACGGGTTTCGCCTCGATGATTGGACAGTTGACAACCTCCCTGCTCTGCTCGATGAAGTGGAACGACTGCGAGACGAGAACGAAGAACTGAAAGCGGAAGTGCGGCGGGAGACGCGACTCTCGATCCAGCGAGGCATGGAGGACGCGGCAGCAGGGCGACTGAAGCCGTGGTCCGAGATTCGTGGCGGCGCTCCTGTGGCATCCGAGGAAGGGGAGAAGCCGTGACCGTCTCGGTACTTTGGAACACCAAGGAGTTGGAGCGCCTGTTCGACGGCTACACCTACACCTTCAACGAACTCTGCTGGGCCGAGGACGGCGACATCGTGGCCGTGGACCCCGGCGACCCGTCAGGCGTCGTGCTCGTCCACCCACCGATCCGCAAGATGCAAATAGCGGAGATCAGCGCCGACTCCATCGACTGGCACCTCAGCTACCGCTCATGGCACGACGTAGAGCTAGCGCCATTCAGAGTCATCTGCGAGACACCGCTTTACGGTGCCGTCCGAGTGTTCGACCCCGCCCCGTGGAAGGTCCGCGGCTACCTCGAACTCACCTACGGGGTCATCGGAATCCCAGTTTCGGCGCTGAAACTTGGAAAGAAGCTCGTCACGATCAAAGGGGTGGCATCACCGCACGCAAAGGATGCACTCCGATACCTCGCTGTCGCGGTATCCACGAACGAGGATCTACGAAAGGAACTCTCTCAATGAAGTTCTACGTTTCAGGGGCCATGCGTGGTGTGCCGCAGTTCAACTTCCCTGCGTTCGACTCGGTGACCAAACAGCTACGGCAGTGCGGGCATGACGTGGTGAACCCTGCCGAACACGACCGTAAGGTTGACCCCCACATCGAAACCCGCCCCGGCTTCGAGGACGGCACCGCCGAAACGATCGTCCCGCTCAGCAAACTGCTCGCATGGGACATCCGCCAGATCACCCGCTGCGACGCCATCGTCGTCATCACCACGAGCGGCGACTGGAAGAAGTCGGCCGGTGTCGGTGTTGAACTTCAGGTGGCACGAGAGCTTGGCCTCCGGGTGTTCTATGCCAGCAGCAGCAAGTACGGCACCTACGGCTGGGACATTCTCGAAGAAGTGGAGCCGACAATCATCGGCCTTGCGGGCTACGCACAGTCGGGTAAGGACACGGTTGCGGCCCACCTTGTCGCCGCCCACGGATTCGAGCAACGGGCGTTCGCAGACAAGCTCAAGGCCGTGCTCTACGACACTGACCCGGTGCTCGATGACATCTACCAGCTTGCCGTACAGGTGGACCTGTACGGCTGGGAGACGGTGAAGAAGGAAAGGGATGAGGTGCGCCCCTATCTCCAGCGCCTCGGCGCATCGGTGCGTGACCACCTCGGTGAGTCCACCTGGGTCGATGCCGCCCTGGCCGACCTGCCCGGACGTCTCGTTATCTCGGATGTGCGATATCCCAACGAGGCCGAGGCCATCAAGAAGCTTGGCGGCGAGGTGTGGCGGATCTCGCGTACCGGACACGGGCCAGCCAACGATCACATCTCGGAGTCAGCGATGGACGATTGGGAGTACGACCGGCACATCAGCAACTATCACACGATCGAGTGGCTGCGCTCCGTGGTGGACGAGAAGCTCGGGGCAACTAAGGTGGGCGGACAATGACATCTGCTCGCTGCGAACAGTGCGGACTGCCCTTCACCCCCAACTCCGCAAGAAACCGTTTCTGCTCACGAGAGTGTCAAGTGGACTCTTACAGGGGCCGGTCACAGAACGAATCCAAGAAGCGGCAGGAGACAGGCTTCATGTGGGAACCAGTGCGTCCGGCGAGGCCAGTAAAGGTAACGGTGCCGAGAGCGAAGCCGAACAAGCGTGATCGTCTCACAGCGCTCGTACTGCCGGACCCGCAGTTCGGGTACCGCTGGTTGGAGGACAACACGCTGGAGCCGTTCCATGACGAAGCTGCTCTCAGCATTGCGCGGCAGATTGCGGAGGTGGAGCGTCCCGAACTCACGATATGGCTCGGTGACTTCCTCGACCTTGCCCCTCTTGGGCGTTACCGCAAAGAGGAGGGGCTTGCCCGTACTGTGCAGGCCGCTATCGACCGAGGCTACGAAGAACTTGCGGTCCACCGTGCCCTCTGCAATGAGATGCGAGTGATTGAAGGAAACCACGATGCAAGGCTCCACCTCGCCGTCATCGACAATCTTGTTGCCGCATCCGGTCTACGACGTGCCGCTCGACCTCACGAGTTTCCCGCGCTGTCTGTGCCGAACCTGCTGTGCCTGGATGCTTTGGACACGAAGTACGTTGGCGCCTACCCCGCGGGAGCTACTTACATCAACGACAACCTCGCTTGTATTCACGGCCGGAAACTGGACATCGGACAGGTTCTCAACGACGAACGCACCTCGCTGATCCAGGGCCACATTCACCGGATTGACATTCGCTACTCGACCCGCAACACACGCGACGAGCCGAAGTTCACTGTGGCCGTATCGCCGGGCACTCTCGCCCGTATCGACGGGGCAGTCCCATCAACTCGTGGTGGCGTTGACCTTTACGGCAAGTCAGTACGGTCGTGGGAGAACTGGCAACAAGGCGTGCTCGTCGTCAGGTATGAACCAGGGGATGGACTATTCGACCTGGAAATGGTGCCGATCTTCAACGGGCGGGCGTACCACCAAGGCAAGGAGTACCTTGCGTGAGCCACATCGCCGTCAAGATCATCGGCGGACCGCACTGTGGTTCAGCGGTACGACGCGACGACATCTCGCAGTTCGAGCTACGCCACTACGGGAAGAAGCACGTCTACAATCCCGGCCCTATCGTGGACACCGAGAAGGGCTTGTTCGCCTACGCGTGGTACAACGAGTACGACTGGACCACTCTGTAGGGTCAGGCTGGCTGTACGTCGCTCGGCGCAGGCGGTGTCCATACAGGGTACGGCCGGAGCACACGGTCGTGCGCCTCGACGTCCTGGCGCAGCGCCCCGAGGGACTCGGCCGTGGCGGCCATGAGGCGGGCGTGCTCGATGATCTGTCGGGTCATCCACGCCACCCATGTCGCTGACCCGCCGAGGAATGCTGCGGCGAATGCGATGGCAATGCCCACTTCCAGGTCGTTCATTTGGATCCGTCAGTTGTCGTCGTGGGCAGCATATGGGTCATGTTACTTCTTCGACTTCTCAAGTGACTTTCGTGTCTTTGCGGTACGGGCGACGATCTCCTTCGTCTTTTCGGTGGGGATCACCGGGAGTCCGAGGAAGCGGCCGATGTTGACCGGGGTGCTGTAACGCCCGACACCTGCCTGCACCATCGGAAGCCCCTCACCGACGCCGAGGGCGGCCTTCCACGGGTCCACCTCCTGGACGGCGGTGCCGTAGGGGCCGAGCGCCTTGCGTCCCTCATCGAAGCCGGGGGCGTTCATACCTGCCCGCAGGCCGATGCCGATGAACGGGTTGATGGACCGCACGATGCCTTCCGGCGTACTGAGTCCGGCCGCGTCTTGGAACGGGTTGAGTCCGCGGGTGTTGAGGTCGAGCGGCCCCATCGGGACGATGCCGGAATAGGCTTCGGGGAGCACGTCGCCGTACCGTTCACGCTGGAGTTGGTCGTTGAGTTCGCCTGCGGCGTACATGAAGGGGACGACCGCAGGGTGGTCGAACGGGAGCTTGGCAGCGATCTTGAAGATCTGCTTCATCCACGAGTAGAACGGGACGACGGCACGGACGGCCTGCGACTCGAACGGTGTGAGGTCGTGGAAGTCGATCATCTTGGTGCCAGCCTCGACAGCCTTCACTGCGTCCTCGGTGGTGCGGACGGTCTTGGCCTCAACGGCGTGGCGGGCGATCTGGTCAACGCGGTCCTGCCAGCGGAAGGCAGCACCCTTGGCCTGACGGCCTGCACCAACGACTCCGCCCTCCTTGTAGGCGTTCTTCACACCCTCGACGCCCTTGCCGTGGGAGATGAGGGACGAGCCGCCACCGTCAAGCTCTGAGGCGAGGCCGGACGAGCGATAGATGCCGCCGCTACCAGCCTCAGCTTCCTTCGTGTAGTTCTCAAACCCTTTCTTCCAGTCGGTCAGTGAGACGCCGTGGGCTTGGGCGACCATCACGTTGCCGAACAGGTTGTTGACGTACCAGCGGGGCGACAGGGTGAGGATCAGTGTGCGCCACGGGTTCGTCACCTTGGAGATCGCGCCGAACACGCCGTGGCTGTAGTCCTTGCCGTAGGAGTTCAGCATCTTGGCGACCGTCTTTGGAATAATCATGCCGCCCTGCGCCGGGGCGACGGTGCCCTCGTACACGCCGCGGGCTGGGTCCCACAGGACGTGGGAATCGGGAACCTTGACGCCAGGGGCGACACCGTGGGCAACCTTGCCCTCGATGTAGTCGGTGACGGCGTTGGCCCGTGCCTCGAACATGGCCTGGATGCGGCCAGCGGGGAGCACGTCGGCGCCCGAGTAGCGGCCACGCCCGAGCACACGGTCCTTGCGGCCGCTGGAGAGGAGTTCCACGAGGGCGTTGGCACCGGGCTGAAGGGAGGCGTGGACAAGCTGCTGTGCTTGGTGTTCGGTCATGTGGGAGACGTAGCCGGGGTCGATGCCGTTCTCGTGCATGAACTCGACAAGGCCGGAAAGCGTCTCGGGGGCCTCGCGCGCGAGGTGTCCGGTTGCGTCGTTCTTGATGAACTCGTGGACATCGAGGGCGGCTTGCACCAGGGGCTTGAGGTTGTCGGGGGCACGGGCGACCGAGAGTTGGTCGGCCCCCTCGAACGCCTTGTCGATACCGGCTTGCGCCTTGGCCTTGGCACCGGCCTGGAGTACCTCGGTTGGGTGGGCTTCATTCTCAAGGAGGTTGCTGAACTGGTCGCGGACCTTGGCGGCCTCGTCCAGTTCCTTCGTGATGCGTGCCTCAGTCTCGACGGTCTGCTTGATGCGTGCGGCGAGGGCACCACGGTTGGCGCCGGTTCGGTAGGCGCCGCGCACGGTGGCGGGTGCCTGCCCCGGCTCGATGAGTGTCGGTGCTTCGCCCGGTACCCGCTTCTCTGGCCGGAACAGTTGACGCTGACCCGGCAGTTCGCCAACACGGGGCGGGACCGGCTCGGTGACCGCGGGGCGTCCGACGACAGATTCGGGAACGACCTGTGCCTCACGTCCGAACGGTCGTGCTTCGGTCGTGGGGTACTGCACCGGGGTGGTGGCGCCCTCGGCGTCTTGGGTGAATAGCGGGCGCTCCTCGACGGGACCTGCTGCGTCGAACTTCTCCACGAGGGAAGCACGGAGTTCCCGTGTGCGTGCGAGCTTGGCCTCGTTGCGGGCGATCTGCTTGTCGATGGACTCGATGGTGCGGGTTGATTTGCCGCGTTCGATGGCGACCTTCTTGTCGAGCTTGAGTGCCTTGTCGAGATCGTTGAGGTGCTTCTCCAGGGCGCGGGTCTGTGCCGCCGACATGGCGGCTTCCTCGCTACCCACGTCCTCAAGCCCCTTGACGCCGGGACGGTTGTGCTTCATCTCCTCGAAGGCGAGTTGTGCTTCCTTGACCCACGGACCGCGGGCGCCCTCGACGGCCTTGTCCCATGCGGCCAGGGCTTCGGGGTCATTCTTGATGGAGTCGGGGATCTGGCGTGCCTCTTGGCCAGCTTTCGCTACGTCGCCGCCGATGGCATCGTAGAAGGCGGATTCTCCTTCGATGGCGGGGATGACCTCGGAGCCGACGATCCCGTTGACGGCGGTGCGGTCGGTGACGCCGTGCTCGCGCAGCATTGCTTCCAGCGGTGCGAGGGCGCCTTGTGGGGCCGAGTCGAGGATCATGTGGCGCTGTACCTCGGCCATGCGCCGGTTGAACTTGACGGACTGGCGTGCTTCCTCCTTGACCCAATGGTTCTCTACCTTTGCACCAATTCGGTCGATAAGGCGTGTGTTGTACGGATTCTGCGCTTCTTTCTTCGGTCCCTTGATGACCTCAGCGGCTTTCTGCCAGACGGTCTGAGGGGCCTCTGTAGCGCCCTGTACGGCCGTCTCAGCAGCCGCTGGGGTCGGAGTGCCGCCAGTTGCGGCAGCCTCCTCTGCGGCGATCTGAGCGGCCTTAGCGGCGTCCTCAGGCGTCGGCGGGTTCGTCAGCTGGTACGCCTGCCGTGCCTCGTCCGAAACGCGTGCCGCGTCCTGATAGCCCTGGATCTCGTCGTACAGTTCGGGACGGGCGACACCCTGCGGGGCAGTCGAGGTCCGCTTCCCCGTATCGAGCGGGTTCGCCTTGATGACGCCCGAGGAATCCATCGTCTCCGGGTTCACGCCGTGAGCTTCGAGCACGTTGGTGGCGGCCTTCTTCGTCAGCGGCCGGAGCACCTCCTTGGCAGCCGACTCGTATGGGTTCGTGACCCGCTTGAGCTTGGCGACCTGCGCTGCGGCAGCCTCAGCATTGAGCGTCGCGGCTGCCATACCCTCAGTGTCACCAGCGGCCTTGGCGGCCGTGTAGGCGGCATCAGCGGCCTTGAGGGACGAGGTGGCAGCCATCTTGAACGGGGTAGCAGCCGCAGCCACCGTGCCCACGTCAGTGACCAGGGCGGGCAGGATGCCGCCGCGGCGCGAGTAGAAGGGAGCGATGTCGGCGCCTTCGGCACCGATAGCGTTGTTGATGTCCTCCAACGGCTTGTCAGCTATGCCGAGCGTCGCAGTGTCGGCCACGTTCAGCGCCGAGGAGACGAGGCCCTGACCGAAGTGCTGGACAGTGCGGCCCACCCGGCCGGGGTCACCCGTGACAATGCCGCCCACGAGTTCGGCCCCCGTGTTGGCGAGGCCGGTGACGATCTCCTTCGGCATCGAGATGAGGTTCGAGAGACCGAGGTTGAGGAACCCCGCGTCGTCGTCCCGGTGGTGCATCTTGGCTGCCTTGTAGTTCTGGTAGGCGGCCTGGGCGCCCTTAGCCGATTCGTCTTGGAATGCGTAGTGGATGGACGAGCGGCGGCGCGGTGGGGCAACGACCCCTGATTTGGATTGGAATGCGTACTTGATAGCCATGCGGGCGCCCCGTTACTGTTGGGGAAGCTCGCTCGAATACATGGCCGTGAGGTACGCACGGGTCCGGGCGTACTTGGGACCGGGGTACTTCTTGAGCAACTCAGGCAACGTGAGCTTCTTGGTTTCGATGGAACCAGTGACGCCGCGCCCCGGAATGAATGGGTCATACCAGTTTGGACCCTCCCCGGTCGTCTCGCCCTCGTCGTGGTAGCGGATAGCATTAGCTACGGTCGGACTGTCCACCACCTGCGCTGCCTCCTCGGGATGCGTCTGCTTGTACCAGCTCCACCATGCGGGAGAACTGGTGTCAGTCGGCTCGGCAGCCGCCTGCTCAGCCTTGTATTGAGCGTTAGCGGCAGCGTCTGCCCGCCCCTGATCGGTAATCGAGTCACGACGCGAGCGCCGGTAATCGGCCAAATCCTCCGCACGCTGCTGGTTATGCATGTAAACCTGCTGCGCCCACGCATTCTTGTCGGCAGCGGCCTGGGCGTTGATGCCCGCCTCCTGCGCCGCAATGTCACCAAGCGCCTGCTGCTGAGCCACACGCAACGCACCACGCTGACCAGCAGCCAGAGACGTAGCCCCAAGGTTCAACAGACCAACATCGGCCTGCCGCGACGCCTGACCGGCATCGAGGGCAGCACGCATCGGCTCCACACCCGCACCAGCAGGAGTGAACGACTGGAGGCCAGTCGCCGCCTGAGACTGCTTCGAGGCAGCCGTCTGCGTGTCAATGGCCGTAGCGGCATCGCCGTAAATCTTCTGAAGCGCCGGAGGCAGCCCGCCAATCGCCTGATGGGCACGACCCTCAGCAGCCGAGAGATCAGCCAGCGCCGTCGCATACTCCTGATTGATCGAACCCCGCTGAGCGGCGATGTTCTGCCGCATCGCTTCCACGCCGGACTCATCGAACTGAGGAGCAGCCGGTTCCACATACGGGTTCGGGGCTTGTCCCGCGGTGAAGCTGTCCCACGCTTGTGGCCCGCCTGGGGCCTCGCTGCGAGCGTTGCCCATCATGGACGACCAAGCCTCTGGCGAGATGGACGACTTGGGTGCGGGCGCAGGCTCGACCACCGTGCGCTTCCCCGCCGAGTTCACAACCTGCCGAGTCGGACGGTTGTAGTTATCCACGAGCCGGGCCATCAGATTACGATTCCCATAGTCGAAAGCGTCCGGCTCCGAATACCGTTGTCGTACAAGTACCGGGACAGGCCGCGGTCCACATCAGCCGTGTTCCAGTCGTAGTCGGCGCGCTGCTCATCGGCAGCAACCCCCGCATGCCCGCCACGGACAGTGCCGCGAGCCGAGTAGCGATTCACAAGATTCGTCAGGTCACGGCCGTAATTGGTGCCGAGCCGAGTCTTGGCAAGGGCAGCATCCTCACGGGCATTCCCCTCCTGCAACTGGTTCGAGGCAAGGGTCAGCGGCAGGGCCGCAGCCGCATCGGAGTTCTGGTCGTAATACGAGGCAAGGCTAGACATACCGCCAGACTACCGCACCGACCCGACGTGCTCGCCACGCTCGGCACGCTTGATCCAATTGCAGTTCGAGCACAGCACTTGGTAATTCTCCGGGTTGGCGTACACGCGCTTGTAAAGGTTGCTGGCGGCGTTCTTGTCCTCGACACGCTCGCGACGGCCACCGCCATGCACATGGTCGATCTGAAGGGCGCGTTCGTCGGAGAACCCACACCGGACACACTCATTTCCGAGGAATGCCATCACGGCGACGCGGGCCTTACGCGATGCCCGCCAACTGGCGAGTCGAACCTTCTCCGGGTTAGCGGCGGCATACTGTTTTCGGCATTCGATGCACTGGTATTGGAGCCCGTCAGGAGATCGGCGTGACCGGTGATACGACGTAACTGGGAGTGACTGTTTACACCACGAACAGATCTTCATCTACTCATTATAGGTAGATCTCTAGCAATATGCATCATCAACAACGTCTTGGTAGCTGTCCGTCCGGTTCGCCGTCAGGTCAGTTGCCAGCCGAGTCAGGAGTTCCACCGCCTCGGCCTTGTGGGCCTGAGCGTTGCCGTCGTCGTCGTCATCCTTGTAGGCGAGGTACAGGGCATACTCAGAAATAACCCCCTGATGGACCTCGGGAATCGCCGGATCAACCGACCCAGCCACGAGCGTTGCGAGCGGACCGAAGTATTCGATCGTGTACGAGGTCGTCGCAGCCGGGGCCGGGTACACCTCCAGCGTGTCGTTGAACAGCCGGTACCACCACGCCGTGCCCTGCTCCGTCGCATACGGCAGATACTGAGCGTGCTGCTTCCGGTTCCCGAACGGCGTCAACACGATCCCGTTGGTCTGGTCCCACACAAGGTTCACCTGCGTACAACCAGTGGGTAGGTCGCCAGCGTTGGCGCCAGCAGTCACCGAGACGGTCGCCCGAGTCTCCTCGAACGGCCAGTAGGGCGACGAGCTTGCAACCCACTTGTAAGCATCGTTCAAGTAGGCCACCCAGGAGGCATCGTCGTAGATGGCCTGATCCGGGTCATCGAACCTCGCCTTCACGCGGGCAAGGAGGGAAGCAGTCGTCATAGCAACAGACTATCGGTTGAGGTGTCCGGGCCGGGTGCCGATGCGAATGACCTCGATCGACGGTGCCTCGACCGACGCACTGGCGCTCGCAGCCTCGACCTGCACGTCAAGCTCCTCGGCCTGCTCGGCAAAGACGTACCGCAGATGCTGGTTCACCCCGTTGGTCAGCGTGCGCGTGTACGTCGTGGATCCCACCGTGACGGCAATAGTGGAGCCACTATCCGAAGCGGTCGCATAGATTTCCACGCTCCGCAGCCTGATCTGCCGACCGTCCGGGTTGCGGAGCGGTGCCGACTTCCAGGTGTACGAAGCTGCCCGAGTGTTCTCGCTGGCATCGAACAGCCACAGGGCGAGGTCGCTGCCGTCGTCACCAGTGGCACAGAACAGTTGGCGAATGTCGCCCGCCGTCACAGCCGTTGAGTGGAAGTGGTCGGCCGAGGTCGTCAGACCAGAAAGCGTGAACCACGCCTGCGTGCGGAAGTCGTAGATGAGTCCGTGAGGCGCCACAAGGAAGTTGCCGAGGAACGCACATTCGCCGCCACCAACATCACCGTTCTTGCTGTAGGAGTGCCCCCAGGTAGCCGGGTCGATCTGTGTCGAGATGTCACGGAACGTAGCGCCGTTGCTCGACAAGACGACCGAAGTGCCGGGGCCGACGAAGGCGAGGCCCTGTGTCGTCATGGGCACCTTCTGCGTCCAGCCGGTCGGGCGTGCGTCCGACATCGAGCGGACCACCGGGTCAGTGATGTCGCCCTGCACCATCGTCCACGGTGCGTTGCTCGCCCCGATGAGCAGGTCAGACGGGGCGAACGGCGTGATGGACGTGATAATCATGCCCTGCCGTGACGCCTGCACCGGCAGGTTGTTCGCCACCGACCACGAGGACACCGACTGACTGTCTGACCAGAACAGCGTGGCGTTCGACCCGGCGATGATGCGGTCATCCTGCACAGCCAGAGCGGTCGGGAAGAACCCACCCTTGCGCTGCGTGGCTGCGGGCGACGAGCCGCCAGCTTGGTAGGTGAACTTGAGTGACCAGATCCCATCGGCCGACGTGGAGGCGTAGGCGATGTTCCAGATGACGTGGGTGTCGCCCGCCGAGTCCACGAAGGTGTCGAACTGGACCGGGTTCGGCTTGGCGTGCGACGACGGGGCGTCGTGAGCGATCACCTGCGTCCACGAGGTAGGTGCCGACGTGAGCGTCTCGTTCCACCTGTAAATCTTGATCTTGTAGTCAGCCGAATCGTAGAGCGCAATGTAGCGGTCAGACGCCGTGGTCGGCAACGACTGGTGGACGATGGCGCCACGGGAATAGATCCCGCAGACTGTCCCTGTCGAGGACAGCCCCGTCGTAGCGAACGACGTAGCCTTCATCGCCGCCCGAATACCGCCGCCGATCTCGGGGCGACAGTCCTCCATGACGGCAGCCCCCGACGCCGGGATCAGATACGGCGAGGTCGTCCAGAGGCCGGGGGAGAAGTCGGTGAGTTCAGCCCACGCAAGATGCGAGTCATCAGGCATCGGTAGTGGCCTCGACCTTCTTCTCGTCCCGCATCCCGCTGACCTGTCGGAAGGTGACATTGGGGTTGTTGCGGTCGTGCTGGAGACGGGCCAGGTGGTCCATCGGCGTCATCGCCGCATCCACGAACGCATCGGCACGCGCCTTGTCGGTCGCCTCGTTGGCGGCCTCGACCTTGGTGAGCGTATCGACGTGGCCCGGCGACTCGACACGGAGAGCAGCTATCTCCGCCACCACCCTGCCGCGCTCCTCCATGCGGAAGTGAGCGACCATCCGATTGCGGCCATCCTCGCAGGCCCGCCACACCTCGATGCGGCGTCCCTCCCCTAGCACCGGGTGCTTGATGATGCCTACCTGAACGAACAGCAAGTCGTCGGCAACCTGGAGGTCACGCTCCAACTGCTCCAGGTCCGAGGGGACGTACCCGAGCGTGGGGTGGGGAATCTCAATCGACATGCGACCATCCTACGTGAAGGGGGGTGGCCGGGTTCACCGACCACCCCCGAAACGGATAGGACGTGCGAGGCACCCGGCGACGCAATCCCATCATACACACACTCGGACGCGCAAAGGCCGCCCCGAAGGGCGGCCCTTGACACAACGCCTTACCCTCTATCAAAAAGTGGGTACGGAAGTCGTCACGAGAATGTGCGAGTTCCGGGTGAGCGTCTCCAGGTTGGTGAAGGTGAAGAACCGGGCCTCCACAGCGTGGGTGTTGTCCAGCGCCTTGTAAAGCACCGACCCACCAGTGTCGTCCCACTGGAAGTCAGCCTCAGGAGCGGTGAAGCGGCTGATCTCCTCAGTGTTGAGGCCGTAGATCTTGTTGCTCGGGCAATACTTGTCCGCGATGAGCGTGCCACGTTGGATCTGCACACCCTTCCAGCCACCCTTGAGGGTCGCCTCACGGCCGTCGTACCGCTTCTGCGCCTGGAGCTGCTGAGCGAGCTTGCGGGCGTTGTCCTGCTCCGAGATCCACAGGTCGATGTCGCCACCGTCCCCATCGGTCTGCACCTTGTCGGCCGCGAGGTCGAACAGAGTCTCAGACACCTGAGTGGTCGAGGAACCGGCAGTCTGCGCCTGCCAGAGCGGCTGGGTCGCCGGGTCGAGGTTGGCGTAAGCCTGGCTACCGAGGAGGTAGTTCAGGCCGTTCAACTCGTAACCCCACGTCGCCGCAGGGGCGAAGTTGCCGGTACGAGCGATGTAGTCACCGGAGGTCGCACCCGAGGTGGCGTCCGCAACGGTGATGGTCTGAGCCGCCTGGTCGATCGCGGTGATCGTGGTCGAGCCACGAACCGCCGCAGTGGAGGCGTTGATCTGGTCAACGACCATGCCGACGAAGAAGTGGCGCATGAGGCCCTTGTTCGCGTTCCCGAAGGTGTAGACCTGCGAGGTGTAGCCGGTCGTCGCCGTCCCGGTGATCGCACCGAGGTAGAGCGTCGAGGAGATGCTGACCGCCGTGTTGTAGCTCTGGCGGGCCGCCTCGTTGGAGACATCCTTCTCAGCGCCACGGAGGTTGGCCTCCAGGGCGTTGACGAAGGCGCCATCCTTCCCCATCGAGAGCAACTGGCTCGCACCAGTCACCTTGACGGTGTGGTAGATGGTCGCAAGGTTGTCTCGCACCTGCGAGTAACCCTGCGAGCCAGCGGTCGGCAGGGTGCCACCGTCGCCACGGGATCCGGTCGAGGTCGAGCGGGAGGTGTGGACTGCCCACACGGCCTGACGACCTTCAATCGACTCCTTGTTGTTGTCGAGTTGCGACCAAACGGCGGTCCGGTCGTTCACGGCGTTCCGAAGGCCGGGGCCGTAGTCGTCCTTCATTGCGTTGTCGAAATTGCTCAGCGTCTGTGCCATGCCCAAACAGTAGCACCGAGAATCTCAGAAGTCGGGAATACCTCCCGACCGGCAGGTGTTACTGCCCGACTTTGACCTTGCCTTCTCGCCGCGCGCGGATCACGTCCTTGATGGAACGCGGCTCCTCCTTGGCGGCGGTGCCATCACCGGCACCAGAGCCACCGCCCTTGAGGACAGTCGGAGACGCAGCAGCAGTCTCCTTCTTGGCCTTGAGATGCGACTGCACACGCTCCTCGATCCGGGCGTCATACGCCTCAATCGCCTTCTCGACCGCCGCCTCGATGGCGTCAAGATCACGCGTCTCGTCCGGCAACGCATCACCAGCCGCCGCCACGAGGAACTGACGATCCTCGGCAGGGATGGCGTGCTTGTCGAACACGCCGTCAATCCGGGTACGGACCTGACCGGCGAACTGCTCCTCCTCCTGCTCCTTCATCGGGTTCAGCACCTTCTCCTGAAGGATGGCGTTGACCCGTTCGTCAATCTGCGCCTGCGTGAGCGTCTCACCCGCGGCGTCCGCCTCGTCCTCGACCTGATCCTCAGCGATGTCGAGCGCCTTGCTCAAGAAGTCCTCGGCCTCCTTACCGGAGATCGACAGGGCGTTGGCGATGTCCATGAACCCGGCCACGAGGCCCTCGGGCGTGGAAAGCGTCTCCAGGGCGGCACGGTCACGGCGGGCCTGTTCGGCGTCGATGCCCTCGTAGTTCTTGAGAGCAACACGCTTCTCGGCGGCCTCGTTGCGGAGCTTCTCCACATAGGCACGGTCGAAAGTGTCCTGGCCTTCCGGCAATTCCGGCAGGTCGTCGGCAGCACCCTCAACGGGCGGGGCCGCATCCTCGGCCGGTGCGGGAGCTTCGCCCCCGATAGCGCCGTCGTCGGCAAAGTAGATGGCGGGCATGGTTCGGATCACGGTGACCTCCTGGGTCGTAGTGGTTGATTACTTGCGAGCGAGACGTACAGCCGCTTTGGCAGTGATCGGAGCGAGCTTCTTGGCGCTCGGCCGTCTCCGTACCATAGCCGCAGTGAGGGCAGACAGGTCGCCTTTCGGCTTCACTTCCGCCTTCACAGGCTCGGGTTCGGGGGTGTAGAGGTCAACCAGCTTCATCGCATCGTCGCCGCTTGCTGGCCCGCCCCGAGGAACGGAGACTGTCCGGGCTGACCAGGACCACCGATCCCCACCGCGTCGCGGATCTGACGCTCGGGGTAGTCCTCGGCCGGAGGAGTTCCGGTACCTCCGGTGTTATCGCCGGGGAACGCGGGCTGACCTTGCGCCGCCTGCTGAGGCCCCATTGCCTCCTCCAAACCCATCATCATCGGATCGTTCGGAGTCCCCGGCGCGGGGGGCACTGCGCCGGGCGCTGCGGCGGGGGCACCCCCTACAGGAGTCTGCATGGAGCCAAGCACCTGCTCGTGGTGAACCAGGACGTGGGCATCCACGACCGAACGGATCTCCGGGGGCAACTGCTCGTACTCGTAGCTCTTACGGAAGTCGTCGTGCTCCGCAATGTGGACAACGTGGTTGTCGAAGGTGTGGACCTGCTGAAGCTCACCGTTGCGGAGATGCGAGTTCTCACGCTGCGCCTGCTTGGCGTCGAGCGAGAGGTTGTCCATGAACGCATCCATACCCGGCTCGTCAATGATCTGAAGGGCACGGCGCACGTCGGTCAGCATCCCGGCACCCTGGAGCTTGAACACCAAGTCCTGGCGTGCCGCCTTCGAGCGAGGCAGCAACGACTCCGGTGAGACGTACACATCGAGAGAGTCCGACACATCGGCACCAGTGAAGCGTTGCGCCTCAAGATCCCCGGCCTCCGACCATGTGCGGATCGTCCGCTCCTCGGTCCAATACTGCTTGACGAGGTTCAAGATGTGCCAGCCGATCTCCTGCACCGTGACAGCCAGGAGCTTCACCGAGGTGGCAAGCTTCGTGTCGTCAGCCTCCTGCAAGGCGATGAGGGACGCAGCAGCCGAGGTCGGCGCAGCCGTACCCGTCGAGGCATCGGACTGCCCCGAACGCTCACCCATCTCGATGTCCGCACGCTTCATCGTCGTCTCGTGCTGCTGGAGCCACCCCGAGTCGGGGATCAGCCAGTCGGGCTTCCCGTTGATGGGCGAGTACGGGTACACCTCGACACGCGAGGACGCCCGCTGCTCATCCATCGAACCCATCGCACCCTTCGGCACCATGAGCTTCGGAGACATCTTGTTGCGCTGGTCCGCCTCGCGGGAGCGGGCGTCGTTGTAGTCGATCTGCATGGGAATCAGGTCCGTCACCCAGGTACGGCCCTCACGCCGCCCGATGCCGGGCAGCAAGTCCTGCTGCACGAACGGGAGCCGCCCGTGCTTGTACGGGAAGTCCATCTTCTCCAGAACGGTCGTACCGCAGTAGGTGATGACGATGCCCTTGGGGAACGCCCGGCACGGCACCGACCAGAACTGCTTGACAGCCACCATGTCGGCGGTGTCGGACGTAGCGGCCATATGGCCCCCGCCAGCGTTGGCGATAGAGAGCATGTCGTCCATGATCGGCTTGGTGTCGGACTCGACCTCCTTGCCCCACTGCTCCCACACCGCTTCGCGGGTCATCGCCTTGGTACGGCGCGCCCAAATGGCGTCACGGAGACTGTCGGCATTCGGATCCACCACGAGTTCAGGCCACGGAACCGGGTCGAGAACCACCTCGCCCTGATGCAGCTTGCCTTCGGGGTCGATGTCGAGCACCGGGCCAGCGGCGGCGTCCCAAGACACCTGCCAGTACGAGCAGCCGGTGATGATCGGCCAGAAGATGAACTCGACCTGCTTCTTCGTCCACTCCAGCCGGGCGAGTTCGTGGGTCAGGATGCGGGTGCCGACCTTCGCCGCTGAAATGTCGTCTTGGTCGTCTGACGCCGGACGACACTCGGGGGCAATCGCCTCCTTGGTGAGCTTCGATGCGGTCCGCTCCACGATGGAGCCGATCTTGTTGATCGTCAGCTTCTTCACCGAGTTCGGAGACTGCGGATTCTGCTGCGGGAGCCGCATGGTACGCGCCTGCGCGTCCCAAATCATCCACTGCTGACCGAGCGTGAACGCAATGTTCCGCTTGATCTGGTACAGCGGGAGACGACCCTGCTGCTTCTGCGCCTTGGCCTCGATCCAGGTGATAAGGCCCGCCTCGTCGGTGGGCGGTTGGAACTGCTGTTTCGCGGCCATGCTACGAGTCTACGTCGGAGACTGGCTGCCAGTCCTCGATGTACCCGGTTTCGTCAGTGAACAGGGTCATCCCGTCGTATGCGGCAGGCTTCGGCTCATCCGGCTGACCGGCCACATAGTCGCCGTAGTTACGGGCCATGAAGCGGTCACGGAGTTCTCTGTTCTCGGCCCGCAGATCAGATACCACTGACCGCTGGACGTACCAGATCGTGAAGAAGATGAGCGACAGGCCGAGGGCAAGCGTCGCAATCGGCCAGAGGAGGTAGACCTGTTCGGCGGTGTGGATCATCGGGCCGACACCTTCGGGGCGAACTTGCCGCCGATCCGCGGCTGCGGGGCGTTGGCGATACGCCGCTCGTTGTCCTTCTCGGCAGCGATCCGCATGGCCTCCAGCCCGACCTCGTTCACGAGATCGTTCGCCCGGTCGAGACGTGCCTGCGTCGCCCGAAGATCGGCCAGGGTGGCAGTGAGGTCGTCGCGCAGGCGTTCCAACTCCTCCTTGGGGAGTAGCTGGTATCCGGCTGCATCGGCCAAGTCGAGGATGGCCGAGCGGCACAGCATCAGGGCGCCCTCACCCTCGATGTTCATGCCAGTCCACACAAGATCGGCTGCGGTGCCTGTCATGTAGCAGCCCCCTTGCGCCATGACGAAGTTGGACGGGAAATCGGCAGTTGCTGGCATCGTGACCTCCTGGGTCAGTAATAGTCGTAGCCGTACTCGTCCCGGTATGCGGGCTGCGAGTTCATCTGCGATGCTAGCCGACGCCAGTGGGCCTCGTCGGAGTTGTCGGGAATCCCATAGTCCGTGACCGAAGGATTCGGCATCTCGGGCATCCCGATGTCATTTGCGAACGCGAACGCATAGACGAGGGCGTCAGCACGGTCAGGCGACGTGAGGTTCCGCTTCTTCATCTCGGCCTTGGTCTCCACCCTGATCTTGCCCTCGTTGATCGTGTAGGTGATCGTTGAAAGCTGGTCGAGCAGCTTCTGGTCGAACGGGATACGGAGCTTGATGGCGTCGTTCTCGAACCGGCGTCGGAGCATCCACCACCAGTGGGAGCGAGCGTTCGTCGCAGTCTCGTTGCCCTGTACCCGCTTGGCGCCACGGAACCCGAGCACCTGCCCGTTCCCGATCATGGCTGACTGCATCTCCTCGGCATAGCCCTGCACACCTGCGCCAACGCCGTCGCCGTCGTACACGAGGTAATGCGCCCCATGCTGCTTCACCGTGTCGAGCACCGGACCACGCCAGAAGTTGTCCATCCGTCCCGACTTGAACGCCTTGAGTGACATCACATCGACCCCTCGGCGCACCACGATGGTGGACTCGTCAGTACCGTAGGTCGCCATGTCCACGCCGATCTGGCGGATCGGTTCCTCGAACGCCGTCGTCTCCAGGTCGCCCGGAAGCCAGTTCCGCATGATCCACTCCTCGGGGATGAGCACCGAGTCGGCCACGTCCCAGAACTCTGCGAGCACACGCGTCTGGTACTCGTAGGAACCGGGACCCATGCCTTGAGCGATCATGTCGTCAATGAACCCCTGGTTCACAAGATGGGCGCCCTCTGGCACCGGCTCGCCAGTGAAGTTCGGCGTGTCGAACGCGGTGATCTTGATGGTCTCGGTGCGCGGCGACTTGGTTTGCTTCGCCGCATACGTCGTCGCATCAGTCGGGTTGAAGATCAGCAACAGGCGTGCATCACCGGAGGCGAGCAGACCGTTGATGCCTCGCGCAACCTCGTCGGACACCGACGTAGCCTCGTCCCCGATCACAAGGACGTGGGCGGCATGTTGCCCCTGCAAACCTTCCGGCTTGTTTGCCGCCTGCCCTACGAGGTAGTGGCCCGGCCCCGACGAGAGGCGCAGGTCGCCTTCCATGAGGCGCCCCTCGATGCCGATGTTGCGGGACGCCGCGGCGAACGCTGTGCGGATCTCGCCCCACAGGTTGTCCTTCAAGTGCTCGTACTTGGAGGAGATCGTGATGACCTTGGCGCCCGCACACGGGCCGCCGCAGTAGTTGCACGGCGTGCCGGGTGTGAAGGCGTCATAGAAGGCGAGGGCGATACGCCCTGCCACGGCGGTTTTCCCGCTAGCAAAGGACGACGGCACCGTGACGCGGGCGTTCGGCTTCGAGATGGCCGTACAAATCTTGCGTTGGATGGACCAGAGTTGCGAGTCGGTCGCTGTCTCGATCCAAGCGCCGAGGTCAAGCTGGCCGAGGCGTCGGACCCGGTCTCGGGCGTTCGTGGTTGTCGTGTCGGTGGCGGTCACGAGTCGCCCAGGCGCGCCACAGACATGGAGCAGTTGTCCGCCACCCCGGCGAGGTTACCCCCCGACTCTTGGAAGCATATGGCGCGGACATAATCACCAGCGGCAAGCGTACAGATCGTGGAGGTGGAAAGCCGCATTGATGCCCCGCTATACGCCGGGAGCACCTGCGCCCCGGACTGCGCCCAAATGGACGTGCTGGAGTTCAGGCCCACGTAGAGACCGCGCCGCCCAACAGCATTGCTGGCGAACCCGTAGCTAATGCAGACTTGATAGGTACCCCCATAGCCGGTCGGGATGGTGATGCGGTCGGTATCGGTGCTGGTGTCATGCATGTTGAGCGGGTCGTAGAGATCGGTGTTCCAGGTGATAGCCACGCCGGTCGAGCCATTGGCGATCGTCTGCGCCGCCCCAGCCTGCTTCACGGAACAGATCGCCGGGTTGTAGTAGCGGTTGGCGTAAACGTGGCGGACGTTGAGGGACGGGTCCCCAATGTCGTAGGAGTTGTCGGCCGCAGGCATGACGGTCGGCGTGACGAGTTGCGTACCGGCGACACCGACCTTGCCCGCCGAAGGCGAGTAGATCCCGGTGGTGCCGTCGCCACGGAACGAGAAGTCTGGTGTTGACGACGAGCCGACGTTCGGCCCCCACACGGGGACGAGGAAGTCGCGGTGTACCGCTGCGGCTTCGTCAAGCAGCAGCCAGTAGCTGTCCTCAAGGAGCAGCTCGCCGCCGTTGTCATCGAGGGTGAGGAAGGTACTCACAACGCACCGTCGGTTTGGAGCGCCGTGTAGTGGGCCGCTGCCCGAGAGGACGACAACTCAGATGGGTAGTAGATGTCTGTGGCAACCGTCCCTTGGAATGGGCTGAGGACGCCATCGGCACGCCAACCCGACCGCAGGGCTGCGGTGCCGTCGGACCCATACGAAGCGCCGGGGGTCGTGGGGGTGCCCGGCCCCGCTACCTGCGTACCGTTCTTGTAGATGTAGGCGCGGGTTGTACCGCCGCCCGGCTTCATCTTGCAGGTGAACATCCAGTGAGTCCATGTGTTCACAACGATAGTGGAGGTAGCGGTTGCAACCTCGATGTAGTTGACGGCGTTCGAGTCGAGGAACGTCGCCCACCTGATTGAGCCATCCGTTCGCAGGTACGCCGAGTACTCGTAGTTGCTGGGATTGCCCTTCCCGAAGAGGAAGCGGTCGCTGAGCGCAGTAGCGTAACGGATCGTTTCCCAGGTATGCCCGCGGTCCTGCGCCCCCATCCCTGCCGACCACACGGCGTCATCGGGGGTCGTCAAGTAGGAGCCGGACCCCGACAGGGCAACCCCCACCCCCCAGGTACCCGGCCCAGCCGAGTTGGCCGTAGCGTTCGTGCCCGTGAACACATAGCCACCAACAGAGTCGGTGAACGTCGAACCCGACAGCTCCTGATACTTCCACCACGCCGTAGGACTGTCGGCGTTCACCTCGGTAGCGAACGCCGCCCCGGCACCGCCGCTCGACAACACCGAGCGCGCCCGACTATGAAACGCTGCCCCGCCTGGCATCAGACGTTCACAATCCAAGTGTCGGTCGCCTGCTTGCGGAGGAACGCACTCTTGTATTGCGAAGCGACCGTCTGACTGTTCGCTGGGTAGATCGTCACACCCGACCCCTGAGCAATAGTCACCGACCCAGCGCCCATGCGCGACACCTCGATGACAGCCCCCACCGGGAACGCCACCGAACTGTTCGGAGGGATCGTGAGAGTCTTGCCCGAAGCGTGTGAGATTTCGACAACCTTCCCCATGTCAGTGAGCACCAGGGTGTAGTCGGCCGTCTGCTGGTTGACCTGCACCGGGGTCGCCACGACGTTCGCGATTGTCACCTTGTATTGCGTCGAGCCAGCGGACGGCACCGTGTAGAGCAGGTCGGCGGCCGCTGGCGTCGTCGTGGCGGAAAGGTCGGTGAGCTTCTTGTTTGACATACGGGTTCCAGTCTACGTTGTCACTACGACGTGCAATCCGTCCGTGCTCGGCGCCAGAGAGGTCGCCAGAAGCACGATGTTATCGGAATACTTGGTGATCTGGCACTCTACCGTGAGCGAGGTGCTGTTGTCGTACACGGTCACGTTCACGTCGTCGTTCAGCGAGTGCGTGACTGTGAAGGTCGTGTTGGACCCGTCCCCGATGTTGGTCTCGTAAAGGCGTCCTGTGGCAGTGATTGCCACACTTGATGCCGACGTGATGCGCCCCTTGGCGTCCACGGTGACCGCCGGGACGTGCGTGGCGTCGCCGTAGGTGGCGGCCGTGACGCCCGAGGTGCCAAGCGTCGGGTTCGGGTAGGAGCCAGTCAGGTCACCGCCCGCCGCACCACCGGGGGCCACGCCAGCGATAGTGGTGCTCGACAGCGCCGTGACCTGCCCCTTCGCGTTGATCGTGATGATGGGAGCGACGGTCGCGCCGCCGAGCGGGCCGGTGACGCCAGGTCCTGTGTCCTTGAGTCGGAGCGTGTCCGTATCGATTTCGATGGTCGTGCCGTCCACGTTGACCGACAGCACGTCGGAGGTCTCGGCCAGCCCTGCGCCAGCCACCGAGGCAGCGAGGCCGGGGTTCGGGTAGGTGCCATCGAGGACGCCGCCAGCGGCACCACCGAGGGTCGGGGTACTCGGGGTCCACAGACTGGTCGCAGCATCCCAAATGAGCGCCTCACCATCGGAAGGGCTGGTGTCCACCACCTCATTCCCCTGGATGCGCCACACGGTCGGAGCCGGGTATGAGCCGGAGAGATCACCCATAGCAGGGCCGAGCGGGCTTCGTCGGCGGTGTAGTTGGCCGAAGTCAGCGTGTAGTTGCCGGTCAAGGCGACGGTCGAGAGCCCCGCAATGGCGCTGTCGATCAGGTCAATGACCGTGTTGAGCTTAGGAGCCCCCCAGGTGTTCAGGTTCTCCCCCGCGCCCTGCTTTTCGAGACGCAGGCGGGTCGTTGCAGATGAGGC
>OFRO01000123.1_pt1 | contig 29369 bp, 30 predicted proteins | sample 1543091 | NCBI WGS metagenome assembly OFRO01 (sample SAMN07774217, study PRJEB24372) | wastewater metagenome | isolation source: Exp Tend NO 10WW | collected 2016-02
CTTCCGATCTAAACTATATACCCCCTTTTGTTCCTACCTCTAATGAATAACGGGGGAGATATTCTTCTAAAAAGAATAACAGAATCAGATTCATTGAGAGTGGTAATCCTGAGAGGAATGGGGTTATTGTCCCTGACAGGCAAGCCATAGAATTCGTTTCAAAAAACGCGCTCAAGCCTTGTCCGTATTGGCAACAAAAAAACCTGTACTTTGTTCTTAGCGGAGGTGAGGAGTCTGTTGAGGGCTCCCTGCCTTGGGCGGTTGAGCCTTTCGGCACCGCCAAGAACGAAATACAGGTTTACCAACAGATTTTCACCTGTTGGGATACTAGCAGATTTTTAAGAACACGTCAAGCCAGGGAAGAAAGCCCATATTTCAGGGCTTTTTCCGGGGGCAATGTCCGAGCCAAATGAGACTATCAGATGAATCGAATTCTGTCAAGGGTCTAAGCCTTGAAACCCTTAATGTACTCCTTCACAGCGTTCACCAAGGTCGGGACTGCCCAGGCCACCGCAGCCGCGATAGCAGGGTTGTCAATTTCAAGTGCACCGAAGTAATCCAGAAGACCAAGCGCCGCAGAACCGCTCACGGCGATGAGAGCTCCTTTGATAATCTTTTTCACGGTCACGCGGTCGAAAGAAAATGCTACTTGCATACTAGAATTTATTTATGAAGTTAAAGAGGTTGTTCCCCGGGCAAGATGTTCCACCTTTCCGGACTTCTTTGTGACCAACCAGTCCCTTGTAAACGAGGTTCGGGAGGTCTGGGCGTTTTGTGAAGAGGTACGCGAAGAACTCTTTAAGTGCCTCCTCTTGTTTCTTGTTGAGCTTCTGTTGATTGTAGTCACCCTGAACGCAGATGGCGATGGATGTTTTGTTCACCGGGAGATTCCCAGCGTGATACCCGATTTCTGTTTCTGGAAGACACTGGTAAATATCTCCGACGTTGTCCATCATGTAGTGATAAGAAAGATGACCCCAGCCTTTTGAGATATGGTAAGCGGCATCGGCCTGGATACGCTTCAAGGTGTTGTACGACCACGGGGTTTTTACTCCTTCATGGTGAACAACCAGACGCGTGATGGCATCTTTCTTCATCGTCCCATTACTGTTCTTGAATGGGAGTTTCGGGATGACGTTTATTATTTTCATTTCTTCTCTTCGAATGGATTACGATTGCTTGACCAGTCTCTCACCTGAAACACTCCGTCATCATTTGATGAGGCAGCTGCGTCCGGCATGAGCCAGAAGCAAAGCAGAATAGTTATCAGAAGGAAAATCCACGGCCACCATGTTATTGGTCTGTATCGTTTAATAAGCATTTGTTACTGATTATTGCCCGAGACGTAGTCGGGTCTTAACAGTCCTAACAGCTTTTTTTCATACCCTTCTTGCCTTTCTTAGGCATACCTTTCGGCATTCCCTTCATGGGCATTTTAGGTATCTTCTGTGCTTTTTTCGGCATAGAATTTTGTTAAAAATTTACCCCTTCCCATGGGGCAACATCAGTCTTATGTACATTGACCAATAGTGACTTAGATAAGTCATGCCCCGTGGGAGGGAGGCACGAGAGGTACATTGCACCCCTCATGCAGGAACTTTAACGGAGGTTCCAACCGAGATGGAATCACCCCCTTTCCGGGACTGGGTCGCCATAACGGTAGTCGCTCTCAGGCTCGACTGGTTTGGCGGAAAGTTGCGGGACTGCCCAGGACGGTGTGACAGAGTCACAATTCGGGCACCGGTACATCATGTGTTCGTCGTCCTCTTCGGGCGACATGACGCTTCCGCAGCGCCGACAGCACACAATCATTTCGCTCTCCTCTTCTTGAAATCAACGTAAATGACGATTCCTTTCTCGTCCGGACTGGACGAATAGGGGATGCGCCAGTCGAACGAAACCCACCACCACGTCCACCAGTTGAACATATTGCCTCCTAAAAAAGAACTGGCGGGGAGGGGGGATTCCCACCCCCTAGATACCAGTAAAGGCTCCCCATTGACCTTGCGAGTCAACCTCTACCTGCAACAGAGGTTGACCTACGAGGTCTAAAGACGTCGGTCTTTGATGTCAGAGAAGTTCGCTCTGATGCTGTTCTTGATGAAACTGACCAAAAGCGACATCCCTTCAACCCCGAGCCAACCGCCAGAACCACCAAGTACGATAGTGAAATAGGAATCTCTCCCGAGGAAGTGAAACCCAAGCAAAAAAAACATTGAGCCGGTGAAGGAGGAGATAAGAAGGAGTGAAGTAAAATCAAGCACAGTCTTACTCTCTCCCCGTCTGTGGGCGTTCAGAGCATGGGCAAGAGCGCCGAAGAACGCTGCCAATCCATGAATAAGGAATGTTTTTGCGCTGATTCCAGCCGCAGTAATTGTTATTGGTTCTGACATGAAGGTTTTTGATTTCATTATACTCATTCACAGATTATGGGCTACATTCATTACTTGGCTTTGAGAGCCTGGTACTGCTTGTATACTTCTGCGGTGAGAATTTTTTTCTTTTGGAGGTCGAGAAGCACTGCCTTCCGTTCCTCTTTCGTTTTCTTTTCGAGAATTGTAACCAAGGCTTTCGCGCGAGCGCCGTTCTTCACTCCCAAATCCTGCAACTCAAAGTCACGAGTAGTGAATCCAAGTTCATCTCGTTGCTTCAACTTCGTGTAGCGCTTGTACAGTTTTTCGTCCAGCTCCCCGGATGTCTTCATGGCTTCGAGCTTGTCGATGCGGTCTTCTTTCGAAAGAGGTTTCAAAGTATCCCAAAGCACACGAGCTTTCGTATTGTTCGCGAATGTGTCCATAGCTTCTTCTTGGCTGGCCGACTCAAGCTGTTTCAATTCTTCCTGGTCGAGCTTGATGTACGGAGACTTCATAAATCGTCGTGTCACCGCGTTTCCACGTTGGTCAGTCTTGCCCCAGAACTGTGAAAAGATATTGGCACCGAATGTCCCGGCAAGTTGTTCGAGTTGTAGTGGCGATTGTCCGGTTGCTTCACCGAGTGATTTGTAGAACTGAGGAGTATCAATCTTGGCGCGGAGTTCGGGTGGGAGTTCTTCTGATTTCACTCCTTCAATGTATTCAGGAACGGTGTCTCGTTTACGGAAGAAATCTCGTCCGGTAACGAATTCAAGAGGAGCTTTAATAGCTGGGTTCAGGGCTGAGGCAGCAGATTCCAAACGCTCAACGGAGGCCGGTTTTGTGGATGAATTCGGGTCGTCAGCAATCGGAATCGGAGAGAAGGCTTCCAAAGTATCTCCGAGATATTCCTTCGACTTTTCAGCGAAAGTTTTGTCTTCCTGGAAAGAGAAATCAACGGCTGTTTCAACGAGGTTCTTCACGGCACCGAGGGTATCACGAACCGGGATGCGGATGGCATCTCGAATCTTGTTCCCTGCGTCGTCAAGGACTGGTTTCCCATCTGCGTCAGTGACGTAGTCATCCTGGTAGATGATGATGTAGTTTTTCTTTTCCCACTCAGTCAGCTTGTCATAGTCCTCTTTGAACTCGGTGTTGTTACGGATAGTATTTTTAAGAATCGGAGCGCCGATAAGAGTAGCGATGGTGAGCCATGCTTTTCCGGCTTCTTTGCCACCGTCTGAGTATCCAGAAAGACGCTTCACGTCAGCAGAGAGACCCTGGACACGAGCGTTGAAAAAGGAGAACAAGACGTTCAAATCTGGTGTGAGATTTCCACCACGAGAGAAGTCAGGTGAACCAGCGAAGTTGCGAATTTCGTAGAGCATTTCTTCTGGGCTCATCTTGCCAGCGTCGAGACGTTCCATGCCGCGCTTATATCCCAAGAGCTTGTTGGTCTCTTCAACCGCGTTACCAATCTTTCCGAAGGCGTCGATAATGTTCAGGCGGTTCAGTTTCTTCAACTCCTTGAAGTTGGTGATTTCAGCCGGGTTGATTTTTGAGTAGTCGTTTATAAAAGAGTTGTAGACCGTACCAGAAAAGGCTCCCTGTTCGCGAGCTTCTTTGTACATCTTACTCATCAGACGCTTGTTCAGGTTTCCACCGAGCGCTTCAAAGAACGAGGACACGAGGTCGAATGAGAATTTCACAGCGTCGATAGGGTTCTTGATGCGGAACTTTGAAATGGTCGCGGTACGGAGTGTGTCGAAGATGAAGTTCACGAGCTGGAAGCCGACGTTGAAAGTGGTAACACCGGCACGGAAAGGAGCCTGAGCGTACTTGAGACCTTTCATAATGGCTCCGAGTTGCTGGACATCGAGAGCTTTGATAGCGGAGGCGACTTCTTTAGGAACCTGGATGGTTTCCTTGATACCGTCAACGTAGTAGGAGACCAATTCCCCACCTTCTTTTTCAGCATCACGAAGAGCGCGAGCCTCATCAATGAGACCGCCTTTTTCTACCTTGACATCGTCTACTGTGTTGCGGAGGTTTTCAATTTCCTCGATAACCTTTGTGAGCTTCGCATCACGGGTACCTATTTTCCCTTTGATGGCAGCGAGTTTTTCCGGCTCCATTTGAACCAACTCGTTCAAAATCTTTTTGGTTTCTCGTACACCGATTTCATCAGTGATTCGATTGCCTTCTTTGGCGATGGCGTCAAGCATTCTGCCTCGTTCCGGAGTTGTGTCTTTTCGCTTTAGATAAGCCTTAATTCCTTGTTTGTTGAGCTGGTTGAGTTCAGAAACCAAACGCTTTGCCCAGCGGTTGCGGGTCTTCAAAAGACGTTCTAGTTTTCCTTGTTCCTTGCGAAGCACTTTTACTTCTTTCCAGATGTCGATACGCTTCTTAACATCTTCGGCCTTGCGGATAAATTTTATACCGAGATTCTTAGCTCCGCTCTGCTTTGCAATTTCAGCGAAGCGTTGCATGAAGCGGTTTTTAGAAGCAGTCACTTTCGCGGAGTAAATCTTACCGGCCATTTCAGCCGCGATGTCACCAAGGTTGAAGTCAGTGTCTTTGATACCAGTCATCGCCTTCACGACTTCCTGGCGAGAAAGGTTCAGAGACTTACCGGTACCAGGAATGAATCCACCGTCGACTTCTGAGACGTATTTCAGCACCTTGAACGGCGCATAGAAATCGTTGGATTCTTTTATGGCGGTGTAGGCTTCTTTCGAAATGACTCCTGAGTCACGCAGTTCAGTCAGGTTGTCATCAGCGAAACGCTGTAGTTCTTCACCAGAGCGCTGTAGTTTTCCGAAGGCTTCGGCTCCGACTTTCGCTCGGAGTTCTTTCAGGTTGGCTTTTATTTCTGCCTCAGTGAAATCACCGACGGCTTGTCGGGCTTCTCCGGAAGCAAGACGGGATTCAGTTCGTTTCAAGAAAAGAAACTGGTTGAATTCCTCGTACATGTTCTTAATCGGTTCGATGACCTTTTGTTCGTAGTCCTTGACAGCACCACCGGCTGCCGCACGTCGAGAGGTGAAGTTTTCAGCCACTTGCTGAGCCGAGTCCTTGAAAGAGAATTTCTCACCGGATTCTTTAGCGACTTTCTTTTCGATGTCTCCGACCGGGGTGAACCGGGAAGTGATGTTCGTGCGCAAAGAAGAAGTCACCGCTCCGATTGAATCTGAGATACGTTGTGACACTGTTTTTGTTTCTTCTTCTTTAGGCGCGAGAATCTTCTTGACCTTTTCCAGACCAGCTTTTCCTTCGAGTGTTCCCAATGTTGAAGGCTGCTTCAAAATAGTCTTCACCTGTTCTGTAGTCTTGGCGAACTTGAGTTGTTCTGAGAGCTTTGGAATATCATCCGCAGGCACCTTCAAATCTTTAAGAATCTTTCCGATGACAGTCTCATCAGACTCCTTTGCCAATCGTGTGATGGCTTTCTTTTCAGCACTTCCTCCTGGAAGGTAGTCCAAAAGGACTGACCCAGCAACGATAGGAAGCGCCGTTCCAACGGACTGACCTTTAGAGAGACCGAGCTGTTCTCCGGTTTTGATAGCGTTCTCTGTCTTCTTTTGGACAGACAATACTGGTTCATCGCCGTAGATGAATTTTTCAACCTTCGTTTCAGGTGTGTACTGTTCTGCGCTTTTAATCCCGGCTCCGGAAGCAATAGACAGCCCAGCCTGTGCAGTAAGGCGAGGGATAAACCGAGCGACATCCTTACCGAATTCTTTTGAAAAGTTGAAAGCTGCCTTTGGGGATTCCAATGCTTTCTTTGGGAGGTTCCGGAGTATTTTTCCGGCAGCGTCTTTCAAGGCAGGCACGGTGTACGCTTCCCGGAGAGTGTCCTGGTAGGCTTGCTGACCGGAAGCGGCGGCGTTGTATTCAGGAGACGCGCCTGAGAGAGTTGGGGCAGCCACTCCGAAACCAAAAGCGCTATTCACGCGGTTCAAAAGACCAGTAAATCCTTTTGTTTGAGTGTCTTCGTACCCTTGCAGAGCTTGCTTTGTTCCTTCGTTGGCACGGTCAACCCGAACCGATAGAGGTTCCTTTTCTACTTTTGGTTTTCGTGAAAGTCTGATTTCCTTGAGCTTTGAAGAAATCGAAGAGATGCGAGATGTGGCCGTCGGCTCTGTTGTTCCACTAGCCGGTCGGCTCTCTCGTCCCGAACGAATCTGTTTCAGCTTTTCGGCAATCGAGGCTCGTCGGTCTGTTGCCATAATTACTCTTCAATTGTGAATCCACTGTCAGCTCCGGCGTTGAACTTGAAGTTCGGGTCTACATCGAGAACTGCGCCACCAACAAGGTTGCGAATTTTCGCAGGTACCGTGCTGAGAGATGCTCCGTTCATAACGATGTCAGCCCACTGAGCGACTTCGGTATCATCGTATCCATCGTTTCCAGCGCCAGCCAAATCTTTTTTAGCTTTTGCCAGGTCGACCTTTGCGGAATCCATCTTGATACGGTTAAGTTCATCTTCCAGGTCTTTGTCCTTCTTAGCGGCCTTAGCGATAGCCTTTTCCAGGTCTTTCGTTGAGAGAGAACCACCCTTTTTGTTCTTGGTAGAAATACCAGCTGAGAGAGCCAGGTCTTTGAGTTTCTGTTTGCGGTCTTCCTTGGCCTGTTCTTCGGCTTTCTTGTCTTCGTATTTTGAAAGTTTCTTGGAAGCCTCAGCAACCGTATCACCGAAAGTGATTCCAGCCTGGCCACCAGATTTGATGATGAGTTGCTGTAGCGTGTCTCTTTCTGAGTTGGCGATGTCAAAACGTGTGTTGGCTTCTGAACGAGCCGCGTCCACGAAAGACTGTTTTGCAAGCGCTTCGCGAGCAAGAGAACTTCGAGTCGTAGCGCGACCACGTTCTGTAGCGGCTTCTTCTCCGGTAATCACTCCCATGCGAATCGGCTTGTTTTCAATAGCATTGAGAGTCTGTTCTGTCTGAGTATCAAAAGCAGAGAGACGGTTGTTGATGTCCTGGAGCTCTGTCAAAGCGGTCGGAACACCCATCTGGTCAAGATAGTATTGTCTGAGGGCAAGCGGGTCTGACATGTCAGGCTTTGCTACTGGGGCAGTCGTAGTAGCTGATATGTTCTGAGAACTGTATGGATTTCCAGAAGCCTTAAAAGCACTCAAAAAACCAGCGACATCTTTGTCGTCAATGAAGGAGCCATTCGCCGCGCCACTCTTTCCCTTGGCGAGTTCTGCTGAGATGAAATCCTGCGATAGACCCTGTGCCAAGAGTTTCGCTGCATTAGCATCTGATTGTGCTTGTGTTGCCATAATTTTCTTTAAGTCTAGTCGTCAGAAACCGCGTTATCAACATGCAATCGCACTTGACTACATTCAGAAACCCTGATATACTCACGACATGAAGACATTACATATTTACTGGTGCGTCATCTTTTGGATGTTCGTTATCGGAGGTGCTTGCATCGCTGTGCAACTCTTCCTTTTGAACAAGATGCTTTCTATTGAGCAATTGGCCTGATTCGATGTCGACTCGGAAGTCGAGCGGGCTCACCGGAGAGGCGGATTCGAACTCCTGCATCAACTCGAACTTGTCGATGTTGTAGGCCATTCGTTCCCCACCGTTCTCAATCCAACCGATGATATATTTCCCGATATTATCCTCTGACAGTCCTGGATTTACTGAGCACTTGAGGTGTTGTTCCCCGTGAACTCGGCCATCAATAGTAGCAAAAACATCACCAGCTTTTCGAAGAACTACCCCGGCGTCATCAACGACGTCTTTTTTTGTGTAGAAAAGAATCATAGCTTTACAGTTTTCCTTTATCAATAAAAATATAATACGCGTAGCGAATATCAATGGCGGCTCCTCCACTTCCAAAGTCGTCGATACTAAACGAGATGTAAACATTCGTGGCATCGGCTTTTATTGAAAATGCTAGTTCAAAAAATGAAAAGTAATACGTCGGAAGCTGGTAAAAATAGTTCGGGTCGAACTCATCACCATCCCGGTCGTTCCAGAACCCCTGAACCATTGGAATGTATCCGAGTCCGTGCGCGATGGTGACGTCTGTTCTTGTGGCGTTTCGTGGTACAGAGACAACCCCTGAACCAGAAACAGTCCCCTTAAGCATCGAATACTTCGAGGTTACTACCATGTCTTTATCGTCTCCGGTCTTCACATCTACACCGTCGGCAGAAATTCTGAATCCGTAATCGCTCATATTGATTTTGCCTTAAAGATAGTGTAGTAAAGCACCGCGTCTACGTCCGGATAGCTTTCAAGCGTGGTTGTCGTAACGGACATAAAGTCATTCGCAAGACCGAGAAATGACCGAGATGGAGGCTTAATAAAAGCCAAATATGAAGGTATATACCCGAGGTCGTGACTGATAGAAATTGGGTCTACTGTTCCAGTTGCAGTACCTTTCTTCTGGACGATATTCGTAAAGAAAGAAGATGAGATGATGCAGTCAACGTCATCACAAGTTTTTACGTCGAATCCAGGCTTGCTTATTCGGAAACCAAAGTCATCGGAAGAAGCCCCAGAAGACGTACTGGTAGAAATAATATCAGCGGTGTAAGCATCAAAGGTATCGAGGAATTGATACACCGTAAAGTACACTGTTGCTCCTGGGTTTGTAGCCCCGCCATCGACACTCGGGCCGAGGTACACTTCGGTCTTATCTGTATACTGGCGAATAACCAGCGGGAGGTACGCGGCATCTGAGTTGAGATAGCTCGAACCAACGCCGAGAGTAGTTGAACCGTTATAGACCCAGATAGCCGGAGCGTAGTAACCGAGGTTATGCGTGACGGTTATTTTTATCGTGTCGTTGTACCAGGTATGCGTACCTGTTCCAGAACTGGTGATATTTACTGCTGAGCCACCAGGAGTAAGTGATACCTGGAACGTGTTGGTTGTTTTATTGATGACGTAGTAAAGTTCACCACTCCAAGGATAGTTGTATTCATATACCTCAAGCCCACCCGGAAGAGTATCGTCACTCCAAAAGTTCAGCTGGTCTCCGTTGCTCAATCCGTGGCTGGCGGAAGTAAGTGTATCGGTACCGGCATTAGCAGTGAAATCAGCAAAATTCCCAGAAGGGGCAACGCCTGTGACTGATGAGACACTGAATACTTTTAATGTACGAAACGCTGAACTGTACACCAGGAATCTATCCGCTGCTGTTTTTACGTCATACCCACGTTGTGAAACGGCTGCTCCGAAATCCATATTAGAAAAGCCCGGTCGCTTTTCCTATGAGAATACGGTCGTTTGTACCGTCACTCACGAGAATACGACCAATCAAATAATCAAACTTCAACTTGGCATTGGCGTAGCTCGATGCTCCCATCCATCCTCCGTCACCACCGAATCCGAACATGCTTTCGCCAGCCCCTACGCGTAGTTCGCGGAAGTTCGTTACCTTGGAACCATCAGCGCTGGCTCCTTCTTGAACGAGTGGCGTTTCAGTATATTCGAGCATAAGCATTACGTGACGATGATAGCTGGCTTAACAACTGGTGCAGTTGTTCCGGACGGGTTCAATGTGACACGGATTTTGCAGAAGACAATCTTCCCATCGAATGTGGGGGCTCCTTCAAGGTAGTAGCGCATGTTTGTTGTGTCTTTCTTGAAGTTCGTTTCAGATACCCATCCGGCTCCGTTTACGTTTGTTTCGAGACCAAGCGTACAGTTGGTAGGCATCGTTTCGTAAGATACCCAGACTTCGTTGAAAGTTCCCTGGATGAAAGGCGAGGTGAAGGTTGCAGTAGCTTTGTTGGTTCCTGTTTTGAAAACAGCTGCTCCGTTTGAAACAAGAAGGTCAGAACCTTTCACGAGAAGCGAAGCGGCCGTACCAGAAGAAAGCGTGAACTCTTCGACAACGGCATAGGCCATGTCCTTGTCGGCCTTGTGAATCGAGTAAATTTGAGTGCCCACCGCGAAGAGCGCCTTCCCATTTAGGATGGCGACGTTGTACGGCTTGATAGAAACCGCTGTTAGAAGACTTGGAATCTTTGTCAAAAGCTGTGCCTTCGCGCCTGTCCAGTAGTAAATGTTTCCGACTGTTCCGGCAAGAATGAAAATCACGTTGTCTGAAACAATGAAGGCGTTGATGCCGATTTCGTAGAGGTCATCTTCGTATGTCCATGAGCTTGAGTATGTATCCCAGAGAATGACTTTTGAAAAAGAAACTGATGTCGAAAGAGTCAGTCCAATAAGCAACCATCCATCGGCGTTTTCAATGGCAGTTACAGAGAACTGCGATTCTACGTCAAGTACGTTTGCAGAGAACACGTGTGCAGAATCGACTCGCGCGACATAGTTTCCATCTCCAATGAAAAGGCTCAGGTTACAGATAGCGTAAGGCTTGTACGTCGAACTGTTGGTAAAAGTCGCGTAGGAGTCATTTTGTGAGCTCCAAGAGGCTTCTGATGAGGCCAGAGCGATGGTAATCCGTCCCAACTTCGTCGCTGTCCAGTAGTAGAGGTATCCCTGGAAGGCAACGATTCCAATGTTGTTCCCTTGAGTCCCTGTATGAACGAGAGAGTATGTCCCGGCGGCTATTCGTTTCCAGATTTTTCCAGAGGCAGTCGACGCCCAGAACGTGTCACCGTTTGAGACAATCGCCCCGATGGCGGCTTCGTTCGGAGTCGTGGATTCAGAGGCGATAGCCACTTGGGAGGTAGCCGTTCCTAGTTGTGAGTGCACGTCCAAGTTAGCGGTCGCATTGTACCCCTGTTGGTCGTAGGCTCCTTTTCCGGATTCGCCTTTATAAAATGGTGGGAGTTGTAGTTGGGGCATAGTTTTATTTTATCCTCCTGGTGCTCGGTCACTTCGAGTCCAGATGTCATCCTCGTTCTTCGTAGAGGTCGTGTAGGTAGGGATGGTCGGTTTTGTAGACTCCGTGTAGCTTGGCGTAGTTGGCTTACTACTTCGAGTCCACATCTGAATTATCCCGTTCAAATAGACAATACAGCGCTCAGTTATTGTAATAACTTCTGAAAAAAACTTCGAATAATTCCCATCAAAACTATCAGTAGCAGTAAACGAATCCAAGAAATTCTTGATTCCTTTCTTCACAATCGCATCGGCGGCAGTGATAGTTTCTGAGAAAGACTTTATTGGCTTTTTGACAATACTATCCGAGACTGAAAATGTTTCGAGGAACTCAATGAATTTTACTTTCGCGGCTGATAATGCTTCCGTTACTATAACCAACTCCGCGAACGACATCACCGTTTTCTTAACCAAGGTTTCCGTGACGGAGATGGCTTCTGAAACAGCAACAAGATACAGGCGTATTCCACTCATCGGTGCCCCATATTTCGTCACGCCGTATCTTGCTCTTCCGTACATAATTTCATTCCCTTACTCAGTATCTTGGTGGTGATGGGTTAGATTTCGTACTGAATCGAATACTCTTTTTGGTCCCCTGCACCAAGAGGCGTACCAGAAACGAAAGCTCCGCCGTTATATAGCCAGTTCTGCGAATCCACCCGGATTCTGCGCAGCACTTACTTTTGCTGGAGAATTAGCAGGAAGAGCATTGTAGATATCCCGTGTATATCCCTCCGTGTCCATTGTATTTGACAATGGTCTTGAAACAGGCTTTTTTTGAACCTGTTTTACTTGTTGCGCCTTTTGAGCGGCAAACTCTCTTTTACTTAGACCCCCTCGTGATTTGCTTGCCATATTATTATTTTATTTATTGTTTATTCCTTTACTTCTTGTATAGGGTTTAGATTTTAACTGGTAGCCGACAAGCTAACACATAAAGTCCCCAAGATGAAAGTACATCTGGGTTGTTATAACTGGTGTACCTAACTTCTTTTGTGCCGTAAGTCATTACTCGGAAGAGTGTACCGACAGCACTATCTCTAATCTCATAACCCCAACCAGTTCCTTCAGTAGTGGCAAAAGTAAAGGGAAGAGTCACTATCAACGCACCCGAGGCTGTCCCAACAGTAGTGATAGTACAAGCAGGGTTAACATAACAAATATCACCGACAATTTTATAACGAGCATTTGCGTTTGTGTAAGCGGTGAGACTCCCTGCACTAGAAGAAGCAACAGCATTGTAAGCCAAATCACGACTCTCATAAATCGGTCTTTGAATAAGGTTTGAAGCTGTGAAAGTAGGGACTGTCCATGTGTACCCAGCACCAGCAGAGAGAGTAGCGGCGAACCGTCCGATGACTTCGTAGTAGTCGGTTGCGGCAGCGTTGGTGATGGTAGAGATGGCACAATACTTTTCATTGGTCGTGGTAGCTGAGAAGTCTGAATACTGGTTGGCGAACGGAATACGAGCAAACCCGATAACCACTCCGTCAGTAGCGTTGTAACCGAGATAAACAAAGTAATCTATTTCTTTCGTAGCCAGTTCAGCACTACCAGCATTGAACCAGTTAGTTCCGTCAGCCTTGGAAACTGAAAGAGCGGATGTGATAGTCCGAACAGCCCCTCCGAGTGTGATATACACAGGGTCGGAGGCAGAAGGGTTAGTTCCTGCGAGTGTTTTCAGCGCAACGGTTATTCCCGCGGCATCCGTGACGGAGATTTTGCCGTTCCACATCGTGCCTTCTGCGGGCTTAATTCCCGCCCATACTGCCATTTTGAGTCCAAGTATGGTAAGCCGTTTTAGTAGATAAGAAGCGGCGGAGTCCACGAGACCGAGTTCATCAGCATCAACTGGAGTGGTTTTTTCGGTTGAGATATGAATATTGTCTCCTTGGTCGGCATCTTTCGCAGTCATCACTAGAGAAACATTCTTCGTCCCAGCAGAAAAGTTTACGAGAGAGCCAGCGTTGGAAGAAGCATAGACCGTCACCCGAGTGAGCGTATCAGGAGAGCCGTCGGTGAAAACACCTTCTCCGACTTCCCATTCTGATTTGTCAGCTGATTCGATGTGGTAGCGAACAGTCGCACCAGAGGTCACATTTCCAGCGAAAATACGCGCTCCTGATTGCGCAACAGCAGCCAAAGAGAAAGTACCTGTTCCAGTCGTTGTAGAGGTATCTCCTATATTATCCTTTCGTTCAAGAGCCATACTCTATTGCTTTATGGCTTATGAGATAACGAAACTGTATGCTACTTGCAACTGGTCAGCTGAAACAACGTTGACTGCTGAGAAAACCCGACGCCCCAAAAGAGTTCCTGATGACGATGCGTTGAAGGCACCGACTTCCGTGACTGCCTTTGAACCGGTAGCTGTCCAGGTCTTTGTCAAAGTTGCCGTGTCATTAGTCGTTGTTGTAGTAGCGAGCGCAGCAGTAGCGGCAGCTCGTTCTAGACCTGAGTCAGTTATTTCAGTTTGGAGAGTCGTGTCACCGGCGGCAGCTGCGTTTGTCCCAACTCCGAGAGCCAGGTATGTTGCGGCAGCGGGAGCACCTACCCCGTTCAGTCGTCCGGCGAGAAGAGCCTTCCCGACAGTCGTGATGAGGTTGTGGATGTCTCGTTCACCAATCACTTTTCCGTCACGGATGTGCTTGATGTTGATGTGCCCGACAAGTTTGATGTTTTCTTTGTTCATAGTTTATGCAAAATTTTCTGATTTACCTGATATACGAAGTGGTCGCTTGAAGCGTTCCTTCATAAACTTTTTGAAAGCCGCTTCCAGTGGTTCCAATTCCTTTCGAATTTCATTCCGGTCAGCAGTGGTGTAATCGTTCCGGTATCGACGCATACCCCGGAGTGCTCCGCGTAGAACGTAGAGTCGATGGAAATTGGCTTCAATGGAAGGAGTATCAGTAGCGATGTTGGCGATAAGGAAGGCGGTCTGGCGCTTTTCGTACCAGATGTGAATACCGTTTGTGATGTTTCCGGCAGTAGTCTTGAGAGGTCGAACGAAATACGAGTCACGTTCAAAACGGACTTGAGGATTATCCTGGTTGAAGTCCGATTGCACCTGAGTCTGATTGTGTTCCGAAGCCGCGTGAGAAGATGCGATGTCATAGATGCCACATTCCCGGAAGGTCGTTCCGTCAAAGGACATTTCGAAGCGCAAAGGCTTGATGAGTTCGGATGGGAAAGGGTATTCCCCGTTGTATCCAATGTCTCCGTCTACCAGGCCAGAAGAAGAAAGGAGGTCAGTCCAGGCTTCGCCCAGCTTGAAGTTGTGGTCAGGAGCAGAGTTGAGCGCCATCATCACCAGTTCGGCATCGTCCAAGTTGACCCCTTTCAAAAGATAGGCGTCAGAGAATTTGGTGCTGTTGGAATTCAGCTCCGTGGTTCGGATTTCGTCGATGATGTCTGAGATTACCATGCCCCAAGTGTAAAATTACGAAAAGGCTAAGGCAACATGCTATACGATGTCTTTGATGAAAGAAAACTCCATTCCCTTCAAAGCGAGAAGGTGCGGCATGAGGTATTCGATTTCATTTGTATTGTGCCCGCCCATGTGCCCGATATGTCCGTGGATTTTATTTCCAGAGTCGAGAATGTAGGCTTTCAGTTCCTTTGGTCGTCGTTCATTGTTGTAAGATTGGTCGGCTACCCAATACCCAAGGTCGAGAAGCGCCTGGTAGGTAGGGGTAGAAATCTGCCATCCGGGGGCTTTGAATCCCTTAGTGAACCCGCGGTACATAAAGTCTTCTAGGTACCAGAAAGCCTCTTCATACGTCCAATTTTCAGCCTCGCGCGGTGTCGGGTGCATGAAACCGTGCGGGATAAGGTCTATCCAGTCGTACTTTTCCATTTCCTTAAGAAATCCTTTGGAACATTTCCCGGGAATAGTAAAAAGGTTCACCTTGAAAGAGGGAACCTCAGCCTTGACAAGTAGGAGTTCTTTCAGTCTGGTATTACCCTCACAGAAATCATCGAAGTCGACAATATATGAAGTGGTAGTCTCCGACGACTTTGTATTGGACTGTTCCATAGGGCTTAAAAAACGAAATAAGGTCTTCTGGTGTGAACTCCCAGAGGTGTTCTGGGTACTCACCGTGCTTGATGGCGTTCTCTGAATTGGTATCGACAGTCGAGAGAGCAATCCACCCATTCGGCTTGCAGATTCTTGCGAGTTCCTTGCAGAAAGCAGCCGGGTCTTCCATGTGCTCGATAATCTCACCGGCAATGACGCAATCAAAGGTATCGTCTTTGGCTTGTATTTTTTCTACTTCACCGACAACAAAGTGAATCTCTGGGCATCTCTTCAAAACCAGGTCTTTTGCGACGCTGGACTGGTCAAAGCACCAAAGTTCGGCCTTGGTTTCGGTTTCCTCAGAAAGGTACTGACAAGCACCAAAAACACCGGCTCCGACGTCTGCAACGACATCACCGTCCTTGACGTGCTTCAAGAGCGCTCGTTGGCGTACAGCGTCATAATACGGTCGTTTATTGGCTTCCTCAGCCCATATCTTCGTATCGTAGTATTCCGCGTCGTCTATTTTCTTTTCGTGGAGTCGTTTCATAGTTTAGTGTTTACAGAATGTGTCAGTAGTAGTGTGGCATGGCTTACAAAGCGTTCTTCCGTTGTCGATTGCAAACCTCAACTCTGGGTAATGGGCAAACGGTTTTATGTGGTCTGCTTCAACGTTTTCAGGGCTACCGCACCAAATACATTTCCCACCATCTCTTTGTAAGACAGCCTTTCTCCATAACCTATACTCGGCAGAGTTTCTTATTTTTCTATTTCCTTTTGTAATCCCGCCCTTCCAGTTATGATTATTTGCTCCACTCATAGAAGCTCTGCGCTCAGCAGATAGCTTCCTGCCACGAAACGCATCTCCAATGTGCTTTCTGTGTTCGGCGCTCTTTTTCTTTCCAGTATGAGACATGCTTATTTTTTTCTTATGCTCTTCCGAAAGAAATTTTCCTTTATTAATTAAACTTAACTTTTTCTTTGTTGCCGCAGAAACATGCCACCCTTTTTTATGTTGGTATACTCCTTTTGGCATATTATAATAACTCTTCTTGAAATTTTCTCTGGAAGTATTCCGGGTAGACCTGCGCCTGTTGGTCAGTCCCGTCCATGTGCCAGACAAAGAGTCCTTCGATGTAACCGAGTTCTCCTCCCTTGTCTTTGAACCACTTGCAGAAATGGTCATCTTGACCCTTTGCCTTTGGAAGCGTATCTGGGAACTTGTAGACAGCGTACACGGAAGCAGGAACTATGTGGAACAGTCCTCCGACAATACCGGTCATGCCAACTCTTCGCCCAGCTATTTGGTCGAAGCGACCTCTTGTTGGCTGGTTGTTGATGCCGTTAACGTAAGGAGACAGGATGTACTTTGGAGAAAACTCACCCAAAGACTGATACATTTCGACTATCTGGTGAATAATTCCTTCTGACTCCACCTCGCAGTCGTTGTCCATTTTGATGATGAGTTGATACTTCCCGGGCTCAAAAAGAATCATATTCAACGCCTGATTTGAGGCAATGGAAATACCCTGGTTTTCAGAGTTGTAAATGACTCCCGCGAACTCACTTTCGTGTTCCTTGAGCCAGTCTGCCGTGCCATCAACAGAGCCATTGTCCACGATGTAGTGGTCATAAGGATACGCTGCTTTGGCTTTCAGTGAATCAAAAGACCGCCGGGTATAATCCAGTCGGTCTCTCGTCAGTGTGTAGACAGCTACATTGAACATATTAGGCAGGGAAATGGCAGTTTATTTCTTCCTTCTCGACGATATAGACACTTTCTTCGTCCTTGAATGGAGCCATTCTTGCACCGGGTTTCAGGACAACTTCTGCTCCCACAGGGAACTTTGTGTCCCCTTGCTTCACGACAAAGAAGTCTGACGGCGGAAGGAATGTCTTGTCTTTCGACGCCTTCACTCCGTAACGAAGCTGAGACTTAATGATGAGGAACCCGGGTTCCAGAATCGCAAGGTCTACCTTTGATTCTACTTCTTTTACTTTAGCCATAGCTGTTGTTTTTTTGAATTACTTATGATTTTTCTGACTCTCTCTTCCGGCCAACGCTCCATGAGACGGGTGCGGTTGTCTGATGTGTGTTTGAACCGGTCGCGAGAGGACGAATGGTGATGGATGGTAGGGGTTTCGATAATGTCGAGCGTGTATCCTTTTTCGAGGGCAATCAGTCCGAGTTCCTGGTCTTCCCCACCGTTTTTGTATTCTTCATCAAAGCCACCGAGTTCTTCCCAGACCTTTCGTTTCACCCGCAGAAGGAATCCAGTCGGAATGGTGACGTCTTTCAGGTTGTTCGTAATCTCCTCAGCAATGATAGTCCCTGTCCATTTGTAGGCAATACCGTACCAGACCTTCTCTGGGTGCCAATTTGGAGTGATTTGTGCGGCTCCACAGATGTCGGCGTCAGATTGGAGGAGGGCACGGATAACATCAGCGTTCGGCTCGATGTCGTCATTCATAAAAATCAGGTCGTCTGTTTCGGCAATCTTCGCCCCGCGGTTGCAGTTCTCGGCGAAAGTTCCTCCGGTGATGACAAAGATATTGAACTGGTCGTGTGAGAGCGCGTCGAGACAGTTTTTTAGCATGTCGTGACGGTTCTGGTGGGGGATGATGATGTCAGCCAGTTTCTTTTTCTGGATGCTGTGCTTCTTCATCACTATGTCTCGGGAAGTATTGATGTCTGCCTGGTCTTTTCCGAAAGAAATACCGTCACGAATTTTTGTCTTGAAGAGGCACTCCCCGGAAAACAAACCTTCTTTCCCGGAGTCGAGGATGGTGAGCCACAAGTCCCAGTCCTGAAAGCGTTTGAGTGTTTCATCGAATCCTGGGAAGTCCTTTCTCCGAATGAGTGACATGGTGGAAATGTAGTTCCACTTCCACAGGTCGTGGGAGGAAAACTTCTGATTCCCGACGAGTTTCCCGTCAATCATGTATGACCCGTATGTGTAAGCAATTTTCTTGTCGGCGTTTTTGAGCGTCTTGAAAAGTATGGCAAGCGCGGTAGGCTCCCACTGTAGGTCGTTGTCTGAGAACAAAACAAAGTCTCCTTTGCTTTTCTTAAATCCCTTGTTTCTTGTCTTAGGAGCCCCCTCACTTTTCTTATCTACCTGAACGATAATCTCGATATTCTGGTAAGTTTGGTTCTGTAGGGACGGCAAAGACTCCACTGTTTCACCTTCCCGGGAAGGGATGATGATAGAAATAAGCGGAGCTTTTTTAACGCAGGATTGTTTGTGCTCTGTGAGGTCTTCCGGGAATGACTTGAAACAATACGGACATTCGTACTGGTCGACTTTTGGTTTTTCAGGCGTCTGGTCGAAGATAGTTGCCTCTCCCTTGCGAACCATTGCGATGGCGGATTCCTCGGATACGTCAACTACTCTTCCAAAGCGGTTCTGAATAAGCATACTGCGTTTGCGTTATTAGTTCTAGTCTGCCCCCAGAAGGGGCAGGAAGAACCAACAAAGGTTCGTGCTAGGTTAGTAGCGGACTTGGATGTCAACCAGTTCACGAGCACCGTCGGTAAAGGTCTTCTTACCGTAGAGGTTCCAGATAACGTACTGAGTACCCAATCGGATAGTTCCGTCCGTGTTCTGAGGAAGGTCTTTAACTTCGAGCTGTGAATTAGCTTGCATAGCGAAGGAGATGGCTCCCTTGCGTCCCATCAACCAGTGCTTTGTGTTGTGGTTAGACACAACGGAAGTACCGAGGTTTCGAGAAGCGTAGAAGTCGATGTCCAAGAGCCGACCCATAAACCCGTTTCGGAGTGTATTGTCCTGGTTCTTGTACCCGCTTGTTGCCATCAACTTTTCAACAACTTTGTAGTAGTTTACTTCGTCAACGATAACAAACCAGTCGCCGTTGTTCTCAACATCTTTCTGAGCAAGTTTTACCTTGGCAGCTTCGATAACGTCAAGAAGGTTTGATGTGGTAACAAGAACGGCCTGTCCGTCAGTTCCACCGGCTACGTCGCCTCCGTCAACTACTGAACCAGCGTTCGCGTATTCGGCGAGGATAGCTGCGTCGATAGTATCTCGGAGTTTGTAAGCTGAACGAGTCTTCAACTTACCTTGCAGATTGTACATCATCTGCTTTTCGTCCAATCGGTCTACATAGAACGAAGCGTACTTCGCCTGGTCGACTGAAAGGTACTCGTCCGTTGTAGCGATGTCCGTTGCACTTACCGCGCCAGATGTCGCGTTACGTGTGTATGAACCTACAGACGGGTCTGACTGGTACGGCTTGTGGTAAGTGTCGCCGTCTGGCATTGACACCATGTCCACAATGTCCATAGCAATCAGCGATTTTGTCGCGAGAGCCTGAACTTCGGGAGCCCAGATTTCTCGGATATATGCTGCTAGTGAGTTAGCCACAGAATTGGAGTTATGTTAATAATCCAACCCTTTGACAAAATACGCTTAGCGGAATCCGGCAAAGTTATTTGTCTTCAACCACTCGTTGTATTTCTCTCGTCTTCCTTCTTTGCCCTTAAGCCATTTTACGTGCTCAGGGTTATCAAGGTCGATGTCGGCGTAATTGATTTCTCCGCTCCCTGGCTTAGTCCCCGGAGTGGTGACTTTGTCGAGATTGGATTGCTCTTTCGCCTTTGCTTCGGCGCGTGCTTTGGCTTCGCCTTGGAAGTAGCGGGAACCTTCGTAGACCTCAAATGGGTCTCTCCCAGTGTCTTTCGCTGCTTGCAGGACGTCGTCCCAAACATGCTCAACTTCCGGATTTTGCTTGAAATAAATACCTTTGATGACGGGGCTGATTACGCTCGGTGCCTCTTTTTTGGGCTCCGGTTCACCACCTTTCGGTGGTTGCTTATCCTCATCGGATTTATTCGGCTTATCTTTCAGCTGCTTTCTGAGTTGCCCCAGTTCGATACCCAACTTGTCGCCCTCGCGGAGGGACTTGACGAGACCGTCAATGCCCTTGAAGTCCTTTTTAGTAGCCTTATTGACTACCTCAAGAACAGCCTCTTGGGTTTCCGAGTCGAGCGTCTCAATGAGTTCACTCAGCTCTACCGAATCGTCTGGGGCATCTCCTTGGCGGTTTGAGTCGTGCTCTCCGCTTCCTGGTTTGAATTCCTCTGACATAGAGAATTGTAAAGGATTAGGTTTCCAAGACCGACAATGTCAGTCCCAGAAGTCTTGCCCTTTACGGTACAAGATGAGAACGGAATTTTTCGAGAGTAGCTCGCGCTGCTTTCGAAGCTGCCAACATTCGCTTCACTTCATCAGGCGTCCCGTTAAGGTCGAAATTTCTGATGTCCGTCAGCTGTGCGACAAGTTTGTCGAGCAACTCACTGATTACGAATCGTTGGAACCGTTCATCTTTTTTAAGAATCGCAAGATACAGTTCACGCTCTTTTGCAAGCGTTTCCTCTACAGATTGCACTCTCTCTTCTTTCTGCGCAACATGCGCATCCTTCTTAAGAACCTTAGCCATAACTTACTGCGTTATTCGTTTTGGTTATCCTTTGTTCCCAGGAGACCCGGCGTTTCCAGCTTCCTGACCAGGTGGCAGGACTGCTCCGGTTGGTGCTCCCGTAGCTCCTGGTTGCTGTTCGCCCCTTGCTTGGAGGAATGATTGAAGCAGGGCTTCCTGTTTTTCTTTTTCTGACTTTCGGTAGTTTCTTCCCTGTAGTCCAAGAAGGTCGAGCAATGATTCGTTCAACTTTTCTCGCGAACCGGTGTAGTTTGGGTCTTGGAGCACTCGGATGATGTTCTGAATCTGTACCCCCTTGTCGAACTTTTCGTTGTTCACGTAGAACTCGATGGTGTACTGGGCGCTCTTGACGATGTCCTTTTTGATTTCCGCAAAGCGCATGTCGCCCATCTTTGCATGTTCTTGAAGGAGCCGGTCTCGTTCCGCATCCAGTTCATCTTCTGTTGGGTAGATACCAAAAGTCTTTTTGTACTTTTCTGCCTCAGAGTATATGAGGTTATCGACAAAGTAAACATCCAATTCTTCCAGTTCGGCAGGAGACCCGACAATCTGCGCCATCTCTTTCTGAGTCAGTTCGTCCATGATGGTTTCAAAGTAGAGCTCGTCAAAGAGTTCCACCAAGAAAATAGACATCTGTTCGATGATGTAGTCGTAGGTCGTTTGCTGAGTCTTCTGGTTCGCGAGAGCGACAGTCGCGGTAGTAGTAGACGGCATGTCTTGTCCTACTCCCTGCGCGGTCACACCAACAACCTGACGGGCGATTTCGTAAATCTTGTCGATAGAAGCCAGGAACTCTCCCGTGTTCATGTTCACAACGAGACGTTCAATGTCTTCGTCTTGGTCAAGCTCCACAGTGAATCCGGTTTCCAACTGGTCGAGCCACTTCTGTTCCAAAGAGGAACCAGTGACGCCTTTTTTGTGTTTGAAAATACCTCGCAAGTCAAGGATGTCCTTCTTTCGGTAGAGGTGCCACTTTTCGTTGTAGTATTCCTGTAGCCCAGCGATAAGTTCGAAGACACCGATACCCAACCATCGTCCCTTTGGACGCATAAAGTCTACCTGTTTGTAGGGGAACATGAGTTCGTATTCTCCGAGCTTGGCAATCATATCTTTTGACTGACGCTTTCGCTTGTACGGAGTCACGAATCGGTCGAGTTCCAAGAACGGAGACCATTCACCGGCTTCTCTGTCTTCTTCTGGCCGGATGAGTTCACGGTCGAGGTACTTGATACACCCCTTGGTGTATTTTTTGAGTTCCTCAGTCGTCCCGTTGTTTGTTTCGGTCACATCGAAGTCGTCGTATGTCCAAAACTCATACCCGGTAAAGAGGTTCTGCCCTTCTTTCTGCATCTTTGCCCAGAGAGCATTGACGTCGGCCTTCTGAGAACGGTTCAGGTTCATCGCGAGCACGTCATCCATTGTCCAAAATACGCGTTCCACGATTCCAGACTGTTGAAGGTCAGCAATGTGCGGAGGTCGGACGATGTTTCGAAGGTCTACGTGATAGAGTTTTCCATTTACAATCTTCACGACCGAAGACCCGAAGGCAATCATGTCGTGTCGGACGTCGTCGATGAAACGAGAAAAACCAGTCACCTTGAGGTGATGGTTCACGGCCATGCGGAGCAAATAGGTGACAGGAATCGAGTTGGCGTTCGCCGCTCGCATCTGCAAGTCTTTGGTGTCGATGTCTGAGGCGTAGAAGAGTGAACGGTGAATCGCCAGACCCATGTTCACGAAAATCTTTTTCAGACCAGTCGAGTCTACCGGTTCTTCGAACTTCCCGGCGTAGAGTCGGTAAGAGGTGTTGATGACGTCTTGGAGGTTGTAACTGATGGAAGGAGTGACCTGAACGCAACCACGTTCATACTCGGTGATAAAATGTCGGATGTTTGCCATAGTTTATTTTGGCTTTTTAGGCGAAGGATGTTTGTTTGAAAGGTCGTATTTTCGCTCCGTCCTTCGGGAATGCTTGCTGAGAAATCTGCAACTGGTAGGCGGTAGCATCGAGAACGTCATCGTGTTTTGCTTTCGGGAAATCGAACATTTCAAGTTCCAGGTCACGGCAGGATGTTTCGATATGGTAAATACTCTTGGATTCGTACCGGGGGATGAGTCCTCGGATACGGGTCTCCTTTTGCGTGTTCATGTGCTTCAAAGGAACCACGTGCGGGAACTTTCCTCGCTTGCGCATTTCCTGTTCAAAGAACGGTCGTATCGCATGGAGGTAGGTCGTCTCTTCAATACCAATCTTCTCGATGTTCCAATCTTCGTAAAGCTGGAAGAGGGTATCAATGAGCTGCTTCGGGTTGATGCGAAGTTTCCAAGATTTGAAGTACCAATTGTTTTCTCCGTCAACGAAATTGAGACAAAGGCCGGTACTGTCCGAAGTATCCGTTTTCGAGATAGCAGTGTCAACAGTCAAAAATCGCCTTGTATTCATCTTCTTCACTTCGTTCCATGTTGCAGTCTGAATCCACTCAGGTTTGAATTCCTGGTTCTCGGAGGTAATCGGGTTCTGTTGGTAGAGCGCAGAGAATTCATACGTCCCCATCATTTCTTTTTGCATTTCGAGCATGTTCAGTGGGAACTGTTCTGGCCAGAGGGCTTCGCCTTCACGCCGAACAATCTTCCCCTTGTAGAGTTCGTCTTCGAGAGCGATGGCCGGGAAGTTGATAATCGTCCACTGTTCTCCGCCCATTTCCATCTTTTCGATGAGACGTCCGGAAAGGTCATCTTTGTGCCAACGAGTCTGAATGACCACTATAGCGGTTGATTTGAAGAGACGGGTGTACACGGTCGATGCCATCCAGTTCCAGACTTCGTCGCGAATCAACTTCGAATCAGCCTGAGCACGGCCTTTAATAGGGTCGTCGATGATGATGAGGTGGGCGTCTTTACCAGTCAAAGAACCACCGACACCGACGGCGGTGTAACCACCACCTTTTGTGGTAATCATACGGCTTTTACTCTTCGAATCTTCACGAAGAGTATCACCGAAAATATCCTTGTAGGCTTGTGAAGAAACCAGTTCTCGGAATTTGAAGCCGAACTCCTGCACCAGTTCCGCGTTATACGACGCGGCGACGACTTCACGGTCGGGATGCTTTCCCATGTACCATCCGGAAAAGTCGATGTTGGCTTCGGCAGTTTTCCCGTGACGAGGAGGCATGAAAATCATCAGGCGTTTATTCTCACCGTTTTCAATCTTCATCAGTTCCTCAGCGATGCGTTCGTGGAACCAGGCTGGCTGATAGTCTTTGTGGCACCACATAGAAAAGGTAAGCAAGTCCTTTTTCGTCATCTCGACGAGAGCTTGTTTTTCCTCCTCTTTGTATTTGTTGAACTTTCGTTCTTCTGTTTGCGTTTTTGTTCCCATTTTATGAGGCAGTTGTTTGTATGGCGGTCATCCGGCGAAGGATTCGGTCGACTTGCTCGTCGTCGAGTTGGTGCTTGACCGTGTGTTGGTGTTCTTCGATGTGCTTCGGAGAGTAGTGTTCTTTCCCAAGAGTTCCAAGGAAAAACTTAACCATGTCAGCGGCTACTTTGTCAGACCCGGAAGACAGGAGCGCGAGACCTTTCAGTTCAGCGGTGTTCAGAATCTTCTCACGGAGTTCTACTCGGAAGTCTTGAATCCATGACTGAGCGTTTTTCCCGATGATTACCTTCGCGTAGTACGGCGAAAAACCGGCTGACAAAGCTGATTTGTAGCCGTTCGAAAACGTCTCAGAAGCCGGGTTGAAATAGTAGTTCAAGAAGGCTTCTTTTCGAGGGTCGTTGATTCCCCTCTCTTCGACGTACTTGCTGATTTTTTTCGTCACTGCCTTTACGACAGCCGCAGGAGCGGGACGACGATTCTTCGTTATTTGTGGCATAGTTGCATTCTTTGCAGGGGACTCTTCGAGGAAACGCAGTGAAACCTCTAAAATCCCCAGCACAAAATGTTACTATGCGTAACATTCTGTTCCATTTATGTAACAAATTGTTCACCGGTGCAACATCCAATCAGCACCATTGCCAGGTATCGGCGCACGGAGCCTTCTTCCATTGGGAGTTTTTGAAATCGTAAAGACGGAGCTTCCCGTTCCGAAGCGCCCGATTATACTCCTGTTTGTTCTTCTTCCCAGGGTTGCAGCTGTGGCCAAACTCAATATACCGAAAACTCTTTCGGGTAGTGTAAGAGACCACCTCTCCTTTCCAGAGAACCAGTCGTGCTTTTCCGTAGAACATAATGATGTAAATAATAATTACCTACATCATATTTGTGGAATTGAAATTAGATTTGAGGAAAGTGTCGGATTCGAACCCACGTCTGGTATTTCACAGATACAGTTTTCAAGACTGTCGCCTTCGTCCACTCGGCCAACTTTCCTGGTTCCTTAGCTGGGGAGCTTAAAAGTCTCCACCATTAAAATTTGCGCCTCTACGGTAAATCACTAAGGGCGGAAGACGATGTACTCGAAACACATTCCTTTCGGAACCCTCCGCTTAGCAAGCGGGTTCAGCGCCCTGGCTGATACATCTTCCAACTTGTGAATCTGGATGGAGTCGAACCATCAATCTTCTCCTTAAGAGGGAGCTACTCTGCCAATTGAGTTACAAATTCATGTTCGTGTCAGTTCGAGAAGTAGGATTCGAACCTACGCATAGCTGGTTCCAAAGGCCAGCGCCTTACCACTTGGCTATTCTCGAATATCTGTTCCATCCCAGGGACTCGAACCCCAATTGACTGATTCAGAGTCAGTCGTCCTACCTTTAGACGAGGATGAAATACACTCTGGGGTAGTCACTGAGAATCGAACTCAGGCACTAAGGTTCACAGCCTTCTGCTCTTCCATTGAGCTATGACCACCACAGAATGTACTTGTTCTCCCGGACAGAATCGAACTGTCGTCTCCTGGGCTTCAACCAGGCGCTCAACCATTGAGCTACAGAAGAATTTTTGTGAACCCGGATGGGATTGAACCATCGACCGTTCGCTTAAAAGGCGACTGCTGCTGCCACTGAGCTACGAGTTCATCTTGCTCCACAGGTAAGAATCGAACTTACTATCCTCGCCTTAACAGGGCGTCGCTTAACCGGTTAGCTGCTGTGGAATAAATTTTCTTGAGCCCCCACAAAGATTCGAACTCTGTTCAATAGTTTACAAAACTACCGCTTTTCCCATTAAGCTATAGAGGCACGACGACTAGCAGTTCTTATTCGATGGCAGTTCGCGCAAACGACTTCGCACTTTTCAATCTCAACAAGTATTTTCTTGAGACTGAGACCGCCAATAAAGGCACTGCTGATGGAAAATTTCTTATCTCTCAGATGGTCGAAATCGAGAGCTTCTGGATGAGAATTGAATCCGCAATCTGCGCATCCTCTTTCTATCTTTAGAGCGTTTACTTTCTCGGCTATAGAGTCCTTCCAACGCTTATTTATAATATAGCGCTTTTCTTTGTTTCTATAGTACCACTCACGATAGTAACGACGCAAATTTTGTTTTCTTTCTTCTTCCATGTACGACCACCGAGACTCGAACTCGGTTCTGCGGAGTGAAATTCCGACGTCTTACCCATTGACTATGGTCGCATCACATCATCACTTCTTTCGTCCGGAATGTCGCTCGGCACTTCCCACAATATCGTCTCCTGACTTTTATGTAAAGAGGATGATACCTGGAATCTTCGACGCTCGAATTAGGATGACTGCAAGTAGGCGAAACTGGATTCGAACCAGCGGCCTTGGGCTTAGAAGTCCCCTGCTCTTCCGCTGAGCTATTCGCCTTTTCATTGGCCTTTCTCCAACACGCAGGACATGCTTTGAAATAACTCGTTCCGCATTTTGTACAAATCTTTCTTTCCATATTGTCGGCAAACTTGGAGTTGAACCAAGAGGGCTGTTAGGCAACGGGTTTACAGTCCGCTCACGCTCCCTACGTGACTACTTGCCGGTAGGCACAGTCAGAATCGAACTGACGACTTGAGAGATATAAGCTCTCATTTCTTCCACTGAATTATGTGCCAGTACCCCCGATAGGATTCGAACCTACACTGTGTGCATTTTGAGTGCACTGCCTCTGCCGTTGGGCTAAGGGGGCTTATGTACGCAAGGAAGGAATTGAACCTTCTACCAATGTCGTATCAGGACACTGCTCTGCCGATGAGCTACTCGCGTATATTGGTACGCCGGGAGAGACTTGAACTCTCAATCCTTTTGAGGGGAAGTCGGTTTCTAAGACCGATGTGTATGCCATTCCACCACCGACGCATTTTTAATCTTGTGAGCGAAATGAGGGTATCGAGCCCTCCCCTTCGGTTTGGAAAACCGCCGCGCATCCGTCAACGCTTATTTCGCTTGCCAGTACGCTCAGAGGGATTCGAACCCCCGACCTTCTGTTTCGAAGACAGATATTCTTCCGCTGAAATATGAGCGTATCTTGAGCACGCCACTGGAATCGAACCAGCCTATTCAGGGTTTGCAATCCTGAGCCTAGCCAATCGGCCAAGCGTGCCTCTTGCGGGAAATACGGGAATCGAACCCGTACCTGGTGATAGACAATCACTTGCGCTGCCACTACGCCAATCTCCCTTTTTCAAATTCCTTCAAAAGGAATAACTCTTTGCTTTTCCAGCGACACATTCCTCGTGTCTTCCACGGCTTACACAGTTTACAGGAATGCTTTTTATTTTTCAATCTTTTTCTCATGGAATTCTCATAGGTCAGGGAAGAAGGAATCGAACCTTCGACAAGCGGTTCCAAGCCGCACATGATGCCATTTCACCACACCCTGAAATGAGGACAATCATGTACTGCGTTGACGATAGGTTATTTCGTCTGTCCTCAAATAGCTCAAAGAGCGATAAACCTGTTGCGCAGGGCGGATTCGAACCGCCGTTCTACGGTTTATGAGACCGTTGAGATGCCGCTTCTCTACCGCGCAATATCTGAAACATCTCCGTACCCAGTAAAGGACTTGCACCTTTAGCCTTTCGCATGTAAAACGATTGCTCTTCTATTGAGCTAACCGGGCATAAATTGAAATAGTGGCTCGGGAGTCCATGAAGGAGCGACCTTCGTTATCCCTTGCGTCTGCTCCCGTGCATTGACCAAGGTGTTGTGCATATTTCAATTTGTGGAAGTAGTGAGAATCGAACTCACGTCCGGAACAGTGCTCATTGGCTTTAAGTTCCGTCGAAACCATTGATACCCCCTGGATACTCACCGTCGCTCTTCACTCTGAGTCGGAGCTGTTAACATAAAGAGTCGTCATGTCTACTCGGTGTACTTTCAAGTAGCTTGTGGAGCCGAAGAGAATCGAACTCTTCACACGCTCATTGCAAGTGAGCATCGCCAGCCTTGGGACATGCAACCCCAAAATTCACTCATTGGCACCCACGGAATAGAACGCACGTGACCTCGCTCTCCGTTACCATGCAGCGCCAATGAAATAACTTTTGCAGGAAAACTAGGACTTGAACCTAGACAAACAGGTTTGGAATCTGTTGTGCTGCCAATTACACCATTCTCCCTGATTTCAAGGTAATCTTCATCGTTATTTTACCACCCTATTTCCGACTGTCAAGGCCGAAAAACTTTGTAAGGAAATCTACTGCGTCTTTGAAGTCCGGGCACCACGACTTGTGGTCGTCCGATTTTTCAATCTTCACGAAACATTTTTTGCAGTAGTAGGTCATTAGAAGAACTTTTTGAATAACTCTGTCGCGACATCTACGAACATGTGCCGCTTCATGTACTCCATCCGCTTCTTGTAGTCGTCTCCGAGTCGGTCTGCTTCCCACTCAGAAATCATATTCCTGTAAGCGAAGACTTCCTTATCGGGTTTCAACGTGTACAACCCTTTCTTCCAAAACAGCCACCACGGACGGTATTCATGCAGGTACACGGCGTTGGCTCGGAACTCGAATACCTTGGCCTGTAGGGACTGGTTATCGAACGAATCAAACTTGAAATTGAAAAGCGTTTTTGGTTTCATGTTCTGAGTATAGCAGGTTAAAGTCTGTTTGTCAACTACTCATCATCTTCGTCGTCTTCGAAGTCTGATTCGGTCGGAATCTGAAAGCCAATGCAGGATTCAAGCTGTTCCTTCTTGTCCTCCTTCTCCTCAAGGCTGTGAAATTTCACGGGAATTTTTTTCTCCTTGCGGACAGCCGTTAAAACATCCTTGGCCTCCAATTCCTTTTTGTACCAGAAAATAAACTTAGCCATTTCTTTTGTTTTGATAACCGGGTTTCAAGATGTACTCCTCTGGAATCTCCTCCTCGGAAACGACAGTCAGCTCTTCCACCTCCGGAACAGACGTGGCCGAAGTCTCAAGTGTTGGCGGAGCCAAGAAATTTTTTATTCCCAGTGGGTCTTTATTGGCAGTGGACACTTTGAATGGATAACAGTCTTCACATCCAGATACTCTCCTCATGTGAACCGGACACTTTGAAATCTCAGTGGATTTTTTTTCAGATGCCGGGACATCTTCTGGGAATTCAACGTCGATAAACCCCGCCTCGACAAATGGCTCGACAATATCCTTCGGAATAAGTATCCCCCAAGAAGTCCCCACCCTTCGTAGCTTGATACGCATTATAATGTAGTTGTTATTATAATGGCATTATAATGGAAGATATTATAATGTCAACTTTGAAAATACCCCGCTTCTAAAAATAGGGAGAATTGCTGGGAGGGATACTATAGAATAAAAACCAAAACGATTCCCCTCCC
>OFRO01000127.1_pt1 | contig 28969 bp, 32 predicted proteins | sample 1543091 | NCBI WGS metagenome assembly OFRO01 (sample SAMN07774217, study PRJEB24372) | wastewater metagenome | isolation source: Exp Tend NO 10WW | collected 2016-02
CATCAGTCTCGGCGCGTCCGGCTCGGACCAGTCGCCCGGTCAGCAGCCGGACGCGCCTGAGGCACCCATCTCCGAGTGGCGAATGCTGATCGCGGCGCCCGATGTGCGGCACCGCATTTACAGCACCCTCGCGAGTGAGTGCCCGCTTCAGAAAGACGACCTCGCGGGGCTTCTGGCGCGGGGGTTGTCCATCGAGGAATGCCGCGCCCTCGGGTACTGGAGTCACCCCGCCGATCCCGACCGACGCAGTCATCTCGTGTTTCAGATGGAGAGCGAGAAGGCCGCGGGGGAGTCAGGAAAGAAGCGCGGACTGCGGGAGAAGCGCCCCGAGTTCTCGCAAGACGAACTCGTTGGAACGCCGGGGATCTACCGCATCGACGGCACGGGCGGGCTCGTACTGAGCGGACCGGGCGGGCTCGGGATTCCGGTGCGCGACACGGAAGGGCGCATCGTGGGCGCGCGCGTTCGGCACGTGGGAGAGGATCGCAAGAAGCGCGTGTTGTGGCTCTCCTCGCCCGCGCGTCCCGATGTGCTCAGCGCGGGGTGTTCGGCGCTCGCACACGTCCCGCTGATGTCCGTCGAGTTGCGCGCCTCGGTGATGGACGCTCGCTCGCGCGGAACACTGACCGTTCGCATCACAGAGGGCGAGATCAAGGCGGACATCGCCACCCTGCGCACGGGAATCCTCACGCTGTCGATCCCCGGCGCGAATCAGTGGCGCTCTGTGCTTCCGGTCCTTGAACATTTGCGTCCACGTCGTGTGCTGCTCGCGTTCGACGGCGATGCGCGGACCAATCCGGCCGTGGCGAGCGGGCTGCAACGACTCGCCGCGGTGCTCGCGGAGCAGGACATCGCTCTGGCGGTCGAGACATGGCCCGCGGAGTTCAAGGGCATCGATGACGCACTCACGGTGCTTGCTGAGATCACGGTGCACGAGGGCGCCGATGCGATCGCGTGCATCGCCTCGCTCGTGTCGAGTTCGGGCGCGAAGTCCGATCCCCATGCGGCGGCCACGCTCGACGCTGCGCCCGAGGTCACGGCCGCTCGCGCGCTCATCGCCTCCCTCCCCTCTCGCGCCAAAGCCGAGGGCGCCGCTCGCGTTGCTCTCTCACCCGAGACGCTGTCTGCCGCGCTTGTGCTCCACAAGCACGACCCAGCCGAGTACGCACAGCTCAAGATCACGCTCAAGACGCTCAAGGTTCCAGCGGCCGACTGGAAAGCCGCGATGGAACGCACTCAAGCGGCAACACGAGCGCAGAGTGTCCAGATGCGCAACGCGCCCGGTGTGGCGTCCGCGGCTCCCGGTGCTGAGCCTCCAGATCCTCCCTCACCCGCCGACACAAACGGACTGCCAGAGCCTGACGGTCCGCCCCCTCCCTTCGAGCGTGGCGACGCGGACGAACTCGCGCGCACCCTGCTCGACGACATGCGCCGCTCTGCCGCCTCTCCCATCGGTGTGATCTACGACCGTGGCGCGTACTGGACGTACATGCCTCATGGATTGTGGACGCCCGCCAAGACCGACCCGCACAACATCGTCTCGGGCTATGCGGGTCGCGAGGTGCAGGACGATCGGGGCAAGGGCACCAAAGCGCTCAGGCTCGCGAACGGTGCCATTGAGGGAGCGGTCAAGAACGCCTCGCGTCTCGCCGCACAGCCTGACTTCTTCGCCAACGCGGTCCCCGGCATCATGTTCCGCAACGGGATTCTCGTCGTCCGCAAAACGGGTGAGGTGCGGGACGGGCGCGAGATTGAAGACATCGTGCTTGAGAAACCGACGCCCGCTCACCGCGCGATTCATTGCATCGACTGCGAATACGACCGCGAGGCGCCGTGTCCGAAGTGGAATGCGGCGCTGCGCAAGATGTTCAGTCCGTCGGTCGCGCGTGAACATCTCCCGACCGATCCCGCGGAACTCGACGCGTTCCACCAAGCGAGAGAAGCCGACACCGAGGCGTGCATTCAGCTCCTCCACGCGTTCCTCGGGATCTCGCTCATGGGCAAGGCCACCACCTATGCGAAGTGCCTGGTGCTCCTCGGTGACGGAGGCAACGGGAAGAGCACGGTCATCGATGTGCTCAGTGCGCTCGCTCCTCAGTCTGCCATTGCTGCGCTCCCGCCTCACCAGTGGATGAATCACTTTCATCTCGCGAGCCTCCTGCACAAGCGGCTGAACCTCGTGAACGAACTCCCGGGCAAGGACTTGATGGAAGCGGACACGTTCAAGGCCGTTGTGGCGGGCAACGTGACCACGGTCGCGTTCAAGAACCGCGACGCATTCAACATGCGCGCGGTCGCTGGTCACGTGTTCGCGGCCAACCTGCTTCCAGGCACTACCGATCAGAGCGCGGGCTTCTGGCGTCGGTTCATGGTGCTCTGCTTCGACCGGAAGTTCCAGGGCGCGGAGATCATCCACAACCTCGCGGAGCAAATCATCGCGGAGGAACTCGATGGTGTGGCCGCGCGGTGCATCGAAGCGGCACGCATCGTGTTGGCGGAGGGTGGCTTCGCGCTCCCGGCGTCGAGCGAGCGGATGATCGCGGACTGGAAAGAGCGGTCCGATCAAGTGCGGCAGTTTGTCACGGAGCGATGTGAGAAGCTCGATGAGGCGAGAGCGTCCAAGGGGCTGAGGCTCTCGGCGCTGTACCCGGCGTATTCGTCGTGGGCGGCGAAGAGCGGCTACGGGCGGCTGAACATCGGTAAGTTTGGTGAGAGGCTTGGACTTCTAGAGCTTCGGCACAAAACGACGTTGGGAAACGTCTACAAACTCGCGCTTTTGCTCGAAGAAGACCCATCGGCGGGGGGCACGGATGCATCAGGAGGGGCCGAGGGTGACGCGGATCTCTTGGCCCGCGGTGGCGGCGGTGGTAGTTCTGGATGGCCTGTCCCGAGAGGTGTCGCATGAGGCGCACGAGTCGGACACGGGGGTCCATCGGTATGGAGGGGGCTGGAGGCTCTATGGAGGGGCGGGGGTCCATAGTTTTTCGCCTGTCCAGTAGGGGTTTGGTGGGCACATGGAGGGCATGGATGGGGGGTGAACTGTTCTGTAGGGGAAAAAAGAAAAACGCGCACGTTGGGTGTGGTCACAGTGGACATAACCAGCGGTCACTCAGCGCGAATTTCTTTTTTGGCTACATCAGCAGTTCTCAGAGGGTTAGCCCTCCATTCTTCACAAAACATCTACTGGCTAGAGAAAAACATATGGACCCCCGGGGGTCCATTGCCCCTCCAGATGGATCCATTGGGTTTCTGTCAACTCTGGTCACAAACAGCCAAAACAGCCGTAATCGCGGAGAATCTCAATGAGCGCCCCTCTTTCGCCCGAGACTCTTGAGCGCGCTCGTCGTGAAGCCGCGCGTCTGTTCGAGCGCGAACGCAAGGAGGCTCAGCGCGCCCGTAGAGCGGCTCAGATCGCGCGACAGGGCGCGTGGACGTGGGGGGCGTGTGAAGAGCCTCAAACGGGCAGCGGGACAGCCTCCAGCACGCCAGCACACACCCAACCTCGCTCCTCGCGGCAATCCGGTCAGGCGGGTGTGCGAGCCGCTGCCATCGCGCGGATCAATCGCCCCGTCACGGCGTGGACACAGCTCGACCTCCTCGCGTGGGTCCGTGGTCCCGCTCGGACAGACCACCGGCACCCAACACGCCCTTCGACGCGACTCCCGCTCGTTCAACCGGTTCAGCCCATTGAGGCGCGCGATCAGTCAGAGGCACAACCCGCTGTCTCCCCGTGCATCCCTTGCGACAAGCGCCGCGTCTGTCGATCCCCCTGCGCGCTCCTCACAGCGATGCTCGACCCTGAGGTGATCGAGGTTACTCAAGAGGTCTCCTCGCCCGCGCTGATGGCAGGGAGAGGCTACAGCGAGTCGTTCATGGTGCAGCCCGAAGCCAACGCGCTCTGGACTGACGATGATGACGACGTTGAGCACTGGCCCGCGATCGTCGAAGCGTTCGGCCCGAAGCTGCTCGAAGCGGTCGAACGGCCTTCACTGCTTTCCAGGGCGCAGCGGGAGGTCATGCGAGAGCTGCTTGCGGGCAAGTCCAGGCGTCAGATCTGGATGGCGCGCGGGACGAGCCGACAGGCCACGCACAAGGTGCTTCATGCGGCGCTGCGGACGTTGGTCGAGGTGTTGGGGCCGCTGCCGGAGGGGATGAGGCGTTGACCCTGTGCCAGTCTCAACATGGCCAACCTCGACGACGCGCTTTTTGAGTCCGCTCTCCCCCAAGCCGCACCTGCGGTGGTCGACATGGTGCTCAACGACACCACATTCGTCACGCTCTCCCTCGCGGGACTCAGCATGAACAACGCGCAGCGGATGCGGGTGAAGATCGAGCCGTGTGCGGTCGCGATGCAGCTTCGGTTCGGGTCGGAGACGACGGGCTTCACGATCCCGGCGAACACCGCGTTTGACTGCGGGTGGCTCGTGCTGAGCGCGCTCCCGAAACTGAGGGCCGCGAGCACGACCCCGACCGTGCGATGTCTGGTGAGCTGGCCGTCTAGGGCATAGCCAGAGCCTGAACACCCATGAGCGCGCGTTGACGCCTCGGACAGAGCGGTAGAGCCCTCGTGTCTGCCGACGCCAACACACCGAAGCCTCCAGCCGCGAAGCCCCCAAGGAAGCCTCGCCCGTCTGACCCCGTCAAGACCGGGCGACCTCGCGGACGTCCCGCCGGACGCAAGCGCATCGATTGGGGTGCGATTCGAGACGCCTACGTGCAAGGCATCGTCGGCGCGAACGGCGTGCCCGAGTTCGAGTCCTACTCTTCCCTCGCGGCCCGGTTCGGAGTCGGCAACGGCTTCATTCGGGTGATGGGCAAGAAAGAGGACTGGCCGGGTAAGCGCACCGAGTACCAGTCCAACCTTCGTGCGGAGATCGCCCGCAAAACGATTGCCAACGCGTCTGAGAAGATCGCAGAAGTGGGGGCTTTGGCCCTCGGGACCGCATCCAAGCTCCTCCGTACGATTGACCTGTTGCTCCCCAATCCGCCGCCCGGTTCGGATGAAGCGTTCAAGCCTCCGTCTGCTGACGATGCGGAGCTGATCCAGTCCCTTTCGGTGTCGTTTCGCAACATCACCCACGGTGCGCGCATCCTGACGGGTGGGGGCGACGGACGCGCGGGGAACGGTCCAGGCGGCGCAAACGAGGCGGCGGGCGGGTCGTTGGGTGGTACGGCTGATGGACTCTCACCCGAAGCGAAACGAGCCGCGGAAGCTGCCATCGGCGGGGCTGCGAGCGCCAATCGAGCGCCGTCGTTGTCGGGTGCCATCCCCGGCGAGGACTGAGCCGTGGGCGCGAAAGCCGCTCCCGCCTGTGACCGCTCACCCGCCAAGTCTCCTGAGGACATTCGGCGCGAGCTCTTCGAGACGCCTCACGGTCGACGGTACTGCACACTTCGCCCCAACGGGGTTGGGCTCACTCACTACGCACAGCACTACCTTCGCCTCGCAACACCCGAGTGTCACGAGCGTTGGTACGCTGCTTTCGCTACCTCGTCGCGACTGCTCTTCAAGGCGCCTCGCTCGCACGGGAAGTCAATCAGCGCCGGTCGCGTGCTTGTGGGTCATGCGATCATCACCAACCGTAACGTTCGCATCCTGCTTATCAGCAAGACGAAGGATGCGGCATCGAAGACCGCTCGACTCGTTCGGCGCGACCTGGAGAAGAACGAGCGCATCCGTGCGGATTGGCTGACTGAAAAGGATGTGCCCAAGGGCACACCCGCGAAAGCCGCTGAGGATGTGGGAGCGAGAGATTTCCGCGAGGAGGGGCTCCCGTGGACTGACTCGATGTTCTACGTGCGTCGGTCACTCGATGCGCGCGATCCAACGGTTGAGGCTGTAGGCGTTTGCGGAAGCATCACGGGCGGTCGTTTCGATCTCATCATTGTTGATGATCCGGTCGACGATGAAAACACCCACACTCGCGCTCGACGCAAAAAGACGCACAACTGGTTCTATGGGACGGTGCTTCCGCTTCTCGACAACGAGGGGCGCATTGTGGTAATCGGCACGAAAAAACATGCCGATGACCTCTACACCTCGTTGGAGAACGATCCGACCTTTGACGAGATCACGGATGGCGCGTTCGTCGACGGGCTCTCATCGGTCGACATGGAGCGAGTGCGCTGGGTCGAGAAGATCAACGAGCGCACAGGACGCAAACAGCTCGTTGATGCGATCTACGAGCCCGCAGCGAACGACGACGGAACGCCCGGCGCGATGCCTCGGGTGCTGTGGCGTGAGAAGTGGGGCGTCAGTTCGCTCCTGCTCAAACTCCGCTCGATGGGGTCTGTTCTGTTCCTTCGGGAGCTTCAGAACGAGATCACCGACGACGGCTCAAGCCCGTTCAAGATCGCGTGGCTCAACAAGGCCAAACAGCTTGGGGCGGAGCGCGGGTTTCTGCGTTGGGGCGTGGTGCCAGAAGGGGAGCCCGGCGCCGGTGAGGAACATCCTCGATGTGCTGGCCTCATCGTCTATCAGTGCTGGGATCTCACGCTCGTTCACGACGAAGAGAGCGCGGAGGAAGCGGACAGCGACTACACCGTCGGGCAGACCTGGGGGCTCGATTGGGAGTCGGGGCGACGATACCTGTTGAGGGCGGTGAGGCGGAGAGGACTCACACCAACGGAGCTGATCGCGCTCATCAAAGCGGAGGCGGCGCTGTTCCCCCAGCGGATCGCGGTCGTTGTGGAGAACAACAGCTTTGGGAAGCTGTATGAGCTCGGGCTGAGGCGCGTCGCGGGATTGCCCGTGTACGGTCACACAACAACGGGGCGCGTCAAGAACAGCCCGTTTGAGGGCGTTCCAAGCATGGGCGCGCTCTATGAGAACGGGCACATCGTTCTACCCTACAGCGCCCACCCTGCGGCAAACGAAGAGGATCCGCGCCCGTACGTCGATGAGCACATTCGCGAGCATCATGGGTTGGGGCGTGAGAATCATGACGACTGTACAATGTCTGCACACGTGGGGGACGTTTGGATCCGCCGATGGATCCGCGTCCAGGAGAAGCGTAGGGCGGCACAGAGCGGAGCGGGGAGTGGTCGAGCGAGGGTGCAGCGGGTGGCGTGAACCCGGTCCGCTGTCAGAGCACCAAAAAGCGAACGGCCCGCACAGTTTTTCACCGTGCGGGCTGTTCTGTCGTGTGCCTCGTGTGGAGGTTGAGGCTGTAAGCGATGGACCTGACGGGACTCGAACCCGTTCAATCGCCGCTATCCCTTGACGGTTTCTGCTTTCTGTGAGGCGATTACCGCACCGTCCTCAGGCCCGTGAATCGTGGTGGACCGCCTGGAGTCGAACCAGTTACCTCCCGCACTTCGGCGGGCGCTCTCCCGGTGAGCTACAAGTCCGTTTGCCCCAGATTAGACCCTGAGGCGCGGTCCCGTTTAGCGGCCGGGTGCCATCCTCCATCCCAAACAGAGAGCGCGTTGGCGAGAGCTGTTCAGCGAGTTTCGGATTCATTCAGCCCCGACAGCGTTCGCGCGCTGCATCTCCCGCTCTGCGCGGGTGTCCTGGTCGCACTTGGACGACGGGGCTTGGTTGCGGCGCTTCAGAGTCGAACTGAACTAACGGTGGCTTATGAGACCACCCGGGACCCAGCCCCCCGCGCGCAAGAAACACCCGCGTGGTGCGCGACCCGGTGAAGAGTCAGCGTCGCGGGTTCGTACGCCTGTGCGAGCCGTCAACCTGAGTGCCGCGAACAATCTTCACCCTCGATGCGAATTCTGACGGGTGAACGAAGATAGCGGGTTGACGTGCTGGTGAGGGGCATGACGCAGCCCACATCATCAGCCGCTGACCTTCACCTTCAAGCCCACGGTGAACTCTACGCCCTCGGGTTCTCCGTCACAGGCAAGCTCGACGAGGGCTCAACACCCGCCGCGATCGGTCACGCTGTGCGCCAGCGGATCGAAGACCTTGAGATTGAGGGCCGACGCCTCAGGCGTATTCTCCCGCTCATCGCGGAGCATGAGGGCGGAGTCGGCGCGCTGGTGGAGGTCTATCGCGAGGCTTCAGGCGTCCCCGGCGGACCGCTTTTCGGCGTGGCCTTGTGTCGAGCAGACCGCGATGAAGTGGCCTTCACACACGACGTGATCGAAGGCATCCGCGAACTGGCCGCGGTGTTGGGTGGGCAACTGCGCGAGGGCGAACCGATGGAGCGCCGGGGCGTGACGGCTGGTGCTGAGGACGCGGGCGAGGTGAGCCGGTGAAGCCCTCTGTCGCTACCAGCAAGCCAGCACCCTCTCTCCCGCCCGCCCTGGTCTCTCGCATTGAGACGGCGCTCAAGGCGCTCTACCCGGATGCGCTGAGGGTGGTTGTGCGGGTCGACAAGACGACGGGGCAAGGCTCGAAACGGCACCCGCTGGAGGTCATCATTCGCGTGGATTTTCCTGCGCCGGATGCGTGGTCACGCGGAAGCACCATTCAGGTCACGGGGAGCTTCATCAACACGTGGGCGTACGCATCGCTCGACGAAGCGACCGCGTGCGTCCCCGAGCGGTTTGAGCGCTGGCTTTCCGAGCGCGCGCAGGAGAGCGTGAAGAGCGCTGAGCGCCTCCGCGCAGAGGCTCAAGAGGCGCTCCGCGCGGCAGAGCGTGAAGACATCCGAGCGCGCGACGTGCGGGAGGCGCTGATGGTGTTCGTGGCGGGTGGTCAGAGTGAGTGAGCGACGGCGCACGGTTCGCCCGCAAGAGTTCACCAACGCGATGGTGTTCTTGAACGGGCGCGAGGTTGGTGGAATGCGGGGAGCGAGTGCTACAATGGTGATCGTGGATGATCCGGTAACGAGTCGGCTTCCGTCGGGTGAGTTCTCGGACGATTCGTTGGTGTGGATGAGGCAGGCAATGGGAAGGCCCGCGTCTGCACAGGACTACATGGCGCGCTATTCGGACCGTGTTGTCACGCGTGACGACGTTGAGCGGCTCAGGCTGGAGGTCGAACAAGAGGCGCGCAAGCGGTTTGCTGGCGAGGCAAACACGCCAGCGATGCGGCGCGAGATTGAATCCTTCATCTCGATGCGGTTCCGCGATCGGCTTCCGGCGACGGTGCCAATCGTCTACAAGTGGAGCGCGGACGGTGGGCTTCAGGTGGTCGTTGGCGACGATGCGACGGAGGCTCGGGAGTCGATTCGCGAGAGTGTTTTGCAGACGTTCGCGCGGCGCGAATACGAGCGTCGTACGTCTCCTGTGTTTCCAGTGCGTTGGTCGCTCGCCTCCCATCTCGCGAAGGAGCAAGAGTTTCGACACAGGAACTACATCGCCCAGATCGGCTACAGCAGGTTCCGCAACCTGCGGTCGGACCTTCGCCCTTGTCGCGCGTGCGGCAAGGGCTCATGCCTGTTCCTCTGTCCCGGTTGTGCTCAGTCCGTTGGCCCTTCGCGCGAGGGCCGTCAGAAGGTGCTCGATGGTCTGCGCGCTCGCCTGATCGCTGAGCGAACGGGGCCGTTGCCTCTGCCATGAACACGTGCTGAGCGTGTCTGACAGATCACCAGAGCACGCGGGTTGACGACGCATCAATCCGCATGAAGACCTCGACGCCTCAGAAGCAGCAGAAGACCAACAAGCCCGCCAGCGCGAAGAGCAGCAAGCCCAGCGCGGCCAAGAGCCCGCTCGGAAAGCCCGCCGCTTTGCCCGCGCGCCCGACGCACACGAGCACGCGCAAGGCGGTGAAGGCCGCGAAGCAGAGCGCGAAGCCCGTCACCAAGGCGAGAAAGCCTACCGTCGCGCGCACGAAGAAGCCCGCGCCGAAGGGCCGCAAGGTGAGCGCGGTCAAGCCGAGCAAGCCCGCCAACAACCTCCCCGCCGTGCCGCGCATCGGGCTTCGGCTCAACATTGCCGGACGCGATCACGTCGTCATCCGCCTCGGGACGCGCGACCGGGTGACCTGTCTCAAGGCGTTCGGAAGCAAACTCGTGTCCGTGCGTGAGAAGTGGGGCGCGCTGCGTAAGAGCAGGTGTTCGGGTCTTCGCTAAGCGCTCGTCAGAGACCCGCCCTCAGCCCGCCTCGGTTGACCCTCTCCGCGAGTCGCGAGGAGCACTCAACACCATGGCAGCAGTCCCCACCAATCTCGGCGAAGGCGGCAAGGGGCTCTCGCCCCGCGGCAACAGCACCCCCTCCCTCGCCACCATCTTCGCCGACCTGATCACCGACCTCGCGACGCTCAAGGGCGCCGATCCCACCGCGACCGCAGCCGCCGCCGCCGTGAGCGCGACCGCTCCGAGCACGACCGCGCAAGCGGATGCGAGCGCGACCGCGGGCAGTGCGATCACCGCTATTGCGACCGCGGACATCGCGGCATTCACCGACCCTCCGAGCGCGGGAGAGATGGCCCTGCTCAGGACGCTCGTGAACGAGCTCAAGGCCAAGCACAACGCGACCGTGACGCGCGTCGAGGCGACCGTGACCGCGACCGATGCGGCTGCGGCCCTGGCAACCGCGGTCAAGGCCAAGATCAACACCACGATCACCTACGCGCTTGACATCGCGGCGCAGTACGCCATCGCGCGCACGCTCGTGAACGTGCTCCGTACGACGCAGATCACCCGCGGTGGAGCAACGCTCCTGACCACGCAGGGCTCGTAACAGCAGTCTGACAGACCGCTCACACGCCGCTCACACGCCGCGCCGCCTGCCCGAGAGGTAGACGCGCACCCGAGGCGTGTGAGCACGCCCGAAGCCTCTCCCTCAGCCCCCACTCCATCCTCGATGCAAGCGTCTGAGACTGCGCTCGCCGCGGTGCGTCCAACCGCGCCGCGCGTGCGTGTGACGAGCCTTGCGGGAAAGCGCGCCCCTCATCCTGTGGCGGTCGGCTCGAGCAAGGCAGACACCGCACAGCAGTCTCAACAGGTAGACCCCTTCGATCAGCTCTACCAGGCCAACCTCGCGCTTCACCCGCCGTTCTCGTTCGCCTCGCTGATGCAGCTCTACGACGTGTCCGACGCGCTTCAGAGCGCCGTGTCCGCGATGGAGGTGAACATCGCCGGGTTCGGTCTGAGCTTGGTCCCGGCGTGCGACATCCCCGACGACAAGCGCGAGGAGGCGGAGGCCGAGAAGCGTCGCATCGAGGCGTGGTTTCGCTACAGCAGCTCGGAGCCGTGGGTGGCTGTTCGCCGCAGGACGCGCGTCGACATGGAGGTGCTCGGAGACGGGTATTGGGAGGTGCTCAGGAACCGCCGCGGAGAGGTCGCGGGCATCGAGCACGCGCGCGGTTACTGGATGCGCAAGGGTGCGATCGACCGAACGCCCGTGGAGATCAAACAGCCTGTACGCGACCCGCAAACGGGTGAGTGGACGCGCATCCCGGTGATGCGCCGGTTCCGTCGGTACGTCCAGGTGGTGAACGGCACGTACACGTGGTTCAAGGAGTTTGGCGACCCCAGGAAGGTGAACGCGAACAACGGAGAGGTCGATGAGTCGCTTCCCGATGGCTCCCCTGACCTTGCGACGGAGGTGCTGTGCTTCTCGCTGTACGCGCCTGACTCGGCGTATGGAAAGCCACGGTGGCGTGGGGCGGCAACCGACGTGATGGGCCGCACGGCGGCGGGCGAAGTGAACTCGGACACCTTCGACAACAACGCGATCCCCCCATGGCTCATCACCGTGGGCGGCACGCTGTTGGGCGATGCCGCGGTCAAGCGCATTCAAGAGCACTTCACGGGCGTTCGTGGGCGCGAGAACCGTCACGCGCCGCTCGTGATCGAAGCCGCGCCCGATGTGGGAAGCGGGATGCCTGGAGAGGGACCACAGCCGCCCATCACCATCGGGGTGAAGGAGATGCAGAGCACGAGCGATGCGCAGTTCGTGAAGTACAGGGCAGAGGCACAGCAGAGCATCCGCGCCGCGTTTCGGATGCCTGCGCTGTTCGTGGGCCTGTCCAATGATTACTCGCGCGCGACCGCCGAAGCCGCGCAGGAGGTGGGCGAGGAACAGGTGTTCGCGCCTGAGCGCGCGCTCGAAGACGAGATCATCAACCGTCGCATCATGCCGGAGCTCAACGCGCGCTGGTGGGAGGTCAAGGGCAACGGGGCTCCCCTGCTCTCGGAGGACACCATCGTCAAAATGCTCGAGGTCGGCATCAAGGGTGGAGCGCTCTCGCCTGAGATGGTGGCGCGCATTCTCGACCCGATCTTCGCGCAGGACATCACGCGCAAGGAGAAGTGGGCGAAACTGCCGACGCTGGTGCTGGAGTCGCTGCTCAAGGCGGGGTGGTCGATCGATGAGGCAGAGGGGCTCACCAAGCCCGCGACTCCCCCACCGCCTCCCTCGGCGCAATCTCCGGGTTCGGGTGCGGGTGGTGCGGACGCTGGAGGCTCAGCAGCCTCAACAGAGCCCGTCGACGCAGCGGGAGACACGAGCGGTCAACCCGATGCGACGGAGGCGCAGGACGGTCAGGCAGAGCCCGCCGATGCTCAGGACGGACGCTCTCACGCGCGCGCCCTCACCCGCGCTGAACAGCGCACGGGCGTCATGCTCGCGCTCGTTCCTCCGCCCGATGTGGCCGCTGCGCTCGCTCTGTCCGGTGAGGGCGCCGAGGATCCCGCGCAGATGCACGTCACGCTCGCGTTCTTCGGCGACGCGAGCGAGCTCACGGAGGAGCAGCGCGCACGCATCGAGACGGTGGCCGCGTTCAGCGCGCTCACCTCACCGGGAGGCGGACCGATCGAGGGCGTGTTCGGTGGTGTCGCTCGGTTCTCGGGTGCTGAGGGTGCGGACGATGCGGTGGTGCTCACTCTCGACGCCCCGGGCCTGGAGACCTGGCGCGAGCGGTTGGTAGAGGCGTTGCGGGCGGTGGGCTGTGCGCCCTCAGCGGCTCACGGATTCGTGCCTCACATGACCGTCGCCTACGTGGCTGCGGATGCTCCCGCGCCGCTGGACCGCATTGACCGAAGTGAGGCAACGGCGGTGAAGTTTGGGACGCTGGAGCTGTGGGTGGCGGGTGAGCGGAAGGTGTGGACGTTGGGAGGGTGAGAGCCTGTGCGAGACAGCGGGTTGACCTCTCTCGCATCGGCATGACCATCCCCCACACCGTTTCTCCCGCCTCCGTTGCTCTCGCCGCGTTCGCCTCGGGCGAGCCCTTCGCCATCGTCGACGGACACGAGCACATCGACCTTCTCCGCCTCGGTGCGCGCGAGGTCATCGAAGAGTGCGAACGCCTCCGCGCGATCCTCTCCGCCATGTCTCGCGCGAAGCTCGGAGAGGGTGCGTTGGTCGAGATTCACACGCCCACCGTCCCGCCTGCGGACGGCACGACCGGGCTGCGCTTCGTCGTGTGCTGCGCGTCACAGAGCGAACAGGCGCTCGCGGAGGGAATCTTCGCGGTGGTGCGCGACATCTTCGGGCGGCTGGAGGTCGACATGACGGTCAAGAGCGCGGGCGAGACAGGGACACAGGCGATGCACAAGGAGCCTGTTGAGCCTGAGACGAGCGAGAAGCAGACAGCGGACCCAGCGCGACCGCTGAGCCTCTACCTCGTCACCACGCGCGAGCCCGTTGGTTACGACGAGTACAGCGCTTTCGTGGTCGCCGCCGAAACGGAGACAGCCGCGCGCACCCTTGCGGCGAACGCTGCTCACTACTCGACGCACACCGACGAAGAGGCAGAGGCGACGTGTTGGGGCAACCCCGGTCGCTCGACGTGCGTGTGCGTCGGTGTTGCTGACCCGAGTGTCGAGCGCGGTGTGGTGCTCGATTCGTTCAACGCGGGGTGAGCACAGGATGAGGGCGCACCGAGAGCATGTAGCGGGTTGACGCATTCGACAGGTGCATGACCGACGCTCAATCCGCTCCCTCGACGCCCTCACCCGAACGCCCCGCTCTCCCAGATGTGCTGGAGACGCTTCTCGCCTCGCGGTACGAGCCCGGTCACACCGCCTTTCTCGTGCGCATCGCAGACAACATCCAGCCCGACGCGGACGGATGCCGCATCGACGCACTGCCGGAGGCGTTTGGGTGGCATCCTGCGTGGCGACTCACCGACCCGCGCGAAGCGCTCGAAGCCCTCACCACCGCGGGCGTGCTGCCTGAGTCGTGGGCACAGGACGAGCGACGGCTGTTCGCAGTCGACGTGCGCTGTCTGCTGTGCAGAGGGCGCAAGACGATGACGCGCATGATGATGCCGCCCGAGTCGTTCGGCGTCGCTGATGACACGAGGGAGTGGCCGGTCGCCATCAAGACGGAGGAGGTTCCGTGCGGTCAGTGCGCAGGGACGGGGCGTGTCTCTGGTCCGTTCGTCTGCCCCGGCACCATTCCCGACCTTGTGGCATGGGCTTCCCTCGGTCGCGACGCGATCACACGGGCGGAGGCGTTGGCGCGTCAGGTGATCGTCGATGCTGGAGCACGCGACGAGATGGGACGCCTTGTGGAACGCGTTTGGTGGCGTGTGGAACCCGTCGAGTACCCGCTACCGGAGGAAACCTACGAGACCCCGGCTCAGACCGATCTCCGCGCGATGGGCGTGAAGTTGTGGCGACTGTCCGCCGACGCGATCACGCTCTGTGTCCCGCCGATCGGTGCGCCGTGACCAACCCCAACTATCCCCCTCGCGGCCCTCTCGCCCAACGCAACCGCCGTCTTGCGCGCTCTACCCTCTCCGCCCTCGCCCGCATGTGGTGCCTCGTGCTCGATGGCCTCGCGCTCTACGGCGAAGAGGAGGACGACCGCCCGCGGCTGTGGTTGGCGGAGGTCGAGCGGTTCGGGCGTGGGGAACAGAAGAGCATTCCCGGTGCGATGCACAAGCGGCTTGATGCGTGGCGCGAAGAGGCAAAGACACAGAGCCCGCTACAGCAACGTCTCGCGCTCGTGATGAGCGGTCCTGAGGTTGGCCGACAGCTCGTCATGCTGTGCCGCACAAAGGCCGATGAACGGACGGCGAAGGCGATTGAGTACGCCGCCTTGGTGATGACAGCCACCGGACGCGAGTCGCCCGCGTCGGCTCAGCACAAGTGCGAGCGCTGGTTTGCGGAGGCGACGCGCGAGGTGGTCGAGCAGATGGCGAGCGAGGCAATCACGGACGATGCGCCGGGGCTGTTCAGTCAGGGCGCTCAGCCCGCGCGTTGACAGCCCGCTGAGCCTCGATGGCTTCCGCACGCTCTACAGGGTCTTCTCCCGCGCCCTCTCACCAGCACATCCGCACCCACGCGCTCGCCTCCGTTCAGCGCTCCGCCGATGGCTCGCGCGCGTACGTCGAGGGCATCGCGTACCTATCGCTCGACCCTGTGGACGGTGTCCCGGTCGCACGCGCTGAGGCTGAGCTTCGCATCGACTCGTATGTGACGTGGATGCGTCGCGCGACCCTTGAACGTTTCGCTCATCAGTTCCTTCGCCACGCGCGCGCCATCGACTCGCAACACGATCACCGCGAGGTGGGCACGCTCGTGGAGAGCTACATCACGAGCGACGGACACCCGACGTACCCGCCTGGGGTGTGGGTCACGCGCATCGCGACGAGTGATCCGGCGACGTTGGAGGCGCTCGACAAGGGGGAGCTCACGGGCTTCTCCATCGAGTTCGTCTCTCCCATCACCATCCGCGTTCTCGACATCGAGGGACGCGGCAAGGTGAGGACGGGCGAGATCACCGACCCGTTGCCGCTGTACCTGTCGCTCGTGGAGAGGCCGAGCATCGGGATTGCGTTTGAGAGCGTGGAGGTCAGGTCAGAGCAGCGGCTGGAGAGTGGACAGCCCAGCGCTCGCTCTCTTGCTGCCCATCCCTTTCGTGAGTTCTCACAGACCCGCTCAGCCCCCGATGCACAGGCTCTCGGACGGGTGACGAGGCTCGTGAGCGTCAACATGGATGCACACGAAAACAAGGGCAGCGAAGGCGCACAGCCGGTCAACGCAAGCGATGTCATCAGCACCGAAGCGCAGACGCGGGAGGGCACGGTCGAACAGCCGAAGGCGGAACCGGCTGGGACGGTGAGCGAGTCCGTTCCCGCCCTGCGCTCGTTCCTCGATGCGATCACGCCCGAGAGCCGCATCGCTCTCCATACCGAGCTTCATTCGCACTCACGCGAGTCGCTGGATTGGTGCGACTTCGCCGCGTGCTGGTCCGCGCTCAAGGACTCTGCCGCAATGTGGGACGCGTTCGGGCGCGCGTTCAACCTGTACGACTGCGTATGCTGCGAGATCCGTTGGTCGAGCGGGAGCGGCGAGGACGGCGCGAAGGCTGCGAAGGTGGAGAAGGCCGCAGCCGACTTTGCCCGTGTCGTGAGCGAGATCGCGCGCGCCTTTCCGGGCTACGCGGTCGAGTCCGCCGAAGCGAGCGTGATGCAGCTCTCCGCCCGCACCGAACAGCGCGCGGGCAAGAAGATCAGCGCCGCGAACATGAGCAAGGTGCAGTCCGCTCGCGACGCGTGCGCCGCCAGCATGGGTCACCTCGACGAACTCATCGCGCTCGGAGCCACTGCTGAGGACGCGGCGGAGTCCGAGGTGGTGCAGGAGAGCGAAGCACGCGCGCAGAGCATCGAGGCACAGCCCGCGACCGCACCCACCACCATCGACCCCACCGCGATCCGCGCGATGGTCGACGCCATCGTGAGTGAGCGTCTCGCGCCCCTCGCGGCAGAGCACGCCAAGCAACTCACCGAACTCCGCGCGTCGAGCGCCACCACCGCCGCCGAACTCACCCAGGCGCGGGCAGACCTTGAAGCTGCCAATGTCGCGACCGAAGCCGCCACCAAGGCGCGCACTGAGGCGGAGACGGCCCGCACGGTCGCTCAGAAGCGCGTCGCGGATCTCGAAGCGATGCCGACGGTTCCGCGGTCAGGAACCGACGAGACGGCAGCGCACGATGCGGGCAAGACCCCGGCGAAGCGCAGCAGTCCGTTCAACGGCGTGCTCGGACTCAAGCCCGCCGCTCCCATCACCTGACTCTCCCCTCGCGGCCATTCGGTTCGCGCTCCCATCCCCCACCAATTCAGCGCCTCGCGATGTGCCGCCCCCAGCATATCCACACACGTCAATCTGACGTTCTCACTCCACACCGTCCACGCCCATCAAGAATAACGGTTGACGCTCTGCAAGCCGCAGAGGCAACAGGCACATGGCGAACACCGTCGACATTCTCCGAGGTTTCAACGCGCTCGTCGGAAAGCGTGCGAACGCTGACACGGGCATTCTCTCCAGCGGCGGTGCGATGCCCGTCGAGGTCGAAAAGGAGTTTCTCCGCATCGCGCAGAACGCGACTCCTTTGCTCACGACGTGCCGCATGGTCACGATGGGCGCTCCGACCAAGAAGATCCCGAAGCTGATCTTCGAGGACGACGTGCTCCGCGCCGACCCGGGCGAGGGCGTGGCGCTCGCGTCGGGCGTGCTCGCGGTGCCCACCGCCTCCGAGGTCTCGCTCGTGAGCAAGAAGGTGATGGCCGAGGTCGACATCACCGACGAGCTCTTCGAGGACAACGTCGAGGGCGACTCGCTCGAGGCGACCATCATGGAGATGCTCGCGGAGCGGGTGGGGGTCAACGTCGAAAAGATGGCCCTCATGTCGGATACGGCCATCGTCGACCCCACGCTCGTGGCGAACGGCATGGCGCAGCAGAACGGCTGGCTCAAGCTCGTGACGAGCAACACCGTGGCGTTCTCCAGCGCGGACCTCACGCGCGCGAAGATGAACGCGCTCCTCGTGTCGATCGCGCTGAAGTACCGCCAGAAGGCCAAGCACCAGTACTTCGTCGAGGAGTACGCGGGCGAGGTGTGGCGCGACATCATCGGCGACCGCGCGACGGCGGCGGGCGACGCGGCTGTCACCGGCGGTGAGATTCCGCGGTGCAACGGCAAGACGGTGCAGCAGGTCGGGAACATGCCCGTGACCTCGGGTTCGCCCAACATCTCGAGCATCCTCCTGACCGACCCGAAGAACCTCATCATCGGGTGGCAGCGCGGCGTGACCCTGGAACTGGAGCGCAAGGCGTCGCAGTGTCTGACCAAGGTGGTCGTGTCGATGCGGCTCGCGTTCGCGGTCGAGCATCAGGCCGCTGCGGCCAAGGGCACGAGCGTCAAGGCGCGGTAATCCGCCACCGTAGCAGGGAGGCTGTCTGAGCCTCTACAGCCTCTTGAGAGGGCCGTTGAGCATCCACAGAGGACGCTCGCGGCCCTTTCGCTTTGTGGCGCTTCTGAGGGCCTTTGCGCGTGCGGGTTGACCCCTGTTCAAGCGCCGAAAGGCACCCGACACCACCATGGCATACGTCAAGCTCAACCCCGCCCTCATCAAAGCCCAGCCCGGCCCCATGTCCCACACGACGGAGTTTCAGGGGAAGCTCCACCGCTGGACCGAGAACAGCTACCCCGACGTGGACTTCCCGCGGGCGTTCATCATCAGCGAAGGGCTCCTGCGCGAGAAGGTCACGCTCTTTCAGCGCGACGGCAGCGTGAAGGGCGAAGTCTCGCGGTTCGTGCTGTGCGGTCCGCCCCCGAAGCCCGAAGTGCCCGTCGCGACGGTGGAGGAGGTCGAGGAGTTCGAGCGCGCTGAGATGCTCGCGGGGCTGGGGGAGGACAGCCGGGAGGTGCAGTCTGTGCGCGACGCGCGAGAGCAGAACGTGCGCGACTGGCGCGACCTGATCGAGCCCAAGGCGCAGGACGAAGGCGCGAAGCAGCCGACCGTGAGCGCGAGCGACGACGAGATGCCCCCCGCGCCCGTGTTCGCACAGGCGGCGGCTGCGTCCCGTCGCGGTCCCCGCGCGCCCGCCACGCCGAAGTCCGACCCCACCTGATTCCTCCCCTCGCGGCACTCTCCGTCGGCATCCCTGCTCGTTCGCGCCCCCCGTCCATCCCCACACCCGCTCACGTTGACCCTCTCTGCGAGCGGTGAGCCATGTCCTACGCCACCCTCGCAGACGCGCGCGCCGAAGGCGTCACCATCGGTCAAGCCGACGACACCCGCCTTCAACGGCTACTCGATGACGCCACAGAGCTGATCGACACGATCACCGGGTGGTGGTTCGTTGCGCGCTCTGCGACGTACAGCCTCGACGGTTCGGGAGCGCCGCATCTGCACCTCCCCGCGCCCATCGTCTCGCTCACCTCCGTGACTCTCGGCGGTGTGGGAGGGACCGTGCTCACCCTCACTGCGGGCACGGGCGAAGTGATCGTGTACGGCGCGCTCACAGACCCGATGAGCGAGCGGCGAAACCCGAAGCTCATGCGGCGCGGGTCTGAGTCCAGCCGCTACCCGCTGAAGTGGCCGCGAGGATCGAAGAACGTCGTCATCGTCGGCTCGCTCGGCATGACCGACAGCACGGGCTCAGCCCCACCGCGCGAGATCCGCGAGGTCTGTCTCCGTCTCGCGATCCGCTCCCTGTCGCTCCTCACCAACGCGGGAGGCCAGGCGCTTCGTGCGGCGGGCGACGTGGTGAAGGAGACAACAGACGGGCACTCGTACGAGCTCGCGGGCGCTGTAGCGGGCGCTGCGGGGTCGTGGCGACGCAACGGCTGGACGGGTGATCCCGACATCGACACGGTGCTCATGCGGTGGCGCGCGCCGATCTCTGGCGGTGTCGCGTGATCCCCCGGCTGATCCATCCCGTTGATGTCGTGGTGCAACAGGTCAACGGCGCCGGGACGACCATTGACGCTGACTTTCGCGAGCCCATCGGCACGGTCGCGACCACGTCCGTCACGCTCTCGGGGCAACTTAGCGAGGGGCGCGGACGCTCGCTCGCGATGGGTGCGGGCGGAGACACGCCAACGGCGAACAGTACGGGACACGTCGTGTTCGAGATCGACGCTCTTGCTGTGGCGAATGATGGGGCGGGTGTTGTGCTCCACATCGGCGACCGCATCACGTCGATCGCGGGCGGAGCGGTCAATCACCGGATCACGCGCATCGAGGACAAAGCCCACTACCGCGGACGCGCATTCCACCGATGGGCGCACTTCACACCGGAGTGAGCGCTTGAGGGCTGTGGCCGGAAAGCATCGAGGTTGAAATGGGCGCGCAGATGACAGGCAATTGGAAGGGCGCTTCCGAGCGGTTCGCACGCTTCGGTGAATTCACGCGCCAAGCGATGCACGGCGCTCAAGACGAGATCGGTCAGATCATGGTTCGCTACATCAAGGCGGAGCTACAGGCGCTGATCTCGCCCGCGCTGCACCCGTACACGGTGATGATGAAGGGCAACGACAAACCGCTGTCGGGCGGGCCAATGGAGGAGTCCATCACGTACGAGGTGAGCCCGAATCGCATCGCGGTGTGGGCGGGCGTTCCGGAGGGTCCGTTGGTCGTGGCCGCGAGGGCGAATGAGTACGGCGCGACCATCGACGTGACGGAACGCATGAGGGGCTACTTGCACGCGAACGGGCTGCACCTGTCGGGCGAGACGCTGACGGTGGTTCTGCCGGAAAGGCCGTTCATCCGACCGGGCATCTTCAAGGCGAAGGGGGAGATCGCGCGGGCGGTGAGAAGGGCGTTGAAAGAGGCCGAGAAGAAGGCGAAGAAGGGGCGGTAGCCCTCTCGCGCGTAGCGGGTTGACGCCTTACACAGTGTCACCATGGCGAAGTACCGCGCAGAGGTTTCCAGAGTCGTCACACAGACCGTCGAGATCATCGTTGAAGTAGCCGATGAGGCGACCGACAAGCAACGCGACATCGCCATCTGCGGCGCGGCGCTGAGGCTCGACGAAGCAGAGTGGAAAACGGAGAGCGAAGACAGCGTCCGCGTGGATGATCTTGAGGAGCTGTCCACGGAGAGTGCGAGTGCGAGCGTGCCGCGAGCGGTGTTCAAGGTCGAAGACCTCGATCCGGTGTGAGCGACTGAGAGTGAGCAGATCCGTGCGGGTTGACGCGCATTCAGTCGTATGACCACCCCCTCTCAGCCTCCCGCTTCTCCCCCTCCCGCTGTCCGTCTCCCGATCGACCTCGGCGACCTTGAGCAACTGATCGACGTGACCTCCACGCTCGCAGAGGCGGTCGTCAGTGACAGCCCGCAACGCTACGAGATCGCGCGAGCCATGCTCATCGCGCCCAACCTCGTTGAGCACGCGGACGAGGATAGCGAGGCGATGCAGCAACTGGCGGGCTTTCACCGCCTCGCAGACGGCACCTACGTGGGGTCGCATTGGGCCGCGCGCGCCTTCACGATGTCGTTCGTCCGCACGCTCGGAAACGCGGCGAACTACATGGAGTTGTCGATGATCGACCCGAAGGCTGGACCGATCAGCGTGACGGTGCAGCGCATCGGCAAGAAGACGCCCGGAACGCTGGTGCGCGAGACGGAGGAGAATCTGGCGCGCGTCGAGAAGCAGCTTGAAGCCGTGCGTCTGGAACTTGGAGAGACAGCGCTCCGTGCGCGTCGGCTGTGTGCGGAGGCGCTGGAAGCCCACGCGCAGGGCATGGCCTCGCTCGACCCCAACCACGCACAGAGCGGGCTCGTGGAGGCGGTGAACATGCTGCGCACGCTCGATGTGAGCGGCGCGGTGCGGACTGCGTTCGAGCGGGCGTCGGCTGAGGAAGCGTGGACGAAGACGAAGTAGAGAACGACGCGGGTTGACGCTTCTGCGAGGCGCATGAACGCCCCCAACGATTCTGCTCTCGACGACGAATTTGCCATCATCGACGCCCGCGAGTCCGCGCGCATCCGGCGCGGGCTCACCATCCACGAAGAGCTTGATGCGCTCGACGACGCGGAGGACGACGCGAACGACCTCGTTGAGTGCGTGGTCGAGGTGCTTCACGCGGTCGCGCCGGGCGCTTCGGGGGAGGTGCAGCATGTCGGCTGACCACAGCAGCGGGGAGCCGCTCACTCCTGCGTCCCCTCCCTCGATGCTCTCTGCACGTCCGCCCGCGCACCTGTGCGAGTGCAACCAGTGGGTGCGTAGGAGCCTCATTGACGGCGCAGACGGGCACCACCCGGTGTGCACGGCGGAGGCCGAGGCGCACGAGAAGAGGGCCGCGCGCGAGGCACGTAGCGGGCTTGCGGCGTCGATCAACCGCAACGGACTGCGCGCGCTCGCGGCGGCGGATCAGAGCATCGACATTGGGGCGGTGGTGCGGGATGAAGCACAGACAGACAGGTTCGACCTCGACGCGATCGAGCGTGAGTTTCGGAGCGTGATCGGGGCCTTCGCGCAGAGCGATCTGGCGGAGAGGTACGTGCCGCGATTGGTGGCGCGCGTGCGGGAGCTTGAGGCCGACGCGATCGACGCCGCGAAGGAACACGCCGCACAGGGCTCGCTCGCGGACGGGCTCATCGAGCGGGTGCGAGAGCTTGAACAGACCGTGGCCGACGCCCTCGCTCGACCCGCGGAGTGTGCGTGCGGCGTGGTGTTCGGAGCGAAGGAGCCAGCGTGCCAGCAGTGCAGGATGTGCCGCGCGTGCTGCTTCAATCAGGACACGCACAAGCGGGTCGCGCGATGACCGAACGACGCCGAATCAAGAACCGTCCCGAACCCCTCGGTCCCGATGGACTCACCGCCTCCGAGCGCGCCGAGGGCTATGTGCTCATCTCCAAGCCCGGCGCGATCCTGCGCGTGCTCTCTCGCCCTCACACAGCCGCGGAGCGCGAGGCGTTGAACATCGGGAGTGCACGGCTTCCGGGGTCGAGCCGTGCGGAGATCGACGCGAAGGAAGCCGTCCGCGTGGAGTTCTGGCGACGCGTGTTCGGCACGCTGACGGACCCCGGCGTGATCGCACTCGGTCTGTTCATCTTGTTCTGTGTGGTGTGGAGCGCGACGCCCGCGCTCTGGAAGGTGTTTCATGCTGGTCATTGATTCGCCCAAGGTCCGCGTGCCCGCCTTCGGACACGGCTCCATCGTCTCGGTGCTCTCCCCTGATCGCGTTCGCCACGTCGGGCGCATCGTCGGACTCTCTCCCTCAGCGACCGTCGTTGCGATCTTGGTCGAGCGCGTGCGAGAGAGCGAGCTGCGATGGAACGATGCGCGCGGACGTGCTGCTCTGGCGGTCGCCCCCTTCGGCACGCTCACCCTGCACTTCGACACGGGTGCGGTGTACGGGCCGGATGCCAACGACCCCGACAGCAGCAGGCGCGTCCGCTACCCGACGACGCTCAAAGACAGCGTGGATGGGAGCGGGCTTGCTGAGGGCGTGTGGGGCGATGCAACGGGGTGGAAGTGGACGCGAGCGAAGGAGCAGCCCAAGAGCGCGAACAAGCCTGTGCGGACTGTGAAGCCTGTGCGAGAGACGGGACCGAGTCCGTTTGATGCCGATGACTTCGACGGGATTGATGACCACGATGGAGAGGGCGCATGATCGTCGGTTGTTACACGCTCGACCTCTATTGCAGCGATCCGAGATGCACACGCAAGGGTCCGCTCGCGGGTGATGGTGGTCGCGGACCTCTGGCTCAGTACACCCACGAACTCGGTGCGGTGTGTCGTCGCCACGCGCGTAGGGCTGGGTGGATTCTCCGTCTGCGCGAAGGGACCGCGACGTGTCCGACGTGCGCGAAACGCAACAAGGGAAGCGAGGCGCGTTGACCGCCAACACATCAACATGACCTCCGCACCCATCCTCTTTCTCGACATCGACAACGTCCTCAACAGCGACGCTTCGTGCCGCGCGGCGTGGCCCGGTCACATTGTGGTCGATCCCGCTGAGGCGAAGATCATCGCAGCGGCGACGCTCGACCCCGTGTTCGTCGCGCGCGTCCAGCGCATCTGCGACGCAACGGGTGCTGATGTGGTGATCGCGTCAGGCTGGCGCACGTGGATGAGCCGCGAGGAGATCACAGCGGCGCTGCGAGGAGCGGGCTTGACTGCACCCGTCGTGGACGTGCTGGGAGGCGTGAAGATGCGCGCAGACCTCCGGTGTTCGGTGGCACTCGCGTGGCTCAAGGCGCATCCCAGCGTGACGCAGTGGGTGGCGATCGACGACACCGCGAGCCACTGGCCGCGAGGTCAATATGGGTGGCCCGTAGAACGGCTGGTGGTGCCTGTCGATGGCATCAGCGAGGCGGACGTGGTGAAGGCGGTGGCGATCTTGTCGGGCACGCAGGAGAGCGCGGTCATCTCGCTCTGTTGACCCGCCCACGAGCGTCAGGAGCCCTCCGCCTAAGCCATGACCCTCGCCCTCACCGTCCGCGCCCTTGTTCGCTCTCTCGTGGCGGAGGGTGCTCTCGTCTCCCGCCCTGCTCCGTGGGGTGATCGCGTCTACATCCAGACCGCAAGCCAGGTGGTCGAGCTCTCGGGGGCACGCGCGGGCAATCCCGTGTCGATGACGTGGCCGTGTTTGATTCTCACCGGCCCGAAGCTCACCGAGGACAAAGCGCGCAGACAGGGACACGCGCGCGAGCGGCTGAGCGAGGACAGAGACGCGGGCACGATGAGCGTGCGTGAGTGGCCGAGGTTTTACGATCTGGCCCTGAACGTCTCCTACCAGACCCGCACAGGCTTTACGGGCTCTGGCGGGTCTGCGGAGACGCTTCTTGAGTCCGAGCTTCGCGGTATCGAAGCCTTCGAGCGCTGGGTGATTCGCACACCCAAACTCGTGACCACGGGCACCGGGACGGGTGAGGCTCAGTCACTCAATCTCTTCTCGACGCAAGCGCTTGGAGACGGGGGCGCGCGACCGACGCCCGCGGACATCCGGGAGGCGCGTGGGGCGATCATGGTGCAAGGGTTGATGGTGTACGGGGCGGACGCGGTGACGGTGGCGACGGCGGGGAGCATCGTGGTGGGAGTGGGGTTGGATACGGAGTGAGGGCGGGCGGAGAGAGTGCGGGTTGACGTGCGTGGAGGCGCATGAAGCCCACCACAACCCCGCCCATGCATCGCGAATCGGCCCTCATCGAGAGCACCGATCTCTACATCGAAGACCACGGCATCCTGACCTTCTTCGTCACGCTCAACTTCGGCGGAGCCATGCAGGGCTTTGGCGGTGTGTCGCTCAGCGTCCACGACGAGAAGAAACGTCGTCACGTTGGAACCGCCGCGGGCATGGACTTTGTGCTTCGGGTTCTTCAGCTCTTTGGCGTGTGTCGACTGAGCGAGATCGTCGGGCGCGAGTGTATCGCGCTGCGCGAGCATGCGATGGGAACGATCATCGGGCTTGAAAACGTCGAGAGCGGAAAACAGTTACTCGTGTCGTCGTGGAGCCGCGAGTGGTTCGCGCCTGAGGTTGTGGCGAGTGCGTGAGAAGCGTTGCGGGTTGACGCGCATTCAGTCGCATGACCCTCCTGATCCTCGATGATCCCGCCGCGCTCACCGAGTCGGTCGCGCAAGAGATTCTCACCAAACTCTTTGCGCTCTGTCGCGCCCAACACGCTCGCGCGTCGAAGCGTGGCGATCTGGTGTTGCGTGGGTTCTGCGCGTGCGGACACCCGAGCATCGGACGCGCTGGAGCACTCTGCGCAGAGCTCAACGCGCTGATGGATGGCGGCGACGAAGCGCAGTGGATTACCCGCGCGAAGGCACTGCGGGATGCGTTGGAAGCCGCGAGCGCACGTCTGTCAGAGCCCGCAACGCCCTGATTCTTGCCCTCGATGCGATCCGCTCGCGCGCTCTGACCGCTCTCTGACCATGTCCTGACCGCCCACGGGTGACGCCCCTTGCAGCCGCAAGGAGCCCGCACGCCCATGGCCGTTGGACAAGAACTCATCGTCACCGATCGCAGCGCCTTCATTCCCACCGAGCGCCAATGTCTCGCCGCCCTCTGCGCCGTCACCGAACGCGGCCCCATCGGTGAGCCGAGGACGATCACGAGCTGGCCCGAATTCCAGCGCGTCTACGGTGGCTTCATCGCTGGTCGCGTGGAGGCGCCGGTCGCGAAGAGGGCGCTCGACAACGGCTGTCACCTCGTCGTCTCGCGCGTCGTGCACCTCACCGATCCCGCCGACGTGTCGACCCGTACCTCCGTCCCCGCAGCGGTTACAGCCGTGGATCGTGGCGCCGGTCCCTCCTCGGGACGCTCCACGGGCGCGGGCGCCTTCCCCTTCCGCCTTACGCACGGCGATACGCTCGTCGTGACGATCGACGGCGGCTCTCCCGCGACCGCGACCTTCAACGGCTTCGCGCGTCGTCTGAGCGGCACGTCGGGCACCTACAGCGCCGTGACCGCCGCGCACGTGCTCGTTCTCGTCGTGAACGGCATCCAACGCACGGTTGCGTTCGCGGGCACCGAGAACACGGCCGTCGCGTTCGCCACCGCGATCAACATTGGCATCCCCGGCGTCTACGCGGACGTGCTGATGGGCGAAGTCCGCATCACGACCGACAAGAAGGGCACGGGCGCGAGCCTCAGCGTGCACGCGACCACGGACACCGACGTGCTCGCCTCGCTTGGGATCACCTCGGGTCAGGTGGCTGCGTCGCTCGGGTCGAGCAACGTGGCGGACATCGAAGCGGTCACGGCGGCGGAATTCGAGACGATCGTCGAGGCGGCGGTCACCGGGTGCAGTGCGGGTGCCGATTCGAGCGGCTTCCCGTACATCGCAAGCAGCACCACGGGCGCATCGAGCTCGGTGCTCGTGGGCTCGTCCAGCACGGCGGACGATGACTTCGGCTTCGACACCTCGACGCACAGCGGTGTCGCCAACCTCGCGGCCAACACGCTCACCTTCACCGCGTCGAGCGACGGCACGTGGGCCAACAGCCTCCGCATCGTCATCTCGGACGACCCCGGCGACCCCACCAACCGCTTCCGGCTGCGCGTGCAGACGCTCGCGGGCGCTGTGCTGGAGACGCACGACGGGCTGAGCATGACGAGCACGGACCCGCGCTACGTGGTCAACGTGCTCAGGGACGAGAGCCTGACCTTCATCGCGGCGGATCTCGCATCGGCAGCGACCGCACCCGCCAACCGTCCCGCGACGGGCACGCTCGTTCCCATCTCGGGCGCGGACGGCCTGAGCGGGCTCGTTCAAGCGGACTGGATCGGGGATGCGGCGGGTCACACCGGGCTTCACGCGCTTGACACGGAGCGGGGGTTTCGACTCGTGGCGATGCCTGCGCTCGGGAGCGCGGCGGACAACCTGAGCGCGGCCAACGCGCATCTGACGCAGGTGGCGGCGGTCGCGTACTGCGCTGCGCGTCAGGACTGCCGCTTCATCTTCTCGACGCCGCAGGGCGTGACGAGCTCGCTCAACGCGATCGCGTACAGGCGACGCACAAGCCCCTACGCGACGGGTACGGCGCACGACACCGCCTACGGCGCCTTGTACGCGAACTGGACCGAGATCATCGATCAGGTGTCCAAGGCGCCTCTGTGGATTCCGCCGGATGCGGAGGTGCTCGCGGCTGCGGCCCGAAGCAACAAGGCGGGCGGCGTGTGGTTCGCGCCCTGCGGATCGAACCGCGGGAAGGTCGACAGCGAGGTCAGGCGTCTGCGCTTCACGCCGTCAGACACCGAGGTCCGCGCGATGACGGCGGCGGGCGTGAACTGCATCTACCGCGACCCCGACTACGGGATGGTGCTTGAGGGCGCGTGGACCTTGCAGCAGCTCGAGTCCGCGCTCAAGGAGCTTCAGGTCTGCGAGACGATCGACTTCATCGGGGAGTCGGTGTCGATCAACGTGCGCGGGCTGCGGTACGAACCCAACGACCCCGAGCTCTGGCGCACGCTGCGGAACATCGCGGACAGGTTTTTGAGCGCTCTCAAGGGCAAGCGTGGAGCACTCACCTCGTATCGGGTGGTGTGCGATCGAAGCAACAACACGGACCCGGAGATCGCTGCGAGGCGCACGCACATCGAGATGTTCATCAAGCCCACGCCCGCGAGCGTGGAGCAGAAGATCGGCATCACCGTGGTCGGTCAAGACGCGGTGCTTGACGCGCCCGCGGCGTAGCAGTCCGCTCGGTTCCTCGCCTCGTCCTCCCCGCGCTCCCCGCGCTCCCCACCACTACTCTCGCCGCCCTTTTCCGCTCGCTCCGTTCGAGCTCGCTGGGGTGACGCGCTCCCTCAAGCAGCGAGGAGCACAGCACACCAATGTCATTCCCTGTTCAGGGCGGAGCGCCCATCGTTGAGGGCAAGTTCGGCGTCTTCATTCTCGGCTTCCCCGTGGGGTACTTCCTCACCGCGAAGATCCCCAGCATGAAGGTCAAGAAGACCGAGGTGCAGAGCGCGGGCACTGCGTTCGTCACGAAGTTCCCGAGCGGCATTTTCGAGAACGTCGACGACGCGGAGTTTGAGTTCTACCAGGGCGTGAACGGGCAGATCGACGACGCTGTAGACGCGTGGCTTCGTCAAGGCGCCGACGCGCGACTCCAGGGCGCGAGCGTGCCGCCCGAAGCCGCGAAGCGCGATGTGACCGTGATTCAGTACGACAGCGACAACACCGAACTCCACGAGTGGACCTTGCACGGGGGCTTCGTCGTTGAGGGCGGGCCGGTGGAGCTCAAGAACGGCTCGTCAGACCCCAGCAAGCGCAAACTGGTGGTGAGCATTGATTGGGTCGAGTCGACGCGGCTGTAGCCCGCACGCCCTGACTCATCCCTCGATGCAATTCGGGTTGCGGGTTGACCCTCGGGTGAGGGTCGATGACCACTCCCACCGCTCAAGCAGCACCCTCCCCCGACACTCAATCCCTCACGCTCCCCTGCGGACGCACCGCGCTCGTGCAAGCCTTTTCGGGCAACGCGCAGCGCATCCTCAACGAGATCCACGAAGCCGCGAGCGAGAAGCGCTCCGCGGGCGACGACGTGACCGAGCGCCTGCTGTCCGAGGTGACGAAGACGCTCAGCGTCGTGGGGCAGGAGCCCAAGCACCCCACCGCGCGCGACCTTCTCGCTCTGCCCACCGGCTCTCGTCACCGGCTCCTGCTCGCCTCACGCGTGCTCTCCTACGGCGCCGACGTGGAGATTGAACACGTGTGCGTGCCGTGCCGCGAGACAACGCGCGTGACGTTCGACCTGTCGCGGGTTTTCGACGTGCCCTATCCCGAGGGCGTGAAGTCCGTGAAGTTCGAGGCGGGCGGTTCGTCGGGGTCCGGGGGGCACGTGTTCGCCATCGGCTTCGGCACGGGCGACACCGGGCGGGCGTTTCAGCACTCCAAGCGCATGAAGCTGTGGGGGATGCTCGACGAGCCG
>OFRO01000131.1_pt1 | contig 28889 bp, 36 predicted proteins | sample 1543091 | NCBI WGS metagenome assembly OFRO01 (sample SAMN07774217, study PRJEB24372) | wastewater metagenome | isolation source: Exp Tend NO 10WW | collected 2016-02
CGCCGAGGCGCTGGAGCAAAACTTAGTCTTATCCAAACAGACTGACCACACAATTCTTGACCTTTCTAACTACGTTGCCAGCTTGGAGCAGCAACTTGCCGCTGCCCTCGCCGCGTGCGAGTTGAAGGACGAGGCTCTTCAAAACTGTGAGGGTATGCTCGATGAACTACGAGACTACCCGATTACACACGACGCCATCATTGAAGCCCTCGTCATCCAGCCCGACGATAGTGCGCTCAAGGCGTGGCTCGGAGAGCCTATTGGAGAAGTTAAGAAACACACAGGTTCGCTGAAAGACATGGCAATTATTGTGTGGTCAGGTGAGCAGCCAGCCGAAGGAACAAAACTCTACTCCCCGAAAGGACTGAAATGAGTTATGCATCAGACTACGATGATTTTGAGCAGTCAGCACAGGGAGAAGACTGCGGCGAAAGCGGGCTTGAGTCTCTGTGCGAAGAAATGTTCGGGAGGCCCATGTACGAATTGTCATGCAAGGAACTCGCTAACCTTAATTGGCAGTTCAAACAAGACCAAAAGAAAGGAAGCTGAAATGACAACGCCGAAATTTGAGGACTGGCACAAAGAACACGCCAAGTACATGGAGCAGGTGGATATTGTACATTGGTGTGAAGAAGCCTACGAGGCCGGGAAGCGGGACGCGATTAGCAAATGGCAACCGATTGAAACAGCCCCGAAGGATGGGACAGCTTTTAGGGCCTACGCTGACGAACTTATAGACCTTGATTTCAACCCTTGTGGCTCAGTTGAAGCTGCATGGAGTGGAGAAGAGTTTATCGGCTGTGTTTGGAACGGACAACAAGACGCTTGGTATGGCAAGGCTATAAATCCGACTCACTGGATGCCTCTGCCAGCCGCCCCGAAAGGACTGAAATGACAGAAGACCAAATTAACTGGATTCTATTCATAGGGACGCTCTATGTTTTGTGGAAAATGTTTAAGGAGTCGTGATGACAAACCATTACACGGACGTGTGTGAGGCCACTATCGAATCCCTGCGCCAGCAACTTGCCGCTGCCAATGAACTGATTCGCGCCTACCGCGCCGAAAGTAAAAAGTCACAGCAGCAACTCACCGCTGAAACTATGAGGTTGGAAATTGCGCTACGCATTAAAACAGAAGAGCACAAATGCTGTTCTGAGGATTTAATGAAGTTGCGTGAGAGCGAGCAATCTGGGTGGAAAGAGGCAGCGATTGCGTGGGAGGTGTGTGGTTCGATCCACGAGGCATTTGCAAAAAAGAAAGACGCCCTGTACTCGACACGACATTCGGATTTTGAGCGACATGCGGAGGACGCACGGAGGATGTTATCTACAGAGTCAAAGGAGAAAGTAGAATGAGCCGCGATCATAGCCAGAACCACTACGGACCAAATGCTTCGTTTGATGGATATGATTCAGACCTTGCCTCTGCCGGGATACTAATCGACTCTCTACAACAGCAACTCGCCGCCGCCCTCGCCGCTGAGGCCGCAAAATGACCTACCGCGCCTGGATGTACGACCAGTTCGGATACCGGTTCGCCTTTGTTATGTTCGGCGATTACAACGTGTGCCAGATGATCGCCGGGAGACAGGCCGTGTTGCTCTGGTGTACCTTCGACTTCCTGGAACCCTTATGACCTACTTCCGCAACGACTTCTTGTGGGACTTCAGGTCGCTAATTGAGTTGGTCACTTATATTGGCGATCTGTTCACATGTGTCTTCGTTCTCGGCTTCTTGCTTCTCGTTTTCCTGGAAAGAACATGAGTTTCATTGATGACCTGATCGGCATGCCGCCAAAGAAGCGCCGGGTTGCCCGTTCGGCTGAAACGGTAGAACGCCATAGGGCTTCCCGGAAAGCAAACGCTATTGAGCGATACCGGAAGGCGTTCGAGCATTTCGGCTACGAGGCGACGACGACCGACCTGGCCAGGTTCCTCGGCTACCACCCGAGTTCGTTGGGCCAGAAACTCAAGCAACTAGACAACGTGGAGATCGTCGGTACGCAGCCAACGCCATTCGGTCGCCCGGTACTGGTGTGGAAATGGAACTGAAGTACACCTTCGAACAGAGTGTCGTCTACAAACGGGTCGTCGAGGCGATCCGTCAGGGAACACGTAGTATCAGTGAGGTCGCGCTGGCCGCGCACACCGCCGACAGACATGCCTCCCGGATACTGCGCTACCTGCACAACCACGGGACGACTCACATCGCAAGCTGGAGACGTGGAAGATGCGGCCCGCCGACCGCGTTGTACCGTTGGGGCGCCGGAACGGACGCCGTTCGACCGGAACCTTTGAATGCGGCGCTAAAGTGCAAACGCTACCGCGATAGCCAGCGCAAGAAGTTCGGCGAGAATTACGGCCTTGTCCACGCGGCGCAGAAACAGCACATCCCGGGACGCCGTATCGTGGTTGACGGTCAGGTGATCTACTCGACTTGACCGAGGATGCGGTCGCGGATGTTCTCGTACTGCATCATGGCCCGCGTGCCCATGTGTGCGCTGATCGCTACGAGGACTGACCGGGCCGGGCCGTCGATCCCCTGCCATACGCAGAGCAAGTGAGTCAGCAGTCCGACGAATACGCAGATCACACTGTCCAGTGCCAGTTCGCCCCACACCCATTTGCCCCCTTTGCGTACTTTGCCGGCGTATTGTGCGAAAGCCGCGAACATGGACAGAGCGAAGGTGGACAGCCACGGGGAATACTCAACGATCCATGTCCAGAGGGTTGACGGTCTTTCGGGCATATTGGCACTCATTTTTGGTTTCCTCGGATTCTATCAGATTGCGATTCCGGCTGACCAGCCTCCCGACTTGAAAACCGTCAGTTTTCCCTCGTCTTCGAGGTAAGCCAGCCAGCCCACCCGTGGCGTTCCGAAGACCCATGCGCTTCCCGTCCAGATTGCAACGTGTCCAGCGTGAGCGACCCACGCACCGGTAGGCGATGCTGCCACGATGTAGGTATCGCCGACAGCCGGGCTTCCTGGGGGCGTAGCGAGGTCGCGATCCTTGATAGACAGATGCGTGGCGAACCGGCCAAGCCACAGCAGGTTGTTGTCCATACCTGTCTTCCAGCCCGTCTCGCCTGTCGCCCATCCGTAGACCAATCCGCTTCTCGGTTCGGTTGAAGATGCCATTAGATGCCTCCGTAGTAGTTTCCGTATTGTAGCCCGTAGCCCACCCGGGCGAACGAACAGTCGAACATTTGCTCCGAGGTGTGACCGTCTCTTACCGCTTCCAGGGTGACTCTGAGGTTGCCGCCGATGCTGCTGGTGTCCGTGGCGAACGAGCCGGGAGGGATAAAGTTTGTGGTATTTCGGGCGATCCCTATCGTGATTTCCAAGTCGTCGATGTAACCGTTGAAGTACCGCGTCCAGCCGTCGTGCCAGTGCCCAAGATGATATCCGCTAGGCGCGTCGCTTATCGCTGCCGAACTGGTGAACGTCTGGTCGATATCCCCGTTCACAAAGCCATAGAATGTATTCCCGCTCCGGCATACCTGAATGTGCGTCCGGGTATTCAACGGGATGACGTGTGTGCCTCGTGGGTCGCCGGGGTCTACCCCCTTCCGTATGTCCCAATCGCCCCCGCCCGAAGAGTCGATAGCCAGGCCGATCTTACCATCCGGGTTTATCCCGATAGCAAAGCCGACCGGTGCAGCTGCGGAACACCAGATGGCGTCCGCGTACGCGCCATCGGTTACGGCAGCCCGGGTAATCCATGCCCGCCAGGTAAAGTCGCTTGAGCCAAAGTTGAGATCGGACGCGGCAGCGAAGGTCAGGTAGTCCCCGCCCCCGTCTAGCCGCAATGCCGAGCCGCCGCCTACAGGGGCCGTGACGATCTGTGCGTCACCGTGAACGGTAATGGTGTGACCCTTTTCGTCAACCGGGGTCACACCTTCCATGTCCATTCGCAGGACAACGCTTGCTTCGTGTGGATCGCCGCTACCCGGAGAGATTTCTTCTTCGTAAGTCAGCCATGAAGCCGTCCCCGACAGGGTTTCGCTTTTGACCAGAAACCCATCCGAATAGAACTTGACGTTGTAGGTCGTTCCCGGCTCCGGAGTGGTCGACGCTTCGTCCCATTTCAGGGGGACGGAAGTCTCGAGCAGTCGGTTTCTATGGCTCCAGTCCAGGTCAATTTCACCGGTGATAGCTTCCGGCCAAAGTTGAGTGTTGATCCTCACATTTGCGGGCCGGTACGGTCGAACGGCCCGCTTCGTAAGGGTCGCCGAACGAGCGATGTACGGATCGCCACCCTGTCCGTCCGGTGCCAGTCGGTAGTTGACGGTAGCGCCGACAAGGTGTTCAACTTCGTCGCTGAGATCGGCGTTCCAGTCGAAAGCCCAAACCTCGGTGTCGACAGCCCACACCTTCGGCACCGTATCCAGCATGCCCCGGCGAACGACCAGCGGGGACACGCTTTCGACAATGGCGACTTCCGTTCCGATCAGCAGGAAAATCCCGGAAGCCAGGTCAATGCCTGAATATCCTGACAGGCTCACCGTCGATGTGACTTCCTGAGCGAGTCCGGACGCCAGGGTTCCCCGTCCGCAGGGTTCGATCGTTCCGGCAGAGGCATAGCTGGTGTTCCCGGCAGCGTTGACCGACGATGTGAATAGTTCGACAAGTCCGCTACTTTGAGCGAGGATCAGACTGTAGGCTTCCGTATCCGTCACCCCAGAGGCTGCCGCGTCACCCAAGGTACGGGCCAGCGCGAAGTACGGGGCGGTGATAACAAGCGCGTTCGACACGGCAGCGATCTCGGGGACCACAGGCTCCCACAGGGTCGGTTCCGAGACGACATAACTGGACTCGGGCATCTCGAAAACATCTTCGATCAAGGTCAGCTTGATCGCCATTTCACCCGGCTTGCCGTAGTTCGTCTTGACGATCCGGCACGGCAGCGCGTTAAGTCCGTATTCTGCAGAAGTGATCTTGAGTACGTCGCCGGGCTTGTAGTTCCATGCTTTGCGGGATACCTGCATCTCGAAACTAGCCAACGGTTGCGACGCCTTGTTCAACTCCCGGAGCGCAGCCCGGATGGCGAGCGAAGACGAACGGATTCCGTAGTAATTCCGGCTGGACGAGATGATCGTCTGTTGCGCTGCGTAGTTGGCGAGGTCGTGGACGGAAACGGTTTCTTCGCCCTCGTTGTCCGGGTTCGTCCAGGTGACGACGATTTCGTTGGTCGTCTCTTCGACTGCCTTGCGATTGAACTGAGTGATCTTGCCGTCGTCTTCGGTCAGTTCCTCAAGCGAGCCGAGGTCGTACCCGCCGCGAATCAACCGGATGTAGATTTTCCCGGTCGAAGGGTCGACGCCGTAGACTCCGTCGATGTGTTCTAGGACTTCGTCGACGAACGTCTCGACACTGGATTGGCCCGACCACACCATCGATAGCCCAAACCCCTCGTCGTAGAGGATGTCCGCGGCTTCGGTGAAGGCCGCGTCGTCGATCCGCGCCCCCGGAAGACCCATGCCCCAATCCGCGTTGGTGAAACACTCGCGGATGATGTGGGCGGGGTTCATGTCAACCAGTAGTTCACCCAAGGTCAGCGTGTAGCTCCCAGTTCCCCGGTTGTCGTCCACTTCCGCGTCGTACATGAAGAAGCGGTAGTCACCGGCAGGCAGGCCATCCCATACGTGAATCTGTCCGGCCATAGCGCTTTCCGCTTCGGATTTAGTAGCCCATGTCCCCAGCCAGATCGTATAGACTTCCGCCGTCGTCATGTTTCGCAAACCGCACCTGTACGTCCATCCGTTAGTAAACCCACCATAACCGTCGTAGGGAGTGAACGCCCACGCTTCCTCCCCCGCTGTTACCGTGACACTGCCCGGCGTAGATAGCGTTAGGTCTATGCCTGGGCCTTCCCCACCCAAGCTCGTCGTATTCGCAGCTAGCGCCACAGGTAGCGTTTGCGAAGGCTCAGTAGACCCAGGCGTATATATGTCGGACTTGCTCGCGTACCAGCCCGTCTCAGTCCGCTTAACTTTCGCCCAAATCGAATGCAGGTAAGGGTAGTTCATCGACCACATGAACCCGTAACCCGGCGCCCCGTAGAAGAACATGCTGAGAATGTCCCGGAAGCCCGGTGTATTTGCGGAAGTCCGCCCTAGCCGCCCGGCCAGGTCTTCCCGCATGACCTGAGAAGAACGACCGTGCATGATCTCTACACCGCCGAGCAGTCCGCCCTCCTTCTTTTCCCCGCCGAACAGGTTCTTCTGGTCGATGGTCAGGGTTTCATTCGACGTCGACCAGCCCTTCCAAACGGACTTCTCCTTGACGAGAATCTCCAGCAACACGTCGACGGAATAGCAGAAACCGACGTGCAGAGACATCAAGTAGGCAGATACCTGAGTCTTCGCTCCTTTACTTCTCCCGCCCATTTACTTTCCTTTCAACTATCCGGATGGCCAGGGCGTCCCCGGTATCGAGCAGTGTCTTTGCGTCGATCCCGTCCTTGAGAAACGACTTGAAATCCAACCCGGCATTCTCGAACCACTGCTTTATGCCGCGAGCGCAATGCAGTTCCCGGATGTCGTCAACCGTGATCCGCGTCATACCTTCACCGAGTATTCGATCACCTTCTTGTCTCCGTACCAGAGGAAGTTCGGCCCTTTGATCGTAATCGTACCGAAGACCACAGGTATCGGTCGACCGGCATCTGCTGTTGGGTTCTCCATTTCAGTGGCCGACGCGGGTTTCGGCGTCTTCGGCTTTGACGGGAAGAAGTAGGACAGCAGGGCCAGGACGATGGAGACGATGATCTGGACTATGAACATGGTGACCTCAGTAGGGCGAGACGTTACTTACGGGGTTCTTCAGCGGTATCCACGGCTGCCCGCCGAACGCATGCGGATTGTTATGCACATCCGTGCAGAACGACAGCGTGTGCTGACAGCCCTTCGCCACTGTAGCGGAGGCACCCAACCCAAGGATCAACCCATTGACTCTCAGCAGGACGCCGGAACCCGGGATAACCAGGGCGGAAACTATTGTTCGGGACTGGTGTACCCCGTTCGTGTCCGTCCATTCGAAGACACCGCCGATGAAGTGATCCACAGTGCCCAACGATCCGGAAACCGTGACGGTACGAGAAGTCGATCCGAGGACGGAAACTGCAACGTTGGTTTTGCTCTTTCCACACTTCGGGCCGTAGAGGATGTGGGGACACATGTACTGGTAATTCCGACGCAGACCGACCCGCCGCATGGCCGTAGAGATCGGCTCGCACGCCATCTTGGCTTCAGAACCCTCCCATCCGACCGCGAGAACGCGACCCGTCCACAAGGCTTTCCATTGGCCGTCAGTGTCTTCCGCCTCGCCCTGAAACACGGTGAGCGTGACCGCCCGGTTGGGCGGATAGACCCGGAACAACTCGGCGACCGGGTTATCGCGCTGCAGGCGAATCTCAAGCGTGGATCTGTCCAGGGTTCCGGAGTTGTCACTGGTCGATCTCGAGATAGGCACCGGGAGGAACGTGTCCGACCCCTTGACTATCGGGTAATCGGCATCCGTGAAGAAGTATTTGTCGGACGCCGAGTCGCCGTAAACGAACTCGTACAGTTCAATCGGTCGACCGAAGAACCGGCTCTTGGTGATGAAATCAAACATCGATGTCCTCCACGGTTCGCATGGCGATCCCCACGTTGGCGACCTGATCGGAGGCCCAACTGACCGTCAGGATGTCGCTGGCGAGCGTCCAGGCCGGCATCCAGCACACCATCAGCACGTCAGCCGCATTGATCGCCGGCCAGGCATTTGCGCAGACGATGGGGGTATCTCCCGCGACGACCGACATTGACGCCACCTCGTTGTAAATCAGCGTGCCGTCGACCTTGACGACGACCAGTTGCCGGTATGCCGTATTGTCGGGAACCGTGGTACCCTTGGCCGTGAGCGTGTGGCTCCCCGACGAGATGTTTCCGACCAGTTCGAGATCGGGGTTCCATGTCGGCGCGTAGAACTCGCCGCGCATGCCGCGCATCCGGTCGAAGAAGTTGCGGAGTTCCAGCACTTCGGCACGGGTCTTCCCGAGGTATGTGGCCTTGACGGACTTCGAACAGAAGTCAATCACCTGGTAGTAGGTTGCCGCGCCGCGCCCGAAGTCCACAGCCTCGACCTGCCAGTTGTATTCGATCTGCGGTGAGTTCGCCCAATTGGGGCGTTTCAGGAAGACCTCTCGACCGTTCCATGTAACCGCCGCAGCGGGCGGCGTCAGGGGGGCAAGGCTCGCCGGAATGGCGTCGAAGCGAATCTTCCCCTTGCTGATCGTGTTGACCGGCGTGTCGACCTGTAGCGTGGGCTGCACGAAGCCCCGGTAGGCGTGGAATAGGGTCGTCCCGATAGGCCAGGCTGCCGACAGGTTCGGCGACACCGTGAGCGTCGTTCCTGATACGTTGGTGACGAGATGTGCGGACACGCCGTCGACCGAAACGTATTCGCCGTTGCGCATCCACGGTTGAACCGCAGCCACCTGGACAGTCGTTCCACCAATCGTCGTCGCGGCAGCCAGCGTGTCGGACTCCGTGTAGTCAGGCATGATGAACTGCTGGTTCTGCTTGCCGAACATCAGCCGGTCGAAGTCGACCATTGGCGCCTGGAAATCGAACTCGCAGTAGAAGCGCGGGCTGTGCCGCAGGGCGCGACGCTGCTCCTTCCCGGAACGGGAGGAAAACGCCTCCGTCTTGTAGGCGTAGTTCGTCGTGTAGTTGCCGCTCCAGTCGGGGCGGATCGACCATGCGTTCATCCGAGAGCCTGTTTGAGTGATGCCCGGTTGGCGCGAACGAAGTTGAACAGCGCCTTTTCACCGTCTGCGGTGCTGAGTCCTTCGGAAACCATGCTACCGCTGTCGATGGTATTGATAATCTTAATGGACTGCCCACCCGCCGTGCCACCGTTATTAACGTGGCGCGGATCGTTGGCGGTCAGAACTTCTTCGCCCGTCTGCAGCACTGCCGGGACTTCGTTGGCTTTCAGCCCGGCGATCCCGCCCGAGTGGTAGCGACGGGCATTGGCGAACCAGGTGGGAGATACAGCCATTGCCTGACCGCCGCTGCCGACCACGCCGCCCGAGTGGAACTTCGCGCCGGCAGCCGCTTGGAACAGTTGCCCGAGGAACGAGTCGCCCCCGCCAAAGTTCTTGGAAGCAGCCATCATCGCGTTGAAGATGGCTGCCTGAGCGATAGCCTTCGCCATTGCCAACAGGAAGTCAGACAGCCATTGCTGCAGTGATTCCTTGAGCGATCCGAACACGTCGCCGGTTTCCCGAACTTTGTCCAGGAAGCTGCTGAATGCCGAGTTCACCGTGTTGCCGAAAATGTTGCCGATGTCGGTCGCGGTGACGACAGCGCGATCCCTGACTTCGGTCAGGTTGGCTTTCAGCAGTTTCAGTTTGTCGATCTGCGCGTCCGCGTTCGGCCCGCCGACGTTCGTCCAGAAGGCGATCATCTTTTCGATGGCTTCGGACAGTTGTGCGTTGACCGTCGTCAGTTTCTCCGATAGGTCGGAATAGTTGAACGACGGATCGCCCGCTTGGGCGAGTTTCATCTGCTCGATGATGTCGCGCCGTTGCTGCTCAAGGATCGAAATGCGTTCTTCGCCTTGCTGCTGTTCCTTCTGGAGTTTGACCTGATCTTCCTTGGCCTTCTTCTGTTCCCACAGTTTGTTCGCCACGTCTTCGGCTACGGCGAGCGACTCTTTGTCCAGGGTTACGTTGTTTTTCTTGGCCTTGGCAATCTCCTTTTCAACCTCAAGGCGAACAAACGTGGCGCGGTCAGGAAGGTTGTTCTGCGCTGTTTCGGCAGCCAGTTCGTCCCGCTTGATGCCGAGCGTCTCCTGAAGGTTGGCGTTGTACTCCAGTTCCTTTTCGTTGCGCTTTTCAATCAGGCCGATCTGTTTCTCGACAGCCTTGTTCTGCGCTTCCGGATCACTGCCCGACTGGAACAGGAAGGCTTCCTGATTGCGGCGCTTTGCGTTGACGCCGCCGTTGTCGCCGGCCAGCCCGCGAATAGCCGCTGCGATCTCTTCCGCCGAGCCGGTCTTGACGGCTTCGATGATGCGCTGCGGTAGGCTACCGTAGTTGTAGGCGATGGAAGTCAGGACGGCCTGCTGTTCGGTCGTAAAGCCGTTGAACCGATCCGCCCCGATCTGCCCTTTTACGGTGCTTTGGAACTCTCCGATGCGGCGAACCAAGTCCCGGTTGGCGTCCTCGATGCTGACGCGCATTCCCTTCGTGATTTTATGGATCGACCTGTCAGCAAGAGTAACCGTGTCCGAGCCGAAGCCCGCCCGGTAGGCGTTGACGTCCTCCTTCGGTTTGCTTATGAAGCCCTCGAAGTTGCGCAGCAGTTTCGCAGACGCTTCCACGCTGCTGCTGACACCCGCGAGCATGGTTTCCAGCCCCTTGAACTGCTTGGCGTCGAATGCGAGTTGCAGTTCGGTCTTTGCCTGCGCAGCAAGGTTCATCAGCCGCTTGTACGCCTCGCCGGTCTTGTCCAGTCCCTTGATCGCGTCAGCCGTCTTCAGGATTTCGTCGATTTCCTTCAACGACTCCATCAGCTTGATTTCGTCGGTCAGGCTCGGAATCTTCCCGCGCAGAATGTCGATCTGTTCAGCCAGTCGCTTCGACGGGTCGATGGGCTTCTGCATAGCGTCGTCAGCGGTCGACCCGAGGGTCTTCAGATCGTTGGCGAGCGCGATGATGGCCGGCGACACGCCTTCTACCGACGACCCTGCGTCCATCAGCGCACGCACGGTCTTGGCGATTGCCGCTTCCGTAGTAGCAGCCTCGCCCGTCACCTTGGAGAAGGCTTTGGCTGCATCGACGATTGCCGGGTTGACCCCCTTGATCTCGGAAATCTTGCTGATCTGCTCGCGGAACTCGGCCATCGAAATCTTGCCGTCGCGGGCCTGCTGGATCAGTTCGGCGATGTCCTTGCCGATCTCGCCCATGTTGCCTCGCTTCAGGCTGATCGTGCCGCCGAGCCTGCTAGAGAACTTGTCAATCGCGGAGAGTTTCTGCTCGTTAAACTGCTTCAACAGGTCGTCAAGGTTCGCCTTGATGTCAAGCGTCGTCAGACCCTTCAGCGAGTCGACCCACTTGCCGCCCTTCTTCGCAGCCTCGTCGTAGGCTTCGAGGATCAGCCCCATCTGACGCTGGTGTTCTTCCAACGCCCCGGTCGCCTTCTCGGTACTGGTCATCCAGTAGCCGAGCGCCACCGTCAGCCCGGTAATGATGAGTCCGGGAATACCACCAAGACCCGCCAGCACGCCACGGAAGATACCGACCGCCCGGGCAGCACCGTTGACCGCCCCCTGGAGGACGGCAAGCCCGGCTGCCGAACTCGTCGCAGCGGCCCGGGAAGCCGCAAGCGAAGCGTTCATGGCAATGAACTGGCGATCCAGCCATGTTGCCTTGGCTGCCGAACTGCTCAAGGCGACCCCGAGCGCGTCGTAACTTACCGCAGCAGCCCGGGCGCCCGAAGGAATCGGCTTGAACGAGTTGACCAGATTCAAGGCTGCGGTGCTTGCGGCTGCCAGGAAGCCCGGCAACTTGTGCGCAACGATGATGCCGAAAACAAGGGCGACCTCGTTGCCGTACTTCGGCACTTGCGCGAGGATTTCGAGGAACCCGCCGACGACCTTGCCGAGATTGGCGAAGAACGCCTGCCCGTCCTTACTTTGGAACTGCTTCGTGAGTTCGCGCAGCGCCGCCTGCAGCCCTTCCGTGAAGCCGCCGTTGTCGAACGCCAGGCGAGCCTTCGCCACCTCGTTCTCGAACTTACCAACGTCAGCCGCGATGTTCTGCAACGACGCAGACAGTTGCGGGCCTACGGACTTGTTCATCTCCGTTACGAACTTCGGCCAGAAGTCAGCCGGGTTGATCTGCCCGGCCTCCATCATCTTCATGAACTCTTGCGTCGTCTTGCCCATTGCCTTGGCGGCGATCTGCATGGCGCCCGGAATCCGCTCGGCGAACTGCTGCTTGAATTCTTCGGCCATGACCTGTCCCTTGCTGAAGGACTGGTTCACGCCGTTCATGGCGAGATCAACTTGCGCGGCACTCAGGTTGTAGACCCGGAAGGCTTCCGTCAGACCGGTGAACACTTGTCGAACTTCTTTCCCGGACAGGTCGGTTTCCTTCGCGGCGAGCGCCAACCCGCTGTAGCTCTTCGCCAGGGTGACGAACGACACGCCAAGGCGGTCAGCCTCAGCGCGGACAAACTTCAGTTCCGCCGCCGCTTGCTTCTGGTTACCGTCAGTGACGACAGTCAGTTTGGCCTTCGCCGCGTCGACCTGCATCGCCACGTCGAGCGCAGCCTTCATCTGGTTTATGGCCGCATAGACGCCAACAAAACTCGCCGCCAGGGCGATCATTTCGCCGTGCAGGCGTTGTGCCCACGTCATCGCCGCCCGCCCACGGTTCTCCAGGTCGCTCAGTGCGACTTCCGAGTTCTTCGCTTCCCTAGCCAACCGGGCAGAAGCGTTCGCCGTGTTGTTGTACGCCGTGGCCTGCCGGTTGGCCGAGGTTACGGTCGACGTGCCGAGCGCCTGCGAAATGGCGAGTTGCTGGCGCTGCGTTGCGGCCAGTGCATCCGACTTGACCTTGACACCTTCAAGTGCGATCTGGAACTGTTGCTGCGCCGCTGCCAGCCGGGTAACGTCCGTGCCGGCATCACGGGCAGCGTTACGCATCGTGTTGATGGCCTGCTGCATCTGCAGGTACGCAGCTTTGGACTGCTTGGCGACCTCCAGATTGGCGACAAGCCCGGCGTCCGTCGAAGTCGTCTGTCCGTCGACCTTGGTGATCTTCGCGCCGCCGAGCGTGGATGCCTTGACCGCCGCCTGCGCTTGTAGCCAGGCGTTCTTGAAGCCCGCGAGATCGGTCTTGGCATTCGCCAGTTCCTTGAGCAGCCCTTGACGGATGTTCGACCCGACCTTGGACAGCGCAACGCCGGCCTGCGTGGCGGTCGCTTCAACCTTCGTGAGTTCCTGCCGGGCGTCGACCAACGCCTTCTCCTGCCGGTTCATCGCCTCCGCGTTGCCGTCTGCCGCGTCGCGCAGCTTGGTCAGGTTCTTGGATGCTTCCCGGCCCGCCGATTCAACAGCCTTGAGTGATGCCGCCGTTCCGCGTTGCGCTGCTTCCGCAGTCTTCAGCGCAGATGAGGTAGCCTCCAGGGAAGTCCGCATGCCGGGCAGCGTAGTGCTGATCTCCCGAATGCGGTTGATGTAGTCCGAGTAGGAGGCTTTCGTCTTGGCGAGCGTTTCCGCCTGCGAACGCAACTTGGCGTCCGTCTTCTCGAAGTTGTCGAGTTGCTTGCTCGTCGGCTCGGCTGCCGACAGAATGGTGGCCGCGTATTCCTTCTGCTTCTGCCCGGTCTTCGCCAGGGCGGCTTCCTGACGACCGAGGGCGTCGATGAAACCCTGTTCCTTGGACTGCCGGCCAGCCAGTGCCGATTCGCCCGCCTTGACTGCCTTGGCGAGTTCGGCGAACTGAGTCTTGGTCGACTCGACGACCGACTTCTGACCTGCGAGCGAGGCCTTCAAACGGTCGGCGTCGGCGGCGAACTTGAGTACCGAGGCGTCGGCCTTGGCGATGTCCGTATCGAGTTTGACCGCCTCTTCGGCGATCTTGGTCAGGCCGTTCTCCAGCCCGAGGACGGCGGAAGTCGCCTTGAGCATCGACCCAGCAATCTTGTCGAGCGGTGATGCACCGCCGAACGACTTGTTGAGCGACTGGAGTTGCGTGCCGAGTTGCGAAAGTACCGACCCGGTTTTGGTCGCGCCGGCACTGACGCTCGTTTGCGCCTTGGTGAGATCGTTGAGAGCCGACGAAATGGCGTCAAGGGACTTCGAGGCTTCGTTCTTGGCCCTTACTACCAGTTCAACGTCACGGGTTCCTCTAGCCATTTGTCAGTTCCTTCAGGACTTTTTGTAAAGCCGCGTTGCCCTTCTTGGACATCACAGCCGCGCCGGCCAATTGTAACAGCGCGGTACGGCTGGCTTCCTCCTGATTCATACGTTCAACGACGATCTGCGCTTCTTCAAACACCATCCCGAGAGGATAGTGCCTCGCTGCTGCGTGACCGTGATCGAGTAGGAGGCTCACCTGACGACGAGCCCCCCACACCCAACCGATCAGGTCTTCAGGCTCTCCAGGAGACTGGTCGTGCCTTGAGCCAGCCGAACGACCGTCTCCAGTAGCTTTTTTGGGCCACCGCCTGCCTCGAAAGTCAGGATGGCGATCTTCTCCAGCGCGTCGATCTGCACGGGGAAGGGTAGCCGTCCTGCGATCTCGGCGTCGTCCGGATCACCGGCAGCGCAGGCGATCAGTTCGGCGGCAATCTCGGGAGCAGACTGAAGGAGCGGTAGCGCGAACGCGGCGACCGTTTCGGTCGTCAGATCGCCCTGCTCGGCGAACCGCTGATACAGCTCGTTCAATCGCTTTCCGTGACGCTGGACGAGAATGGAGACATCGTTGAGGCTCAAACCCCGGACGACAAAATCGCCGTCCGGGAGTTCGACTTTGGCTTCAGGGAGCCGCAGGGATTTGAGGCTCATCAGGCAGCCCGGCCATCCATGTAGACCGCTTCCAGCGAACCCTTCTTCAGAATTTCGATGGTGAAGGGGAGTTGTTGCCACTCTTCGCCCTTGACCGCGAAATCGCCGTTCGGGGTGATCTTGACCCACGGCATGAAGTAGTCGATCTGCGCGCCAGCCGGGTTGACGGCGATGTAGCGCATGGAGCCTTCGATGGTGGACGACTTGGACACGATGCGGTCACGGGTGGAAGCGTCGATGGTGTAGTCGGCAGTCAGGTCGTCGCCGTTGGTCAGAGTGACGCTGGTTTCGAGGATGGTGAAGCGGGCCAGGTCGGTATCGACGATGTAGTCGACGCCGGAAACCAGAACGGTTGCGCCCTTCTTCAGAACGAATGCGCTGATCTTGCGGACACCAGCCGGGTACGGCGCCGACGTACCGAGTTGATAGCTGAAACCCTTCTCGATGTCAGAATGCGACTCGCCGGTAACGGGGGTCGAAGTGACCGTGGTCTTCAGGCTCTCGCCGAGGAAGAAGAGTGCCAGGTTTTCCGGCGAGATGTTGTCCGTGATGAACGAACCCGCGTAGTCCAGTTGCAGGACGACCGATTGATCCTTGATGCGGATGCCACGGTCGGACGAGTAGTGGTCGAGGTTTTCCTGTTCGGCGCTGAAGGACAGTTCAGGCGTGTTGCCGAAATAGCGTTCGCCCCGGGGGGTTTGGGTGGACGGCAAGAACTGGCCGAAGTGAATCTCCCCTTTCCCAAGCGTATAATTATTTCCAGACATAGTTGAATCTCCTATTGAATTGTCGACATTCAGTTGAACCCGCGAGCGGGGCTACACGATTATGGCCCGTTACGAAACCAATTCTCAAGTCCTTTTTGCGGTTACACTAGTTGTCCGCATACGCCCAATGGTAGCCCCCAGCCGTATCGTTCTTCCCGTTAACAACTGAGGTAACGCAGCCTCGTTTTCCAACACTGTGGAGCCAACGGCTTGCGTCCCGGAGGCAGTCGAATACTTCTCCGGTATCCACGCAACGTACTCGTCTGGCCCTCGGGTTCCGTCCGCCAATATTAGCTTCAACATACGAGGCTCTTACTTCTGGACGAGCGCGAGCCGCCTTTATGTTTTCCGATATTCGCTGCCTAACTTCTGGGCGGGAATGCGATCTTTTGGTGGCTTCCGATCTGCGGGCGATCACCTCTGGCTTAGCGTTTGCCCTTCGCATTCCCGCAGAGTGCTTTCGCTTTATCTCCGGGTCGAGATGAAGTTCGCGCATTAGCTCCGACATTTTGCGCTTACTTGACTCCGACCGTATTACCCCGACGTTCCCTTCACCCCCATCAGTCAGGTTGATGAGTAGTCCTTGTTTGATGTTCCGTCGTCCGTAGTAGGCGATTAGCGACTGCTCAAACTCAAACGCCGCCCATTCCTGCAATCCAGAAATGACAATCTCGACCTCGTAGCCGTACTTGGCGACGGTTCGTTTCCAGAATTCACTTCTGAGGTTGCTCCAAGCGCGATAGCCGCATCCCTTTCCGACGTAGAACACAGCCTTGTCGTGAGCACGACGGTGGATGTAGACGTAGTAGTCTTTCACGGTCAAAGGTAGGGGTCTGACAGATTTTCTACCATTCCGAGGGTAATTCTCAACCAGAAATACGCTTTTCCAGAAATATCATCGGGCGGGCGCACCACTCCGGGCGAGATTTTTAGTTCGTGTACCCGACCGCCCATCCCTAGGATGTTGTGCTGTCGTTCACGCGGACGTTCGGCGGCTAGACGCTTCTTCACGTCAGCCATGAGAATGTGAGCAGGGTCGGTCGGGTTCTGCGGATCGTCCTCGACGAAGCCCTGGATCAGCAGAACCCAAGGCCCGTTGGACGTTCCCGAGGCAGCCGGCATGCTCACGGTTCCCGGTTGCTCCTGCTCGATGGCTTCCAGGATGCACACCATCGGAATCGGGTCGTCCTCGCCAAATGATGTTCGGCCACGGAAGACCTTTCCGGACAGATCGTGGGCGTACCCGTTTGCCAGGGTGATCTCTTCAAACGCAGCCGTCAGGGCTTTCAGAACTCGGAGGCGGAAAGGATCGCTCACAGGTCTAGCTCCATCAATCGCAAAAACTCATTTTCCAGATAACCGGCCACGTCGTCTACCCGATCTTCGGCGACCATCCGCATCGCCTGATTCACTGACGGGCCGTAGAGCAGGTACAGGTCGCCCTCGAACCGGCGAACGAACTTCTTGTTCTTCCATGCCTCACCGGGCTTCAGGCGCATCGCCAAGCCGCGATTTCCGTTCGCCAGGTTGATGACGAACGCCCGCGTCATTGGCTTCGACGCCCCGGCAGCCACCTGGACGATAGCCGCCCGGCCCCGCTTCGGCGAGTTGGTCAGGAACCGGGCGAGCGAGGTGGGGCGATCCCGGCCTGCAATGACCCCCTCGAAGTCGCTGTTCGTCGCCCGCTTGACCACCTTCATTCGTTGCGCGAGGTAGGGCTGTGTGAAATTCAGATGCGACCGGATGTCCGACGACAACCGGGTTCTCGCCTTGTCGACCGCCGCATTGACCGCGATCTTCAGGCTCCGGGAAGTCTTGGCGTCGAGTTCCCGCAAGTCTCCGAGATCGGACAGCCCTTCGATGGCGATGAGGTAGGGCGTCATAGCGTCATCACCAGTTTGCTGTCGAGAATCTTGACCAGCTTGCCGCTGTTGATGTCGATCCTGAAGCCTCCCGCCTCGACAGCCTCCAGTTCTCCGACAAACTCTTCACCCGTTGGCCCGTAGAGAACACCCGTGCGAACGTCGACGACCAACGGATACTGCTGCCAGGTCTTGATCGCCGCTTGGCTCGCCTGCTGTCGACTGATCGAGTCTGCGCCCCGGACACCAAACGTTTGAGAGATCACCCCGGAAGTCGCCGCGTTGCTCTGTTGCGAGCCTGCGAAGGTCAGGTGAGTCGTGTTGTCCTGGAATATCTCCGCCCCGCTCGCCAGGTTGCCTTGCTGACTGTTAGCGAACCTGACGGCATGCGTCACCTTGATCGCTGCGGACGTGCAGACATTGGCCTGCGACACACTGGGACCGTCGACCTTGTGGGTCTGCTTTACCGCCCCTGTCGCCGCTTGTCCTGATTGATGGCTCGAACTCGCTGAAATGTAGTTCGTCTGATCTTGCGCGACATCGCCGGTCGATCCGAAGTTGTGCTGCTGGCTGCTGGCGACAGCGATCTTGTGCGTCTGCCGGATAGCCCCGGTCGACGATTGCTGCGCCTGCTGACTGTCGCTTACACCAACCTTACGGGTCTGCTGGATTGCGGCAGGGGACGACCAGTTCGCTTGGTTGGAGATCGAAGCTGCAACCTTGTGGGTCTGCTTAACCGTCGACGTGGACGCCTGATTTCCGGCAACGGCATAGGCGCCGAATAGCAAATGTGTCTGCTTGACCGCCGCCGTCGCCGCCTGATCGGCCTGCTGACTGCTGGCCCCCGAAATGAACGTATAGGACTGCTGGCTGATCGCCCCGGTAGCCGCATGGTTGCCCTGCTGACTGTTGCTCGCCGCGACCTTGTGCGTCTGCTTGATGGCCCCGGTCGACGCCTGATTGGCCTGCTGGCTGTTCGACGCAGTGACGTTTACCGTGCCGCCGCTAGTAGCGGCCGGAACTTGGAATTGCGCCCAATGGACGCGGACGTCTACTGGGGCGACTTGCGTAAAATAATCGGCGCGCAGGATCTGCCCTGCAGCGCCGTCGTCATCCCACAGGTCGGAGGCGCCCGAGACGCCGCGCGGCAGGTCGAACTGCGGGAAGTCAATCGACATGGCTTACCCGTGGGCGATCTTGCCGCCGCCGCGAACCGTGCCGGTGGTTGTCGTGCTCGCCAATTGAAGCGGGAACAGGCACGACGAATTGAAGATTTCCGGCAGGCCCAGGTCAGCCCAATTGAAAATCTCCTTCTTGTTGGCCAGCGGTAGCGGCAAGTCCATGCGCGGGCGCGTCGCCGTGACACCGAAACTGCCAGCGGTGCCGGTCGTTGCCGAAAGCGTGATGCTGTCCACGTCGCGAATGTACTTGCCGGACGCTGCGGCAGGGATGTACCCATTGAGAGGAACCATGAGCGAAGCGCGACGGGTTGCGGCAAGCGAGATCGCTGACAGGTTGCCGCTGGTGCCATCGTTGTAGGTCACGCCGACCGTGGCCGTAACGGCGGTCGACCCCGTGTCCGTGTACCACTCCAGCCACCACTGCACGTCGGAAAAGTTTGCGTCGCCCTTACGTTCGTCCAGATTGTCCGTGGCGAGATTGGCATTCAGGTCGAGGTTGACGGTCTGTGCCGTTGTCACGGTGCCGGACAGCCCCCCCATGTGCATCAAGCGGTCATGGATCTCGATCGTGACGGCGCTGTTCGAGCAGACGGCGCTTGCCCATGCACCATAGCTTGTAGCCGGCGGCGTCTGCTGATTGAACTGAAACGCGCCCGTCAACGAGTTGTTACATACGGCTGCGGCGCCAGGAATGGCTCCCTGCCCGGGCTGGCCGGTTGCGCGCCAGAGGCTGTGACACTGACCGGCCGCCGTATTGGATAGCGAAGCCTTGTCGATGACCAGGCACGAGGCATTGTTGCCGAGCGCGTCCTTGAGTTGATCGCCAGTGGAAATAGTCATGATGGCTCCTTATGCGATGGCTTCGAACTGCAGGCGAAGCGCGGTGTAATCGGTGATCGAATCGGCCTCGGCGCCGGAGAGCGTGGGCGTGTATTCGGTGGGCGTGGGGCCCGGGTGGTACGTCCAGGCCGCGATGGTCGTCGTGCTCTGGCGCAGGCGCACGGTGATCCCGCCGCCGCCCGGCGCCGAGAGCACCAGCGTAGGAAGGTGGCCGGTCGAGACGGCGGGGTCGCCAATGCTGGACAGCGTGCATTCATAGAGCGCGCCGGGGAAGGTAGCGGCGATAAACGTCGCATCGTCACGCACCGTCTCGCCGATCATCGGGTAGAGATCGGTACCGGTTGACGGCACCCAGCCGGTATTCGACAGGTCGGCGATCGGGCGGGCGTACTGGACGGTGACGACCGAACCGAAGGTCAGGCGGCGGCGCCTGAAAACCTGCCAGGGGTTTCGGCTTATCGATGCTCTTTCTGCATCGGAAAGCGCATCGGAAAAGGCGATTCCACCGTAGAACAGACCGTCCGCTGCCGTAAAAATCTCGCCGTCGGACTCCGTCCCCAAAAAGCACAACGGATTGGCGCTGGCGCCGTAGGACGAAAATCCGGTATTCGACAATACAAGCGCGCCGTCCACGTACATCTTTCGCGTCGAGACGGATTCCCGATTGACGATTAGCACGTGGTGCTTTTGTCCGCTGGCCGGCGTCGCGAAAAAACTGTCTCCTGTCGCGACTGGCGACCAACCGACGCTGCGAACCGTATTGTTCGCAATCTGCACCGGAATGTCGGCGCCATCCTTTCTGACCACCGAATTAGTAGATCCGTAACTAATGAACGAACAGATCGCCACGAAGCAGTACGGACCAGACTCGCCCCATTCGCCGACGTCGTACCGGATCGACTTGGATATACCGTAGGCGCCGAGTCCGAACCGCCCGCCCTTCAGCCCGATCTGCTCCGATGAAATCGGCCGGCGACCCAGCACGCTTCTGGATGCCATCGACTGCGGCAGCCACGCATCCAGCAGTTTTCGCTTGCGAACGATCGGATTTGACCAGTCGATCTGGACATTCCCAGTCGGCTGTTTCGTCCAGGGCCTTTTAAGATTCATGGCTCAGGCTGGCCCGATCGTGCGTGGCTTGACCTTGAGCGTCCAGCCGGCCGAGACGGTCTGGCCGGCCCCGGCGTTGTGGATGTAATACTCGGCCTCGGCCGGCAGGTCGGTGGCCAGCAGCGTCATGTATTGCAACGACGTAACGTTGTTGACTGCGAAAGACCCGACGTACCAGATCGGCAGCGCCGCTTCCGGCACTTCGGCGGCGGCCGTACCGTCGATGTTGAGCGGGCGCGCATAAAGCCCCAGCGCGCCGCCTTCGGTAGGCGCAACGGAAAACTGTGCCGCCAGCACGAATTCGGCGTCGGGGTAGTTGGCCGCATCGGCGGACAGGCTGTAGGTCGCGTCGTTCGCCTGTACCACGGCATTGGCGGCGATGGCGCCGCCGTTAGCTTCGAGCGTCTTCTGCGTGCCCCACTTGACGATGGCTTCGCCGGCCATGATTAGACCGCCGTCCTGATGGCCGGAATTTCCATGTAATTCAGGTTCCCGTGATAAGCCGGGGTCGACGGCGCAGCTTGCGTGCCGGCGCCCGTGGCCAGTGCCGCTTCGGCGCGCGTCGCGAAGCGTGACAGTACCGCCTTGACCGATGCCCAGCCGGCGCTCCGAATCGCACCGCCGACGCCGGAAGGCACATTCAACAGCGCATCCGACAGGCCGGCGCGCACCGTGGCCTTCGCTCCCGCGATTCGCTCACGGCCTTGCAGCATGATTTGCAGGTTGATCTGCTTCGCCTGGCAGAGCAGCGCCCGGTTGGTGTAGGCCGCCGAGCCGTCCGGCGCGTCGACCGGCGTCAGGTTCGCCCAGGTGATCGCATCGAACACTTCGTCCGTCGGCACGCTGGTGCGCCAGATGTAGGTCGCGGTGTCCTGGTTGAACCAGTCGGCGAGCCCCATGTCGTTACCGGCGGCGATGAGCGCCGCAGCGGTCTGGTCGGCCATGGCCAGCGCCTTGAGGGTGGTGCATTGGGCGGGAGTCAGCATGATTTATCCTTAAGCGGTCGGCTGGCCGGCAGTGTAGGTCGGGTTGCTGTTGAACTGAATCGGATTGCCCGAAGTGATCGATTGGTCGGACGACTCTTCCGTGACGAACAGTACCTTGGCATTCACCGTGTCGACGAAGGCCAAGTGCATGTTCGTACCGTCAGCCACCGCCTTTAGCGCATTGCCGCCGCTCTTGCCGGTCAGCGTCGCGGTCAGTACGCGGGCAGCACCGTCGGCACCGGCGATGGCGAAGTCGCCAGTAACCAGCGTGGCCTCAGCTACCTTGGCAGAACCGTTGACCGTGGCGTAGGTGGACGAATAAGAGTCAGTCAGGATGACCTTGTTGCAGTTGGCCTTAAGGTAAGCCAGGCCACCATCGAGAAAGTCTGCGTGAGCGTAGCGGGACATTTACATCTCCTTAGTATGAAAGCGTGAGCCGGTCGTCCCACTTGTAGGTGAACGAGGCTGAGTCGCCCGCCCAATCCACGTCGAGATCGTTGCCCGTGGTCGTGATGCGTCGGATTCGCCAAACGGCGTCGGAAGTGGCGCTGCCGGGGGCGGCCTCGCCGAAATAGCTGAGTGAAGGGGAAACTGTGTCGAGTTTCTGATCGTAGCCCGACAGTGGGGCACCAAGCATTTCGCCGGGGGCTGCAACGATGGTCGTCCAGTTGGAGAACACCGGGTAGGACGGCATGCTTACGGTTATCGGCGGGATCGGCAGCCCGTAGTACGGCGCGTTCAAATCCCAACCGTTTGCGACCACTTGACTGTCGGTCAGTTTGATGACCTCTGCGGTCACAGTGATGTCGTCAGGCGGGTAGACCTGATCGATGCGGTACGCGCCCATGTCGCAAGTCACGACGACGCCCTGTCGGACGACGTGCGCCTGTTGGCGCATGAACACGACGCTCGGGGTCATCTCTGCCCGGTCGGCGAATCCGCCTCGGAGAAGTTCCCCGATTTCCTTGAAACTGAGGTGTAGACGAGCAAGAACCCCGACGTGTTCGGACGCCGGGGTTTCGATGTAAATCACCGGATCGGACATCCTCTCATGCAGTTGCACGCGGGCACGACGTTTCATATCCCGTGTCGAGAGCATGTCCGGTTCCCTTAGATTACGTCATCGGTCTTGGCGGCAGCCTTCTTCGGCTTGGCTTCGGCAGCGACGGCAGCACCAGCGGCCAGCAGTTCTTCGGCTTCCTTTTCGGTCGCGTCGAACTCGGTCTTCGGATCGATCACTTCGCGCTTGTTCTGCGGGCCACGAACGATTTCATGTACGGCGATCAGCTTGGGCATTTGCTTCTCCTTGAAATGGGCGACCCGTAGGCCGCCCGGTCAGTCATCAGGCCAGAACTTGAGCCGTCAGAGAGTTGTTGGGATTGACCGGAACGGTCAGCGGGGCCGATTGGGTCATCACGTAGGTGGCAGACGGGTCTTGCTGCGACCACATCTTCGGGAACACCGCCATCGCGTTGAAGCCTGCCTTCTCGTCGAGGATGGCGCCGAAGCAGCGCACACCCATGACGTTCGGGCCGGTCAGCAGGATGGACTTGGGATCGAGGTACGGGGTTGCCGTGCCGGTATCCGGGTCTTCGTAGAAGTCGGAGTTGACCCACAGTTCCAGGTTCGGGCCGAGCTTGCCGATGTACTCGACGTACTCGCCAGAACGCAGGCCGGTATTCAGGTCGGCACTGGAGCCGCGCAGTTGCGTATCCAGTTGCTTCTGCACGTCGGCGTCGGCCAGGAGGATCGGCAGAACCGAGGAACCAACCGTCAGACGGTTGACCGGGCCACCGAAGTCGGCACGACGGACGCGATCAATCCAGGTCTGGATGTCGACCATCGGCTTCACGCCGGCATCGCCCCAACGAGCACCAACGCCGAGGACGACGGTGTGGTTGGCTGCGCGGCCAAAGTCCACAACGCGAGTCGGGTAGTCGACACCGGAGAGGGTCAGCTTGCCGTCGATCAGTGCACGGGCCGCCATCCACTCTTCACGGCGGTCAATCGTTTCACGATGGACGCGCAGGATGTCGCCGATGATGGCGTTGTAGCGAGCTTGCGGCGACAGCGAGTTCGGGGAGAACAGGCTTTCGGACGGACGGCGACGAATGACGCGAGCCGGATTGACCGCATCCTTCGGCTTGACGTAGGCCGGCTTCAGGCGAGTTACCGAAGATGCTTCGCTGTAGACTGCACGACCCTGGACGGTCGGCACGACGAGCGGGGCCAACTTGCGGCCTTCCTTGATCTTCTGGAAGTCGATGTACTCTTCCTCGAAGGTGATGACCTGATTGAAGGCCAGGTTGCGGAAGTACGTGGACGGTGCCGGTACTTCCCGGTACAGACCCAAGAGCGAGTCGGTATCGTAGAGAGTGACGTTGATTGCCATGATGTTCTCCTGTTAAACGACGGCGGGCGTCTTGGTGTAAATCTGGTTGCCACCGCCGAGGACGAACGCATTGGCTTTCTTGGCTGCGGTATCGTAGCTGGCCGGCCAGGCAAGCGCGTCACGGTTGAACATGCCCGCCTTGTAGACCGGAACGTTGGAAGTGGAGCCTGCGCCTGCCGGGATCGCGGCAACCGAGATCGCGTTCGGCGCTTGCGTGCCGTACAGGGCGACCGTGATGGCGCGAGTGGCGGGATCGACGAAGACCGGCGTCCAGGCTGCAAGGCCAGTGCCGTTCAGACCGGCGCCGAGGATGCCGTAGTCGGTAACGACGGGCGGGGTATCACCGGCAAACAGTTCGACCTGAGTGAACGAGTCGGTCTGGATGTCGGCAAGGCCGGCTTCAGAATAGTTGATCGTGGTCATGATTACTTATCTCCTTTAAAGCCGGTGAAAGCCTTATAGTCGTTGACGAGTTGCTGCGCGGCAGACGGCTGATTTTCATCGCCGCCCTCGGAACCGAGGTTCGGGTTGCCGTGCTTCATGGCTTCCGCGAAAGCGTTCTGCTCGGCGGCAGCTTGAACCGGGGCAGCGGCGAGGACCGCCTTGGCGTTCTCGACCGACAGTTCGGTTTTCATCGAAAGGTGGAATGCCAACTCACGACGATCTTTCGCTTCGTCGCAAGCTAGGATACCCTGAATTCGTTCGCGCTCGGCCAGCGCACCTTCTTTCTGGCCTTCAGCGCGAGCCGACTCCAGAGCAGCCTGGGCTACGGTGGACTGGTCTTCTTGGCTCATGGTTACTTCTCCTGTGATTACGGAACGGCCACCGAAGGAGGCCATCGCTTCGTCGAAAGCCCGAATCTCATGCGCGAATCCGATGCTGACCGCTTCCTCGGCGCTGTAAGTGAGTGCCTGGGTTGCGCGGACAGCCGCTTCATCGATGCCGAGATTTCGTGCCACCGTCGATGTGAAAATATCGTACAACCCTTCGATACGAGCCTGCATCCTGTTTTTGACATCTTCAGGGAGCGGTTCGTAAGGATTTCCGTCGACTTTGTGATCTCCGGCAAAGATGAAGGTGAGTTTCACACCCATTTCATCCATTGCCTTCGAATAGTCGACGTGGGAGGTTACGACACCTACCGACCCGACACCACCAGTGCGCGGGACGATAATCTTGTCAGCGACGGACGCCCAAGCGTAGGCTGCGCTGTAGGCATGCTCATTGACGAACGCCTGGATCGGCTTCTGTCCGCGCATGGCGAAAACCTTGTCGACCGCGTCGAAGCATCCCGCCACTTCACCGCCGCCCGACTCGATGACCATTGCTATACGCTGGACTGCCGGATCGGACATGCCGCGTTCAAAGGCTTTCTGGATGTAGATGTACCCGGTAGCCCATGAGCCGAACTGGTAGCTGAAATCGTGCAGCAGGACACCCTTGATCGGGATCATCAGCGTTCCGTTTTCGACCTTGTACGGACGGATGCTCGCCCGCCAGCCGGATTCGTCTTCCGGCCAGAAATCTTCGTCGGCTGACGCGGACTCCTTCTCCCGGATGGCGACCATCTGGACGGCCAGGTTGTTCATGCAATCGGATAGCCATTGGGCACGGTCGTTGGCGACCATCACCGGACTGTTGGCGAAACGGGAGGTAAAGGCGCTCATTGGTTGCCCTCGTCTACGGCGCTGCGGGGCGCGTCACCCGTGCTGCTCGGGGTTCCGCTCGCCGCGTTCATCATGTTTTTGCTGGAGGCGTCCTGCCCGAAGACAAGACCGAGATCGTCCATCATTTTCTTCTCACGGGCCTTCTGACGCAGGACAGCACGCCAGTCCATGCCAAGCGCCCCGAGTTCGGATTCCAGGGTGCCGAGTCCGTTGTTGACCCGCAACACGGCAGCCTGGGTTTCCTTCAACTGGTCGATCTGACCCTTGGATGCGCCGAGCCAGTCGCAAGCCGAGTAGGCTTCGGCGTTCATCCCCTCGTACCACTTCGGGGCTTTCTTGGAGACGGTCGTGATCTCGCCCGCGTTGATCGCCTCTTCGAGCCACAGGCGGTAGAACGTCGAGGCGAACCTGTCGGCGACGGTGCGCTTCTGCACGCGCATCCGGCGATCCGTCTGAGCCAGTTCGGCGCGCAGGTTGGAGTAGTTGGCCTTGGAATAGTCCTTCGATAGTTCCGAGTAGCCGACACCGAGGGCGGCGCTGATATAGCGCAGCAGTGACTCTTCGAAGCCCGATCCGACGCCGCCCGGTGTGCCGGCATTCTGCAGCCGCATCTTCGTGCCGGGGAAGAAGTGGGGAATCTTCACGCCGTCGATCATGAAGTTGCGGCTCGACCCGGTGTATTGCGCGATGGCCGACAGATAACTGGTCGCGTAGTTAGCGACCGCGTTGGCGTCGATCCCGCCCGCCTGCTGCATCACAACGTCGGTCGGCAGATCGGACTCGATGCTCGCCGCGTAGGAAGCATTCAGCACGGCGTTCTGCAGGACGACATCCCGGAACTTCCGGGTCATCTTCATTTCCTTGAGCGCAGCCACCATCATCGCAATGCCCCGGCTTTGATCCGGACGCCACTGGTCGACGATGTGGATCATCTGCAGGCGATCCCACGACGGGATGCCGACGACCTGACCGCGAGTCAGCGGAACGTATTTCCAGGTGAAGCCGTCAGGATCACTCCAGTCAGTCGGGTGGCTGTTGCGGACATGGTAGCCCACAGGGGCGCCGTAGTTGTCGCGGACGACGCCTCGACGCAGGAACTTGGTATCCGGCTGCCCGTAGGGGTTGCTCAGACGGTCGAGGTCGAGCATCTGGAGCGAGGTGCTGAAAGGTCGGGTGATCTGACGAACCCATTCCACACTGGCGAGGACTTCGCCGGCCATTGTGTGAATCCCGACAGCCAGGCGGACGAGGCCAGTCAGCGTCTGCATCCGGGAAGCGTCTGGGTAGTTCTTCGTGCTCTCCGCGTACAGGGTGAACTTGGACTCGGTTTCTTCCTGGAACTCTTCCGCCCACACTTCGTCCAGTCCGAGATACTTGAAGTTCGGGCGAGCGTTGAGCATGAACATCTCGCCGACGATATGATCCTTCTGGATCGTCGACCCGGACTGCACTAGGGCATCGTTACGCAGGGTATCGCGTACCCGACTGTCCATGATCTGCTTTTCAGGCAGGATTTCGGCGTCGGCAGACATGAACGGCGGCGACCATAGCGCCATCTCGTTCGACATGCGGGAAGCGGCGTCGTAAGCACCCTGCATGGCGACCGTGCCGATCAGCGGATCAACGTATTCGACGTTCATGCGAAGAACGGCCTGCCGGGGGCGAACGACCCGGATTGCCCGAGTTGCGCCTTGAGGGAGGTGATGTAGGCCAACAGCCGGCCAGCGTTGGCGGGCGTGTAGCGGATCAACTCGCCGTTGGAGTCACGGAGTTCGGCAACCGACTGGCCCAACATCAGGGCGTGATACGCCGCTTCAGCCTCCGCCAGTTGTGTCGTCAAATCAGCCATCGGGTTCCCCAATAGAATACTTGAGGCGAATCATACCTACCCGATGGTTGAAATTCAAAGCGAAAGTTGAGTTACCGCTTTCTTTTGGCCGTCTCTTGCAGTTTCCGGTAAGCCCTCTGCTCCAATTGCCGAACCTTAAGGAAGTCACACTTAATCTGCGCTTCAACTGGTTGCTGGAAAAACAACCGGGCTAGATGGGGAAACAGACGCGCGGGAACCACAACGCCTGATAGTTTCGCTGAAGGTTCCGCTATTCTTCCCACTCGATGTGGATGCAGGCGGTACGATCAAGACTCGCGTCTCTGTCCGCCTTTTCTTTTGTCGCGTGGACGCAACCACCGCAAATAGGTGCCCCCTGCGATGCGCCGTTCGCAGGATACAGGTTGATCCAGCCTTCCTTCTTCACCTTGGGCGGGTTCCAAGTTAGCTCGCTTAACAAAATCAGCGGAACCGCTCCGTTGTACGTGCGAAACCGACAGTAGCCGTCGCCGTTTTCAGCGAACTCGGCGGTGACGACGGAGCCGGTTCTGCCAGTGTGGTTTTTGACGTACAGCACGTCATCCCGGTAAACCGGCTTACCTTCGACCCAAGCGAGCGGCACCATGCGGGCTTCCGGCAAGTGCATGACAAAGACGTTACCTTGCGGGTCACGCACGGCCATGTCGCCGTCAGCGCCGGCCTCGGCGGCAAAAGTGTGCTCGATTTCGGTCTTGTCAGTAATCTTCGCCCCGGCCTTCGCGGCTTCAAGGTCAAACGGGCGCAATAGTTCGTAGTTCATGGTTTCTCCTGAAGAGTTTGTAGGTGACTCAAAACCAACGAAGACGGGCTTCCTGGAAATCACGGGTTCCGGGATAAGCGAAATCTCGGTGTACATCGCCGAGCCTCCCGCAAGCGGTTCCTGCACAAGCGCGATCTGCGTGTCGTTGTTGAGCATCAAGTCAGTGTCGGACGACCGGAACTTTACAGGCAGATCGTCAGGATAGACTGACAACGCTTTCTTCAGGTCGCCGAGGGTTTGGATGGGGTTCATTTTCAACCTCCGTTAAGCTGGTAAGTCGAATATTAAACCAACAGTTGAATTTATGCAAGCAAAGCGGCGAGATCGGCCAAAGATTTTTCTTGGCGTACCGACTCAACCTTTTCTGATCCGCCGAACACCAGTTCGTTGTCGTCCCACTCGTCAGCCCACGGGGGCGGGTTGTCCCAATCCAGGTTCTCGATCTTGATCGGTCGGTAGAGCGACAGGGCAATCGCGTAGACGAGCAAATCCCACGCCTCGTTGCGGGCTGAAATCTTCTCCCATCCGTTCGCCGTCCGGGTTTCCGCGCACATCTCAGCCCAATACCAGTCGGGCAGCCAGTCGGGGAAACAGAGCATCCCGCCACCCGGAGTTCGCCTGTCCAGCATCACGTTCAACTGATCCTTCAGCGCATCCGTGTTGATGAGCAGAACCGGTATTTCGCCCCTCGCTGCTGCCGAACGATCCTTGCGCTCGGAATCCGGGTAGCTGAGTTGCACGCGAGGTGCTGACTTGCTGGACGCACCTTTGAGCAGGATGAATATCTGGTGCAGGTCTTTGGGGAAGTCCGACCCGTCTGAATCCCGGAGCATCCGGTAGAAGTCGTAAGCGTTCTTCGTCACGCTGCTGTCGTTCTTCTTGTCCGCCGC
>OFRO01000132.1_pt1 | contig 28887 bp, 31 predicted proteins | sample 1543091 | NCBI WGS metagenome assembly OFRO01 (sample SAMN07774217, study PRJEB24372) | wastewater metagenome | isolation source: Exp Tend NO 10WW | collected 2016-02
TTTTTGTTTTTATTATTCAGCATCTATTTCTTTTAAAATACCTTGGTTTAATAATGTATTAAAAATTACTTTGTAACCTAATGGGGCTTTTTTAAACGCTCTATCAAGACCTAAAGTATCATCAGTAATGTCATCATAATCCATAAGATATTCAACAAATGATTTAAGTAAATCATATTTAACAGCATCTATTTCTTTTATCTTTCCGTATGTTTTTTCAAGTTTTTCTACTTGAACTATTTGACCACCTTCATTAATGGTAGTTTTAGTTTCAGTGTCGACAATTGGTGGTAAACCGTCTAAAATTGTTGTGACAGTTATTGCCCTATCAAAGGCTTCGATATCTATATAATAGATTGAGTTTCCGAATTCTAGCATATTAATTAATTTCTTCGTATTTGATTATTTTTGTGTTTAATACATTAGCCCTAACACTTTCATCCTTGATAAATTCTAAAATTGAGTCGAATTCAAAGTCTGCCTTAACATCCTGATTATATGTTGATTTTATCTTGACGCTGATTTTACCGTTTGGCTTGTTCTTTAAAGCATCTGGGTTTGCTGTGATTAAAACATCCACTCCATCCCATTCTTTAATGGAATCAGTAACAAAGCGAACGTTTTCTGCTCGGCAACCAGTTTTTGATAAAAAGAAAAATGTTGATGGGATACTTTTGTTAACTTCTTTGCTGACAAGTTCTATTTGATGTTCGCCATCATCACTCATTGTCATTAAGAAATTGTTAAAATGGTTGATTAAACCATCGGATAGTTGGTCTGCATGGCCACAAATTTCTAGCGGAGCTTCTAAGTACAAAAATTTATTAAGCTCATTATTACTTGTGAAGGGGAAATATCGAATCAAGTCGAAACTGGTCACATCCTTTTCCGTGATTGAAATTGGGGTAACATATTTGTTATATGTATAAACAAACTGACCAATAAAATCACGTAAAACTTCGTTAATTGAAATAGCTATTCTCATATAAGCCAAAATAGCTATAAAATGGTATAAAGTAAAGTAATCTTTATTAATTATTTAAATAACCTCAAAAACTCTTTAAAAAAATTTCTTCTAGGTTTAGTTTTTGGTATAATAATTTTGTTTTCGGCTTTCTTATAGTTCTTTAAAATTCTCGTTATTATTTGGTTTCTAACAATTTCGTCTTCAGTAAATTCAATAAAACCAATACCTTCAGTATTTTGATGTTTTTGAATTGCATCATATAAACCACTTTGATTTATATGTTTATATCTATCTGATTGGTCTAGGTCACCCGATATAATGAATTTGCTATTCTCACCAATTCTTGTTAATAGAGTTTTCATTTGTTTTGGGCTCATATTTTGAGCTTCTTCCATTACTAATATTGTATTGTCAATTGATTTGCCTCTGATATATGCTAATGGTTGGACCTCTAGATAACCATTTTCTTCTAATCTTAATCTATTTGTTTTACCAATTAATTTATCAAAAATATCTAAAGAAGAAGCAATAAAAGGTTCCATTTTTTCTCTCATATCCCCAGGTAGAAAACCATGTTCTTCTTCTGCTTCTACCGCAGGTTTTGAAATTATAATTTTTGAATAATTTGAGCCGTTGGATTTAAGTAACTCTAACGCTCTTGCAATAATAACATATGATTTCCCAACACCCGCAGGGCCTGATGCAATAACAATCGAAAGTTGATTGATTAGACTAATCAATTCTTTTTGCGTCTTATTTTTGCATTTAAATTGTTCGTAGAAATGAATCTGGTCTATTAAACTGATTCGATGATTGGGTTCTGCCGTGGTTTCTGATGATGCAGATAATGGATTGGATTTTTTGGTTCTTGGTTTTTTCTCGATTGGTTTTTTATTCATGCAGTTTTTTAATAAATATCACCAAACAATTGAATCGTATCACGCTTTAACCTTTCTTTTAACTTTATTTTTATATTTGTCCTCTAGCTCTTTTTGCTTATATTTAGTCAATATATTCTCTCCATTAATTAAAACATTGGCTTTGAATTTAATAACATAATCACCTTTAAATTCAACTATTTTATCAAACCCAATGATTTCATATTGATACATACAATAGTTATCAGCCCCAGCGGTATTATATGAAATAAATCCAACCTCGCTTAATTGTAACATATTACAAAGTTCTGGGTTTTGTATTCCTTTCTTAACTTCACCAATAAAAAGCCTTGTTGTTCTATTAAATTCATCTGGATATTTTGATACATAAAACTCTAATAATTTTTCTGTTTCTGATATCGTTCTGACGTGTAATTTATTCGTATAATTTTCAATATCAAATTTAGGTCTAGATTCTCTTTGTACCATTATTGGTTTTTCCGTTTTTAATCCAGCTGACATTGTTGTTGGGTCAATGGTGCCATCAATATCTACATCATCAAAAGCTTTTAATGCATCCAACACACTCATGGCAATATCAGAATTATCAACAACAAGTTCTATTGGATAATTATCAGTTGGTTCAACGCTCACTTCTGATAATGCATTTGATGCGTTCTTTAACCGTGTTACCACATCAAAAGTGCCGTCTTTATTTTTCTTAACGGTTGTTATCTGTTTATCTGCTTCTTGTAAACCCATATACATTCTCCAACGCAAGTCCATTACTTCTTGTGTAACGATACCATTAAGCAAAGAATCCATTAATTTACCCTCAGTGTTTCTTCGAGTGTGTGATACATTTTCTTTTGTTGATTCACCACCTTGTGAAAAGGTAGTTTTTTCAACGCTGGAAAATGCCAACGCTAATCCAGCTAATTTATTTTTAAGCCAATTCTTTTTCATATAATGTTTTTGAAAATTCTTTCATATCAACAATTTGTTCTGCAAGATTTGGTATTTCGAATATTGGTGTGTTTGCTGTATCCAAAGTTCTATCGCATTTAATAATTGTCTCCATGGGATTAACAGTTATGTTTAAATTATATATCAAACTAACTGTGTTGACCAATTCTGCTTTATTTAAAGTATTAGAAAATATATGTCTAGTACCTTCCCAAAATATTTCATTATCAATCATTATTTTACAAATCTTTGCAAATTGTAAACAAGTAATTCCATTCCAATAATGATTTGTAAAACCATTAACTGTTGTCCCAGCACTTGATTTAATCCATTCAATCAATGAACGACCCTGACCATTTTCTTCACCAATAATTGAAGTTCTGATTACCGTGCAATTTTTTGGTTCCCCCATTGCTTTAGACATTCCATAAATATCACTTATATCATATTTATCGTTTTCACTATAACTACCTTTCAATCCAGAATAAACACAATCAGTTGTTGGGTGGATTAAATATGCTTCAAAATGTTCAGCTGAATTGGCTAATATTCTTGGAAACACTGAGTTAACTTGAATAGCGTTTAATTCGCCTAGCTCATCAACCCTAGGTTTAATAGTTCCCATACAATTTATCAAAACATCACCTTTTCTTACACCTAAATGATGTAATGTTGCGGTTAATTTTTCCTGTGTAATTTTTGATGCGTCGATATGTCTTCTATTTAATTCTATTACATCATAATACTGTCCTAAAAATTTAGAAACATATTTACCGAGCATTCCGTTTGGTCCTAATACATATACTTTCATAATTAATATTTTATCTAAAGTTCTCTGCCCAGATATCCCATTTATCGTGTGGCATTCTTATATCATCACCCTTGCTTTCTTCGAGTGTTGATGTTGAAAAGAAAATAACCGATGTATTATCTTCTAAATTTTTAAATCCATTATAGTTGTTTGGTGGAATATATAACACTTTTGGTTGTTTGGCACTTAATACAACAGTTGTTAATTCTTCTGTATTCATATCAACGATACCAATAAGGGCCGTTCCGCTTGAAACATAAACATATTTACCCTCATGTTTATGTCCGTGCCATGCTCTAATGAAACCTTGTCTATGGTTTTCTACTTGATAAAATCTTTTAACGTCTTTAAAATCGAAATCATTTACATATCTTAATAATCCTCTATCGTCAACAGACACACTACCAATATATGTTGTAATTATTTTTTTATCTGTGCTCATACTAATTCGTTTTGTTCTTTTTTATTTTTTAAGAAAGCACCGTTATGATAAATTTTATCTTCTGGGTTTCCAACTCTTTGTTCTTTAAATAATTTAACCATTCTTTCTACTTCTTCCTCAACAGATACAATTGGCTTATATTTAAATGTTGATAATGCCTTTGTATTATTAACTTTATAATTTCTAGCGTCTTGAAACGAAATATCGGTATAGTTAACCTTTGTATTTGGAATAAGTTTAGAAATTCTTTCACCGAGTTCGCTTATTATAGTGTTTTCTTTTGAAAGAATAAATATACCACCATATTCTTTTTTACATGCTTCTGTTACGTAGCCAGCGATGTCTCTAACAGCAATTATTGGTCGCCATTGTTCACCACCATTGATTGTTATTTCGCCATTCCTAACAGCCTTCATTGTTAAAACATTAACAACAAGGTCCATTCTTAACCTAGAATATGTATCACCTAAACCAAATACTGTTCCTAGTCTAAAAACGGTACCATTTTTAGCTAAAATATGTTTCTCTGAATTAAGTTTTGTTGAAGCATATGCTGATAATGGATTTGTTGGACTATCTTCATCAAGCATTCCATCTTGGGCTCCATAAACAGAACATGTTGACATGAAGATAAGGTGTCTTGATGGGTTAACCACATCACAAAAATCTTTGATTGCTTTATGATTGATTTCTTCTGTTAATAATGGGTCAACGCTACATGCTGGGTCTCCAACCAATGCCGCCATTAATACAATAACGTCAAAACTTTTTGAACATTCATAAAGTTTTTCTGTATCTCTAATATCGCCATAAATAAAGGGAATGTTTTTTAGATATCTATCTTCATACAATAAATTATCGTAGACTGTTACTTCAAAACCAGCGTTAAGCAGATAATCACAGGTTAATCCACCGATATAACCAGCACCACCAACCAATAAAACTCTTTTTTTCATAATAAACTATTTTATCTAAGGTACTAATATTATAGATAAAAGTAAACATAGTTTATATGTTTTGGATTATATTAATCCATTTATTTTTACATGTTTCGGTATCTAACCCAAGTTGTAAAAAAGCTTCTCTTGGGTTAAACTCTGATAAGTTATCTTTAACATATTGGATTTCGGTAATGAAATTCTGTGGTGTTAAGATGTTAACATTTCGACCCCATTTACCATTTGGTAAGTTATAATAGATTCCAACATTTGATGCAACCAATGGTAATCCACATGCAGCGGCTTCAACACCAGCCAAATGTAATGTTTCAACCCTTGATGTACAAACAAGCATCTCGCATGAATTGATTATTTTAATTAACATATCATGGTCCACTCGATTAAAAACTTTAACCCTTGGATTAGTGGTTTTGAAATCATCCTTCATTACTAAACAAAAATTGTAATCAGTCGTCTCAATTATTTCTGATAGGATATCAAAACCCTTTGGATTGTTGGTTGTTGCCCCGATAAACAAGATTGAATTGGGTAGTATTCCTAGTTCATCACAATAATTTTTATTCAATGGGACGAACTTATTAAAATCAACACCCAATGGTATCATAACAGAGTTAGATGTTATTTTATCAATATAGTGTGACTGTGTATACGGAGAATTATAAACAACAAGGTCAGAGTGATTACAAACATCTATTTGTTGAGGGTCATTTAAAACCAAATCTTGTAATAAACTAATAGTTTTTGTTTTTAGATTTAATCTTCTAAAATATGTTGCATTCCTAATAATATAATCTGGTGGAAACCCCATGGCTTCTTCCTCTATCTTATTTGGTAAGATATAGAATGGAGTATGTCCACCACATTTATCTTCTAAATTTGGAATCCAGTCTAATAAGTCATGCCAAAACGTTTTTGTGTTTGGAATGCATGTTAATGTATCATTGACGAGCCAACCTATTTTATTCATATAATAATTTTTTGTAGACATCTAAATATCTTTTCGCCACATTATAGAAACTAAACAATTCATGTGCTCGTTTATATAAATACAAAGAAGTTTTGACCATAAAATCATTATCGTTCTTTAGTCGATTCATCATGTTTGCATAGTTGGTAACTAAATTATCTGTTATAAATAATTCTTTCATATCACCTAATAATTCTGGTTGAGCTTGGGGCCAGCCTTTCATACCAATATGACTAATAACTGGTTTACCATACATCATTCCTTCAGCTATAGTGTTTCCAAATGTTTCACCTAATGAATTACTATGACATAAAACATCTATACTATAATAAAAACTTGAAATAAGTTTTTCATCGACTGTTGGGTTTATAAAATGTATGTTTTTAATGCCTAAATTTTTCGCATCATCTATTGCACGACTATTTGGTGCAACATAAAGAAACATAGTATCATCTGTTTCTATTTCTTTGTATGCTTGTAAATTAATGTTAGAATAAATATTAGCATCTGGTCGTCCAATTCTACCATAAACAAATTTATCTTTACAAATTTCTAGTTTTGGTGCTTTTTGTTGTAATAAAATCGGGTTTGGAATTATTTCACTAGGTATATTTGATGGACTCATAAAATTCACCATCGCTTGTGATGGATATATTCTAAAATCTGATTTACTACCATTATATCCATGAAAATTAGTTTCAACAATTTTGAAATTGAATTGAATGTTTTCAAAATTAGGTAATGCCCAAGTATCATTTCCTGGCCTATGAGTTTGAAGTATATCTAAACCATAATCGTTTAATTTAGTTAAATAGTCAACCTCAATCATTGGAACACCCAGAATTGAATAGTTCTCCCATCTAGATGGATTGGTTAATAACTCATCTTGTCTTGGATGAGAGAATTTATTATAGAAAACGATATTCTCAATATCTGGTAATGCTATTAAGCCGAGTATTAAATTAAAAGCGCATTTATCTGCACCGCCAACACCAAAAGACACAAAATGTCCTATTTTTATTTTCTTCCCCATAAATCATTTTTTTTGTACTTGTTATTTTTTACAAAAGAATATAACTCTGCATTGGTTACGGGATTCGCATTATTAACAACTTCATGGTCCATGTGAATAGCAACTGCATCATCATATGGTATAAATTCAACACCAGACTCTATTAATCTATCTCTAAAATCGTCATCATCGAACCCTGTTCCGTTTCTAAATCTTTCATCAAAACCAGATATCTCATAATACTTATTTCTTGTTAAGATACTAAAAAAATTTAAATTAGATGGTCTAATCTCACTGTGGGAATACCAAGAACCAAACTTATTATTGTAAGGATAACCTAATTCACCTAAATTATTATAGAAATTCGGTTTTGCACCATCTACTGTTCTTAGTTTATATATAAATGAATTGGAAACAGTATCTTCTAAAATATTTTTATTAGTTAAACAAAAAACCGATAATATCAAGTAAGTGTTATCATTTAATTTTTCAAAATTATTGGTAGTGGTGAACATATCGCTTGTATGAAATGTTTCTGGTGATGATAAAATAATGATATCCCCAGATGATTCCCTAACACCAACATTATATGGATAGCATGGATTAATCCCATTTTTATTTTCTAATCTAATTAGTCTAATATTTAAATCATACGTAATTACTATATGCTCTAACCGATTATTTTCATCTGACCCATCATCAACAATTACTATTTCTAAATTTTTATTTTGATAAAAATATTCAAAACTTTCTAGCGTTGTTACTAAATGGTCTAATCTATTATAATATGGTAATATAATTGATACTTTTTTCATTAAGAATCTTTTTCTCCTTCTTGAATATGATAAACTAGCGAATCAAAAACAGTAACATGTCTCATACCATATTTTTTTGCTAAAATATCATCGAAGAAATATGCATCACCGCTTTTCATGTATCGACCTAACGTTCCTATACCGTTATCATATATGTTCCCTTCTGGATACATACCACTTTCAATAAATCTTTTTTTATCAAAAATACATGGCATAAATAATCCACCACTATGTAATTCATTACGTTTTAATCTAGCAACCGTTTCATTCCAGAGTGATAAATTAATTGATGTTGGCGTTCTTCCGCAATCATAACCAACACCGTGTAATCCACTTGGCATTTTTCCGCTTTCCACCAATCTTGAACATGGTATATTAATTCCATTATGATGTTTAAGTAAATTATCCAACCATCCATCACTGAATACCATATCCGAATTTACAAAACAAATATTATCAGCTTTGCTGTTCTGACCAGCATAATTCCAACAACGATAAACTCTATTTAAATAATAATCATCAGGTTTTGGGTCAATATAGATTGAATAAGGAATATCAAGAGTTTTTAGTTTATTTATAATTTCTGGCGTTGCATCGTTGGCTACTATTCTTAATGTGATATCCCAACCGTGAACTTTGCACTTATCACTTTTTAGTTCATTATAAATTAAATCTAAATAATCTGTTGATTTAAAAATCAAAGAAATTATTTCGAGATTCTTTTTTATTTCGAGACCATTTTTTTCATTATAGATTTCTCTTAATTTTCGTTTAGTGATTGGATTAACATCATCTGTTATTTCAAACCAATCGGGTAATAATTCATTGTCCAATAACTCAACTTTCAATTCATGTTCATCCAATAACCTTTCAAGTTTCCAACCATTTTGTCCGTTGGCTTTATACACGTCATACTTTAACATAATTTGTTCATCCGTGGCAAACCCTCTATGCACAACAGAGTATGGAGTAACATTTACCTTTTCAATACCTTTTGGATATTGGAGTAGATGTAACCCTGAAACTGTTTCGAATTTTAATTTTCCGTTATTCCTCCATAATGGACACCAACTACCATTTAATGAATGATATTGGTCGTCAACTCTATAAAAAATATCACTACGCCATAAGTTATAGTGATTAAACATGTATCCGTCTATTTTATGAACTGTTCCTAATCGACATAATTCTTTTAAGTCTTTTCCGTTATTAGCCAATAGTCTACCATCTAATAGTAAATCACCATCTAACCATAGTATCCAATCAGCATCGGGATGGTCAGATAATAATTTTGTTAGTAATTCATTTTTACAAATCAATTCTTCACTAAATCTATTGGTTGGTGATTCTATTACAGTCGTATTTTCAAATTGTTTATAATACTCAAGACTACCATCATCAGAATTTTGGTCAAAAATATAGATATAATCGCAAATAGACATTTGCTTAAACCAATTTTCTAAATTACCTTTTGATAATTCATTTCTTAGTTGTGAGAAACCAATGATTTTCATCTTATTCGTTTTAAAAGTTTTGTTATTGTATTAATCGTTTTGCTTGTGCTTGGGCTATATGTATTATTAAAATCCTTCGCTATTTTAGACCCATTATACCAGTGAACACCAACAGTATCGTTTTTAATATCATCAATACTAATGAATTTAAAATATTTCTCAATGTTCATATGATTAATTGGATAAAAAACATTCATACTCATATTTGATAATTGAATATCTAATTTTTGTTCCCAAATACTTTCTATCGTTGGGTATAATTCATTAAGTATTTTAGAACCTATGGATTGGTAATCTTTTTTATTAAATGACGTTTTAATTGAATCGAATATTTTTTTAAAAAACGGGTTATTTGGTTTTGATAATAAAAAGCCAATAATATGTCCGTGTTCACCATGACAAATTAATGTGTCGAATTTTATGTTATTATTAATTTCTTCTATCGATTTTAAATATAGTATATCCATATCCGACCACCCACCACCAATAGTGCTTAATAGATACCATCTCAGATAGTCTGATTTAAATACCTCAGGCGTTTTCTCATTAAAACCTATCTTATCAAAATCAACTTCATTAAATTTAACGAATGATAATAGTTTTAACGAATGATAATAGTTTTCATTAGTAAATTTTACTTGTTGTTCATGTGTCAACCATGTAATTTTAGAATATTGTTTTTTAGGTTCATGAATAATAACCTCCCAGTCTGGGTTAAATTTGTTAAAACTAATAATTGTCATATATTGCAAATATGATAATGAGCTTTTATCCCAATAAAAATGCATTATTTTCGGAATATCAATTAACATGACAATTGGTTAATTTTAATGTTATATTTTCAAATATCATTTGATTTTTTCTTACCGCTTCATCAATATTATCAACATTAGCGAAAAAATTATTTTCACTATAATGCCATTGATGAACAGCAAATGGTTCATCATGAATTTCAACATTTAAACCTTTTAGCTTAACTCTGAATAAAAACTCATCATCATCAAAACCAATACCGTTTGAGTATCTTTCATCAAAACCATTTAAATCATTCATATTCTCTTTTGTTATTGCAGCAACAAAATGATATCCAGCGGGGCGATATTGGGAATGGTTATACCAACATGCTTGTCCTTCACTAACATATTTGATATCGACCATTGGTTGAAGTTGTGATGTTATCATATGATTGATGTATTCGTTGTCATAGGGTAGGTCATTCAGATAACCTGTAATTTCTTTAGTAGTTGAATATACGGCATATGTCAAGTAATTTTTACTTGTTAATTTATTCACAATATCATTTAAAATATCACCAACATGCAAGCATTCTGGGTTTTGTATAACAATAATATCACCAGTAGCGGCTTTTATTGCAACATTAAATGGAACACATGGATTATTATACCATCTATTTGTTTTATCCATATTAATAATACGCAGAAAAGGAAATTGTTCTGGTAAATCATCAATTAAATGCTCATCTGAACTACAATCATTAACAACTATCATCTCAACATTATCAACCTGTTTTGAATTTGAAATAGTTTTAAGAGTGTTTATTAGCTGTTGTCTTCTATTATAATATGATGTAACTATTGAAATTTTCATAACACTCTTTTTAATATATTAATTATTTGTTCAGACGTTGACCCATTACCTAACCAATCAGCGTTTCTTTTTGATGATTCTTTCTCTAACCAAGAAATACTAGAGGTCCATGATTTAATCGTATTAATATCTAACATATAGGAACAAAAATTTTCAACAGACTCAGGTCTTTCTGTAAAATCTCTCGGTACAATTACAGGGGTCTCCAATAAGGCTGGCTCTTCTTGAGCTGTACCAGAATCAGATATAAGAACTTTAGCGTCATAAACAGTGTTTAAATACTCCATAAAGGGTAATAACGGACTCATCTGAATTCGACCTAAATCTATTTTGAATTCTTTGATTTTTTCCATCGTTCTTGGGAAGCCTAACATAACAATAGGAAGGTTATAAGCCCTTCCCATATCATTGGTGTATTCTATTATTTTTTCTAATCTATCCCTATATTTAAAATTTTCTGGTCTGTGAATATCTAAAATAATTTTGTCATTTAATTTTGGTCTATTCGGTAAATGTTTATTTACAACCTCTACTATTGTATTACCAACAACATAAACACCATTTACTATATTTTCTTTAGCTAGTTTAATCCTGTAATTATCATGATAAACAAATAGTAAATCACTACATATATCACAGACCATTCTGTTTATCTCTTCTAACATTTTCTTATCACCAGAACGCATTCCAGCTTCAATGTGTCCAATTTTATACCCTTCTTTTTTCAACGCAACCGCTGACACAACAGAATTAGAATCGCCTAGAAAAAGAATTAAATCAGGGTTTAATTCTTTTTCCCTAATCAATTCAATTAGTTTTGTTGATAATTCGCTTGTTTGATGGAAATGTTCTTTGTTAGGCCCACCAATACCAAGATTATAATCGGGCTTTCGTATCTCTAGTTCGTTAAAGAAAACATCTGAAAGCAATGTATTATAATGTTGACCACTATGAACCAATATGTGATTAAAATTTTCATCTAATTTTTTAAAAATTTCTGACATTCTAATAAAATCAGGTCTGATTCCTGTAACAGTAATAATAGTTTTCATTATTCCAAAATCTGTTTATATTCTTCCATTATCTGAGCCCCCACGACATCACTCTTAAACATATTGATATCATCAGGTATGTCATGAAGCTCTTTTGATTTAATTTTACCATGCTTGTCAATATCATATATCCACCCCTTCTTTCCGCATAACCAACCTTCGATTGTTGTTCGTCCTAACAAAATACCAGCTGTTTCATCACACTCCCTAATATATTTCTCAACATTTAATGTTGGTTCAAAATATTTAACATGAGGTTCACCTGAAATCATTGAGTCTAAATAATCCTCACTGTTTTTTTTACCCACAATCCATAACTCCTCACCATTGTCTCTTGTTGTATTTATTAAATCTTGGATAGTATCTTTTCTTAAATAGTCAATTGTTCCAACAAAAAGAATTCTCTTTTTTGTTCTAATTGGTTGTTGTTTATAATCTTGTTTGAATCTATCACTATCGATTGGATTGTAGATTACATCTACAATACCTTTATCGATTCCGAAACGTTCAATAATGTAATCTTTAATCTCAGGTCTTATTGCAATATATTTTTTAATTTGTGGTGAAATAACAGGTTCTTCAAGGGCAATAACTTCTGAATGAATACTACAGATAATTGGTGTATCAGGAAAAAGTCTTAATAAATGTTCAGTAACTGGTTTATGGTTTGAATGAATTACATCAAAATTAATATCAGAAATTTTATATAGAGTATTTGGTTGGGATACTACTTCTCCTTCGACACCTTTAAGCAACCATTTTCCATCACCTAATTTAAATGTTGGTGGCTCTTGAAGATTATATAATTTAACACCATATTTCTTCATTGCGTCGCTTAATGGACTCCCAAGGGTTGAACAAATGCTCACGTCACATCCTTGTTTAACAAGAGACTTTGCTAATTCATAAACATATAATTCTGAACCAGTATAATGATTGAAATTCAAACAACCTATCAAGACTTTTAATTTCTCATCTTTACGAAAAACTCTTTTGATTGAGATTGGTAATTTATCTTTGAATTTATCAACGAATTGAAGTCTATTCTCTTCCCATTTTTCATTTGTCATTCCGATTGATTGATGATTAATTCTAATTACGGTTGAAACGCCGATTGTCGTTCCATTTAAGTAATTTTCAAAACAAAAGGTTACATCATAAAAATGGAATCCCTCAACTGATTCATTAAACGGTACTGTTGCTTTTGTTCTATCTATTGCAAAAAATACACCATCAACAAGAACAACATCCTCTAATGATGTTCCTAAGTCTCTGCTATATGATGATAACCATACTTTACCCTGATGCGTATGAGCAACACGACCATACATTTTCTTATTATTTTCCCACCACTTTCCTGTCTCAGCCATATATTTTGTACCAGCAACACCAATTATTCCAAACTCAGGGTTTGATTTAAATTGCTTTAGTAATTTATGACCCCATTGTTTGGTTTCAATTGTTATATCATCATGACAGAAAACAATTATATCATATAATGCTTGAGATAATCCACGATTATATGCTTTGGTTAAACTTTCGCCGTTATTAATAATTTCAATAACTTGAATATGTTTATCTAAACCAGACGTTTGAATTATATGTTTGGTGTGCTCTGGATTTGCTTCTCTAGTACAATAAATTACTGTAATCATTTGTTGAATCTTTTATATGCGTTATCACTTATTTGAATCAATTCCACTTGTCCTATGAATTCTTTTAATGTATGAGCACCTGTGTAACTCATTGCTGAACGAAGATAAGCTTCGAAATTTTCGACCCATTGTGCTAAGGTATATTCAACCCTATTATATTTAACAACACCCTCGGATGTCTTAAGAGGCCCAACGTTCCATTCTTTTTGAACTTCCTTGGTTGACATACCCCTGAATTTCTTATATAGGTATCCTCTATCTAATAAATCTTCAAAAGTGTCTCCTTGATTTACTATAAAATCATTTTTCACAAATGTTTTATAATTTTCAAATGTTGAATAAGCACCTGTCCGAAGTTTCACATAGTTTTCTCCACTACTTTCTAAACATTTATTTAGAACAGAACCAAGCATTACATAATCAGCTCCAAGAGCTAATGCTTTAATAATATCACTATATGTTTGCATTCCACCATCGGCTACAAGATATGCTGATTTTTTTAATGTTAAAGAGACATCATAACATTCTTTGATTAAAGAAGCCATTGGATATCCCACGCCAGTTTGTTGTGTTGTAAGACACCCACCACCATTTCCAATTCCCACACGTATGTAATCAGCCCCAGCATCCGATAACAATCCAAATGTTTCTGGATTGGCAATATTACCCACCATTAACACTATGTTAGGATATTTTGTTTTAAGCTCTTTGGTGATGTTTAAAACTGAGCCCATATGACCATTAGCCACATCAATAAGATAATAATCGTCTGAGACATTATCTTCATCAATTAATTTTCGTATTTCTGAGATGGAAAAAGATTTGAATACACTATGTATTGTTTGTTGATTTATTGTGTTTCGAGGTAAACAAACACAGATTTTATTACTTATAAAATCATTGATATTATTCTCGGATACTACAGTATCCATCGGTGCTGTTATTATTGGCAAAAATCCAGTTTCTGTGAATGGGTTAATAGAAGCCCTAGTATTAATATCTGTTAAAACTTTTGGTACGATTAGTAAATCGTTGAAATCTAATTTTATTTCTGACATGTTTATTTTTATTCTTAATTGATTCCTGTATGACCAAACCCACCGCTTGACCTCATTGTATCTTGAGATACTTCGTCGACTTGAATTAAATTCACAACAACTTTGCTAACAACTTCAGCTATTACGGCTTGAGCAATTCTGTCGCCATGGTTCACGACAAATGTCGTGTCACCATGATTTATTAAAATCACTTTAACTTCACCTCGATAATCTTCGTCTATCGTCCCAGGTGAGTTTAAAACTGCTATTCCATGATTTGCTGCCAAACCACTTCTAGACCTAACCTGAATTTCAAAATCTTTTGGTAGTTCAAAATATAATCCAGTTGGAATTATATGCCTACTAGAAGGTAGCATTGGAATCGGGGTTTCCAAGTTAGCCCTCAAATCAAATCCAGAAGAGCCAACGGTGGCAAATTCTGGATTTGGATTAGTAGATTTATTGGCGAATTTAAAATCGATTGGTTTATTTATTCGCATATTCTTTTTGTCTTTGTTTTTCTTCAATAATAGCCCATTCATTTGCTTGACGTAATAAAACACCTAATGGTTCTGTGTAATACTTTGCTTGTTTATCTGTTGATTCTTTATCAACATTAACAATTGCTTGGAATTCAGCTTCAGATAGTGAAACACCGTTTGATAATGCATAATAAGCAGAACGCTCACCTACTGGTAACGCCAATACATCAACAAATTCGTACATCTTTCCTTGATTTTTAATATGCCATTCAGATGTACATGGGGTGTAAAGATTTGCCTTCCCAATTTGATGTAACAAGCATACTTTGATTATGGATTCTTTTGATAACTGAAGATTCTCAGGTAGGATAGAATTGATAGATATTGCATGTTTTGTAACCCTTAACAGATGGTCAATTAAACCACCTTCAAAGGCGTTATGCAAATCTTTCATTGTTGATGCAGGTGCTTTGATAAAAGCTTCTCCAAGGAATTTCATGAAATCGTCGGACATGAAACCATAATCTTGGGCGGTTTTAAAATACTTCTGAGTATTTTTTACGATTTGTTCTTTTGGTATAGACATAGTTGATATTTTTACAAATATACCAAAAGTATTGATAACGTGCAACATTATCAACGTAAATTTTTATCCTCTTGTCAGCCAAACAAAATTACCCCTAGATTTATTCTTTTTACTATTGATATCTGAGAACTCCTCACTGACGATTTTATCTTCATTTCGCAAAACTTCTTTTAATGATGGATATTCTGACCTATCAGGATTCTCGTTATGTATATCACAAATTTCTGGCTCATAGAAATTTGGTGTTCTATTATGAACGTATTGCATTTTCTTTCTAACCTCAGCAAGTTTTTCGTTTAAATAATCATCGTTAGTTTGCTCAGTAAATTTCCCAGACATAAGTGCTGTTACCTCAGCATGAGAAACCCCATATGTTTGTTCAAAAGATTTGATAACTCTCTTTCTTTCAATTTCTTTTCTTTTGACCTCTTTCTTAATAGCTCTTGGTTTGGTAACATACTTAGACCATAAAGTTTTAACAAAAAACTTAATTCTAGTAATAAATGCTTTGAACTTATTAGTTGTGGTGCGTGACTTTTTCTTTTTCGTCGTACTAGTTGATTTATTATTCTCTATTAATTGTAATTGTTTTTTTAATATGTCTTGCTCTTTTACGACAGCTAAATGTTGTAGGAAGGCTGTTGGTAGTTCTCTTTTCATGATTAATTATTTTTATCTGACATTAATTTTATATAAAGGTCCCTTCTGTCATCAGTAACCTTTTGAATTGAATACTTATCTTTAATTGTGTTATATAAGTTGTCACTTAATTGTTTTACCAATTCAGGTGAGTCAATTAACTTTTTAATGTATTTATACCAATCCTTATGGTTTTTGTTAGGGTCAATCAAAATCCCATTACCATTAGAATCCCATTCACCACCAAATTGATTTGCTGGTTGGATATCTATTTGATACGGCCCGTAATCTTGTGCTATAATTGCTTTATGGTGAAAACCAGATTCAATTACTTTTAGTTGACTCTTAACTTTATTAAAAATGTTGTCCTCAATTGGTGCTAGTGAGATATCAAATAAATTATAATTTGATGCGTATGTGCTTATTGGCTTTGTCCATACTCTTCTATATGGTTCATTAGCAACATTTGGATATTCTTCATTTTTGAACTTTAATAGAAAGTCTCTATATTCTGGACTAACTGTTAAATAATTATCTGTGAAGATTTTCTCATATAGATACCAAACACTTTCCTGTGGTTTTATTGGTCTTGATGTTTGTTGACCAGTTTTTTCATCTATCATTGTCATTGAACCTCTTAAATCAAAACCACATAAAACAAATTGAATCTTTTCTAATAATCCATCATTTTTCAATTTCCCAACAACACCATTTAATATTTCTAAATCTTTAAGGTGTGATGAACCCCCTAACCAACCAATTCTAATTCTATCGCTAGATTCTAAATTTGGTGTGTATTGTTTCTCATTTGGGTCTATTGCGTTTGGCAACACAAAAACATTTGGATTGACCTTTGCTATCTCTTCAGCAAAGATTGTTGTTGTTGTTAATACATTTCTAGCGTTGCGAATATTCGCTAAAATCATTTTGTCTAGTTTGCTATTTTTAATTAAAAGATAAGCGGGATGATGAGGGCCAGGTGACCAATAATCATCTAAATCCATTATTGTTATAATACCTAACTTATCTAACCTTTCCAATAATGTAATCATATTCTCATATGGCCCTAAAGCTCTATGATAATGAATAATATCATATTGTTTTAAATACTCATCATTATCAAGCTGTGGTTCATATTCAATATCAACCATAAATTCTTCTGGGTATTTTTCTTCTAATGCAATATGTGGTTTTGTGCTTCTAAAATACGAAACACCAGTTCTATCAGATGGGACAACTAAAACTTTAATCTTCTTCATGTTTTTCTTTTATGATATTTTATTCGCAATAATATACTAAACTTAAAATATTAGTCAATAAAAAAAGAACTATTTCTAGTTCTTTTATTGAGAATATATTATTTTGTTTAAAGAGTTTTCTTTTTGACCGTCAATTTGCCTTCTTTGACCAACATATTAATTGTCTTTTTGATTGTGTCTTCAGTAATCATTTTATTATATGTTTTGGTGAAGAATTCTAATAAACGAACATCAATCATAGCGTCTAAATCACTTCTTGAGATTGTTAATAAATCATCATTATCTTGTCTTGACTCTGTTATTCTAGCTGGTGATTTACGTATTTTGGTTGGAACCATCGCTCTATTTTCAGCTAAATCTGCAACATCTTCAATGTTAAAAGTGTGACTCAACCCATTTAATTGTTGAATTGGTCTGTTTATCATTGCTTGTTTAACAGCTTCAGGTAAATTAGAGTTTCTAACTTGTTCTTCTGTGTATCCAACTGAACCACTCGCTTGTTGCTGCTGTTGTTGCATCATAGGTCTTGTTACACCTTCTGATTGCAATTCTTTAACGCCATCTTCTGTTAACGCTCTTGGGTCAACATGTCCTGTTTCATAATCGCCGCTATCGACTTTTTTCATAAGTTGTTTAGCGTTTCCTAAAATATTTTTTAGTCTGCTAACATCTACTGGTGCTGGTGTTTCCATATTTTATTTATTAAATTGAACTTTATTATAAACACGTGACATTGTTCTATCACCGCTATCATTATATTTTGGTATTATTGAACTAAGATTTGAAACTGGTTGAGCAAACTTAACACTTGTTGGGTGCCAAGAACGGATTCTGTCTAATCTAAAAATTTTCCAAGCACCATTTTTAGGCGTTGTTTTAGAACCTCCAAAAATTTGGAAAGCTCTTATTGCTTTATTACCCGCTTTTGTTTCGGCAAAATTATAAACTTGAATATATCTTTTACTTGGTGCAACAGCTGGTGTTGCCTCTGGGTAATCGTCATACGTAATGTTTACATTATATTTTCCGTTGATTGCGGCCAAAACATCATCATCCGATACATTTTCGCTTATCAGTTTCTTTGCTTTAATTAACTCTTCAAAGATAATGTCATCAAATAATTTGTAAAGCTTCATTTTTATATTACTACTTGTCCTACGTTTCCAGCTGTATCAGGGCTTTGATAACTATGAGTGTTGTCATAACCCCATGTACCATAATTAAGACTGAAAGCTGGGTTTCTACCAGAACCAACAGAATTAGATTGATTACCGAAAGTATCCCAATCACTACCAGCACCATAGTTATAGATATCCAAGAAATTACCTGTACCTTTACCATAATGTGGTGTTTGGGTATCAGCTAATGCTCTTGTGTGTGTGGCACTGTATTGATTTGCCGCAGCAGAATTATTGTATGTATTTATTGGTAGCAAAAAATTTCTTTGTGCTAACGCTGCTATTTCTAAAGCGGCTTGTCCTCCGACTGGTAAATGTGGTATTGGCATGGTTATATTATTTTTTTATTGTTATTCATATACTCTATTAAATATCTTATTTGTTTAATTTCTTCAGTAATTGATTCGTTATAAACTTCTTTATTTGTCATTATTTTTCTGCTAATATTCCCCTTATTGAATTTGGGTATTCCACCGACTGCTGTAGGGTTTGCATTATCATTATCTTTTTCATGAGTTTTTAAAAATTGATTCTCTCTACCTGCATCCATTCCTGTTTTTTTTACACTTTTGATTACATTTCTATCTTGTTTTAATGTTAGTTCAATCCATTTTAATGTTTCTTCACCACCTCTTTGGTTAAATTCATCGAATTTCTTATCATCTTTAGATTGCATCATTCTCGTCTTATTCATCTTTAGGTTTGGATACGAAATACTTGCACCTAGGAATTTTTGGTGTTCTGGTGGGACCTCGTATGATTTTCCAACTAATTTTGAATTACTCATTTCCTTTATTTAATTTATCTAATACTATTTTTTTAATTTTCTCCAATTGAGGTATTGATAAATTGGTGTCTGAAATCATATCCACTACTTTTTCAATTTTGCCGTCGTAATCTTTATCAAAAACGTCTCTATCATTTTTTGATTTCTTAACCAAATCTTCTTTGATTTCCTCATCCAGTTGGTCCTTGGTTAATATTGTTGTTTTCTTTTCATTGACGGGAAGTCCACGATTATGTGAGCCACCATAACTATAAACGGCAAACCATGGTATATTTTGCCTATATCTAGTTGCTCTATCTGTTGTTGTTGAGACACCTTTCTCGTAGTCAGATGTATCATTAAATGGTTTGGCAACAGGTCCTGTTTCAATTTCACTATCACTAGTAGCATTTCTGTCACCACTGATAATACCACCATCAGCATTTACAAATTCTTCAATTTCGTCTGTTTCTTTTATATTCTTTTTGTTAATTGACATAAAAATCCATTTAATAATAAATATATTAAAACCAGCGAATATTTATATTAAACCGACAAATATGGCATTTAGAACAAAATTGGATTTTTCATCGAATAGACAAGTATTACAATACCCAGAAACTATAACAGTTCTTTCTGGGGCAACATCATTTGGCGTTCCATTTAGTGCTTTAACGGTAGGGCCAGACCCTGATTATTCTGGTGTTTCATTAACTCAATTAAATCTAATTAGTACTTTTTCTGGAAATACTGGTACAACAGTTTACACATGGTTTGACTCTAGAATGCAACTAGGGGCTAGTGTTTTATCAGCTTGGACATCAACCAATAGTGGGTTAACTCAGGATACTGGAAATATTTTTACTGCTGAAACAACAACTATTATCGATAATAATTTGGTTGCATTAAGTTATAGTGGTGTTAACTTTGATTTATCTGTTGTTGGAATGGTTGATTTGGGTGGTGGAGCATATAGTGGAACTGTTTATACAGCTCAATTTGATATCTTAAGTGCCGATACATTAGATTTTACTGGAAGAACAATTTGGGTTGATGTTAGTGGTATAACGAGAACCGATTCGTTGATTGTTAATACGACTGGCGCAACTTTTTTAAATATTGGTTCATCTCCGTCATCAGGTGCTTTATATTATACCAGTGGTGGTGTATTAACAACCAATACATCGGATAAAAGATTAAAAATAAATATTGAACCGATTGGGAATGCATTATCAAAGGTTTTGGCTCTTAATGGTGTTTATTATAATTGGCAAGAAGACCCAAATGGCGATAGACGAATTGGTTTCTTGGCGCAAGATGTTGGTGAGGTCATTCCAGAGTTGGTTTTCGTTAATAAAAAATCACCAGAGCAATACATGGGGTTACATTATGATAATTTGACAGCATTATTGGTTGAGGCTATAAAAGAAATGAACAGTGGCATTACAATAACAACACAAACTGTTTTACAAACGCAAACTGTTGTTGCTGAAGATAATAATATTGAACTTAATTTTAACGGTAGTCATGAATCATCTATTGGTGGTGGCTTAATTTTAAAGAAAGGTATTGGTGATGATGCCGATACTCAATTAATTACCAATGAAAATGGTGATTGGATAACTAATAATAATTTTATTCCTCAAGGTCTTGTGATTCCTTTATACACACCAGAATCTTCTAAGAATAATAATTTTGGTTTGGTGGCATATGATGATGATTTTTTGTATGTAAAAACAAGTACTGGGTGGAAGAATATTAAGCTAACAAATTTGGATGGAATTGATAAATAAAATAGATTATGGCAATAACAATACATGAAGATAACAGTAGTGTTGTTTTATTACAAGCTGGTATCGGTGTCCCCTCGCATATTTCTCCAAAATCTAGTTTATTCTTTGATTTAAGTACAGCCATTCCTTATATAAATAAAAATAATGCTGGTGAGTGGGCTTATTTATTAGATTCAACTATATTAACGGGCTCTAGTTTTAATAACGTATCCGTTACAGGTGGTACACCGAATAATGCTGGTCATTTATATACTTTTACAAACAGTACAGGGGGTACCTTTAATGTATTGGGATTAACTGATGTTTATTTAACAGGGGGGACATTAAGTAGTGGTACTGTAACATTCACAAACAATACAGGGGGCACATTTAGTGTTACTGGTTTTACTACTGGAAGTTCATCGACTACTTTATATACTGGTGATGGAACATTATCAGGTAACCGTATCGTTAATTTAAGTGGATATACTCTTAATTTTTCTTCATCAACGAATCCGAATACGTTGGTAATGAGTGGAGGTAATGTTGGTGTTGGGATTCTTAATCCGACAAAACTTATACAGATAGGTACCGTTGACCCTATAATATCTTTTAAGCAAACAACATCAAATGCGGAATATTCGATTAGAATTGGAACGGGTAGTGGTTTATCAAGTCAAACTTGGAATGTTTATCATGATTCATCAAGCAAATACTTAATTAGCGGAAACGCCAATCGTGTAATAATTGGTAATCCGACTAATGCTTATGTTTCATCAACACTTTATGTGAAAGGGTATGGTAGTGGCGGTAGTAATATCGATGCTCAGGCAGATGCTACAGTATATGACGAAAGCAATATTGAGTGTATGAAGAGTGATTATACTTCAGGTGAAGGTATTGCTATGCGAAATTGGGGTGCAACGGGTGTTACTGGAACTGTTTTGGGTTATGACAAGAAAAATATGGGTATTCTTGATTTCAACAACAACACAAATATCATTCGAACAATTATTAATCAGTCATTGATATTTGGAACTAATGATATCGAGAGAATGTCTATTGCTGGTGATGGTAAAGTTGCGATTGGTCTTACTGCCGCAACAAATACATTACATGTATCCGCAACAACTGACCCAGCTAGATTTGTCGGATTACAATCAGCTAGTGATACCAATGTATTAACCGTTGATTCAAGTGGTACTGTTCATACTACTTTAGCTAGTAGTATTGTTGGTTCAGCTACTACATTATATACTGGTGATGGAACATTATCGGGTAATCGTATCGTTAATTTAAGTGGATATACTCTTAATTTTTCGTCATCAACATATCCAGACGCTTTTAGATTAACTGGTGGTAGTGGATATTTTGCTAATACTCTAACCGCTAATAAGTTTTCAGCAGCAGATGGTAGTGCAGCATTACCGTCATATACTTTTTCATCACGTACCGATTCTGGAATGTATAGTATTGGTAATGGTGTTATTGGTATGGTTGGTCAAGGAACTGTTGGTATGCAATTCTCATCTAATTTAGTTCAAGTAAACGTTCCAACATATAACCAAGCCAATAGTACTGCATCATCACCCGCTGAACGTTTTGTTGGTACTTGGTATTCTGCGGGAACAACTACTACAACCAAACCGCATCTATTAATAGAAGAAAACGGTGCTATTTCTAATACATGGGATGTTAATGGTGGTGCTCTTGGAATAAATTCTAAAACTTATAATAGAAATCATTTACAAATAAAAGCTAGTGGCGTTACAGCTATGGGCGTAGTAACAACAACTGCTGGTGGTAATGCTACATTGAAACTTGGTTCATATGTTGGTGACCCTATTAATGGTTTTATGGGAAAAATAGAGCTTTACAGATATGAAGGAACACTAGGGGGTTCTATAAATGCAACATCTGGTGCTGGTGTTGCTATTGTTGGAAACGCTCATGCAATTTTAGGTATTAGTTCAAATGGTATTTTTCATTCAACGAATGGAACATGGATGGGTAAAGGAGCAATAACTAATGGAACACCTACGGCTCTTGTTCATATTCCATCTGGTACAACAGCTGCGTCAACAGCTTCTGTAAAAATTGATGCTGGTCAGTTATTGGTAACAACAGAAGGTGGTGCTATAGAACATGCAAATGGGCATCTTTTCTTTACAGATATTAATGGTGGCACAAGATATCAATTGGACCAACAATCAGGCGTATTTGTTACAGGTGGTACTTATAATAATCCATTAGGAACCGCTACATTTACAAATAATACGGGAGGTACATTTAGTGTTACTGGATTTTCGACTGGTAGCACAGATGGTGTTGAGACCCAAACAGGTGATGGGTTTACAACAGTATTTAATATTCCACATGGTCTTGGGGGTGTACCATCATTTTTTATGACTCAGGCTAATAGTATTGACGCAGCCGCTATAAATTACGTAGATGCTGATTCAACTAATATAATAATTCATTATTTGGTCTCACCACCAAATGGTTCTAATTTAGTATGGACTTGGACCGCAAAACAATAATTAGATAATTAAAAAATTAAAATATGGCATATATCCCTTCACATTTACCAATGACTTATTGTGCTACTAGAGAGACTGTGAGGCTAAGAGCTGGTAGAACTGATGGAGCTACAGAGGTTGAGAATGCTTCAGTCGTTTTCTGTATGACTGGGTCTGAGGACCGTCCGACTATTTATGTTTGGAACTATGCTAGCTCAGCGGCTGATGATGATAATTTAGTATTACAACCAACAGCATATGTTCTTGGTGAAAATGGGAGGTGGATTATTGATGGAAGTACTTTTTAATATTTCTGCATTTCATGTTTAATTTCAAATATTTATATTGACAATGCAAAATATAAAAAATTTCAATTTCAATAAATTAGATGTAATTCTATCAAATAGTGATTACTGGGACTTCTTTTTGGCTAGTGATGCTAGGTCATCTGAACCAACTATAATCACTAGTGGAGCGTGTTTGGTGTCTTATTTTGATTTTAATAATCCAGATATCTACTCATCTGGTTCTACATCAGCAAATACAATATCTAGTTTAATTGAATGGACAGGGGCAACAAATACTGGTTATACATTCAGCACTATTGGTTTGACGGGAATTGATAATGGATTGGTTCCATATGTTAAATATAGTTCCGATACGTCAAATTTAGCTCTTCTGTCAGCATTAACTGGAAGTACATTGGTTATTCCAGCCAATGATGGTAGGCTTCATTTAAATAGAGTTACGGGGTCTACAGGGGCCTTTATTTATCCAATAGATATACTTAATGATGTTGGTGGTGATTACGGACAATTTTGTGGCGGGTTTTATCAAGGCTATTATAAAATAGATGGTTCAACATATGATGTTTTGCCAAATAGAGTTCATAAGGCTTGGGTTGCAGAATTCTGGTTAAAAAAAGACGAAACATCCTGTTCAGGTTATACTGGAACAACGCTTAATGATGATTACCCTGATAACAAAGGATTCTTTTTTTATATGGGTAGTAGAGCTGAAAACAAATTCTGGAATAGATTTGATGGTGTTGATTCAGGTTGTACCAGTGGATGTACAATGCCTAGCGGATGTACTGATACATTAAGTTCATGGTGTACAATTCCAAAAGAAACTGATATTCTTATTGGTGATTCGGCCAATACAATTACGTTATATCCAAATCAAATAACAACTGAGTATATTACCAACCCATTTTTAATATATGGTAGAGCTTGGAGTGGTAGCACTGGAACGGGTAGTACTCGCTGTGGAACGTGTGGTTCGTATTCAGGTTTAGGTAATAAATTAGCTTGCAATTATGATGGAACGCCAATAAAAATTACAAAACCAGTAACTGTTGTAACAAATACAACTAACCCATTTTTGATTTATGGTAGAGCTGGTAGCGGAACAACACGTTGTGGAAATTGTGGTAGTAATAGCGATACTGGATATGGAACACAAACAATATGTTCATTTAGTGGGTTTAACGAATCAATTGAGTTTAATGACTTAGATTATAACTTAGATATTATTGATAATGCATTAGGTTTTAGAATAAAAGATGATGGTAGCATTGGTTATAGATTATTGACATTCACTGGTCATTGTTCAGGTACAACATATATTAGTGGTGTTACAATTGAGGAAGGATATTCTGCTAGTGGAATGGTAAGTGATAATGTTTGGACTAGTGTGATTATTAGATTTTCAGCAAATGAATATTTTAATGATTGTGATTTAATCGAAAGAGGACCTAGAAAGGGTAAATTGATGTTTTATATCAATGGCAAATTAAAATATGTTGTAAATGATTTTGATGAACTAGTTGCAAGACGACTTAATGATTATTATGAAAAACAAGTTGGTGTACCGTTTAATATTAGTTTGGGGGGTGGGTCACAAGGTTTGATAGAGACACAAACATTTGATGGTCGAGATATTGCTGATTTAGGTCTTCCAATACAAGAAAACTTTACAGGAACTTTTATTGGAGGAATTTCTCAATTTAAATTCAATATTTGTGATTTATATTTCAATGATATACAAAACATTTACAACGAAGAAGTTTTAAGATATTATCCACAGGAAGAATATATGCTTCTTGAGGATGGTTCGTTTATTTTACTAGAAAATAGCTATATGTTAGATTTGGAATAAACGACGAAATAACGATATTTATATGTGTGTGAAGTATTAAAAATTACTTTTATTTAAAAATATGCCCAATAATAAGTTAATATTGAGAACATTGATTAGTCCATATAGTGATGAGACTAAGGGTAGTGTATTAAGCCATGATGATGTTGATAATAATTTCATTTTTTTAAAAGGTGGGTTATTACAAACGGGATATACAAGTGGAAATAATTTTGTTCTTACAAAAATTGATGGGACATCAATTAATGTTGATATTACAGCTCTTAACACTGGTAGTACAAATAGTTGGTCCATAACTGGTAATACAGGAACGACAGTTGGTACCAACTTTATTGGTACTATAGGTACTGTTGGACTTATGTTTAAAGTGGATAGTATACAATCTGGGTATATAGACATTATACATAATAATACAAGTTTAGGTCAAAATTCTATGCTTGCAAATATAACAGGGTCATATAATAGTGCTTTTGGTTTGCAATCTCTTTATAGTAATACTAGTGGTGGTTCAAACACTGCTTTTGGTTATGTATCTCTTTTAGGTAATACAACGGGGTCATTTAATAGTGCTTTTGGTACACAATCATTACAGGCTAATATTACGGGGGTAAATAATAGTGCTTTTGGTTATCAATCATTACAATTAAACAATGGAGACTATAATTGTGCTTTTGGTATGAATTCCTTGGTTTTAAATAGTAGTGGTGGATATAATATAGGTGTTGGTGGTCAGGCTTTATATAATAATTTAACAGGTAATTATAATACAGCGGTTGGTAATACCGCTTTATTTCAAAATACTGCTGGATTATATAATGTGGCAATAGGTAATGAAGCATTATATGATACTACTGGAAGTGCCAATACAGCGATTGGTAATGATTGTTTAAGTGGAAATTTATCGGGGTCATATAATATTGGTATTGGTTCTAGAGCAGGTCATTATAGCACAACCGCCTCAACCCAAATATTTATTAATTCTGTTGATAGGGGTAGTTATATTGGAGACCAAACAGCATCTCCTATATACATACAACAAAGTGGTACTATAGCTAATCAAAAAATATTTTTAAATGGAGCATTGCTCAATCTTAGTGGCACTACACGTAATATAACAACCTCTACTACTGGTACTTTTATAAATGGACAAACATTAGATACCGCCAGTATAACTACATCAAATGTAGGAACTTTTATAAGTGCTAGTATGGCTGGTACTGGTTCAACAGCTTTGGCTAGTGGGCTTGGTTCATTTATATTAGGTAATGGTGCTTTTCATTCTACAACTTCTACACCAGCATCCACAACAGTTTCTAGTCTAGGTGCGGGATTTTTGGGAAATAATGTTGGTAGTACAGTTTTAGCCTCTGGTCAGGGTAGTCTTATACAAGGTATGGCTAATCGTAATACAATAATGGTCGCTAGTGGTGCTGGTTCTAGTGTTATGGGATATACTACAGATACGGGTGCTGTTGGTGGTGCGTCAATGATTGCATCTGGACTTGGTAGTATGGCTAGAGGTTCAACACAAAACACTGGTACTATTGAATCCAGTGGTCAGGGTAGTCTTGCTTCAGGTAGAGCTTCTGGCCCTTTAACTGGTACATCAAGATTGATGGCAACAGCTCAGGGTTCTCACGCATTTGGTAATGCTGAAGTAGGGGGGGATATAATATGTACAGCGGCGGGTGGTCTTGTTAGTGGTCAAGCTGAATCTGATAGTATATTATCAAGTACGGGTGGGCATGGTTCATTTGTTTTTGGTTGGTCAACAGGAGGGGGTACAATAACAACAAGCGCAAATGCTTCTTTTGTTGGTGGATATTCTTCTGGTGATATTCTTTCAAATACTGGTGATGGTTCTTTTTTATGGGGACAAGGTATCACTAACACAATAGCTAATACATTTAAAGTGGGATGGGGTTCAGACACATTAGTTGTGAAAAGTGGACTTGTGGGTGTAAATATTACACCAACATCAACACTACATAGTGCTGGTTCTTTTGCGACAAACTACCTAAAAGTAACAGCAAATACCTATAACATCTTATCTACTGATTATACATTATCGGTGAATAATGGTGCGAGTAACTGGACAATAATATTACCAAACCCAACAACATGTTTAGGAAGAATTTATATTATTAAAAGATTTGACGATACAAGTGTTGGTTCAATAACTATAGATAGTAATGGTGGTAGTGTTCAGGATGCTAATACTGGAATATTTGGAGCGACAACAATATTAGGGGCTATCGGCAATGTGCACGCTATGGCAATGTTTCAAAGCAATGGAACAAACTGGGAATGGATAAAATAAAATATCAGAATTATGGAATTTTTTATAAATAAAGGAGCAACATTACCAATACTTAAGCTTGAATTGATTCAAGATGGTAGAAATGATTTTCATAGATTCTTTGAATTGATTCAGAATGCTGATATCTTTTTTACAATGTTTGATTCAATAACTGGCGTTAGAAGAATCGGTAAAAAAATAGCTAGTACTGATTTAGTTATACCTGTTAGCGATTGTGTTGGTGAGGAATATTATTTAACATATCAATTTAGTAGTAGGGATACTGAAAAGGCTGGCCGTTATATTGGACAATTTATTATTGAGTTTTTAGATGGAACTGGAACTTTGGTTGTTCCGATAAGAGAGGGTCTTTATATAAATATTCTTGACGGAGATATAAAAAGGCGGGAAGTTGCGAGCACCTGATTGACTTGCTGCGCTATATGTGCGCCAAAGAGAGCAAGCCAGAGGAACTATTCCAGTGGGTGCTGCGCTGGCTGGCCTACCCCATACAGCACCCCGGTGCCAAGATGCAGACCACCAT
>OFRO01000133.1_pt1 | contig 28833 bp, 36 predicted proteins | sample 1543091 | NCBI WGS metagenome assembly OFRO01 (sample SAMN07774217, study PRJEB24372) | wastewater metagenome | isolation source: Exp Tend NO 10WW | collected 2016-02
TCATCAGCCTCAACGTGCCGCAGCAAGATCCGGCGACCGGCATGACGTTCCTGGCCAACGACACGGAGCGCAGTCAGGTCAAGGTGGCTCTTGAGGATGTGCCCAGCACGCCGGCCTACCGCGCGCAGCAGGCGGCCATGCTCACCCAGGTCATGCAGTCGCTGGCGCCCGAGGTTCAGGCGGTCCTGATGCCGTTCTACATCGAGAGCACCGAGCTTCCGCAGCGCAAGAAGATCGTCGCGACGCTGAAGAAGGTGCTGAACCTGCCGGATGTGGATTACCAGCCAGGCCAAGACCCGGAGAAGGATGCGCTGATGGAGCAGGTGCAGGCGCTCACCCAGCAGTTGCAGCAGTTGAGCCAGTCGCCGGAGTTGGCGAAGGCGCAGGCTGCCGCGCAGGATTTATCCGCCGCCGCCAAGCAGAAGGAAGCCCAGGCCGAGAAGATCCGCGCCGACCTGAAGGAAACCAAGAGCAAGCAGAAGATCAAGGACTTCGCCAAGCAGCACAAGAAGGACAGCAAGGCGATGCTCGTCGTCTGTCCAAAATCTCTGATGCACGCAGCGTGGGCCAACGACATCAAGAAGTTCGCTCCACATCTGAAAGTGAGTCTGGCCTATGCAAAAAATCGAGATGCAGCCTTGGCAGCACAAGCCGATGTGTACGTTATCAATGTGGACGGGGTCAAAGAGCTTATTCGATTCAAGCCGGCGTTCTGGAAAAAGTTTGGCAGGCTTGTTGTGGATGAGAGCACGAGCTTTAAACACCATACGAGCCAACGCAGCAAGGCCTTAGGGAAGCTATCCAAGCACTTCGAGTACCGTCGTTGCATGTCTGGCACGCCGTCGTCCAACGGTATCTGCGATCTCTGGCACCAGTATTTCATTCTCGATGGTGGTAAAGCTCTCGGTCCATCTTTTTTCGGATTCAGAAACGCTGTCTGCACCCCCACACAGAATGGGCCAGCTGCCGCTCATATTAAATGGACTGACAAACCGGGCATAGAAATCATGGTGGCTGAACTGGTCAAACACATGACCATCCGCCACAAGTTCGAAGACTGTGTAGACATCCCGAAAAACCACAAATACGCGCTATCGGTTCAACTTACTGCGCGCCACCTCGCGGCGTACAACGAGCTTAAAGATACGTCGATGGCGATCTTCAAGGATTCACAGGTTACGGCGATCAACGCAGCGGTCCTCGCAACAAAGCTTCTACAGGCCGCATCTGGGGCGGTTTACAACGACGATGGCGCGTACACGAGCATTGCAACTGAACGCTACGAACTCGTTCTCGACCTCGTCGAAGAACGTCAGCACAGCATCGTCTTCTATCACTGGGAGCATCAGCTTGAAGAACTGGTAAAACTTGCGAAGTCGCGGAAGCTTAGGTTCAGTGTCTGGAATCCAGATCACCCGGAAATTGCTGACGAGTTCCAAGAGGGCAAGTATCAGGTTTTGTTTGCTCATCCAGCGAGTGCCGGCCATGGCCTCACGCTCACCCGTGGGACTGCGACTATCTGGGCCTCACCGACCTACAATTTGGAGCACTACCTGCAAGGCCTCAAGCGGATTCATCGCATTGGTCAAACTGAAAAGACCGAAACCATTGTTATCGTGGCAGAAGGCACGGTTGACGAGAAAGTATGGGCCGCGCTGCAAGCCAAGAACGTGAACATGACCGCATTACTGACTGAGCTGGAGGCAACATGACACAAAACGAATACATCACGCTCTACATTGCTGATAGCAGATCAGACGGCGTCATTGGAATATTGCTCAATAATAATGGTGCTTGTGCGCTCACTGTTTGCCCTGAGTGCCACTGCGATGACTTCAGCCACCTTGAAACGTGCTCTATTTGGCAAGAACTGGATGCAACATGACACACCCTATCGAACAAATTATCGAAGACTACGAAGACTTACGTGAGGAGTTTAGTGCCGCAATCACACTTGCTGGAGGCAACGCTAAAACGGTGATGATGCGCCCTGAATGGCGCAGCGTGATGGCCACGCTCGTCGCAAACAACATCAAGGTCACGACTTCGTACGAAGGTCCGTTAAAGACTTAACCCTTTTGCCCTCGGAGACAGGCAGCAAGTCTGCGGGAAAACTGTACGCCGAGGGCACCCAACACTACGAGGTAAATCATGAGCGAACAAGCTGAAGCCATTATTCATGGGTTGAAGATTTTACTCGAAGCGCTCTTTGAAATCGCCAACGCAGAGAGCACCGTCGAACGACTCAATTCCCTTTATCTGGCACAGAAAGCACTGGGCAAGTATGAGCAAGCTACCAAAAACATCTGAGCCGAACATCATGTTGTTTCCAGAAGATGTGTATCTGGAAAGAGTAAAACGCAACGATGACGGCTCGCTTAAATCGGGATGGGTGATCAACGGAAGTTGGCATCTTGAAATTAGAGATAGTTTTATTCACGCGATGCGAAGCGAGCACGACAACACCTTTGTCAACCGCTGGCCCGTGTCTGAAACCATGCAAGAAATCGTGGTTAAACGTGGCGGTAACTATAACGATGTGATTCAACGCGCAAGGGACGAACTAAATGTCTAAGCTCCACGCAATCTTCGACACCGAGATCATCGGCCTCATCAAGCCGATCTTTCTGACCTGCATCGAGATCGTCGAGACAGGTGAGCGCTTTGCCTTCTGGCATGACAAACGTGGTCACACCAAGAAGCTCACCGCGATGCTCGAAGACCCTCAGTACACGTGGGTCGGATTCAACTCGGAGAACTTCGACCGACCACTCCTCGCCATGGCTGTCATGGGCCACGACGAGACGAACATCAAGGTCGTTGCACAAAATATCATCGACCACAAAATGATGTCGTGGCAGACCTACCGCGAGTACGACATCGACTTCATTGAATACGATCACATCGACATCAAGGAAGTGCCAAAGGGCGTCATGCTCAGCCTGAAAGTCTACGAGGGCCGCATGCACTCGCCGAATCTGCAGGACATGCCGTTCCATCACGACGAAGAAATCGACACACCAAAGAAGCGTAAAATCGTCGAGGACTACTGCTGGAACGACATCAGTGAAACCAAGCGCCTCTTTCTGACCATGAAGGAAGAAGTCGAGCTGCGTGAGCAGTTGGGCGAACAGTACGGTGTCGACATTCGCAGCAAGTCCGATGCGCAGTGTGCCGAGGCCATCCTGAAGAAGGTCTGCTCCATCGGCAAGGGTGACAAGGTCGTACCGGGCAGTGTGCGCTATAGCTGCCCAAAGTTCATCAAAACCAACAGCAAGCTGATCAACGAGATCATTGCTATGTGCGAGGATCACAAGTTCATCATCAACTTCGCCAACGGGTCGCCTGAGTTCCCTGAGTTCCTGACCGAACCCATCGCCATCAACGGCGGTGTGTACCAGATGGGCATCGGTGGTCTGCACAGCAAACATGACAAGAAGATTCACCTCAAGGCGGACCCAGATGCTGGCCTGCTGCTCTCTGACTTTGACGTGGCTTCGTACTATCCGAACATCATGATCAAGGCTGGGCTGATCCCCAACCTTGGCGGCAACAAGGGTGCGCTGTTTCTGGATGCTTACCAAGACATCTATGAGCAGCGCATCGCCGCCAAACGCAAGGGTGACAAGTCTCGCGCTGAGACATTAAAGATTGTCCTGAATGGCACCTTCGGCAAACTCGGTTCGATCTACTGCTCGTTCTATGCGCCTGCCCTGATGCTCGCCGTGACGATCACTGGCCAGCTCAATCTGCTGTGTCTGATTTACGAGCTGACCAACATCAAGGGTGTCACCGTTGAGTCTGCTAACACAGACGGCATCATGGTGGCCTACCCGTTGGACAAACGTGATCGGGTGCTGAAGCGCATTCAGCTCAACTCCAAGCGCACTCAGTTCGAATACGAGGAAACGCCGTACGAGCAGGTCGCACTCAAGGACGTGAACAGCTACTTCGCCGTGCCTGCACCGAGTCTGGCGGCGGTGATCGACAAGACTGGCATCAACTCTACGGTCAACAAGAAGCTCGACGTGAAACGCAAGGGGGCCTACTCGAAGGCTGGCGTGAAGGAAAACACCAACCCGACCATGGAGGTGTGCAGCGATGCAGTCGAGCAGTATCTGCTCGGCAACCATGAGATCGAAAACTGGATTCGTGCCGAGAAGGACATCCGCAAGTTCGTCGAAATTCGTGGAGTCAAGAAGCCGGGTGGCGTGCAGCACAAATACGAGGTCGAAGTCGATGACTGGGTGCTGATCAAAGACTTCGGCACGGCCAAGAACGAATGGTATCGCCAAGCATGGCTCGACAAGGGCTGGGAACCGGGTGTGCAGCGCGCTTCGATCAAGCGCAAATCGCGCCCCGACCCCGCCATCGAAGGTCATGGCGGTAAACCGTTCGGTCGGGTGGCACGCTGGTACATGACAAATAACGTGCTACCCAGCATCACCTATGTCGAGTCTGGCAATCAGGTGGCTGGCACAGCTGGCAGCAAACTGTGCATGACGCTGCCTGACAAGTTGCCGAAAGACCTGAACATTCAATGGTACATCGACGAGGCTTACCGCATTCTTGACGATTGTGGCGTTGAAATACCTTAAACAAGGCGTTGAAATAGTTGCAACACTCTGAAACACTCTGATATACTCTTCACATGGAGAAACACATGAACATGAAAGCCCCGACGATTGGTTCGCTGATCGACAAAATGGATGCCGTACGCGAGAAGAAGCGCGTGCTGGCTGAGCAGGATAAGGTTCTTTCGGCGCAGTATGCCGAGCTTGAGGCCACCCTGCTCCAACGTCTCGATGCTGATGGCACGCAGAAAGCCAGCAGCAAGAAGGCCACCGTCTCTATCTCCGAGGTCGTCGTGGCCAATGTGGACTGGGACTTGGCATGGCCGCTGATCGCCAAGAATCCGCAGCTCGTTCAACGTCGTGCCAGTGACCCAGCCTTCCGTGAACTGTTCGAACAAAAAGGCGAAAAGTACATGGCGAAGTACGGCATGACCCCGTTCATCAAACGCAAACTCAACCTGCGTTCGATTTAACTCTCACCAATCTCTGACAATCTCTTAGGAGCATCACATGGCCAAAGCCCCCGCAGTCACCAAACAGCGAGCCACTGCGCTCGCTACCACCTCGTTCTCTGACGACCTCGCCGACCTGAAATCCCGACTCGCCGCTCCCGGTGGTGACAAGATCAAGGCCGAAAACAAGCAGTTCAAGCTGCCGTCCGGTGCCACCGCTAACGAACTGGACATCGTCATCGTCGACTTCATCCACTTCAACGCATTCTACGAAACCGGCTACACCAAGGGCGTCGTCTCAGCACCGAGTTGCGCTGCACTCGGTATCGAACCGAAGGGCATGGTTCCGCTGCCGGCAGGCACCGCCATCCAGAACGCTGGCTGTGACGGCTGCGCGCAGAACCAGTTCGGCTCCAAGGGTGCAGGCAAGGCTTGCCAGAACCGCATCCTCGTCGCTGTGTTGCCGGCTGATGCTGACGAAACCACACCGATGGCGTTATTCGATCTGCCGCCAACTTCGATCCAGCAGTTCCAGAAGTACGTCGCTTCGGTCGCTGGCACCCTGCAGCGTCCGCCGTACGGTGTCATCACCCACGTTTCGTTCGACCAGAACGAGACGTACACCAAGCTGATCTTCAGCGATCCGCAGCCGTTCGACATGGAGAACGAAGACGACGTGGCTGCGGTGAACCTAATTCGCAGCCGCCGCAACGAAGCGCGTGAGCGCCTGTTGACCCCGCCTGATCTGACCGCTGTCAACGATGCCTCAGCTGCACCGGCCAAAAAGTCGGCGCTCAAAGCTCCGGTTCGTCGTCGGGCCTGATCGTGGAAATTCGAGAGTGGTTCGTTTCCGAAGCACTCTCGTCTGTCCGTCGGCTGGATGAGCTTCTCGCCGATCTGACAGACGAGGAGCTGACGCATCTCATCTTGCTCGAAGAGTCAGCGCAACGCCGGAAAGTCTTCATCGACAAGTTGTACCGCGAAGCCCGTCAACGAGCACGAGCAGTTTTCAAACGCAGTTAATCGCAGCTCCCACGTAGTAAACCATATCACAAGGAGATTCTCATGGTTCGCAAGTCCTCTGTTGTTCTGTCCCCGTCCGAAATCAAAGCTGCCGTCAAGGAAGCCAAGCAAGTCCTGAAGGACGCTGCCACTGCTGCCAAAGTCATCGCTGCTGAAGGCAAGGCCGTTGCTAAGGCCCGTGCTGCCGAAGACAAGGAATTCGGCAAGCGTGCCGCTGCCGCCGATAAGGCTGTCGCCGCTGCAACTGCCAAGGTGGAAGCCCTGACCGCCGAGTAATCGGCACTGGCTTCGCCGGATGTGCCACAAACATCCGGCGCTTAGATGAGTGAGAGTTGCAGGCCACTAGCCCAGTAGCGTGAAGCCGCTACCGCCGATTTAAGCCGACAAGGGCGGCTAGGTGTATGACAGCAACAGCAACGGTGTCCCGGTTCGATCTCGAGCACGCCTTCAGCTCTCACCCATCTGAGCAAACTGGTAATAATTACAAAGGCATTTTCGTAATTCACAGACGCAGAGTTGGCCTACTTATTCACAACAAGCACTTAATCGGAGAAAACGTGTCTACTAATTTAATGATAGATATCGAAACTCTTGGCACGTCCAAGAATTCAGTCATCCTGTCCATCGGCGCTGTGCAGTTCAGCGAAAAAGGCGTCGAGAAAAAATTCTACGTGCAGGTTGATCCGACATCATGCACTGACTGGGGTCTGCAGATCGACGCACGCACGGTCATGTGGTGGCTCGACCAGAGTGACGAAGCTCGCAAGGCACTGTCCTCTAGCAAGGGCGAAGCCATTGATGTTGCACTTGACATGCTGATTGCGGAATTCAAGTGGAAAGACGTAACAGTCTGGGCCAACGGCATCGACTTCGACTTTACCATCCTTGAAGAAGCAATGAAAGCCACTGGGCGCGCAGTGCCGTGGGCCTACTGGTCGAAGATGGATTACCGAACTGTCAAAAACCTTGCACCGCGTGACGTGTACAACGCCTGCAAGGTCGAGAATCCGGTCGCCCACAATGCACTGGCCGATGCCACTGCTCAAGCTGCCACCTTGATCAACCTGCAGCAAGCTCTGTCGTTCGGCATGCCTGTTGCGGCCAAAAAGAAAAAGGCGGCATGATGGCTGCGAAACCCATCGTGGTCAAAACCCAGTCCGCTATCGACGTTCAAATCGGTGGCAATCACTACAAGAAGCTCGGCGCGTATCAGCCGTGGGAAGTGCTGGCTCACTGCATGACCCCGGACGAGCTGCGTGGCTTCGGCAAAGGTACTGCCATCGCCTACCTCATGCGTGAGCGTGACAAAGGTGGCGTGCAGGATATCACCAAAGCACGTCACACCCTTCAACTTCTCGAAGAACTGCTGCCTGTTTGCGAAGCAGCCTACAAGGATACTAAATGAATCACACGCAACTTCGTATTCACCTGCAGGAACTGATCGACGACGTACATAGCAACGCTCGCAACAAGGGCTTCTGGGAAGGCGAGCGCAACACTGGCGAAGCCATCGCCTTGATGCACACTGAACTCTCTGAAGCACTCGAAGCGGCTCGTGCGGGTTACCCGGTCGACAACAAGGTTCCGTTCGACAACTTCACCGTCGAGCTGGCCGATTGCGTCATCCGCATCTTCGATATGGCCGGCGGTATGGGCCTGTCTCTCGTCGATGCCCTGCTCGCCAAGCACGAGTACAACCAGACCCGTCCGCACAAGCACGGCAAGGTGTTCTGATGAGCAAAGTGCATCGTTTTGATTGCGGTGATGGTACATCGACAACGCTTAACAGCCTTCAACTCGGTGCACTGCTGACAATGCCGACAACTCCTCCGCAATTTACCAGTTGGCCAACGTACTGGGCGCTTCGTCATCGAAAGTTGATTCAAGGCGCGCAACATACAACTGCCAACTTCTTAACCGAACGAGGTAAAGCCGTTCTTGCGGACTATAAAAGGAAGCAGCATGGCAACCACGCCTGAGAACAAGTTCATCGGGCGTGTGCACAAGCAGCTAGACAAGATTTGCTCAGCGTACCACATGAAGAACCACAACCAGTACATCGGTGGGATTCCGGATTGCTGGTACTCGGGCAACTCTGCCGATCTCTGGATCGAGTACAAGTACGTTGACCCGTTACCGGTCAACGTACCGATTCGGCCAGCCAAGCTGCTCAGCACGTTGCAGGTCGACTGGTTGAAAGCTCGCCACAAAGAAGGTCGCAAGGTAGCCGTGATTATCGGCTGCAAAAATGGAGGTGTCATTCTCCGTCATACAGAGTGGGATGCAGAAATCCCCGTTCAGCAATTCAACTCTCTGATAAAGTCGATTACCGATCTTGCGGAATGGGTAAAGGAACAGATCGAGGCGTAATCTAAGCACGAGGTGATGTCATCATCGAACTCGCCAATTTCACCATAGTAGTCAAGCCAAAGTAAGTCCCAAGTAAGCACCTGCGCTCACGCGCAGGGTAAGTCACGTCCATCACTCTGAAGGAGTCCGAAATGCAAGTGCTTTCGAACCAAGAATTGCGCAGCGTTGCCCCATCCATCTTCGCCACTGCTGCCGATGAAAATCGCAGCGAACGTTACCGCTTCGTCCCAACCATTGAGGTCGTCGATGCGCTGCGTGACGAAGGCTTCATGCCTGTCAAGGTCGGTGCCAGTCGTTGTAAGACCGAAGACGGCGTCGACTACGTGAAGCACAGCATCCGCTTCCGTCGTGAGTCCGACCTGAACACCAAACTGGCGAAAGTCGGCAATGTTCTGCCGGAAATCGCTCTGACGAACTCTCACAACGGTACGTCAGGCTTCATCGTCGACCCGGCCCTCCTACGCCTCGTGTGCAGCAACGGCCTCGTTGTCAGCAACAGTCAAGGTGAGCTGCGCTACCGTCACGGCGGCAAGGACGACCTGACCGGGCGCGTGCTCGACGGCGTATTCAGCATCGTCGAAGACTTTCCGCTGATCGCCGACAACATCGAACGCTGGTCTGGGCTCGACCTGACCAACGATCAACGCATGGCCTTCGCCCGTGCTGCCCTGCCTCTGCGCTTCGAAGAAGGCTCAGGCGTGCAAGCTGACCAGCTGCTCGTACCACACCGCTATGGTGACGGTAAACCAGACCTGTTCTCGACGTTCAACGTCGTACAGGAGAACTTGATCCGTGGTGGCGTGCGCCTGAATCGTGGCCCGTCTGGCCGCTTGCAGCGCAGCCGCGAAATCAAGAGTGTCGACCGCGACCTGAAGTTGAATCGGGCGCTATGGACGCTTGCAGATAAGATGTCGAAGCTGGTGCATTGAGATGGGACAACGATTTCACGTTGTCTGGGAAATCGACATATATGCTGAAACGCCGCGTGAAGCTGCGCAACAAGCATTTGCGTGCATGCAACGAGTAGGCACAACCTCTGATTATTTTGAAGTCTTTGATCAAGATGGTGTGAAAACCGATGTCGATTTAAGCGAAGAAAGTGACGAGCCATGTCCCTGACCCTCGTCGAATGCGACAACAAGCCGATGCTCGATGGCTTCTGCGTGGCGGTGAATTTCTTCAACGAGGAAGTGATCGTCACGCGAGGCAAGGGCTTCGCCACCATCCAGACCGATGACGACTGGGCTGATACGAAATACACCCTGACGCGTTCAGGGCTGGAAGTAAAGGAGTGACGTATGCCCTATTACGACAGTTTCGATATTTGCGAAGCGCACTGGCTTCTCGAATGTGACTACAACCGTAATGGTTGGTTGCCGGAACGTCCTTCCAATCAACGTCGAATGGAATCAACTGGCGTCCAACTGCATCGCATGTGGTTTCGACCAGCCGCTGGTCTGTCTTACGAAACCATGAGTGACAACGGTCGGGAGATTTACGACATGTTGGTTGAACGCTACAACTTACCGAAAGGATAAATCATGGGCTGGCTATTTGGCTGGGACACGCGTAAGCAGCTCGCCGATCATCTGCTCGAAGACAACGGCCTCAAGACGCTCAAACACTGCTGGAAAGGCAATAACCTCTGGGCTGTGCAAGAGTACACGTACAAAGAAGGTCCGAAGGCTGGGCAGACTGTTCAGTTCATCGCGCTCTACCTTTGTCGCGGTCGAAAGAGCACCCGCGACGGCTGGGGTTACAAGGACATGGACGAATCGGCAGGGCCGTACTACTTCAACTGCCCAGTCAGTTATCTCGACATGGTGCCTGATCCCGGTGGCTATGCCACCGAGTGGCGAGCGAAGGTGCGCGAACAGCATGCCAAGGCGAATCAGAAACTTGTCGAAGGTCAGAAGATCAAACTGTACGGCAAGGAGTATGTGGTAGGGACGAAGCGTCCAGACGGCGGATATACCGTCTGGGACTACGACATGAATTACCGCCTTGCTCGTCGCCACCTCAAGCACGTGGAGGCGTTGGGATGAACTGCACCATCTGTGGAAGACCAATAGTCCTAGTTCCATCAGCCAGCCAGCGAGCAGCAAAAGATGTTACCGGTAAGAGTGCGGCCTATTACACCGGACTGTTTACTGAGCACCCGCAATGCGTGTTGCGCAAAAGGCTGGCTGGCGACCGCGCCTTGTTGCGTCAACTTTCGAGGACCAAATCATGAGCCTACTCAGCAACATCGACGAGCTGCGCGAATACTTCGACTGCGAGTGGCTCGAAGATCGTGGCCAGTTCAGCCGCGTCACTACGGCATCAGAAGATTCGGCATGGTACTGCACCCTGTGCGGATCACTCGACGTGGATGCGTACGAAAACATCTGCAACAACTGTTCGGAGGAAGAATGACTTGGACAATCCACGATGAAGCCACGCTTCAATGCCTTCAGGAGAAGAAAGCTGAGTACATCAACCTAAACCGAGACTGCGTGGAACGCGCTATTCATTGGTATGACAATTTCTCTGATCGAGCTGAAGTTGTCGAAGGCCTTATCGCCCACGCCACCGTGATCCGCAAAGTGCTTGAACCTTTTGACAAGGAGTTTGGAAAATGAGCTTCAAACCAATAGTACGCACGGGCAGCGACCCTAAGTGGTACGGCAACAGCCTCGCCTTCGCCACGCGCAAAGAGGCGCAGTACAGCGCCGACGAGCTGATGAGCCGCTGGCTGCTCGTCGTCGAGGCTGGCATCGAGGAATCTGACGAGCCGGTGAACTATCGGATCGACTTCGACACTCACGAAATGATCGCAGTGCCGAAGGAGGTGGCGGCGTGAACGCAAACAATCCTTGCACTAAGTGTGGCAAACCGGGAATTCCCGGTTTGATTCAAGGTAACGGAAAGTGCCAGTATCACTGGACCGAAGGTGTCTGGGGTAAGGCATGGGCAGATGAATGCGAAAAGAGAAACAATGATCCTCAGACCTGACAACCCGGTGCTCGTACAGGCGATCACGATTCACCCGAAGGCGCGGCGTTCGCCGCTCGACACGACAATCTTGAAGTCTGTGTCAGCGAACAGCAAACTGGGCAAGGGTGACAACGTGATTTCCAAGGGCCACTGGGCCGGCATGCCGATGTACCAGATGTCCTTGGAAGAGCGCGCTACCTGCCCCAGCTCCTGTAAGCAGTGGGCAGCGTGCTTTGCCAACAACATGCCTTTTGCCCATCGTATCGACCACACACATCCGCAGTTCATGGAGCTGCTGGGGCTGGAGATCAAGTCTCTGGCGCTGAAGTACAAGCACGGCTTCGTGATCCGACCACACATCATCGGCGATTACTTCTCTGCCGAGTACGCAGCGTTCTGGATCGAGCAGACCGCGCTCTACCCGAACCTGCGCGTGTTCGGCTTCACCCACTGGCCGCGTGACTCTGTCATCGGTCGTATGGTCAACGAGTGGAACAAGAACGAACGTGTCTGGATTCGCTTCTCCGATCAGGGTGGCGACATGTCAGCCAACATCGAAGGTGAGGGTTTCCCCTGTCCCGAGCAGACCGGCAAGACTCAATCCTGCCTCACGTGTGGTGCATGTTGGAGCACAACCCGCGCTGTTTCTTTTAAACAGCATTGACTCTCTGAAGGACTCTGATAATGTCTACGTTTTGCAAATTCGTTCGAAAGAACGACACGGGGTACGAGTACGGACATGTCCAGATCGAAGAGCACGCCACACCGCGTGAAAAGCGCATCCACGTTGTGCTCGGCAAGGAGCCGCACTACGAAGCAGCTCTGCTCGCCAACACGATGGCAACTAAGGGCATGCCGCGCATGGGCCTGAACCAATCCGAACTTCCTTGGCTCAACTAACCATGGAACTTACCTTCTCAGCCGCAGGGCTTAATTTCGAAGCGACGGTGTCGCATTCCACTGGTCGGCCCGGTACGCACTGGGAGCCGGAGGAGTATCCAGAGACGGAGATCACCGCACTTTATTGCGAGGGAAAGGAGTGCCTGTTTCTGCTGGACAGCACTGTCTCTGAAAGTATCGAAGATGCGGCATCAGAGGCAGCGAGCAACTACATCCGTGAGGAACGGGAAGAAGCCGCGTGTTCTCGTGCCGAACAACGACGCGAGGAAGCCATGTACCGATGACCACGCTGCTCAATATTTTGAGAATTGCACTTATCACCCACAAGACCGTTGCGGCAGTTGCCGCATCCGTCGTGATCACGGCGGGAATGATTGACTACTTAAGGAAGAACCGGAAATGAACCTCTACAAAGTCACCTCACCCGAACACAATTTCGGCACTGAAGCTGAACCGGACATCAACAAGGCGATCACCGAGTGGCATGGTACACAAGCTGATGCTCGCAAGGCGCGTATTGCCTTCGAAGTACCGTTCAAGGACATCAAGCTTGCCAAGCGTCCGCGTGTTGAAGTTGAAGAAGTCGACGTGCCGACGAACAAGGCGGGCCTGCTCGTCTGGCTTAACACGAACGCGGTATGAGTACCCCAGCCTTTATCTCAGACCTTCCTAACGACAGCGTTCAGCCGTATGCCGTCATGGACCAAGGTCTGTTCATCGCAATCGTCCAGTGGGATGGAACTGGTGAATTTCAACACTGGGCGCTCATTCCAAAGGCTGAAGCCGCTCATTTCATTACGCAAGTAATGGCACTTGCACCATGACCATCGTGGCCTATGCCCGTCGGAAGGACGGGCGTCTGGCCGCGTATCAAGTCCCAAGCGGCATGGACAACGGTGACGTGATCAACGCCGTCAAGAAAGAACTCGGCGTTGAACGCGCTCTTCTACTCGTGAGCAACAGGAACCAACATGAACATCGAAGCAAAGATCATTCTGGACAGCATCAGCCACAAGGGTGTGAGGCTGACGACATTCCAGCTTAAATATCCCCGGTTCATTCACTCTGAGCTGATGACGCACCGCGTGTTCAGCCGCAACGCATCGTCGTCGCGTGCGATCCCGGTAATGAAGGTGCTCAAGCAGGTGTGGAACGATCCGGCCATGCCGATTCATTGGGGGCAGAACCAACCGGGCATGCAGGCGAACGCCCAGCTCACCGGCTGGAAAAAGGCTGCGACACGCGCCCTGTGGAAGGGTGCTGGCAAAGTAGCCTGCGTCTTCGCCTACGGTATGGTGAAGATCGGTTTGCACAAGCAGGTGGCTAACCGTATCCTCGAACCGTGGCAGTTCATCCACGTCGTGCTCTCCTCGACGACGTACGACAACTTCTTTGCGCTGCGTGACCATCCAGATGCCCAGCCTGAAATTTGTGAGCTGGCTCAGAAGATGCGCAAGACTCGTGACGCCTCGTATCCGAAACGCCTGAAACCGGGCCAGTGGCACTTGCCGTATCTGACGGACAGTGAGCGGAACATTCTCAGCACTGGCACGGCGCGCAAAGTGTCCGCTGCACGCTGCTGCAGGGTGTCTTACCTGAAGCACGACGGCGGTGCATCTGACTTCATCGAAGACGAGAAACTCTGTGACAGGCTGGCGAAGTCTAAGCCGATTCACGCCTCGCCGTTCGAACATGTCGCTACCCCGTTGGACAACAGCAACCTGCGCTCTGGCAACTTTCAGGGCTGGATGCAGTACCGCGAACTCGTGGAAGGAATCGTGAAATGAAGAATACGTTCAATGTACCCATCGTTTTCAAGATCAAGGCTGAAACTGCCGAAGAGGCTTACGAACACGTCAGTCGACTGATGCGTTACGGTTTTGAAGCCTTGTCAGAACACGAACGTCCCACGTGGAAAGCAATCAGGCGTTGGGCGCGAGCCGAGATACGGAGTGAGAAATGACCGCCATCTTTAAGCCCATGCTCGCCTGCGAAGCTGATCTCACCAAGCTGAAGTTCCCACTCCTCGCCTCTCCGAAGCTCGACGGTATTCGGGCCATCGTGCGTGACGGCGTGGTGTACAGCCGCAGCAACAAGCCGATCCCGAACAAGTTCGTGCAGGCGAAGTTCAAGCACCTCAACACGCTTGATGGTGAGTTGATCGTCGGCCATCCGACAGCTAAGGACTGTTACACCCAAACGACAAGCCATGTCATGTCCCATGACAAGGAAGATTTTCCAGTGACGCTATATGTTTTTGACTGCGTACGCGATCTTGAAGCTAATTACGGTGTGCGACAGCGGTGGCTTGCTGAAGCCTGCGAGAACACATATGCACACGTTAACATTCTCGACCAATGCCCGATCAATGACATCGAGGCCCTTCTTGCCTACGAGGAGGAATGCCTCAACGACGGCTACGAAGGCCTGATCCTGCGCGACCCCAACGCCCCGTACAAGATGGGTCGCAGTACGATGAAGGAAGGCTACCTGCTTAAGCTGAAGCGGTTCGTTGACGCTGAAGCCACAGTCATCGGTTTTGAAGAAAGGATGGCGAACAACAATGCAGCAACTATCTCTGAGCTTGGACGCACCAAGCGTTCTAGTCATCAAGCGGGAAAATCTGGACGCGGAGACTTGGGCGCGCTGGTTTGCCGAACTGACGAAGGTGTGGATTTTAATGTTGGAACTGGATTCAATGACAGTGAGCGAGCTGCCATCTGGGCTGACCGAGATCAATTTCTCGGTCGTCTTGCCAAGTACAAGTTCTTCCCTGTCGGGGTTAAAGAAGCTCCTCGCCACCCCGTGTTCTTAGGTTGGCGAGATCGGAGCGACATGTGAAGCTGACTGCAACTGAAGCAAAAGAGCTGTTCAGATATGACCCAATGTCATCAAAACTTTATTGGACTACAAATCGTGGTCCGGCCAAAGAAGGTGTTGAGGCAGGTAGTCTGCACAGCGGAGGCTATCGAGTTATTTGTATTGCTCGAAAACGGTACTACACACATCGAATTATTTGGCTCATTGCAACTGGTGCATTTCCAGCTGAGGGGTTGGATATAGACCACATTAACGGTGATCGTTTGGACAATAGGCTGAGTAATCTAAGGACCGTTACTCGTTCTGAGAATAACCAGAACATGAAGCGTGGCCGTGCAGGTAAGACAAGTTCACAGATTGGCGTTTGTTGGATGAAGCGCGATCAAAAATGGGCCGCGTACATAAAAGCAGGTGGTCGCCGATTATCACTTGGTTACTACGTGAAAGAGCAAGATGCAATCTCGGCATATCTGCTTGCAAAAGGAAAACACCATGTACCCGGCAGCTAAGTACGAAAAATATTTGGCCGATGCGTTTGATCTTGCAAATCGACACAGCAAGGACCCGAGTACCAAAGTTGCCGCAATTATTTTAGGCACTCGATTCGAACCATTGTCGTCTGGGTGGAACGGTGCGGCACGAGGGTGTACCGCTGACGAAGATCATCGGTATGAAAATCGAGCAGAAAAACTTTGGTGGGCGGTTCATGCAGAAGCAAATGCTATTGCGAATGCTGCAGCTGTTGGCGCACGGCTAGTTGGCGGAACAATGGTTGTTACGCATTTTCCCTGTATGACGTGTGCGAACTTAATTGTTCAAGCTGGGATCGTGCGGGTGATCGTCCCGCATCCAACACCTGAGTTCCTTGAGCGTTGGGCTGAGCACGTTGGCCGCTCTCAGGCGCTGTTCGCTGAGTGCGGTGTTGAAGTGGAGTATGTGGAGATCAACCATGGCAACAGTTAGCTTACCTTTCGATGAGTCTGTTGACCTCATCATGACAGGCATCAAGGCGGAGTTCAGAAGAGCTTTGTCCGCTCGCTTGGCTGAAGTCGCTCAAGAGGAGGTCGAGAAGCTCGCCAGAGAAGTTGCTGCATCTGTGGTGACGCAAGTTGCCAGCTACCGCAACATCGAGAACGACAAGTATCAACTCATGGTCACGTTTAACACGAAATGACACTCGACGCACCAACCTGCGCAGCTCTGCTGTGCTGTGCTGAAAGGCTCGTCACATCGAACAACGTGTCACAACTTAAAACCGGGGAAGTACCGCGATGAATGAAATCTTTGACCTGAACAAACTACCCGAGCGCCGACTTGGTGTTCGCAAGATGATCGCTATTTATCAGCGCATGGATATTGGCCAAGCCATCGGTATCGTGAAGCGTGAAATGGCTATGCAGCTGGCCACCAAGATTCTCGAAGGCGACACGTTCTTCTTTGAACGTGGCGGCAAGGCTGGGCCATATTCAACACTTGAGTATGGTGCCGACTGCATCGTGCTGACCCGCGAAGAATACGCATCGGTTCAACGCCAGTCGTTCACCGAAGGCATCCAACACGCGTCTGGCTTCATGCGCCAAGCGTTCTGAACAACCACCTCCTCGCCTGACAGACTGTCGCGGCGTCTCAAATCAAGCCCGTATGTGCTACGAAACCTTCTCGGTTATGAATTTTCGAATCGTGGCGGGGCGAGGAGACTGGTTGTAAAATCTTGGATTCAGGAGGAAGCTGATCATGACCGACGACGAACGTGACTACGAGCGCATGCTTCACGAGCAGCTTCGACTGATCCGTGAGTCCTACGAGAAGGACGCAGCGCCGATCATCAAGCGCCTCGTCGATCTGTACGCCTTGCGGCCTGCTCCTTTGATGATCTTCCGCGTCGATCAGCTTGATCCGGCGTTCCTGAAAACGATCACTGAGAAGGCTGAACGACATGGCTGATTTAGTTTTCGTCAAGGAGGCGTGCTGGCTCACACAAGGTCAGATGTACGTCATCGCCACGCTGGCCAAGGATTTACGGCATGCAGCTGATATGGCGCAGGAGCTGGTGCTCGGCAACGTTGTTCTCGCCCTCACTCCGCAGAAAGATACTGATGAAATTCTACAACGACCTGACAGCTGAGATGACCTATCAGCGCCTGCGCGCTGAACTCGAACCTTTCTGTCGTCGCAACTTCCCGCAGTACACTCTGACCATGGCTGGCTTCAAGGAAGACTGCGACAGTGAAGAGATTGTCATCAAGCTGCATCTCACCAAAGGCGTGTCGCCAGCGTTGATCCGCGAAGATTCGCATACTGCTGCAACATCCGAAACCCCTTGTGGCCAGTTATCGAAGCCACCTCAAGGTCTGATAGCCCGGTTCTTTCGTAAATCCTAGAGCGGTGGAGAAATATTGTCCTGTTCTTCAGGTCGATGTCCTCCGTTTTTAGCGTGAACATCTCACTGAGGCGCATGGCCGTTTCCAAGGCCATATCGAACAGAAGCGCCTCCTTTTTATCGGCCAGAACCGAGCGAATAGCCCGTTCCTCTGTTGCCTCTAATCTTCTGTCCCTCTCCCCAACCCACAGTTTGTTCCTATCGAACCCTTTGCTGCCATAGCCCTTCGGTAACAGGCTCTTTTGCTCTCTGACAATGTCTGAGTACACTTTCAGCAAGTTATCTCGAACCGGGCGCGTAGACGTGAAAAACTCGAAAGCCTTGTGCTGCAATGGTTTCGGGTCGTTTGATCTGGTGGAGACTGATGTGGCTCGAATCCACGACAACCGGAATCACAATCCAGTCAGCCCTTGTCCCACAACGATCTTCGAGGCTTTACCAATCGAAAGATATCTTTTTGACTCTGAAACGAAGATCAGCGCGAACAATACCTCGTCTGAAAATTCAAGGCCCGAAAAACAGGGCTGTACCGAAATTTTTCATGTTTAGTACGGTATAAAAGAGAGTTAGTATATATTGTCATAACCTAATATAGATTTGTCACTTCCTATAGAAACAAGGACTTAGACCTGCTCTGAGGTGCTATTGTATTTCTCTCACTTGTTACCCTATAAATATTGGTACATTGGTACAAATAGTAAGAGAACAAGGCCAGTCAACGGTTTCAGCTGTACCAATCTATGTACCAGTCTGTCCCGAAGTGCCTGTTTTGTACCGATCTGCGATTGTCGACCAAACGGTCGTTTGCCTAAGATTTAGGCATGGTATTACAAAAATGACAGGCCGTTTTGCTGCCTATTATTTAGGCAAATGGCTGAAATTGCCTAAAGTTTAGGCAGCTGTCCCGATTTGTACCAAACAGACTGGTACAAATCGGGCCTCAGAAAACGTGCTCTTTTACGCAGCGCGCTTCAGGAGATTGCCACCGGGCAGTGCGCCAAGCCCCTCGCCGAGCAGCGTATGGTTCTCAAACAGCGGTATCGACATCACGTTCTGCAGCTGGTCGATGGTCGGGCCGAAGGTCGCAGCAGGATCGAGGTCGTAGAGGTTCTGGGCATACATCTGTGGCACGCCCAGCACACCTGCCTTGCTGAAGCCGTATGACAGGTAACCGTCCAGCCCGCCCTTCATCCAAGGCGGCTCCTCGCCGGGGATCAGCATCTCCTTGATGGCCCCGCCAGCGATGGCGATAGGCATGTAGCCCAGCGCCAGCACCAGCCCCGGACGGTAGTTGCCGAGCTTCGCCTGCTCCACAGCGCCCTTGAGCAGGATGCGATGGAAGCTGTATGTGTAGTTCTTGAACTGGATGAACATCTGGAAGTGCGGGTCGCTACCCCAGATCGGGCGGTGCGCTGCGCTCGTCGTCGGCACGGCATCCAGCACCCAGCGGGTGACCGCTGCCTGATTCTTCTCGTCGGTGATGTCGAGGTTGCCATCGGTGTCCAGCTTGATGCTGGCCACGTCGAAGCCCTTGCCGAACAGGCGCTCGACGCGAGCCTTCGCTGCCGGGTCACCCTTCTCGATACCGTGCTGCTTCCACTCAAGGATCGTGCGCTCAGCCACCTGCGAGGCCACACCACGAACACCACGGTTCCAGCCCTCGGCACCGGTGTACTTGAAGAACTTGTCGCTCCACCGCTTGGCGTTGGCCGACATGAACGGTGAACCGTACGCCTGACCGACAGCGTCAGCGAAGCTGCCTGCGTCCACAGCGCCCCACATCTCGGCACGGGAGATCATGCGCCCGGTGTCCTTCTTGTCGGTCCATGAGTTCTTGATCTCCTTGATGCCCGACACGAAGGCGTTCCACGCGTCGTTCATCTCACCACCGTTGGCGACGATACCCATCACGTCTTGGAAGCTGGTGAACAGCATCGTCGACAGTTTGGTGAAGTTCTGGTAGGTAACCATCCAGCTGCTGAACTGGCGGAAGTTCGGGCTGATGTCACGACCCAGCGTGCCTTCCATCGCCTGAAACGCCTTGAAGCCCTGTTCGAGGTGCTTCAGCGCAGCCTTGTTGTCTGCCGAAGCCTTCTCAGTGCCCACGGCGGCACGATGGAGGCCGGCACCCACGCTGCGCAGCGTCGGGTATGGGTCAGGGAACTTCTCGCCACCCGGATTCGCTTCGTGCCACTTGGCTGCAGCCTTGCTCCAGCTCTCGATGGCGGCAGGCAGGGCGCTCTCCGCGTCCTTCACCAGCTTGTCCTTCTTGCCAGCCATCTCGAACAGGATAGCCTTGTCGTTCAGGTCGCGCAGCACCTCGCCGCCGGGGCCAAGGCGATCCTGATACTCAGCGCGCTTGACCATGTTCACCGTGTAGGTCGTCATGATCTTGGAGATGTCCTTCGACTTGTACTTGTCGAACTTCTCGGCATCCAGCCAGTCAAGCTTACGACGGTTCACCGCAGCGGCCATCGGGGTGATACCCAGATCGTTCAGGTCTTCCTCGATATCAATCTGGCCACCTGTGTGCATCATCCGGACGATCAGCGAGTCAGCGATCATAGCAGGAGTTATCGTCTGGGTCGTGCCAGCGTCGATCTGCGCCTGCGAGGCGGTGTTCTCACCAGCACCCTTGCGCGCCTTGACCTCTGCGTTTGCGTCATCGGCAATCTTGGCGAGGATGTCGGCGTGGTTGTCGAGCAGGTCTTGGCGGAACGCATCGACGTTCTTCTCAAGGAAGTCCATGTCCCACACCTGCGGCCAGTAGTCCTTACGGAAGTCTATGTTCACCCACGTCGGTTTGCCGTTGATGATGTCGAGGCGCTTCACCTGCTTCTTCTCAAGGTAGTCAGCCATGTCCTTGAAGTAGCCCTTCAGGTCGTCGTAGGCGGCGGCTGCAGCTTTCGCCGTTGGGCGCTTTCCGACTGACAGACCGTGACGAGCCATTTCGAGATCAGCCTGCTCGTACTTCATCAGGGTGTTCTCCAGCTTGTTCATGTAGACGCTGGTCTGCTGGCGCGTGGCATCCATCAGGGTCTGACCCTTCATGGCCGTGCCAGCCTTCTGGTGGAAGATGGCGGAACCTTCGCCCATGTACTTGTTGTCGGTGGCTTCGAGCATTGCTTCCGCCGAGAACATCAGCTTTCCGGCTGTGTCGTTCAGCAGCTGCTGGGCCTTGCCGACGCGCACCTGCGCTGCCTCGTTGGCTTCGACCGAAGCGTTCATCGCATCGACCACCGCCTGCCGCTCGGAGGTGTCAGCCATCGCACCGTTGCTGAATGCCTTGAGGAGCTTCTCGGTTTGAATCTCGTCGAGGTGCATGTTGCGCACTTCCTTCGAGACAAGGCCGAGCACCGACTTGATCATGTCGGCGAACTTCTGGAAAGCCGTCTTCGTCTCTGGGCCGAGATTCAGTTTGCCTGCCGCCCAGAACTGATACATGAACGCTGCAGCTTCGTCAGGAGTCTTGAGCTGGGCCTGCGCCTCCGGATGCCCATCGAGCAGGCGATCCAGCTTAGCCTGCATCATCGGCATCATCGCCACGCGTTCGATCTGCTCCAGCGTCTTGGTGCCGTTGTGCTTACCAAGGATGTCCATGAACTCGTGGAAAGACTCATGGAACGCCGTGCTCAGCACGTCGCCATTGAGGGCCATAGCGATGGCGTTCTTCGTTGCCTGCGGCGTCCACTTACCCGTGGAGCCGTCAGTGAAGCGCGAGACGAAGGCCTTCTCGACGCTGTCACCCAGCGTCTTGACGATGTGGTCGATAGCAGCCTGCTGATCTTCGGCAGAGGCTAGTGCGCCTCTGGTGCCTTTTTGCTTGGAGTCTTTGGGGGCATGCCACTCACCCGGCTTCGTCTCGGTGTACCCGTTGGCAACTAGCGCATCGTTTACTTCACGCTCGCCAACATTATACGGACGATTTCGGTTGGCTGCGTCATCGGTCAGTATCGTTGCCCCTGCGTCGAGCGCCTTTTGAAGTTCGACCATGTCTACAGTCTTGCGACCTGCGCGCGCCCCCTCGGCGCTGACGAATACACGGTCGGCTGTAGTGTACTCGCCGACGTTGGCCTTGGCACCGAATGCCTTGGCGTAAGCTGCGGTCGAAGAACGCGGACTACCTTGACCGATGAACTTGTTCGCCTTGTCGGCCTTGATCTGATCCTTTGCGGAGTAGGGTGATGTGTTCGGCAGCGTTACTCGGGCTTCCTTGGACTCACGCGCAACCATTCCGGCTTCTCGCTCTCCGGCCGTTGAATCTCCGGGGGTAGAGGTTTCCCCAGCGCCTTCTCCAGTTGCAGCAGTGCCGCTTCCGGTGACAGAGCCTGCTTCAGTCGCGCCGCTGCCCGTTCTTCCTTCAGTCCCATTCTTCAACACCTCTTTGCGTGTAGAAATGGCATTCTCGATCCGTTCGGCAGCAGCCGTCAACCGACCAAGTGTGGCGCGGCCCTTGCCTGCGTCACCATCGAAGTACAGATCGCCAAGCTTCTGCGCGCTTAGTTTGAGCAGGCCAGCGTTCTCACGCACGTCGATGCTCTCGCCAGACTGGGATGTTTCCTTCTTTGCGGCGTTCGACACAACGTACGACGTGCGCGGAGTCTCGGTTATCTTCCCGTTGATCGCGGTGCTCGTGTCTCGCAGCTGCACCTCCGTCATAGCGTCGATGGCGTCGAGCAAATTGTCGGTGCTTTTGCGAATCAGGCTCACCACGTTGTCACGAGCCTCTTCTAGTCGAACGAGTGCATCCGTCTCAGCCTCCGTCGCTGGCTTCGCATCGCGTTCAACTTCGGTGGATGCCAGCGGGCCGGTGTCGCTCTTTACTGGGCCGCTGTCGGCACGGGTGTCAGCCCCGAGTTTGTCACCCTTCTCACGTGATGCGACTGGGGCCGTGCCGATGTTCGATTTGCCAACACGACTCTGCGCCACCATCTCAAGATTGCCAGAATTGATGTCGCCGCGCTTACCCCGGTACAGCTCTTTGTCCGAGTCGTATGCTGCCAGACCATCCACCTGCGTGCCGCTATCAGCCTTGCCGGGGAACAACTCCTTTCGGTCGAAGTTCTTTCCAAGTTCGAAGTGGTCAAACCACTTGTTGAGCGACGACGCGTAGGAGATGCGCTGGCGACGACCAGCCGCTGAATCCCAATACAGGGTGTTGCGCAGCTTGTTCAGCTTTTCCTCGGCAACAGCTTTGTCTGTCCAGTTCTTTGCTACATTGACCCGTGCCTCGGCGTGCTTCAACTCAGCCTTTCCTGACTTCACTTCGATGTACTTCAGTTGCGAGAACTGGTCCCACTTGGCAAGGAACATCTTGAAGTCCTTGTCGTTGGACTTCAGGGCCTGCAACTTCTCCAGTTTCTCAGCCTGCGTAAAATCAACCTTCTGCAGACCAGTCTCTCGCACCTCTTCGTTGCGTGATTGCAGACCTTCGCGTGCGTCCTTTGCCGCCGACTGACTGTCGCCCCACGTAATCAGGTCACCGTTCTCTTTGCTACCAACGACACGGAAGTTGTCTGGGAACTGTTCGGTGCCAGACAGCTTGACCATCTCACCGCTCTTGACGTAGCCGAACTCGCCAGTGAAGTAGTCGTCACGACCCAGCATTGACGTGATACCCTCCATCAGGATGCTCGACGCGTTCTGCACGCGGCCACCCTTCAGGTCAGCGTGGTACGAGCCGGTGTCACCCAGCTCACCGTTGACGCGGTGCATCTTGCGCATCAGCATCGGTGCGCTGGTGATGAAGGTGCCACCGGTCTTCAGCTTGAAGGCGAGCGTGCCCATCTCAGGCGAGTTGTTCGGATGATCCAGATCACGATCCAGACGCATCGCCTTGATGGCCACCATGTCGAACTCGTTCGGCATTGCGTCGGTCTGATCCTCAGTGGAGGTCATCAGCGTCTGCATGTTCCGCTCAAGAATCTTGGCATACTTGGCAACGGTCTTCTGCCACTTCTCGGAACGTTCTTTGTAGTCGCGCTTCGTTGCGTCGTTCGCCGTTGGCTGGATGCCGCCCGGTTTCTGATCAGCAAGGTTCGGCCAGTGCTCAATCACAGCACCTTCCAGCGCCTTGGTGCGTTGGTGCGGAGACAGGTCTTCAGCGTTTGTGTCACGCTTGGTGGCGTACTGGTCGAGCAGCGCAGTCTTCATGCCGACGCGATGCACGGTGCCGTGCATACCCTTCAGCTCACCCTCGGCCTGCTCCAGCATGGCCAGCGAGTCAGACTTGTTGATGTTGTGGAACTCACCGTGGTACTCGCGCTTCTCGACGGTGCGCGCCTCGTTGCCAGACTCACCGAGCGCAGATTCGTACTCGGGGCGGTAGTCCTCGACAGGCGCTTCGGCCTGCTCCCTGTTCACCAGCCCGACGGTCTTGCGAGCGAGGTGCTCGCTGTAGAAGCCTTGGAGGATGGCGCTGACGTTCTTCTCGTCTTCGCCGAACAGGGCGCGCATGACCATGTCGTCATTCTTGTTGCGCAGACCCGTCTTGTTGTTCTTGACATTGCCGGTCTGGGTAAGCTCATTGCCCTTGGCCCCCGTGTTCACCACGCGGCGCACTTCCCCTATCAGTTTCGACACAGCGTTGTTATAGCCGGCGCTGCCCTGCACACCGTGACGTTCCAGCTCAGCGCGAGCGGTCGGGCGCAGGTTCGCCACCAGCAGGTCGGCGAGCATCTTGGACGACTTGTGCTCCTTGCTCAGCTCAGCTTCGATCAGGTCGGCCTTCTCGTCGTTGCGCGGGAACAGCCCTTCGCTGACGCCAGCGTCGTAGGCCTTGCGGAACAGCGACGAGGCCTTGCCACCGAACTGCTTGACCATCGCAGGCACGACTTCTGCCACACGGTTGAACCCGTACTCAGCACCCCAGTTCAGAATGCCTGCGACCTTGCGCACGTCCAGATCACGAGCCGTCGTCGTGGTCGCAGCCTTGATCAGGTTTTCTTTGTAGCCCGAGTTCACGAGGACGTTGGCCAGTGATTCAGACTTTCCGGCAGCGGTCTTAGTGGCTTCGACAGCGTCGACGCCTTCCTTCATAGCAGCACTGCGCGTCTCAGCGGCTGTCGGACGCATCATCGACGACTTCGATTTCTTCCCTTCGAGCGCACTCAGGAACTCATCGGTGTCAGCCGCCGCAGCCTGAGTGTCGCGTTCTTCCTTCTGCTTCCGGCTGAACGCCAGCCAGTCGCCCGTGCCATCCCAGCCTTCGGCGCGTGCCTGCTCTTTGCGCTTCGCCACCAGCTCTGACGCCGGCAGGTGGCTCTCTTCGACGCCCGACGGATCAGCGGCGCTGGTGAACGGCTTGCCCATGACTTTCTCGTACGTCTCGCGGTCAATCTCGTCCTGCGTCTTGCCAGACTTCAGCTGTTCGCGGTTGTCGAGGTAGTGTTCCAGCTCTGTGATCTTCTGGCCAGCCTTGCCGGCCAGATTCACCCCGGCGTCGAGCACCTTGCCGAACGGGTCAGCCTTGATGTCGTTGACTGTGTCCTTGGCAGCGCCCATGCCAGCGTCGAGCTTCGCATGGGCGATCTCGCCACCGGCACCGATGAGGCCCATGCCGCCACCGGCAATCGCGCCGGCAGCGCCTTCGTTCAGCGCCTGCTTGTAGTCAAAGTCGGTGATGTCCTTGTTCAGCAGGTGGTTCTGCGTGCCCTGCCCGACAAGACTCTGTGATGCCTCTGTCGCGCCTTCCAGCGCCATGTCCTTGGCGACGTTGCTGCCGATGTAGCCGGCCAGTTTCTTCTCGGCGAGTGCTTCGGCAGCCTTCTTCCCGCCACCGAGCAGCAGACTCTTTGTCAGGCCAAACGGCACCATGCCTTCGAGCGCCGAGTTAGCCACACCCTTCACCATCGAAGCGTTACCGATCTCGTCCATCGTGCGCGTGGCGCGCACCGTCGGATCGTTCATTGCGCCAGCCACGGCCTCGTTGTACTCGCTGTCGTAGCCGCCCAGCGTCGAGCCAAGGAAGCCGCCGACCCGAGCACCCAGTGCAGGGTTACCTGCACGCAGGCCAACCAGCGCACCGACACCTGTACCCAGCGCACCTGTAATAGCCGGCTTCACAGAAGTGCGAATGCCACCCAGCGCGCCGCCAGCCCAGTCGACACCCGATCCAAGACCATTGATATCAGTCAGATTTCGCACAGTCGGTGCCCACTGTTCCGACTGTGCGGACAGATCGTTGGCCTGCTGTTCGAGCGATGCACCCAGCTGGTGATCGCCTGCCGCATATGCAGCTCGCGCCTTGGCGCTCAGAGAATTTGCCTGCTCGCCCAGCCCAGCCGACTCCCAGCCGCGCTCAATCTGATTTGATCCAGCTACTGCGTTGGCTGTTTTCCACTGCTCGTAGGCCGGGTCGTACCCGGCAGAGAGCGACAGGTTTGGTGAGTCGGCAAGGGTCAGGGCCATTTACTTTCCTTGTTTGGCTGTAGCGTTCATTTTGATGTGGTCAACCAGAGCGCGTTTGACGTACTCGGGTGCCTTGTCGATGGTCGCAGCACTCCACCGCTGCTTGGTGTTCTTGTCCTCATAGACCTTGTCGCCAAGAATGCCGCGAGCGTAGTCCCAGAACGTGTGCGAGGTTTCGGAGATGTCGGGCGGCGTGCGACCGTCATCGGGCTTCTCGGACGACAACCAGTGCTGACCTTGCTCATCAAGCCACTGCCGCGCCGACACGTAGGCTTCCTTCTGGGATGCGTTCTGCACGCCGTCGAGGTTTGGGTCAGACTTGTAGCCGGCTGCATACCGCTGCAGGTTGGCTCGCTTCTCTTTGTCGCCGCCGGCCAACACTTCTAACGTGTCGCTCTCTTGGCCAGCCTTTGTTTTGGCGGCACTGGCTGCGGCGTCACGTTCGTTGTTTTTCTGGGCAAGCTCCTGCTGCTTTCCCTCACGGTTGAAGCGCGCTTGGTCGAGGATCAGACGAGCCTGCTCCAGACCACCCTTTGCTGCAACCTGCTGGCCGGCGAGATCGTAGCCGAGGCGCGCACGAGCGTTGCTCTGAACATTCGGATCGGTGATGTCTGGGCTGAAGGCATCGCGCAGCGTGCGCTCCTGCTGAATCTGAGCGATAGCAGCCTTGTCACCGACGCGCTGATCCGACATCCAGTTGCCGTAGGCATCCTTCTTGGTGCCAGCCTTGGCAAAGGCTGCGTCACGAGCGGCGTCGTTTTCAGCTGCAGACAGGCCTGCACCGGAGCTTACGTAGAGCTGCCCGTTCTTGCCGCGACCAGCGTAGATAGTCTGACCATTCGCGCCGTCGATCATACGAATGCCGGTGGCGGCAGTCTTGCCTGTCTTCTGATCAACCACGTCGCCTGTCAGCCCACCGGTCACACCCGCAGCGCGCAGCCCACGGATATTCGGGTCGTCCTCGACAGCTGACGAGCGGCCAAGTTTTTCATCGAACTTGTCGACCTTTCCGATTTTCGGCAGATCGAACGAACCACTGTTCTGACCAGCCATGATCGCGTTGTGCACGTCGCGTTGTGCGGTTCCTGCACGCGCCTTGCGGTCAGCAATCGGATCGCCGAACACCGCTTCGCCGAGTTTGTTACCGCCAACATAGCCTGCTGCACCGCCAGCAACGCCGCCCACGACTGCGCCAACAGGGCCTGCTGCAACTGCGCCTGCTGCCCCGCCAACTGTTCCACCCGCAAGACCGCCAGCGTTGCGCAGCGTTACGCGCCCCATCTGCCGCAGCTTGTCAGCCGTCGGCACCGACGGATCGTTGAACAGATCACTTTGATCCTTGTCGAGCAGCTCAGCGCCTGCCGACAGCGCAGCCCCGGCGAGAGGTACGGCTGTCCCACGCAGACCCGCTCGCGCCGTGTTTAGCGTTTCTCCGAACTGTTTGCCCGCTTGATAGAAACGACTTTGGACCGGGGCTGCTGGGGCAGGGGCAGGCGCAGCTGCAGTGACGACATTCGGATTCGGCAGCGCAAGGCGTGGTGCGTTCGGGTTGACAGCTGTACCGTGCTGATCAACGGTGAACGCACGCGGGTCAGGAGCCATCTGCGGACGGGGCGGTGGTAGCGCTGGGCGTGCCGCCGACGGATCAACAACGTTGCCGTGCGGATCGACCGTGTACACGTTGCCATCGGCATACTCGCCGCCAGCGCGCAGACCAGACTTCACAGGCGGCTTGCCGTTCGTGTGTTCGATCAGAGCTTCGACAGCTTCCGGCCCACCGAGCGCCTTCACAGTCTTCGCCGGCAGCACCGCTTCGCTGTTCGACAGGTTCACCGGCTTGCCGTTCACGTTCATCGGAACCTCGTCGTCGGTCGGGCCACCTTTGCCCTGCACGATGCCACCTTCGGCCAGACCCGCTGCCGCCATGCGACGATCCAGACCGCCCGTGGCTACGCCGCGCAGACCAAGCGGCTGCGGTGCAGGCTGGGCGACGGGCTGCGGGACCGGGGTGGGCTGCGGAGCAGCGGCTTGCACGGGGGCAGGCTTTCCGCCACCCACACCGTACTTTGCTGCCATACGCGCCATCATCTGATCAGGTGTTTCCTGAATCACGCCACCGTCGGCGTAGTTGCGGCCCAGACCTTTGCCGTAGCCACGGATGCGCTGGTCACGCGCATTCATGTCCTGCTCGAAGGTCGTTTCCATCGGCGCAGCAGGCTGAACCGGCTGGATGCCCTGTGTCGGCTGCACCGCCTGCGGCTGGGCCAGAAGCCCTTTGGCAAGATCGGTAGCGGCCATCGACGGCTGGAACGGTTGGTGATATTTCTGGGCTGTCGCAGCGTCATCGCCTGCCCAGCGCAACGTACGCTCAGCGTTGATGGTGTCGAAATCGCTGCCGTTCGGATCGACTGTGCCCGCTTTGATGGCCTGTTGATCGACCAGCGAGGGATCAATGATGCCGCCTGCAGCCATGCGAAGTCCGCATTTAGCCTTGTTTTTGAAAGCTTTTTGGATGTTGTTCATAGCTGCGTCCTTCGGAGATTGTCAGAGTATATCAGAGGGTTGATTAAGCCGTTGGCGACAAGGTCGTGTTGCCGCCTGTCGACATGCCGACAGAAGCGTGGAGGTTGTTGAACAGGGATGTGGCTTGCTGCGCCAAGAGCTGCAAGTCGCGCATAAACGCGTCAGCACGGGTCTTGATCATCTCCATCTCAACAGCTTGGTTCTTGCTATCTTTTTCGAACGTCAAACTGTTGTTGTACTGCTGCACATCGCTGACCATCTTGTGCGCCTGTATGTCAGCCCCATAGAACTGGGCTGCGGACGAGATCAGTTTGCTCTGCGCGTCATACCCAACGCCGATCACCTTCGACGCGATATCCGGGGCAGATGCCAGCGCCTTGATGTAGTCGACAGCCTCGCCAAGCAG
>OFRO01000137.1_pt1 | contig 28616 bp, 48 predicted proteins | sample 1543091 | NCBI WGS metagenome assembly OFRO01 (sample SAMN07774217, study PRJEB24372) | wastewater metagenome | isolation source: Exp Tend NO 10WW | collected 2016-02
AACATCAAGGCCTCGCCGGTCGAGAAATTCTACCGGCGAGTGCCAGTCTCCGAGGCAAAGCCTCATAGGCTGGCCGTCGTGGGCGGTGGACCATCCATCAACAAGCACGTCGAAACGCTCCGCAACTGGCCCGGCGATATCTGGGCTATCAACGGGGCTTTCGGCTGGTGCCGGGACCACGGCATAGACGCCTACCTGTTCGCCTGCGACCCGCATCCCATCGTCGAGAGATGGGCGCAGGGTGCGAAAAAGGCAATCCTCGCCAATACCGTGCAGCCGTCCGTTTTCGAAATGCTCAAGGACGCGGATGTCACCGTGTTTGACGCGGATGGCCGGCCTGACGGGATAGTCGGGTTCGGCTTCACCGCGACATGTGCCCCCCATCTCGGTTTTCGGATGGGCTATCTGGCCGGCATTACCTTTTTCGGCTGCGAGTCCTGCTACAACGTTGGCGGCAGCCATGCCTACATGGACGAAGGGCGCACCGAGGAAATGCTCCTCGAAACCGCCGATGGCGACGAGTTTCTGACCGCGCCAGACTACTACCTCCAGGCAAACAAACTTGCCGAGCAAATCAGGGATTTGCCCGAGTATCTGTCGGAAGAAAGCGGCGGGCTTCTAAGAGCCCTGATAGCCAATCCGAAATTCCACCTTCGCTGGGTCTCTGAAGAACTCGGCCAGAACATCAAGAAACTGTCTGCGGTTCGCGCTGCGCTCAGCAACACGGACGAATTGCTCAAGAACTTCGAGTGAGGGGCTGACCGATGGCAATCACCAGCTACTCCACGCTCAAAACGGCCATGGCGACGTGGATCGTCAGGGATGACGCGACCGACGCCCAACTGAGCGAATTCGTCTCTGTTTTCGAGGCGCGCGCCAACGTCGAATTGCCGCTGCGAACGGCGGAAGTCGATACGACGCTTACTGGGTCGACTAGTTCGCGCCAGTTGACGCTTCCGAGCGACTTTCTGGAGCCCGTTGCGCTGTTTCTGACCACCTACGGAACGCAGCAGAAACTCTCGCCCATCATCTCGGGCAACTATGAGCTTGACACGTCAAATGGCCCGCCCTCGGCGTGGGCAATAAACGGCTCGAACATAGATTTGGACTGCCCTTGCGATCAGGCGCACACATTCACCTTCCGCTATCGCATGAAGCTGCTCAATCTGGCCTCTACCGACCCGAACTGGCTGCTTACGAACCACCCGAATGTGTATTTGTGGGGCTCGCTCGTCGAGTTCGCAACGTGGGCACGCGATGCCGAGGCGATATCGCTCTACAATGGGCGATACGAAGATGCGCGCGATGCAGTCGCCTGGCTTACGGCGCGCTCCAAGGCTACCGCGCCACTCAGAGTTGACCCTGCGCTGGTGGCGGCCCGGTCATTCAACATCAACAGCGGCGATTGATGATGAATCTCATTCATCCCCGGCATGTCGTCATCGACTACGCCAAATATCAGTGCGATGACCCGGAAGCCTTTTACGGCCTGCCGAAGCATGTCGAGTTCTGCGAACGCTGCGTCATCTCCAACCAGCGGCCGAATTCCGCAGTCGAATTCGCTCATACCAAGGCATCGAAAAAGACCACAATCAGCCTGACGGACGGCATTTGCGATGCGTGCCGTGTGGCCGAGGCAAAGCAGACGCAAATCGACTGGAAGGAACGCCGCAGGGCCCTTCAGGAGCTTTGCGACAAGCATCGCCGCACCGACGGTCGCTACGACTGCATCGTGCCCGGTTCGGGAGGCAAGGATTCGGCTTATGCCGCATGGGTGCTGAAGCACGAGTTCGGAATGCACCCGCTGACTGTCACATGGGCGCCGCACCTCTACACGGACTGGGGCTGGGCCAATTTCCACAACTGGATCGGCGCGGGCTTCGACAATTTCCTTCACACGCCGAATGGCCGCACGCATCGACTGCTGACCCGGCTGGCGGTCGAGAACCTGTTCCATCCGTTCCAGCCCTTCATGCTGGGGCAAAAAAGCCTCGCGCCCAAGATGGCGCTGCTGCATGATGTTCCGCTTGTCTTCTACGGAGAAAACGAGGCCGAGTACGGCAACCCGAAAGGCGACACCGAAAGCGCCAAACGCGGCAACGCTTACTATGCCACGCAGGATCAGCGCGCGGTCCATCTTGGCGGGGTGTCCGTTGAAACGTTGCAGACAGATTTCGGCGTTCCGAAAGTCGACCTCAATCCGTATTTCCCGGCCAATCCCGACCGCCTCGATGCAGCCGGCGTCGAAGTCCACTATCTCGGCTATTATCTGAAGTGGCATCCTCAGAGCTGCTATTATCATGCGGTCGAACATACGGGCTTCCGCCCCGCCCCGGAGCGCACGTCGGGCACATATTCAAAGTACAATTCGATTGACGACAAGATTGACGACTTCCACTACTGGACGACGTTCATCAAGTTCGGCATCGGCCGTGCGACCTACGACGCGGCACAGGAAATCCGCTCCGGCGACATCGACCGGGAAGAAGGCCTTGCGCTCATTCATCGTTATGATGGCGAGTTCCCGGAGCGCTTTGCTGAAGACGTATTCGCCTATCTGAGCCTGCCCGAAAGCGAGTTCCCGGATGCCGCGAAAATGTTCGAGCAGCCGATAATGGATCGGGACTATTTCCTGCATCTCGCCGACCGCTTTCGAAGCCCGCATCTGTGGGCCTGGAACGATGGCTGGACACTGAGGCATCGCCTTTAGGTGATACCATTTCCGCCTTTTGAGCCCGATCGCAGTCCATTCGCGACCGGGGCATCTCCGCTTGTCATCAATTGCGCGCCGGTTGCCGATGGCTGGGGTCCGCTCAGCCAGTTTGTGGCGATTTCCGCCGCTCTGGCTTCCGCTCCGAAGGGCGCAATTGCCGTAAGAACGTCAAGCGGCACCTACAAGATATTTGCCGCAACCACGACGAATCTCTACCAGCTCAACACCGCTGACTGGACATGGACGGACGTGTCGCGCCTCGCTGGCGGCGCCTATGCCTGCCCGCCGACAGACAACTGGTCGATGGTGCCGTTTGGCAGTTATCTCATCGCCACGCAGGTTGCCGACGACCCGCAATACATCGACATCAACACGGGGACGAATTTTGCGGCCCTTCCGGGCAGCCCGCCACGGGCCAAATATGTAGGCTCGGCGGGCGGCTTCGTCATTCTGGCTAACCTGACGGGAAACCCGACCGGGCTTCGCACGTCGGGCATTGACGACGCCGGCTTCTGGACAGTCGGACTTCGTTTGTCGGGCGACCAGACGCTCCCAGATGGCGAGGATATTTCGGGGCTGTTTTCGGGCGAGAACGGCTGCCTCATCTTCCAGAAGAAGAAAATCCGCCAGCTTTCGGTGACCGCCGACACGAACTACCCGTTCGCCATTACTCCGGCGAATGCCTCGCGCGGCGTCATCGCGCCGCTGTCGATCACCGGCATTGGCCCAGACCTGTTCGGCTATCTCTCGGCTGACGGCTTCTGCATCGGTGTCGATGGGCGATCGATTGGAACAGAGCGCGTCGACCGCTGGTTTTTCAGCACCATCGACCAGGCGCAGGTGCAGGACGTAAAGGGCGCGACGGACCCCTACAAAAAGCAATTCCTTTGGCAGGCCACCAAGGCCGACAGCACGAAGTTCATCATCGGCTACAACTGGGCAATCGACCGCTGGTTCTACTCGGACCAGAACAGTTCGCATCTGGTCGATCTCGTGACGCCCTCGGTGACGTGGGATGGCGCCAGCGCGCTCTTTGCAAGTTGGGCTGCTGCAACGGTCGCATGGGATTCGCGCCTGCTCATTGGTGGCGCGCCGAGTTTTGCGGGCTTCGACAGTTCGTACCGGCTGGGGTTCTTCACCGGCGCACCGATGGCGGCGACGCTCTACACCGCGCAGATGCAGTTCGCGCCGGGCAGGCGTTCGACGGTTCGCGGCGCGCGGCTCATCGGGGACACGCAAAGCCATACGGTGACGTTCGGCGCTGCTGCCAAGCATGGCGATACCATCACGTTCGGTTCGGCGGTGTCTCCGAACACCATCGGCGTCTGCAACAAGCGTATTGACGGGCTCCTGCATCAGTTCAAGGTCGATATCGCGGCCGGCGTAAGCTGGAACCATGTCGACGGGATTGAGCCAGACGTCATCACGACGGGTGTCCGATGAGCGTCAATCTGAGCCTCGCCGGCCCGCCCGGCAATATCGTCTCGTATGTGCTGACGAATGCGCTGGCCGATGCATGGGTGCCAACGAACCGGGTTTTGTTCGTCGGGTTTCACATCACCAATCGCAACGGCACTGCGCGTCAGGTTGACGTCTACTGGAACGACGGCACGACATCGAACCATTTCTGGACGGGGACTGTGCCGGCCAACGGCGGGACAAGCTTCAGCGACCTCGTTTTTCCCATCGACCCGAATGCGTCGAACGGCAATAGCGTGCCGAAAAAGCTTCGCGCTCTGGCGGCCATCAATACCGATCTGACCATCTCGTTTTCGTTCATCAACCTGATGCCGCAAGTATCGCAGACGGCGGGCAGCCGGTCGGGCGGCTCGGCGCATAGTTGAACATCGTCCCCGTCTATCCGCTAGAGGTCGACGGATACTGGGAACACCTCGCGGAAGGCATGGAGCGGGCCTGCAAAAAGGCTCGCTGCAATCGCACCGCTCCGGAACTCTGGCAGGCCTGCCGACTAGGCCATTACTGGCTCCACGTCGCCAAGACCGATGACGGAACGGTCACGGGCGGCATCGTCATGCACGTCTTCGAAACCCCTTGGGGCCGAACCGTCGACATCATCGCCATCTGCGGGCGCGACCTGAAAAGCTGGGTCCGCGACCTCCACGAATATCCCTGGCTCAAGACCATGAAAATCCAGCGCGCGGAAGCCGTTGGCAGGCCGGGTCTTGGCCGTCTCATCAAGCCCTTCCTTCCCATCCGCGTGGTCCGCCACGTCTATGAAATGGAGTTGCCCAATGCCGGGTAACAAGACGACAAGCTCGTCCACCTCAACCACGCAGATGCCGCTGGTGAACGACATCCTGCCGTGGGCCAAGGGCGTCGTGACGAACAGCGGGCCGGGTGGCGCATGGACGCCGAACACGACCAGCATGGTCACGCCGTTCTCGAAGCAGACCATGAGCGGGCTTACCGGGCTCCAGAACACCGCGAACAACTCGACTGGCGCGTTCAACAACAACTTCAACCGCGTCAATACGACCCTCGGCGACGGCGGCCTGAACAACCTTCAGGACCAGCAGGTTTCCCGACTGAACCAGATTGCCAGCGGGCAGGGGATGACGGGCGTCCAGCAGAACGCCGTCAACTGGCTCACTCCAATTGCCCAAGGCAAGGAGATGAACGGCAACCCGTATCTGGACCAGATGATTTCCAAGGGCTCGCAGGACATCATCGACGCGAACAAGCTCGCCGCTTCCGGCATGGGCCGCTCGGGCTCCACGGACCTCGGCCAGACGCTCAATCGCAACATCGGCGACTTCGCAGGCAACCTGCGCTTCAACGATTACAACAACCAACTCGGGCGCCGCGACGCAGCCATCCAGAACGTGTTCAACATGGGCACGACTGCGCAGGGCCAGAAGACGAACGCCATCAACGCACTTTTCAATGCGGGTGCAACGCAGCGTCAGAACATGCTGAACGGCACGCAGCAGTTGGCGGACGCCTATGGGCTGCGCAAATCGCCCTATCAGGACATGCTGGGCATTGGTTCGGCCTACGAAAACAAGAACAGCCAGCTTTTGCAGGATCAGGCCCGCATCTTCAACGAAAGGAAGAACGCACAGCTTGGCCCGCTGAACTGGCTGTCCGACCTTGCCAGCCGATTCCAGGGCGGTTCGACGACGACCGTCAACCAGCAGCCTAACAACCCGATTGGTCAGGGGCTCGGCGGCTTCTTGGGCGGCTACGGCCTGACCGGGTCACCGCTGGGCGGGCTGCTCGGCGGTTTGGGCGGAATTTTCGGTTAGTCGGAGGCTGACATGCCGGGCAATCACGACAAGGACCAGCAGGTCAATAACGACGTTACGGGGCAAATCCCGCCGTGGATGATGAATATGCAGCCGCAGACGCTCCCTGCGTTCGGGCCCGGCCAGCAGCAGATGCTTGCGTCCCAGTTGGCCCAAGGCGGTTTCGGCACAGCGCCGGCCAATATGAAATGGCTGAACCAGATCTACAGCCCCGCAACGGTGATGTCGCAAGGCCCGCTGCCGAAGACGCCAGTCGCGCCGCCACCCAAGCCCAAGCCGACCGATAGGAAGACTGCCGACGACGGTCGGTGGACTTGGAACGGGGGAAGGAATTCACGCTGATGGCTGCTCCTTACGGTCTGCTCTATCCCGGCTTCATGGGCCAGCGCTTTGCGCTGCCTATGCAGGACGACCTTTCCCGCCTGCCGCCCGACCGGGGCCTTATCGGCGGTGACATGCCAGGCCAAGGCCCGCTTCCGGGTCCGTATGAACTTGCTGCCATGCGCCGGCCGGCCCCGAAGCCAATGCCGCGCGCTCGTCAGGTGTCTGGCAAGCCGGATGGCGCTGGCCGCCCCGGTGAAATCCGCGCGGGCGCCGACGGCAAGAATTACCAGTACGCCGAGACCAATGGCATGGCTGGCGCTACAGGCCCGCAGGGCTGGTTGCAGACGAATATGCCAGCAGCGCCACAGGCGAGCCCGCAGATCGCCCCTGCCGGCCCGTTTGGCGGATTGTTCCAGCCTGAGAACCGCGACATTCTGGGGGCCCTTGGCGTCGGCCTCATGCGCGGCGACTTCTCCGGCGGCATGGCCGATGCGCTGAAGATAAAGCAGGGCAGGACGCAGGAGAACGCAACGCGCGCCTGGCTGATGAAGCGCGGGCTGTCTGCAGAAGACGCCGCGATGGCTGCGCAGAACCCGTCCATCATGTCCATGCTTCTACAGCCCGGCGCGACCGACGAATACAAGAAACGCGCTGACGCCGCCATCCAGTACGGCATGAAGCCCGGCACGCAGGAGTTTTTGCAGTTTGTGCTTGGCAACAAATTCCCCGATGCCGGGAAAGACGGGCCAAACTCTATCCAGGAATATCAGTACGCCGTGCAGCACGACGGCTACAAGGGTTCCTTCACGGACTGGCAGACTAAGAGCGTTCGCGAACAAGACCCGACGTTTGGTCGCGAGAAAGACCTTCGCGCCGAGTTCGAAGGCAGCCCTATCGTCAAAAACTACCAGGTCGTGCGCGACAACTACGAGCGCATTCGCCAAGGTGCATCGCTAACGACTGGCGCCGGCGACATCGCGGTTATCTTCGGTTACATGAAGATGCTGGACCCAACTTCAGTGGTTCGGGAAAATGAGCAGGCCACAGCCGCAAATGCTGGCGGCGTTCCTGCGCAAATCCGCAACCTTTACAATCGCGTTACAACTGGCGAAATGCTGCCGCCCGAAAGCAAGGCTGAAATCCTTCAGGCTGCCGACCAAGTGTATGCCGAGCAGGCAAAGAACCTGGAGGATTACGCCAAGCGCTACAGCGGCATCGCGACTCAGTATCAACTCGATCCGAGCCGAGTCGTTCAGCAGCCTGAAAAATACACGCCGCTGTCTCTTGGCGTCGGCCAGAGCAAGGACGCCGGCGGCGGCGTGACCATCAAAAGGCTCGAATAAATGCCGAAGTTCGAGATTACGACCCCGGACGGCCGCTTCGAAGTAACCGCGCCCGATGAGCAGACTGCACTTGAAGCGCTCAAGGGGCAGCAGTCGGCAAATGGCCCCGGCTATGTCGAGGACTCGCTAAAAGCCGGCGCTTCTGGCTTGGCGCGTGGCACGATGGATCTGGTTGGCCTTCCCGGCACCATTGGCGATGCGCTGAACTCCGGCGGACAGTGGGCGCTGCGCAAGGGGTACGAAGCCGTTACCGGAACCCCGCCGTCCAGCAAAGGCGGCATGGTCGAACGGTTCTTCGCCGGCCCCACGCCTGAAGTCGAGGCGAAGCTCATTGGCGGCGGCCACAATCCCCTTGGCGGAGCCAATCTGCGTAAGCAGGCATCCGACGCCACTGGGGGCGCGACTGAATACAAGGCTAAGACGACGCCGGGCAAATACAGCGGAACGGTCGGGGAGTTCATTCCCGGCGCTCTCGCCTTTGGCGGGGGCAACCCTGAAAACCTGTTGCGCTTCGGCGTCGTGCCGGGACTGGCAAGCGAGGCGGCCGGCCAGATGACGGAAGGCTCGGCTCTGGAGCCGTGGGCGCGCGCTGGTGCCGCTATTGCCGCCCCCGGCCTATACAATGCGGCTCGTCGCCTCGTGACGCCGTTTCCGACCTCACCAGAGCGTATTGCGGCGGCCGATGCTTTGCAGAACGAGGGCGTCGATCTCACCGCCGGTCAGCGCACCGGCAGCAAGTCGCTTCGCTATCTCGAAAGCGAATTGGGTGGAAGCGCCGGCCAGCAGATGGCTGACCGCCAAGGCGAACAGTTCACATCGGCCGCGCTGCGTAGAGCGGGTGTTACCGCCGACCGCGCCACCCCCGAGGTCATTGACGACGCCTTCACGCGCATCGGGCAGCAGTTCGACGACCTAGCAGCGAGGAACCGCTTGCAGCCCGACCGGCTGATGGCACGAGACCTCACGACGACCGTCCGCGACTATTTCGCTATGGTGCCAGAAAGCCAGCGCGCGCCGGTCGTCACTGACCTCATCACCGACATAGCGCAGAACAGCGCAAACGGCATCGATGGGGCCACCTATCAAGCTTTGCGTTCTCGGCTGGACCGGCTCGCGCGGGGAACCGCCGACCCGCAACTGGGGGAAGCACTTCGCGGCCTTCGAACCGCCCTTGACGATGCGATGGAGCGCACCCTGCTGCGCACCAACCCGGCCGATTTCGGCGCATGGCGTCAGGCGCGCAATGAGTACCGCAATATGCTGGTGCTTGAGAAAGCCGCCACCGGTGCGGGCGAGGACGCCGCGCTTGGTATTATCTCGCCGTCACACCTTCGCGGCGCGACGGTCACGGAACAGGGCCGCCGCGCCTATGCGCGTGGGCAAGGTGACTTTGCCGACCTTGCCCGTAACGGCGAAGCGCTGATGAAGTCGATGCCACAGTCTGGAACTGCGCCTCGAAACGCAGTCAGGGCAATCGGGGCGAGTGTCCCGGCAATGGTGGGCATGGCCGCTGGCTCGCCGTTGGGATTGATAGGTTCGCTGGTTGGCGGCGTAACGGGCGCGGCTGTACCCTATGCTATTGGCCGCGCCGCTCTGTCTGGTCCGGGCCGCGCTTACCTATCAAACCAGCTGCTTGGTCCTTCCGCCAATTCCTTACCTCAAGGGATTGCAAATGCCTTGGCGCTTCTCGGCCGAAGCGCTTCCGAGCGCGCCAATCGAGGCCGGCAGCCACGACGATAGTCGCGTACCACGCGAGCATCCCGCCCATGACGGACAAGGCAAGCCCGTCATACTCCCAATCGAAATGGATGCTGGCTGCGATGAAGGCGACGAAAATCGCCAACTGAAAAATACGCCAGAGCATCTAGTCCGACACCTGCATTGCTTCAGAACGTAGTGCACTGAACGGTTATGCCGATTGGGCGGCAAGTGGTCGTTCGTGGAAATTGAACTGGCTGAGGACGGCTTTGAGCCATGATCTGCTGCCCCAGGACGGATGCCGCCTGTCGGCGGCGCATCTCTTCATTGGACCGCATCTGCTGTTGTTGCATGACGCACTGGTACATCTGGTCGTCAGTCTTCGCGCCCATTTGCTGGCAGGTGCTCTGGTCATAGGCGAGGGCTTGCTGATCGTACCCGGTATTGCAGCCGGATAAGTTTAGGCAGAGCCAAAAGAAAACAATGTAGCGCATTGTCCCTTCCTAGTCCGGCCACTCCTGACCATCGCTACCGCAGGGGAGCGGGCCATCGTAAGCGTTCATTCCTGCGCCATCCCAAACGAGCGACTTGTCATCCACGAGCGTCATCTTCGGAGCGGTGGAGTCGGCGCAGCGCATCTGGGCGGTAGGCGTAGAAATAGGCCAGTTCTGCACGTCGCAGCTTGTCAGCCTGCCGTCCTCGAACAAGTAGAAATGGTCGTTGGTGGAAATGAGGACTTTAGAGCAGGTCTGATCCACCCAAGTCTTTGCCGTCGCTGACGTGGCAGCAAGCAACATTCCGCAGATCGCTAGTGTCTTTATCTGGCTCAACACAGCCAGAACGTAGGCGATCCCACAACCTTCCGCAAGGCGAGCACATGAGAACGAAGGCGACATCCGTCATCGACGTGTTGCTCGGCGAAGCCGTTCACGGCACTCGCAAGCAACGCTTGGCCGACATGAAGGCCATCGCGTCGGTCATTGCGAACCGCGCGAAAGAGCTTGGTGTCACCCCGCAAGATGTGATTTCCGCGCCGGGCGAGTTTACCGCCTACGGCAAGACGCTGCCGCCGGGCGTCGAGGCCTATCGCGACCTTGCAAAGCAGGCGTTGGCCGAAGTCCAGCAGAACGGCCCCGTTCACAGCGGCACGTTCTACGCAACGCCGTCAGCCAAAAAGAACCTGCCGTCCGGCTTGCAGACAGTCGCGAAAACCACCGGGCACATCTATTTCGATGACCCGAAGAACCGGGCCATTCAAACCGCCCTGGGTTATCGCACGCCGGACCCGACCGCAGGCATCATTTCCGCAGCCTATTCGCAGCCGTATGACATGGCGTCGGCCGGGGGGCTATTCGGTGCACCTTCCCTTATGCCGTCAGCCAATGCCGGACCTGCCGGTCGGGCTTATGGCGATCTCGTTCCGCCTACGCAGGTCGCGACGACGAAGCGCGGTCTTGAAGCATTGGCTCCGCACGGCCTGCTAGGAACCCCAGCACCGGACAACCTGTCGCCCGACGAACAGGCGGCGGTTGCTTCAAACATGGCGGACTTGTCCTACGGCATGGGGCCGCGCCGCCCGAACGCCCCTAGTTCGTCAATCACGGACACCATCCGCTCGGCAGTTCATGACGTTCTTGGTCCAGGCTATTCGGTCAACGTGACATCGGGCACGGAAACCGACTTCGCCAACCCCGAAAAGTCGCTGCCTCAGTATGGTTCCAACCGCCATAAGACAGGCAAGGCGGCCGATTTCGAGATTGTCGACACCAGCACTGGCCGGGTGCTCAACGCATGGGACGATGCACAAGCGTTCCGTGACGTAGCGCAGGCCGCGCAGGCCAAGGGTGTGCTCGGCACCGGTCTGGGCACGAACTATATGGGCGGCACGGCGATGCACTTCGATAAGGTGCAGCCCGGTCCCAAACAGGCCAACCAGTGGGGCAACCTTGGTTCGCCGATGGCAGACCAGTTCGCGGAAGCCCGGCAGTTTAGCCTCATGCCGGACTCGTTCTACGACCGCAACCTGCCTCCGAGCATGGAGGCGCCGCCATCGCGCTCAATGCCCGATACGCTCATGGCGTCGGCGCCTGCTTATGGGACGGCAGCAACGAAGCAGGCGCCAGTCGGCGACCAAGGCGGTGTCATAGGCGCCAGCTTCAGCCAGCCGCAAGAGGATGCGCCAGCGCCCGATATTGGTGTGTCGGGGTCTGCACAAGGCATGTTCGGCCCGCCCGGCGCGATGGCGGGAAGCTTCACGGCTCCCAATGGCGAAATCGGCTTCAAGGGCGGCGGCATAGGCTTCAAGGGCGGTTCTGTCGGCGTATCAGCGAAGGACTATTTCGGGGGCATCGGCAAGGCGCTCGATGCAACGCGACAAGCGGCTGACATGGGCCAGCCCCCCGGCGGCGATATGTTCAGCATGGCGGATGCGGTCAACGCCGCGAAGCCGAGCATCGGCATATCTGGCACGGGAACTGCTCAGGCCGGCATTGGCCTGAATGCACCAAGCTTCAGCCTCAGCCTCCCGGCGCAAGCCCCTGCAACGGCACCAGCGCCGGCGCCAGTCGCGCCCGCACCGTCGCATCTCCTGAGCCCCGAACCGCTCGGCACGCCTGAACTCGCTACCCCTGCCGACTTTCCCGCCGCACCGCCGACTCCGACAGAAGCAAAACACCCGGTTCGGGACGCAGCAAAGCGCGCGGCGATTGGCGGAGCATTGTTCGGCCTGCCGGGCGCGGTGATAGGGGCGGCGTCCAGCCTGCTCGGCGGGGAGGGCGGCATCGGCATCGGCGGCGGTATGTTCGACGGTCCCGGCCCGATTGACAAGTTCTCGGTCGGCTCCGGCCTGAAGGCCATGGAGCGGGCAATGAACGGTGCGCGTGGTGCGACCGCCCGCGCATCGAACGGCACGGAATACACATCGCTCGGGCCCGGCATGGGTGGCATCCGCACATCCGGCAAATACGGCTGGAGCGAGATGGTCGGCCCTGACGGCTCTACCCGTGCGGGCGGCAATGCGCGCGGCCTGTTCGGCGGGCTCGCGGACGCTTTCGGCGCAGGCGGCGGGCTCTTGGGCGACCGTCCTGGTGGTCTTGGCGGGCTGTTCGGTGGCCTCGGCTTCGGCGGTCTATTCGGTGGCGGCGAAGGCAATCGCGGCGGCTTCTCCAAAGCCGAGCGGGACAAATACGGCGGTCGCGCCGGCCTCTGGTGAGGCAATCCACTGACTTCTGACAGGCGGCTTTCGGGCCGCCTTTTTTCATGGTGACAACATGACAATTTCGAACGTGTTGGAACTCAGCACGACCGACGCGAGCAACGTCGATTTCAAGGGCGTCGGCATCCAGGGTTCGTCGTCGCTTGCCAATGGCGACGATGCAATGCGCGCGCTCGGAGCAATCCTTGCCGCAGCTGTTACACGGCGCGTTTCCAAATCGAGTGGCGCAACGGCTGCCAAGACCGACCATGCTCAGTTGTGGGACTTTTCAGCGGCTGCAACCCTGGCGCTGACCGCAGCGGCGACCCTGACCACCGGTTGGGCCCTTTACGTCAAGGCGACCGGTGGTGTCGTTACCATAGATCCGAACGGCACTGAGACCATTGACGGATCGACAACGAAAACTCTCAATGTCGGGCAGTCCTGCCTCATCATCTGCGACGGCTCGAACTTCTATTCGGTCGCCAACACGTCCGATGCGCCATACCCGACCGGACACCTTTCCGGTCTCACGCTCACCAACAACGGGTCGGACGCTTCCAACGATATCGACATTGCGGCTGGCACGGCACGCGACGGCTCCGACGTTGTCAACATGGTGCTGGCATCGGCGCTTACCAAGCAGCTGGACGCCGCATGGGCGGTCGGCACCAATCAGGGCGGTCTCGATACCGGCGCGGTTGGCAACTCGACCTATTACCTTTGGCTCATCAGACGCCCCGATACTGGCGTTGTCGATGCGCTTTACTCGCTGTCGTCCACAGCGCCAACCATGCCGACGAACTACACACAAAAGGCGCTCATCGGCAAACTGGCGAGAGCAAGCGCGGCTAACGGCGCACCGCGCGCCTACAGCCAGAAGGAAGCCACCGACTGGGTTTCCTACACCCCGACCTTTACCGGCTTCGGCACGGCCAGCAGCGTCGCCATCAAATCGAGGCGCGTCGGGGACTCGCTGCAAATTGCCGGGCGCTTCACAGCGGGTACTCTCACTGCAACTGAAGCGCGCATGACCCTCGGCTTCAACGGAACGAACGCGAACGTCATTGCCGACGCATCGAAGATCACGACGCTTGAACTGGCCGGACTTGTGGCCACTACACAATCGAGCGCGTCGAGCTGGACGGCCCTGATGGAGCCGAGCGTCGGCTACATCACTTTCGGCGTCCAGAACGCCGGCAACTCCGGTCTCGTCAAGGCCACCGGCAGCGGCCTGACTGTGAACAACATCACCCTCAGCATCAACGCATTGATCCCGATTTCAGGCTGGTAAAATGCCAAGCACGACGACAGATTTTATTACGGCAGTCGAGGGCGCTGCCCTCGGACACCAATACCGCCTACGGGCGCGGCTGTTGCCTGAACTGCGTTGGCCGGTCCCGACGTTGCAGCCATTGGCCTCACAGCAGCCTATTGCATTGGATCTGCAGCCATTGGGCCCCAATCCATGGGAAGCGCCGGGGAACGGTTATACGTGGGTGGATTGCTGCAATGCGGATGTGATGCAGAACAACAATGCTCCGCTCACTTGCGGACGGCTGGGCATCAAGACGATCAACGGCAAGGCGGCGGGCTATGTCGGCACGGTCGTCTACAACGGAGCGCCGCACGGCAATTTCTGGATTGAGACCGGTGGTGAGCCGCGATGGGGAGCCACATTCGCCGGCGACTTCATTCCGTTTGAGGATAACGAGATGACGTTGGGTCTGCCAGAAAACCGCGTTCTTGATGTTCATCTTACCAGCGGCTCATTACAGGCCAAGCTTAATGAGCTTGAGGCGAGACTGGCGGCGCTGGAGAATAATTGAAAAAGCCGACCGGCTATTCTAGCATGGTTGGATGCTTGACTTATCCGGTCCCCACTCTTCTTCATCAAGAGCGCAACGCACACAAGGGCTGATTGCTGAAAAGGGCTCGGATTTTGCGCGTTGGAGCAATGCGGCGAGCCTCGCCGCAGGTTGGAGCAAGAGAGCCGCGAAGGCAGCCAAGTTAATTGAACCCGACTCGATTGTTCTGGATATCGGCGCCGGCAGCATGGCATTCGGTTCGTGGTTGCCGGATGGATGCAAGTACATTCCGGCCGACATCGTATCACGCAGTGAGGGGTGTCTGGTTGTCGATCTGAACGCAGGGGAATTCCCCGACGTTCGTGCCGATGTCGTCTCTATGCTCGGCGTCCTCGAATACCTTCATGACCCGGCCACGGTACTGGCGAAGGCTTCGAAATCGCATCCGACGCTCATCGTCAGCTACGTAACCCGCTGGCATGGAACTGAAAGCTACCGCCGTGGCCTTGGCTGGGTGAACGATTTCACCAAGAGCGGAATACTCGGCCTCCTGAGCAATTCGGGCTGGCAGATTGATGCCGCCCACCTGCTCAAAATGCGCTGGCGCACGCGAGAATATCTGTTCCGCTGCTCCTCTAGGCACATAGCCTAACCACCCACTTTCATCGTCGGGGAAATACATGGACCTCTCCTCAAACGGAGCGGTCTTTCTGCGTTTGCAGGAAGGCTTCGTTGACCACGCCTACAGGGACGCGGTTGGCGTCCTGACCATCGGCGTCGGTTTCACATGGCGCTCCAATGCTTTCCGCCAGTGGTGGGAGAAGAACCGGCCCGGCCAGCTATTCGACCTTTCCGCCAGGATGACCCGTTCCGAAGCCGACAACTGCCTTCGCTATCTCTGCCAGGACGAATACGGCAAGGCGGTCAACGACTTTCTCGGCCATGACGTACCGCCGCATGTGTTCGACGCGATGACCTCCGTGGTGTTCAACTGCGGCGCCGGCACGCTTGACGACAGATGGGCTATTGCCGCGAAGCGCGCCGACTATGCCACGGCGGCTCGGTTCCTCGAGACGACGCGCGTGACGGCCAAGGGCAAGAAGCTTGCCGGTCTGGTGCGCCGCCGCAAAGAGGAAGGCCTGCTCATCAGCAAAGGCATCTATACAGGCGTGACCACGAATGTTCAGCCTACCGCGGTCGATCCGTTGGCCGATGGCGTGCTGGTCAGGGGCGAGCGTGGGCCCGCAGTCGCAACGCTGATCCTGAACCTCGCAGCGCTTGGCTTCTACACTGGCCGGCTGGACGATGTGTTCGGCTTCGGCACCGAGGCGGCAGTCCTCAAATTCCAGCGCGCCACCGGCCTGAAGGACGATGGCTACGCCGGGCCGAAGACGCTGGCTCTGATCGCCGAAAAGGTGAAGGCGAAGGGCTTGGGCCCGTCCGGCTCCTATATCCGCCCAGCCGTGGATAAGATGCTCCGCGAGACGATGGCGCCGGAAGCCGCCAAGCGCGCTCCTGCGCCCGCTCCTGAGCCAAAGACAGGCTGGCTAACGGTTGAGCGCAAGGTGGGCCTCGGTGCTGCGGCACTCATCACTATCGGAACCGGCTGGGCATGGCTTCACGCCCATATCTGCAACTGGATCGGAGTGCTCTGCTCATGAACGCGAATGCTTTCCACAATGCCCTGAACATCATCATGCTGATCATCGGCTCGCTGGTGACGTTCGACTGGACGATGTTCGGGCTGGATTCCGCAACGGCGCTGAAGGTCACCGGCACCGTCATCCTCGTCAACTCAATCCTGAAGATCGTCGTGAACGCCAACCGCGACGGCGTGACCGGCATGTTCAAGGAACAGCCTCCGGTGGACAAATAAGCGCGCTGCTGACCTCCCTGCTGTCCAATCCCTACATCCTGGGACTCGGTGCAGCCTTCATTGCCGTCATCGTCGCGTTCTTCAAGGGCTCGACAAGCGGCGCTGCGAAAGAGCGCGCCAAGCAGGATGCCGAACGCATCAAGGCGCGGGACATCGCAGACGATATTCAAAACGACATAGGCGCAATGCCGCCCAGCGACGCTAGAGCGGAGATGAAGACATGGCAGCCAAAGCACTAGCAGCCTTGGCGCTGCTCGCCCTTGCCGGTTGCATGACGACCAAGGGCGGTTCGTTTTGTGACATCGCCCGGCCCATCCGCCTGTCAGCCGCGACCATCGACGCGATGACGGATGACGAAGTCAAGCAAGCACTGGCCCTCAATAAAAAGGGCGAGAAGCTTTGCCATTGGCGGGCCTGAGCCATGAACGTGTCCCAGGATAGCAACGACCGGCTGGTCCGGCTGGAAAAAGACCTCGAATCCCTGACCGTGACCGTCTCGAAAATCGAGGCGAAGGTCGATGCCATGTACGACGCCTTCATTCAGGCCAAGGGAGCCCGCTGGGTCATCATCACGGTCTGGATCGGCTTCGGTGCCATGCTGGCGAATGTGAAGTGGATACTGGCCGCGCTAGGCGTGAAGTTCAACTAGGACGACCTCCGACTAACGCGAGACCACCGATGTGAGCGCTCCCAAGGTTATCGATGAAGCTCTTATGCTTTACCACTGGGAAGACTGCGGCAGCATTCGAGAGACAGCGCGCCGGCTGAAGGTTTCATACTTTTCTGTCTATCAGCGGCTCGTTGCCGGGGGACATATCCGCACCCCGGCATTCGACACAGGCAGGCCCCACACATCGCGCACGATACCGGAAGGGGTCACGCTGGTCGTTCCTGACCTTCAGGCACCCGCCCATCATCCCGACGCATTGGCCTTTCTTTGCGCCGTGCGCGACAAGTACAATCCAAACTCCAAGCATGGCATGAGGTTCAATGTCGTCAATATCGGCGACGAGGTTGATCTGAACTTTCTTTCCGACTTCGCCAGGCTCCCCGAAATCGACCAGCCGCACAGCGAATGGGCCGCAGCGCAAGCCTTCATGCGCAGCTTTTACGCAGAGTTCCCGGAAGGGGTGTCCTGCGTCTCCAACCACGTCGAAGGCCGCATCAACAAGGCCCGCAGTCGTGGACGGCTCCCGCCTGCGTTCCTGCGCTCGGTCGAGGACTTGCTCGACGCGCCGGTCGGGTGGAGCTGGCACAGTTCAATCAGGATGGGCGACATCCTGTTTCGCCATGGCCACCGCGACACGACGAACCTCAAGCGCGTCATCCTTGAGGAAATCCCCGCCGAAACAGGCAGGCATTCCAGCCTCATCCTTGGGCATTTCCACTCCAAATTCGGGCAGGCAACGCCAGACCTGAAGGTTGGCGGCAAGCTCTATTACGGGGCGTTCACAGGCTGCCTCATCGACCCGAAGCACCCATTTTTTGGTTATTCGCGTGGCTACGAGCGGCTTGGCTGCCTTGTCGTCGTGCATGGCCGCGTCGTGCCGGTTCCTATGGAAACAGACGAGCATGGACGATGGACGGGCAAGCTTTGACGCCCCGCGATAAGTACGAATTGGAAGACTACCCCGATGGGTGCGACTTCCTCGCCAGAACCGTTCACGAATCGGGATGGATGCCGCCGATTGGCTTCGTCATCCACAGAAAAGAACGGGTGCGGGTGAAGGCTGCAACGCGGCCAGCCAATTCCGAGGCGACATCATCATGCTGAAGTCATTGTTAGAAAAATCAATGACCGCGCCGTTAGCGAGCCACATTGTTCCGAGTGGCATCATGATGCCCGGCTCAGGCGGCATGATGAACGAACGCACCGGCATCAGAATGTCGGAGCGCACTATTGCTGGCGCAGCCAAGATGCTGCTGCCGATACCGAAGAGAAAACCGCGTCTGTTCATGGCGTGGAATCTACCACTGAATTTTCGAGCGCGGCAAGGATCGGCGACCTCATGATGCACCATTTCGCCGTGCGTTGGCTGTTCTTCCGCATGAAGATTGCCCTGCACTGGAACATCTCGGTCTGGCCCTATTACATTGCAACGGTGATTGGACGATGAGACCCAGGTTTGAAATTGCCGTCACTCCTGCGGGAAAAGGCTTCAAGCGCGAACTGCTGGTAGACGGCTACAAGACGGGCGAGTTCAAGAACAGAGCGGAGTTTATCGACTTCATCATGCAGGCGGTGTCTGCGCTTCGATATGATGCTGATGAGGCGAAGGGGTAGCTCACCACCACCCAATCGCTCTCCCGATACCAGCTACAGGTTAGGCTCGATCTTGTAGTTCAAGCTATTCAAATGCTCAATTAGAGCATCGATGATGTCGTCCGCACCCTGCTCGTACCCTTCACTGTATTCGGCAGATGTTCCCCGCGCACGGCCTCCCTCCATGGGAAAACTCTCCTGGAACTTGCGCAGGAAATACTCAACATCTGAGCGCTTTTTCGCTGGTAACGAGCCGTCCCACGCGCCATATCGAAGAACATAATTCAGATTATCAGTCATTTCCACATCTCCAGCAAAAGACACACCGGCAGCCCTACCACGGCAATGGATAGGATCAGAGAGACCGTGCGGGCGCGGGTCATGGGCGGCGCAACTCCCCAATCCCGGCAAGGTAAGCGAGCGTCTTTTCATACCGATTCATGATGTCCCTGCGCATTTCCACGCGGTCATCAGAACGGACGGAACGAGGCTTCGCCTCGCGTATAGCCGTCTCGGGTTCTGCGTTGGAATGTCGTGCTTGGTAACTCTGCATAGCGCGCGCCTCTGCCGCATTGGGCAGTCGTGAACCCTTTTTGTTATTGCACCGCTTGCACATAACCCATACATTTTGTGGCGCTCCGCTTCCGCCGCGCACCTTGGGGACAAAGTGGTCCTTCGTCCGATTGGACGGCTTCAATCGGCATCCGCAGAGCGGACAGGCGCGTCTCATCCCTTCTTCTCCCCTGCTTGGCGGATAGCGGTGGCGATGTCGCCGCGATGGTCGTGCATCTCCGCTATCCGTGCATCTGCTTCGATCTGCTCGGCGCGGATGGCTTCGAAGGCGGCGAGGATGACGCCGATATTGTGATCGTACCAGCCGGGGCGGAAGTCCTCCTCCAGTTCTTCGATCAGTTCCTTCGCCCGTGCGCGTAGGTCAGTCATTGGCGCGTCTCCCACGGGCGCTCGACTTTCATCTGCTTAAACCAGCGCTTTGCCGCCTTCATGGACGGGACCACCTCTAGCGTTAGAAGGACGCATTTCCCGTCGCCCGCCCTCGGATGGCCCTCGCTTACGATTGCCAGGAGCCCGCGCCCATGGGGATCATCCCCTACCGTGAGATAAAGCGCCGCTTCGTTCGTCTCGCTCATTGCACTGCTCCTGGGGTTAGGCTCGGAGGGACGCGCACTTTGCCAGTGCCGCCGCAGGCTCCACATTTCGGCGCGCCGTTGTGGTCATAGCGACCGCTGCCGTTGCACGCCGAACACTTTTGGAGCCGCCAGCCTTTCACGAAGCGCTCGTAATGCGCAGTCCGCTCTTGCTTTCTATCAGCCCAGTCGCTCACCGCTCACCCCTTATCCAAGACGTGAACAGTGCGTGAACAAACAGGGGATGCCGGGACGTATCTGTGCGCGTATCTGGGCGCTTCTGGTCGGAGTGGCAGGATTTGAACCTGCGACCCCATCGTCCCGAACGAGTGGCCTGCCCATCTTGTTCGTGCATGGTCCGCATTATGCGCCCGCTTCGTTCACGTCGGTTGCGGCTGCATTCGGTTGTTGCTGTGCGGAAACTGTGCAGGCGGCCCACCCAGCTATGAACGCCGCCCAAAGAGAACCCTCGACGTGCTGCGCCCGTTGGCCGAACGGCATCAATTCATGGCGACGCTTCAGCTCGCCGTCGGGGTCGCCGGCGTGGACCATGGGTGCGATTTGTAGCGCCCAGTTTTTCGAGTTTTGGTAGTCGTCCGTTGCGATGTACGCCCTCCATGCGATCATCACCGGGTCGTCATTCGGCACTGGTTGCATTGCTCCGTTCATCACGCTCTCCTGTTTGCTATCGCCTCGGACGCTTCCTTCTGGAAGGTCAGAGAATGGTGGCCGTACACGCGGTCCAGCATCTCGACGGTCATGCCCAAGAAGCCCGCCGCTTCCCACGTTTCAACGCCTGCCTGCATGAGCCACGTTGCGCAAGTATGCCGCAATGTATGTGGCGAGATATCATCGGATAGATTAGCTTTTCTGCGTGCCGAGTTGAATGCTTTCTTGACGGAAAGCACAGAAGAACCGTTCCAACTGATGACGTGGCGGATGCCCTTGTCGGCCTCTTTCCAGCGCCGCAAATGAGCGATGAGCCGGGCGGGCAACTTGGCTGGCGGCTGGCGCTTTTTCGTCTGCCGTTGCCCTGAACCGGAGCGGTGCAGGATGCCACGGTCGAGGTCGATCCAGCCGGTATTGATTGCAGGCACCCACGACAGTCCCAGGATCGCGCCTGAGCGCGTGCCGGTGTAGAGCCCGATGAGAATGAAGCGGGCCAGGTGAGGCGTCTTGCGGGCGGTGCGCAGCAGATGCGCGGCCTCCGAGCGGGTCAGCCAGCGCTCACGCGGGCGATGCTTCGCCGGCATCGTGAACGCCGGCACAGGGTCCAGCCCATATTCCTTGTGGAAGTAGTTCACGGCGGCTCGCAGCGTTTCTAACTGGCGTCTTGCCATTGACGGCTTCTTGGTCGCGGCAAAATCTCGGCAGGTCTTGCCCTTGATGTCGGCAACCTTGCGATGCGCCCAATATGGCGTCAGGCCCTCGATATGCTCTCCGATGAGATGGGGCGAGGCTGTGGACGGCGCGTGTTCCATGACGTAGACCCGCATTACCTCGGCGAGGGAAACGGTATCGGATTTTCCACCTTGCGCCGGTCGTGCGATGTGCTTTTGTGCAAGGTACTCAGCGAGCCGGATTTCAGCGCGGTCACGCTCGCCTTCAGCGCAGCCAGTTCGTCGATCCTTGCCGTTGTCGCGGATGATCCAGACGTTGCGGCCTTTGTCGTTTCGGAGGTAGAGTCGTGGTGGTGCTGCTTGACGCGGCATTTTTCCCTCATCTCGCGGATCGCGGCTGGGGTGGTGTAGAGGTTCTTTCCGATGCGCTCGACGGCAAGATTGCCGCGCCGAATCTCCGCACGCAAGGCGCTTACCGAAACGACGCCGCGCAAGACAACCTGGCTGGCTTCCGTCAACGTGATCGGATCGCTGTCGAATAGCTCGCGGGCCGGCTTTGTCATTCCTGCTCACCGTGCTTGGGGGGAGGGTTGGCGAGTTCGAGCAGAACGTCTGCGTGACATTTGGCGTCGAGACGACACCAGCAAGCAAGGCTCTTGCCGCGAAGCTCGGTGACGTCCCAAAGCGGCGCCGTCTCGCAGGCAAAGCGCAACACGGGCGGCACGGAGCCTGAATTTTCAGCGGTCCAGGGATTGCCCCACTTTGTTGCGCGGTCAACCTTCACGGTATTCTCCGGCATTTTCCAGCCCTTGGTGCGCTTAAGCTGGATGCGTCTCGGCTCAGCCATTATCGCCACCCTTTTGCATGGAGGAGGGCAGCCTCTACGGCGCGGTCGTCTATCATGGGCGGCACTCCGGGCATGTCAATTTCCCGTTCCTGCGAATGATCCAGCCCGCCAGTCTAGCATCAGCTAAACCGGCGGATTTGGTAGCCCAATCGGCCTCGTAGTCGGCGCAACCCGGTTGGGCACTTCGATGGTCCGGCTCATCACAGAACAACCGGATAAGCCACGCTTTCATCGAGCGGTCGTTCATGCCGGCTGGTCTCCGAGGATGGCGCGGGCGGCGTTCAAATGCGACTGGAACACGCCGGATGGCTCACCCGCCTCCATCCGCTTCGCCGCCTCAGCAAACGGCTTCAGCGCCTCTCTCGCTTTCACAAGAGAAGCCTCGGCGGCGGTGGCGCGGGCTTCCCAATGGTTCATGTATTCGGCAACGTTGGAGTTGCGGACGGCCACCTCGATAATGCCCGCCGTCTGCATGGTGTGGAGTTCCCGCTGTAGGCGCTCTACTGCGGCGTCGAGATCGCGAATATCTGCTCCGTCAGCGGCAAGACCAAACTGCTTGATACCCGCCAGAATGAGGCGCGGATTGGTTGTCGTCACCGGCTCGCCTTCATTCTCGGCATATGCGCGCTCGAAGGCGATGGGGAGAGGTTCGGGGGCGGATGACGGCGGCAACTCCTTGCCGTTGAAATAGAACGGAGCTTTCGCGTGGGGCAGTGTCGCGCCGCAAGCCGAGCACTTGCCGACGTACTTATGACATTCGGCGCACGGGCCGGTTCCGATCGCGGTCTTCATTGCCCGCCCTCGATAACGGCATAGGCGATGATGTCGCGGTCATGGAGCGCGCCGTTCCACGCCATGGAACCGACGCCGTAACGGTGTTCCCTGCCGTTGCGAAGCCGCACCATGACCGGCGTGCCGTCAACTAGCGGCGGAACAGCGCCGCGCTCGTAGGTCCATATTACCCACTTCAAGGGTGGCGGCCCGGCGGCCTGAAGGGCGACCATATCTTCGTCCAGTTCGCGCTTGAACTTGTCGTGCCATGTCGCTAGTCCAACATGGTTGATGATGAACGCCATATTGTCGCCTTGACGCTCTAGCGCGCGGGTCAACTCCCCAACCCGTGCTTCCGCTTGTTCAAGACGGGCTAGGAGGCGACGGATGGCGTCGGGGGAAAGTAGAGCGACGTAGGCTGCGTTCTTTTCCCATCGACTGCCCTCGACCGCCGTTCGTCCGTCTGGGGTAGAAAATAGTTGATCGTAGACCATGCTTTCGGGGTTATTAGAAACGTACTTCATTCCCCATGTCCAAGGCCCCGGCGTCACGCCTTCCAGTCCAGCCTTCAGCGCTTCTACTTCCTCGTCTGTGAAGTGGTCAGGCATGGGAGTCGTCCTTTGCTCGAAACAGGCGGGCTGGGATAGGCTTCGTCGGCCATTTCGTTTTCTTTTTCGGGCGCGTTTTGGTAGTGTCGCCAGGTACGACGACGAGGCCTTTGGCAACCCATATTTTCAGCGTGCGCTGCAAGGCTCGGAAGCAGTAGAAAAGTTCTGCCTCTGCCGGCAGGCGATGCTGGTCGATGACCTCGTGGCAAGCCGAGCAACCGAAGGCGGCATGGAAGTCGTCAGACTTGTTGCCGATGCCCTTGACCTCGGAAGGCAAGTGGCAAAGGACTGTCGTCTCAGGGTCGTGGTTGCAATAGGACGTGTTGAACGTGCATTGCTGGCCACGGGCGCTGGCGCGGAGCTTCGCGGAGATGATGCCCATCACTTGCGCTCCTCGAAACGAGGGTCGACCCACTTCTTCACCGGCAGCGGAGTATCGCACCACATCTGGACCAGCGCCGCGCCCAACGGCGTTGTCGTCACCCGCTCGGTTGTCTGAGTGAGGACACCAGCCTTGATGAGTTCCATGACGGCATTAGGATATGCCGGTGCATCCGCGCGCGAGAACTCGTCGTAAGAGCTGTGGTGATGAAGGACGATCTTGATCTCAAACGGCGTCATCACCACGTCTCCTTCACGCGCTGCACCATCTCGTCAGGCATTCCCGGCATCGCCCACAGCGTAGGATCGCGCACCGCCTCTTTGCGGGCGAGTTCCGCGCGGAGCTGTTCGGTCTTGGCGCGCTTCTTCATCTCGCAGGCCATTTCTGCTTCCGTGCGCTTCTTGCGGGGGAGGATGAAAACTTGGGCGGTCATGCGCTTCTCCTGAGATGAGTTGCAGCCGGCGGCGCGGAAAGCCCCATGACACCGCCGGCTGCTCCCGCCGCTTCCTGGGAGGGTGGGGAATTGGTGATGGTCATGCTGCGGCCCTGTCGCGCGAATAGCCGTAGTTCTCGCCAAGGAACCGCTCTGCGCCTTGAAAGAACGCGACCATCTGGTCCTCGGTCATCTTGTCGAAGGCGATGGAGCCGGGGACGGCGACCTTCATGCCGTTGCCGAGGCGCACCAAGTCAACGAAGCCGGTTTCCAGCTTTATGAGTTCGTGAAGCTTCTCAGCGGACGGCGCACATTCGGTTGCCGTCACTACCTCATTGAGCATAGCCCAATACGCTCTGAGACGATCCACGTTGCGCCACTGGGTTATCTCGACCTTGACGCGCTCGCCCTGCGAGATGCTATCCAGCGCGCGCGCGTCCATCTCCATTTCAGGCACCAGGTAGTTGCCCTTGCGGATAAAGGCATAAACCGGCCGCTCCGATTTCTTCGCCATGTCAGCCCGCCCTCATCGCGTCGGCGTAGCTGTTGCCTTTGAGCGGCTTGTCGCCGGGGAACGTGTCGCTATCCTCGACTTGCGGCAGCGACTTTTCGAACGTGTCGAACTCGTTGGCGAGTGTTTCGAGCCAGGCTTTCGGCCAGCCCTCCTGCCGCGCCATCTCGCGATATTCGGCCCGCAGCTTCGAGAGCGACACCAGCGACTTGCAGTCGCCGAAGTCCGCAGACAGCTTGAACATGAGCTTTTCCCATGCGCCGTCGCGCTTCAGCTTCGCGCTGGACTGGCGCTGTGGCTCCTGCTGTTCCTCGATGCCGACATTGGCCCGCGTCTTGTCATAGAGCGCCAGGCCGAACGGGTTGCCGAACGTCATCAAGGCGCGCTTCATCGCGTCCGTTTCGGCTTCCTTCGCCGCGCTCTCGATGGCGTCGCCAAGCGCCTCTGGCTTCGACATGCCGGAACCGTAGCCGGTGCCTTCGCGCACGATGTCGCCGATGGTCACGCGGACACGCGCCAGATAGGAAACGCGCCACTGCTCATAGTCCGGCTTGCCGTTGTAGCCCTTGATTTTCACGAGGTCGCGGCTAGTCTCCTGAAGGGCGATGGTCTCGCGGTTCCATGCGTCGAAGCCGAAGATGCGGTTGGCCTCGGCAATGGCGTGCCAGCCTTCGATGTAAGAGAGCTTTTTGCCGGATTGCTCGCGTGTCGATACGACAGATGGATCGAGCTTGGCTTGCAGCGCCGAAAGCTGCGCGTCGTTGAATTTCATGACCTCGGCCTCCTGTCAGCTTCGTCATTGAGGAAATGAGCGACCAGATCCCGGGCCTCTTCGAAGCCATGAACCCGGATGAGGTCGCGGATAGCCATGCGGGCGTCGTGGTCGATCATGCCCGCAACGAACCCAGGATCGGCTTCGCGTTCCTGCTCAGCTACCGCTACGGGGGTCATGGGAGACGCCCGAAATAAACTGGCTTGCGGGGGTCATCAGATGTGCCCGTGGCGTGCCGAATGCAGCGATCCCGCGCTTCTTCAATCGATGGTTCGGCGCCTAAGTACGACCAGAATGGCGACCACCAGTACCGATAGTATACGCTCCAAAAGGTCCGATAATTTGGGGTCGGCATGGCCTTGTACTCGTTGCGTGTGTCGATCACGGCAGTATCCTCTCAATCCAGCAGGGCAGCGCGACGCACAGCGGCAGGATGAGACACAGCGTCGGCCACGGGTGATGAGCCATCCAGTTACAAGCGGCGGTCATGGCTGCGTGTCCTTGGTGAGAGCGGCGCGGCTGGCACGAAGATCGGCTATATCGGCCTCGATCCGCTCAATGGCGGCGGTGCAATCGCCATCGGGCAGTGGTTCCGTTTCTTTGACGATGCCGTTCACGGCGCGCGGATCGTCTGTTTCCAGGATTATGGTCATCGCGCCGTTGGGGTAATACCGGAAATCCCACCAGTAGTCTGGCGGGCGTCGCATGTAGGCTCTGGTCGCCATCTCAGCCTCCATTGCCAGAGGCGGGGAGACCACCCTCCCCGAGGTAGCTGCCCAAGGCTTCGATGAGCAGGATCGCGTCGAGTTCTTCGGCAGCCCATTCGCGATACATGCGACGCAAGTCCGCCTTGCTGATGCGCGGCTTCGTGATGCGCTTCGCCATCCCCGTCACCCCTTATCCGTGGCGAGGGCGGCGCGGCGACGAAGCGAAGTCAGCTTCTCAGCGATCACATTAGGATCGCCGGCCCAATCACATTCGATATCCAATCCCCGAGCCGCCTGAAGAATTTCCATGCAGTCTAGGCATCCGTCCCACGCATCTGCGGCGATGAACGCAACAGCCGCGCGATAGTCGTCAAGGCGCTCTTGGGCGGTGTTAGTCGCCTCCCCCGCGGTGGTGGCGAGAGCGGCACCTACGTTCGGGTAAATGCCCATCTTCTTTTCGATGCGGACGCACATATCTTGGCAGAAGGCGTCAGGATCGGAGCGGTCGGGGTGGAAGTAGTTCAGCTTTTCGCGGACGATCCGGTAGAGGTCATCAAAGGAAACGCGAACCTCGGTGTCGCCGCGCGGGCTATTGATGAATTGCATGACGGCTACTCCGTAGTGACGGCACGAGTGGATCGGATACGCCAGTCGTCACCGAAGCGCGCCGTGAGTATGTTGCCGATGACCGACTGAACGTCGCCGTCGAGCGTTTCGGTCGCGGCGTCCCAGCTTACCGACGCGGGATCGACGCCAAGCACCTTGCAGAGTTGCGTTTGGCCGTAATCGAGGCCGGCATTCCATCGTTCATCGGCCGATGGATCGTCGCGCCAATCTGCCTCCACCTCCCCGCCCCGGTCGGCAGTGGAGGGGCGGCGGTTCCAGGCTGCGATGGCTTCGGAGAACGTCCCGTGCGCGGTGCCGATCTGGCAGTTGTCGCATTCGACCCATGTGTCGTTGGGCCTATCATCGCGCAGCCATGCTTTCTGCCCGCAGTGTGCGCACGGCTTCAGGCTTTCGCTCTGTGACATGGGTTCGCTCGCCATCGTTTCTTCTCCCTGTCCGGCTTCAATGGTTAGGCGGTGCGACCGAACCGGCCTTGAGCCGAGCGGTCCTTTTTTGTGCGGACGTGCGGCATACGCTCGCAGCGCCGCTTTTAGTGGGGTCGTCGCCTCCCCCGCCGTGGTGGCGAGAGCGGAACGGATGCGGGCGGTGTAATCGGCTTGGGCGGCGGCGATCGCGGCCTTTTCGGTTCCGTGGTAGCTGATGAGCTTCCCGTTTCGGTGTAAAGACCACTCGTCGGGCTCGTCGCCGTCGTGCTTGATCTCATAGGCGAACAACGCGCCACTCGATCGAAAAAACCGCGGATCATTGCCGACCCAACGCAGTTCCTTTACCTCCACCTCCCCGCCCCGGTCGGCAGTGGAGGGGCGGCGGTTCCAGGCTGCGTAGACCTCCGGGTCATCGAACTGGCCCCACTCAGGCCCGGTTACCCCACAGTCCTCGCAACGAATGTGGAAGCCGTGGGAGTTGTCTTCCATGCCCCACGTCGCTTTCCCATTGCAGAATGGGCAGTTCAGGAGCTTCAGGCTTTCGCTCTGTGACATGGGTATCACCCCTCCATCCGCCGCTGATGCTCGTCATCCGCACGGGCTGCAGCGCGGGGCAGTCGCCCGCACATGTCTGGCCGCCCCTGCGACGAGGCGTAGCAAACGCGATACTCGGCACAGCCCATGCCAAGGTTGCATTCCCACGCCTCGGCCTCATCGGCAGCGGCGTCTTCAAGGTCTTCGAGCGTCGCCAGCGGGCTATCGACCGTGCCCGTTCCGTTGCAATGCCGGCATGGAATGTTGGTCTGGTGCGACCACGGCCCGCTGTCCCAGTCGTTGCCGTGCTCCCATTCATATCCGCTGCTTTCGAAGCAGGCCGGGCAAGGCGCTTGGCCGGGATACTCAGATAGACGTTCCATCACGCCCACTCCTTGTCCTGCTGGTATTTCGCGTCGGCACGGGCTGCAGCGCGGTCGTCTGCATCCATGAATGCGGGTTCGTCGTCGGGTTCCTCGCCAAGCAATTCAGCGACCTTGTTCTGCGCCGCGCCGTAGCTCAGCCATTCCTCGGCAGGCTTGCCGGTGTGGTTGTCGTAGACGCGCCAGTAGCCGCCGACCGACTTCTCAACCGAATAGCGAAGGCTGTGGCGCATCGTGTCCTCCGGGTTAGGCGGCGGGCAGGAGGTCGTCGATCAGGGGCAGAAGCCATGTCTCCGACCAACGCTGGTACGCCTCCTTGGCGTACGCCTCGGCGTACTTGCGTTCGGCGCTCGGCAATTCGGAGTGGAACCATCCGATGTCTGGCCCTTTGGCAGCTAGTCTGCGTAGCTCGGCGGCCTTCTCTGCTTTCGTCGCCATCTTCGTTCTCCATCCGATGCGGGGTTAGATCGCGCCACGAACGCCGGGCTGTTCGACGAACGGGCCTCCGGGCTGACCGGGAACCGCGTTGGGCTGCGAGGCAGTGCGCTCATGGCTGGCGGTGTCTGTGGGCTTCAACGAGCCGCAGCCGGCGAGAAGAAAGGCAGTGAGGATTAGGGCTGTGCGGGTCATCGGGCGTCTCCAGACCG